>Ga0207873_1002620_pt1 | contig 14374 bp, 10 predicted proteins | sample BGWIniCompost_FD_187373 | JGI IMG/M metagenome (GOLD analysis project Ga0207873, IMG submission 187373) | Cellulose adapted compost microbial communities from Newby Island Compost Facility, Milpitas, CA, USA - BGW Initial Compost (SPAdes)... ...
GAGCCGATTCGTCGATTGAGGCTCGTCGAGCGGAGGGGCGCGAGAGGCACTCCTCCGCTCGTCGCCGCGCAGGCGCGGCGACGCCCTCCGCCAAAATGACGCACTCTTCGCCAACATGGCAAAGGTGGCCGTCAAAATGACGTACTCTTCGCCAGAGTGGCGAATGGATCGTCAAAGTGGCGCGTTCACGGTCCATGGACGCGCGGCTCAGCGACAGCGACGACGGGCGGCGTTGCGCCGGAGCCCCCAGAGCAGCGGCCCCAGCAAGGCCCAGGGCGCCCCCTGAGGCACCCCGTGGACCAGCGAGCACCCCGAGCCCTCGCTCGATCCGGCGCTCGACGCGCTCTCCCCGGGATCGCCGTGCCCGTCGTGCTCGTCGTGCCCCTCGGCGCCCCCCGTGGCCGGCTCCGCGAGCCCGCCGCTCCCTCCGCCGGTCCCCTCCGTGCTCGCGCCCCCCGTCCCGGGGGCGGTGCCGCCGGACCCATCGACCTCGTCCGGATCGCCGGGATCCTCCATGTCGTCGCCCTGGGCCACGATCGTGATGTCCGCGCACTGGAAGTAGCGGACGAAGGTGTTCTGGATCACCTGCAAGGTGCAGTTGTCGCAGTCGACGTTCGGCAACGTGAAGGTGTGACTATAGCTCTGCATCGAGCCGGACTCGTCCGGCAACCCGTCGGCGATGCACCACTCGTCGACGTTCGGATCGCACCGATCCGACGTGCTCGCGGGCTCGGGGAAGGCTTCGCCATCGAGCAGCAGGGCGATGCGATAGTGGGACGGGTGATCGATGACCTCCGACCAGGTCACCGTGATCTCGTCACCGCCGCGCAGGACCGTCGGGGTCGCGCTCCGCGTCGTGCCCGCGTCGCCGCAGGGGCCCACTTCGGAGCCCAGGCTGCGCGGGGGCGGGTAGTCGAGCCGGATGTGAGCCGCCGCCCCCACCGAAAAGGTCGATAGACCGCCGGCCAGCGCGCTCGCCGCGACCCACCGCGTCCAGCGCGCTCCCGCGCGGTTCACGAACCAGCGATCCATCGGCGTCGTCCTCATCGGCATGTCCCTACCAAGTATCGTCCAGCTGTGCCTTCGACGTCGGAAAGGGGTCACATTCCTATGACATCACAGGAATCCCCCGTCCCGAGAACCCACCACTCCTTCCGGACGCGGTGACGCTGCCCCCGCCGCCCCCTATCTTCCCGAGACCGTCGCCGCGCGCGCCGACACACCAGCCCCGCCCCCTCCGACTATCCCCATGACCCCGACCATCCCAGCACACGCACGATCCCCGCGCGGCCACGGAGCGGCGCTCCTCGCCTGCCTGCTCGCCAGCGCGGGGGGCGCGCTGCTGCTCCTGGCTTGCGCCGGCTCCGACGGCGACGCCGCCGCCCGAGATCTCGTGCCCTGCGACGTCGCGCAGGTCCTCGAACGGTACTGCCTCCGCTGTCACTCCGATCCCCCGGATCACTTCGCTCCGTTCCCGCTCACGACCTGGGAACGAATGCAGGAGGAGACGTTCGCCGGTTCGGGCGTGCCCCTGTGGCAAGCGATGGCCGACTCCATCGAGCGCGGCTTCATGCCGCCGCTGGCCTTCGCCCTCGATCCGCCCGTCGAACCCCTCCCCGAAGCGGACGCGGAGCTCCTCCTCACGTGGCTCCACGCCGGCGCCCCCCAAGGCGACGCCTGCTCCCGATAACCCACCCCCCAACCATCGAATCCCCCTCCGCTCCACCCCATTCTCCGACCCCAAACCTCCCAGCCTCGACTCCCACTCCCCCCGCACTCCCCAACTCCAAACCGCGACTCCCGCTCCACCCGCACTCCCCAACTCCAACCACTCCACCCGCTCCAACCCGCACTCCCCAACTCCAACCCGCGACTCCCGCTCCACCCGCACTCCCCAACTCCAAACCGCGACTCCAACCCGCACTCCCCAACTCCAAACCGCGACTCCCACTCCCCCCGCACTCCCCAACTCCAAACCGCGACTCCCGCTCCAACCCGCACTCCCCAACTCCAACCCGCGACTCCCACTCCCCCCGCTCCAACCCACACCTCCCATTGCCCCCGTGACCAGCTCCGTGAAGGGGTCACGGCTACCCTCTCCTCCTCCCTCGATCCACCCCGCCCGCCGCAGGCGCCCCCGATCCCCATGACACCGGCCAGCCTCGTTGCTACGGCCGAACCATGGACACGGCCCGCGGAGCTGTGACGGGAACGGAGCTCGGCTCCCCGCGGGCGCGCCGCGCCCTCGGCGCAGGGGCTCTCGTCGCGCTGCTCGTCGCCTCCGCGTGGCCCATCGCGCGGACCTCTCTGAAGCCGGCGCCCACGCCCGTCGCCACGCTGAGCCGCGACTCCTCCGCCATCGACGAGGCGGAGGCCGCCGTGGCCCACCTCCACGCCGCCGCCGCGAACCTCACGGAGACCGCTCACGAAGTGCTCACGGCTCGCGGAGCCGCCGGCTCCGGCGGCTCCGCATCCGCGCTCTCTGGCCCCTCACGGGGAGCGACCTCGGCGACGGATCCGATCACCCAGTGCCTCCAAGGGCTCGTCCCCCCGGGCACCTTCGGCGCGGGGCGCCTCGACTGGGTGTGCGAGCAGTCGGACGTCTGGCAGCTCCAGCTGGATCTCTACGGTCGGGTGGCCTCGCGAGGCCATGGCCCGGGGGTCGCTCTCTGGGCCCGGCTCGGTCACTACGAGCTGGGCGCCATCGCCCTCCTGCGCGCCACCTGCTGCCCGGGCGCCCCCGCGCTGGTCGTCGAGGTGCCGACGGAGCGCTGCGGCTCGCCGGGGGACGCGCTGGCGTCCCTCGCTCCTTCTCCGAAGGACGACGCGGGACCCACTCCGGAGGCGGTGGAGCGCTACGCCGACACCCTGCAGTGCCTCGCAAACCGTCGGGTGTGGTTGCCCAAAGCGTGGGCGGGCGTGGGTCCGACGGAGTCGCGGCGGGCGTTCGACGACTTCCTCACGGGGCTCGCGGCGACCTCGAGCACGCCTCGAGCTCACCTTGAGTAGGCCCCCCACGCCGCGTAACCTCCCTGAATCGCCCCCTCCACGTGACCCCCTCCACGTGACCCTCGCCCAACGCCTGATCGCCGCCACCGCGGTCCTCACCATCGCCACGACCGCCGTGCTCGGCTTCGCCGTGCGGGAGGCGTGGCGTCGCACCGAAGAGTCGCGCTTCCTCGCGGAGTTCCACGGCGCCGTGGCCGATCTGCACAGGGAGATCGAGCGGGAGGTCGCGGAGCTGGCGAAGGTGCTCGAGCCCCTCTGCGCCCACGAACCCCTGGTGGACAGCGCCCTGATCGGTCGCAAGAGCGGCGATCTCCCGGAGCGTCGTCTGTCCATCAGCCTGCGCGTCCCCGAGATGATGCGGGCCAACCGCTTCGACGAGCTCCTCCTGATCACGGATCGGGGTGAGATCCTCGGACGTGGCCAGAGCGAAGCCTTCGCCGGCCACGGCGACCGCCCCGGCGCCGTGCAGCGCGTGCGCGAGCTCGGCGGTGAAGTGCAGCTGCGCCAGGAGGAGCCCAGGGCGTGGGAGGCCGCCTGCCGCCGCGGGGACGATCGGACCTGGGTCGCCCTCCTCGCGGCGCGCCACGTGGAGCCCCTGCTCGACGCCGCCTCCCGTCGTCATGGCCTGGAGCTCGGCCTCGAGGAGCCCGCGCGAGCCGGCCGGGACGCGTCCCAGTATCTCGTCAGCCGCGTGAACTTCCCGGAGCTCGGCGGCCAGCCCTTGTGGGCCACCCGCTCACGCACGCCGCTCACGGCCGCCCTGCGTCAGCTCGATCTCACCGTGGCGGTGCTCGGCGCCAGCACGATCCTGGTGGCGCTCCTCGTGGCGATCTGGCTCGCCCGCGGCCTGGCTCGCCCCGTGGTCCAGTTCGCGCACCAGGCCCGCGAGGTCGTCCGGGGCACGGCGCGCCCCATCGCCGCCACCGGCGGGCGCGAGCTCGAGGAGGCCGCCGCCGCCTTCAACCAGACCCTCGAAGATCTGGCGTCCCTCAAGAACCGGCTCGCGGCCACGGAGCGCATCGCCGCCCGGCGCGAGGTGGCCCGCCGGGTCGCCCACGAGATCAAGAACCCGCTGGCTCCCATCCGCGCGTCCATCGAGACGCTCCGGCGGCTGCATGCCCGCAACGATCCGGCGTTCCAGGACTACTTCGACGAGGCGACGCGGACGGTGCTCGCCGAGGTATCACGCATCAACCACATCGTGGCGGAGTTCACCCGCTACGAGCGCTTGCCCGCGCCGCGCCCGGTGCCCTTCGACGTCCTCGAGGCGACCCGCGCCGTCATCCAGCTGCACCAGAGCCAGGGCATCCCCATCCACTTCGACGCGAGCCCCTGCCCCCCCCTCTGCGCGGACCGCGACCAGTTCGTGCAGATCCTCACGAACCTCATCCAGAACGCCCAGGACGCCCTGGAGGGACGACCCGATCCCCGCATCCGGATCCAGATCACGCACCGCCCGGAGCGCAACGCCGTCGAGCTGACCGTCGAGGACAACGGGCCGGGTGTCCCCGCGGAGCTCCAGGCGCGCCTCTTCGAGCCCTACGCCACCTCCAAGGCCCACGGCACCGGCTTGGGGCTCGCCATCGCCCAGCGGATCGCGGTCGAGCACGGCGGCGATCTGTTCTACGCGACCAGCAACGAACCGGGCCGGAGCGTCGCGCCCGCCGCTGCCGGGCAGGAGGCGGGTCGCTCGGCGCGGGGCGCGCGCTTCGTGCTGCAGCTCCCCCTGGGGGGCCCGCCGCGCCTCGACGGCTCCATCGCGCCCCCCGACGGCGACGTGACTCGCCCGTCCCAGGGCCCCCGCGCCTGAGCTCCACGGCGCTCTCGCGTGGCGCTCACATCGGTCTACCTCCACGCACCAGGTCTGCGCTTCGCCCCCGCCACCGCGACCGCGGCGGTCACGCCGTCCTCCCCGCTGCTCCCCGCGCTTTCTCCAGCGCGGATCGGCGGCCTCACCGAGGCTCGCCCGCGCCCGGCAGAGCCCGCTCCAGAGGTGTCGTTACCGATGAAAGCTGTTCGGTTTCTCATGAAACCGCTACGCTGCCAGGCGACGACTCCCCATCTCCCAGGGAGCCATTGAGTAGCCTCCATGCCTCGACTCTCACAGCGTCAGTTGCTGGCCCTCGCCGCGATCGCCGCGGTCGCCATTTTCTTCGGTCTCACCCGTCGCGAGCTGCTGCTCCACTTCCTCGCCGTCGGTGCCGTGGGCGTCCTCGGGGCCCTGTGGGCCCTCTCCGATCAGGACACGCGCGCCCTCGACCGCCTCCGCACGGCCGTCCGACGCCTCGCCGAGGGGCGCCCCATCACCCGCCCCGCCCAGGCCGATCCGGCGCTGCTCGCCGTGTACGACGAGCTGGACGAGGTCGCCTCCCAGGTCTCGGACCTGCGCAGCTCCTCCGGGGACCGCCTGAAGCACGTGGGCGAGCTCGCCGGCACCATCAACGACTCCCTGCGCCGCCTCACGGAGGCGGTCGCCCAGCAGCAGGCCCTCAGCGACGAGGCCCAGCGCCACATCGGGGACTCCACGGCGAGCCTGCGGGACATCGCGCAGCACGTGGAGACCTTGGCCAGCGCGGCGGACGAGTCCAGCTCGTCGATCCTGGAGATGACCGCCACGAACGACGAGGTGGCGGAGAACACCGTGGAGCTCGCCTCGAGCGTGCGGGAGATGGTCGCCTCGATCGAGGAGATGACGTTCTCGATCAAGGAGGTCGCCAAGAACGTCGACGCCCTCTCGCTCACCGCGGAGGAGACCAGCTCGAGCATGAACGAGATGGACGTCTCCATCGATCAGGTGCAGTCGAACGCCAACGAGACCGCGCGCCTCAGCGAGGAGGTCGCTCAGGACGCCGAGCTCGGCGCCGAGGCCATCCTCAAGACGATCGGTGAGATCTACCGGATCAAGGAGAGCAGCCAGGAGGCCGTGGCGGTCATCTCGAACCTCGGCTCCCGCATCGAGGCCATCGGTCAAATCCTGAACGTCATCGACGAGGTCGCGGAGCAGACGAACCTGCTCGCCCTCAACGCCGCCATCATCGCGGCGCAGGCGGGGGAGCACGGCAAGGGCTTCGCGGTGGTCGCCGACGAGATCAAGGATCTCGCCGAGCGCGCCGGGGCGAGCACGAAGGAGATCGCCGAGCTCATCAAGACCATCCAGTCGGAGAGCAAGAACGCCATCAGCGCCGTGGAGCGCGGCGCCCACAACGTCGACCGGGGCGTCGAGGTGTCCAACGAGGCCGAGCGCGCCCTCAAGAAGATCCTCGAGAGCTCCCAGAAGAGCACGAACATGGTCCGGGCCATCGCGCGGGCCACGGTCGAGCAGGCCAAGGGCTCCAAGCAGGTCACGGACGCGATCGGGCGCATCGCCGAGACGGTGCAGCAGATCGCCGCGGCCACCGCCCAGCAGGCGCGCGGCTCGGAGCTGATCATGAAGAGCGGCGAGAAGATGCGCACCATCTCCCAGCAGGTGGAGCGCTCCAGCCAGGAGCAGAGCCGCGGCGGCCGCCAGATGACCCAGGCCATCGAGAGCATCAACAGCATGCTGAGCGAGCTGAACTCCGCTCACCGGGATCAGACCCTCGGCTCCGAGCGCGCCCTCGCCGTCACGCGCCGCATCGCCGAGGCCGCGCGCCTCCAGGACGAGGTGCTGCACCAGCTCATCACCCAGGTGCAGCAGCTGCGGCGCGGCTCCACCGACGACTGGGAGTGAGCCGAAGCCGCCTCGACGCAGCGGACGCGACGGCCCAGCTCGACGGCCCAGCTCAACGGCCCAGCTCAACGGCTGGGCCCGCACCCCACGGCGCCGGGGCTGGTGACCTCGACGCCGTGCTCCCCCACCGGGACGTCCGGCGGCACCACGACCTCGCCCGCGTAGACCCCGCGGGCGTCCGTGGGCAGGGACCCGAGGGGAATCGTTCGCCCCTCGCCCGTACGGAGCGCGAAATCGACCCGCCCGAACCCGCAGGGGCCGCCCGCGCCTTCGAGGCGACCCATCACCCGCAGGGGGTGGCCACGGCGGATCGACGCGTGCCCCAGCTCCAGGGTCACGGTGCTCGGCGGCCCCTGCGCGGCTCCCGGGCTCGCTCCGCCGGGCACGACGTCGGACGGCGCGACGCCGGGCACGAGATCGCCCGGATCGACGTCTCCCGCGTCGCCCTCCGCGGAGCTCGCGTCTCCGAGAGGTCCGTCGGGCGCGGAGCTGCCGTCGGTGCGCGGGGGCTCCCCCGGTTGCCCGGAGCCCGGCGCAGCGCCGTCCTGGGGTCCCTCCGAGGGCTCTCCCGCGGGCGGCCGCCCCAACCCCGGCGTGGTCGCCCCTGGATCCGAGCGCGCGGGCCAGGGGAACGCGTCGCTGGGCGGGCGATGGAGCGGCACCTCCGGAGGACGTTCGTACTCGATGCGCCCCGCCGCTCCGCCGAGATCGATGCGGTGCCAGAGCCGGCCATCGAACACCTCGACCCAGGCGTGGGCCTCGTTGTGTACGAAGCGCGTGGGCAGGCCCAAACGATGGGCCGTGACCAGGAACGCGTAGGAGCGGTGGCGGCACACGCCCTTCCGGGAGAGGGCGAGCTCCTCGTAGAGCCCCTCCGTGGTCGCCGCCGCAGGCAGCTCCGAGGACGGCGCGAAGCTCCGAAAGTGGGCCACCAGGCGCTCGAGGGCCTCCGCGGGTTGGAGGAGGCGGGAGACCCCGAGCCGCTCGAGCACCCGATCCGCCTCGTCTTGCACGCGCGCCGGCAGAGCCGACACGTGCTCGCGGAGCTCGTCCCAGCTCGTCGCGGCGAAGCGGCTGCCGAAGACCGCGCGGGGGACCGACAGCTGCATGAGCAGCCGCGCCCGGGTCGAGCGCTCCCCGACGGCGAACCAGTTCCCCGCGCCGTCCACCTCCACGGCCACGTCCACGGCCGGATCCGTGTGCAACGCGAGCAGGCGCGCTCCGGGAGCCACGCTGGGGATGCGCACGGGGGTGTCGGCGATGAGCTCCACCTGGATGTCGCCGAAGAAGGCGTCCTCGCCGGCGCGCGCGCTGCCCCCCACCTCCAGGACCCGACGCCGCGTGTCCCGCACCGCCAGCTCCAGGTTCTCTCCGACGCGATCGAAGGCGAACAGGCGCTTGAACGGCGCCACGCTGGGCGAGAACGGATCGTCGTAGCGCACGACGTCCGGCTGCGTCGTCAGGCGATCGATCTGGTAGGCGGCATCCACCCCCTGCCCGGGGCCCGCGCCGCCGTAGACGCTGTTGGAGCGGCTCGCCTCCCCCGGAGCGGGCACCATCCCGCTCGGCGTGTCGAGGGCCGCAGGCAGCCGGCCCCGCGCCGCCGTCGCCCCCCAGCGCAGGTCTTCGGCCGGGTCGGGATCGAAGCGCACGTGGCGCGTCGGGCCGTCGGCCTGCCCAGCCCCGGCCGCCGACAGCACCAGGAGCGCCAGGGTGGCCGCGGGCCCCCGGTGCTGCAGGGATTTTCCTCGGGAGGGGCGCCTCACGCCCCGGAGTCTAACCCATCCCGACGTGGAGCACTGCTTGCTCTATAGTAGGCGCCATGAAGTCTGGCGTGGACCAATCGAACCTGGGGGAGCCGGGCAGCCCGGCACGTCTGGAGCAACAGCTCCGCGAGCTGCCCGAAGACTGTCGGAAGCTCCTCGATGAGCACCATTTCCGTCCGGAGCAGCTGCTGCGGCTCGCGCGCAGGCTCCACGAGCCGGGCCAGGACGTGAACCGCGTCAAGGGCCGGGTGACCCCCTGCGCCCCCGAGGATCTGGTGCGTCTCCCGGAGCCCGGCACCCCCGAGGCGCAGCGACTGCGGGAGCTCGGCGAGGAGGCCCTGCGCAAGGGGCAGTGCGCCCTCGTGGTGCTCGCCGGGGGCATGGCCACCCGCATGGGCGGCGTCGTGAAGGCCCTCGTGGAGGCGGTCCCCGGCCACACCTTCCTCGATCTGCGTCTCCAGGAGGCGGAGTCGCATCGGGCACGCCACGGCGCCCCGGCCCCCCTGTGGCTGATGACGAGCCACACCACCGCGGGGCCCACGATCGAGGCCATCGGCTCGCGCCTGGACGGCTACTCCGTGGCGACCTTCCCCCAGTTCCTCTCGCTCCGCCTCACGCCCGACGGCCAGGTGTTCCGTGACGCCCAGGGCCAGCCGAGCGTCCACTCTCCGGGGCACGGCGACCTGCCCGACGCGTTGAAGCAGAGCGGTCTCCTCGACCGCTTCATCGCCGAGGGGGGGCGCCTCGTGATGGTCACGAACCTCGACAACCTGGGCGGCGGGCTCGATCCCATGGTCGTCGGCTTCCACCTGGCGGGGAACGCGGCGGTGACCTGCGAGGTCGCCGACAAGGTGCCGGGAGATCGGGGCGGCATCCCCGTGCGCGTCGACGATCGGCCGGTGGTGCTCGAGGAGTTCCGCTTGCCGGAAGACTTCGACCCCACCTCCGTCAGCGTGTTCAGCGTCAACACCTTCACCTTCGACGCCAAGGCGCTGCAGCAGCTCTCCCTGGACTGGACCTACTGCACCGTGGAGAAGAAGGTGGAGGGCAGCCCCGTCATTCAGTTCGAGCGGATCATCAACGAGGTCACCTTCGCCCTGCCGACCCGTTACCTCCACGTGACGCGCACCGGCACGGGGTCGCGCTTCCTCCCCGTGAAGGACTACGATGAGCTCGAGCGCCGCCGCCCGGAGATCATGGCGGTGGCTCGGGAGCGCGGCATGCTGCCGCCAGGAAGCCAACACTCATGAAGCAATCACGTCGCCTCGGGGGCGCGCCCCCCGCGGGTCGGAATCACACCGCCTCCTCACGCCCCACGCTGCGAGCCCTCGGTCGGATCGCCCTGGTCGGACCCCTGGTCTGGGGAGCCGTCACCGGCTTCGCTGCCTCGGAGGCCAGCGCCCAAGAGCCCGTGAGTCGCCCCGTGCAGCTGCCGGCGCCGGGGCGCAGCGTGGCGGGCAACGGCGACTCGACGGCCATCGTGGAGAACCCGGCGAACCTCGCGTTCCTCCCGGGCGCGGAGCTGCGCTGGTCGGGCTTCTTCCTCGACGATCGGGCGCTGGTGCCCTCCCAGGGGCACGCCTTCGGGCTGGCCTTCCCGTTGCCGTTCCTCCCCATGGCCACGGGCATCCGTTACGACTTCGTGAACCCGACGGAGGCGGTGTCCCAGCATCTCTTCCAGCGCCAGGCGAACTACCACTGGCTCACCTGGGCGCTCGCCCTGGGATCCGAGACGGCGTCCATCGGCCTGTCCTTCCAGCGCTCCTACTCGAGCAGCGGCGCGCTCCACGGCTTCCGCAGCTGGTCCGCGTCCGCGAGCGCGCGCCCCAGCGACTACTTCGGGTTCGCGGTGGTGGCCCGCAACATCAACGGTCCCCACAGCGACTGGGGCGCCCGCATCGGCCCCTCCTACGACCTCGCCGGCGTGATCCGCCCCACGGGCACGGACGTGCTCGAGCTCGGCGTCGAGAGCCGGTTCATCGACGAGGAGGGCGGCTACTGGGTGCCGCGCGGAGTGCTCGACGTCGCGATCCCACAGTTCGGGCGCCTGCGCGGAGACTTCGCCATGAGCGATCCCTGGGAGGACGTGCGTCAGCGCGCGTGGGTCGCCTCCGCCAGCCTCGTGCTCATCGGGAACCCCTTCGATGGCTCCGTGGAGCTGTCCGGCGGCACGCGCTTCGGCAACGGCCTGGGCAGCCAGGCGAAGGGAGTCCCGCAGCACAACATCCACACGGAGATCGCGTTCCGGAGCTTCCGGGAGAACTGGGGGACCGACGCACGACGCATGGCCGTGCGCGTCCGCATGGAGGACACTCCCGGGGCGCGCCAGCACGTGGCGCTGCTCCGCCGGCTCTGGTCCCTGGCCGACGACGAGCCCTCCGTGCGCGCCGTCGTGCTCGAGCTGCGCGCCTCCCCGGCGAGCAGCTTCGCGCACGTGCAGGAGCTCCAGGACGCCCTGTACTACCTGCGTCAGCAGGACAAGCTCGTGCTCTGCCACTTGGAGGACGCCAGCGGGGCGGCCCTCTACCTGTGCTCGGCCGCGGATCGCATCCTGATCAACCCCGCCGGCGGCGTGCGCTTCGCGGGCCTGGCTTCGCGCTACTTCTACTTCCGGGACCTCCTCGACAAGCTGGGCATCCGCGCGGACTTCGTGCGCATCGGCGCCCACAAGAGCGCCCCGGAGCAGTTCGTGCGCAGAGGGTCGACGGACACGGCGCGGCAGGACAAGAAGGAGCTCCTCTCCGAGATCGAGCGGGAGATGACGTACTCCATCGCGACGGGGCGCGACCTGTCCCCCGCCGAGCTGCGGGCGGCGATCGCCAAGGGGCCCTTCGTCTCCGCGGAGGCGAAGCGCGCCGGGCTCGTCGACGGCTACGCCTTCGACGACAACCTCGAGTTCGAGGTGTCGCGCCTGGCGGAAGAGGAGCTCATGCTCGTCGACGACCACCGGACCCCGCGGCGGGAGAAGCGCTTCGGCCCGCAACGTCACGTCGCCCTCGTCTACGTGGACGGGGACATGGTGGACGGGCGCAGCCAGTCGTTCCCCTTCGTGGGGGTGCGCACGGTGGGCTCTTACACCATCGCCGACTCCCTGCGACAGGCGCGCGAGAACCCCCAGATCGGCGCGGTCGTGCTCCGGGTGGAGACGGGCGGCGGCTCTGCCATGGCCGCGGACGTGATCTGGCGTGAGGTGCAGCTCACGGCCGCCCGCAAGCCGGTGGTGGTGAGTATGGGAAGGGCGGCAGCCAGCGGCGGCTACTACATCTCCGCGCCGGCCACGTACGTGTTCGCCAACCCCCTGTCGATCACGGGCAGCATCGGCATCTTCTACGGCAAGGTGGACGTCGCCGAGCTCTTCCGGAAGATCGGCGTCGACGCGGAGGTCTACAAGACCGCGCCCCGAGCGGACGCGGAGTCCCTGTTCCGCCCCTACACGGCGGAGGAGAAGGCCGAGCTGAAGCGCAAGGTGCAGCAGTTCTACGGGCTGTTCCTCCACCGGGTCGCCGAGGGTCGGGGCATGAGCAAGCAGGAGGTGGACGCGGTCGCCCGAGGGCGCGTGTGGACGGGGCGACAGGCATGGGAGCGCAAGCTCGTCGACGAGCTCGGCGGTCTCCGGCAAGCTTTGGCCTACGCTCGCGCGGCGGCGGGCATGGGAGCGGACACGCCCATCATCGAGCTGCCCGTGCCCCAGACGAGCCTGGTCGGGCGCCTGCTCGGCGTGGAGGGAGTCCAGCAGAACCTGGACGCGCAGGTGCTCCTCCCCGGGGAGCTCCGGGACATGCTCGCCGCCCTCGCCCCCTTCGCGATGTACGACGGCAACCAACCGCTGGCGCTCGCGGAGATGCTGCCCGTCGGCCTCCCCTGAGGGCCTGGCCCATGACCACCACCGACGACACCGCCGACGCTCCCGCGCCGTCCCCCCCGCTCCTCGAAGCGAGCGCGGGGCGGCTCCTCGTGGGCGGCTCCCCACTGCTGGAGTTCGCCCCCTGGCGGGCGGTGGGACGGGGCTGCTGCCTGACGGGAGACTTCTCGCCGCTGCTGCGCTGGCTCCTCCACGAAGGTGAGCTCGAGGGTTCCCTCACCATCGCCGGGCTTCATCCCCACGACGCCCTCCGCCGGGGCCTGCTGGGCATGGCGCTCTCCTCCACGACCTGGGATCCGACCTGGACCGTGGGCGCCGCATTGAAGGCCTCCGCGTCCCTCGTCGGGGCGACGGCGGCGCAGGTCGATCACGCCCTGGCGAGGACGCGCCTCACCCGCCACCGGGGCACACGGCTCGCGCAGCTCAACCGTCCCCTGCGCCGTCTGCTGGCCCTGGCGGCGGCCGTGGTGACGGAGCCGGCGGTCGTGCTCCTCGATCGCCCCTTCGCCGGGCTCGACGACGAGGCGGCGCAGTTCGTCGAAGCGGTGCTCTGGGAGGTGTGCGAGGGGCGGCGCTGGGTGGCCCTCGTGGACGTGGCGGCCCCCTGGGAGCGACGGCTGTGCGAGCGAGCCGACGCGGGCGTGTTCGTGGCGCGGGCGGGGCGGATCGTCGGACCGTTCCAGAGCGAGGATTGGCTCTCCGGTCCGCAGGTCTTCTGGGTGCACCTGCTCGGCGCCGGAGCCGCCGAGGCCCTCCGAGCGGAGGCGACCCAAGTCGACGCGGGGCCTGCCCCGGACACCTTCATCGTGCAGGGGCTCTCGGGCCGCCGCATCGCCGAGCTGGCCCACTCCGCCGGAGGCCGCCTCCGTGAGCTCGTCCCTCTGTCCCACGCGGCCTCGTGCTATTGAGCGGCCGTGACCGCCGACCGCCAGGCCCTCGTCAAAGCTCGCCGCATCGTCGTGAAGGTTGGGTCCCGGACCCTCGCCAGGGACCCGGAGCTGCCGCGACGCCTGGCGGCCCAGTTCGCGGCCCTCGTCGCCGAGGGCAGGAGCATCGTGCTCGTCTCGAGCGGCGCCGTCGCCATCGGTTGCAACCGCCTCGGCTACGCCACGCGCCCCACGGACGTCCCGTCGCTCCAGGCCGCCGCCTCCGCAGGTCAGTCGGTGCTCATGCGCCGCTACGACGAAGCCTTCGCCGAGCACGACCTCACGGCGGCTCAGGTGCTGCTCACCCACGCGGATCTCGCCCACCGCGCGCGCTTGAACAACGCCCGCGCGGCCCTCGGGGCCCTGCTCGAAGCGGGCGCCATCCCCATCATCAACGAGAACGACGCGGTGGCCACGGAGGAGCTGCGCGTCGGTGACAACGATCAGCTGGCGGCGATGGTGTCCCCCCTCATCGGCGCGGACGCCCTCGTGCTCCTCACGGACGTGGCCGGCGTGTTGGACGCCGCCGGTGAGCGCATCCCCACCTTCACGAACCGCTCCGCCTTCACGGACCGCGGCTCCGCGGATCGGGTGGGCAGCGGCGGCATGCAGAGCAAGCTCGAAGCCGCCCACAAAGCCCAGCGCTCGGGAGCGGCGGTGGTGATCGGGCCCGCAGGTCACCCGAACGTGCTCGTCGACGTCTTCGCCGGGCGCGACGTGGGCACGTACTTCGTCCCCGAGGAGGCGGTGCTGCGCGCGCGCAAGCACTGGATCGCCTACACCCTGCGCCCGACGGGAGCCGTCTTGGTCGACGCAGGGGCGGTGCAGGCCCTGCGCACGGGCAAGACGAGCCTCCTGCCGATCGGGGTGCTGGGCGTGCGCGGCGACTTCCACGTCGGGGACTCCGTGCAGATCATCGGCCCGGAGGGCACGGAGGTGGGACGCGGCCTCACCCGGCTCGGCGCCGTGGACGTGGCGCGGGCCGCGGGCAAGAAGGGACGCGATCTGGAGCTGATCTTCGGCGGACGGAGCGACTTCGAGATCGTGCACCGGGACGACCTGGTGCTCACGCCTCACTGAGGACACGCGCGGCGGGTGACGG
>Ga0207873_1002621_pt1 | contig 14370 bp, 12 predicted proteins | sample BGWIniCompost_FD_187373 | JGI IMG/M metagenome (GOLD analysis project Ga0207873, IMG submission 187373) | Cellulose adapted compost microbial communities from Newby Island Compost Facility, Milpitas, CA, USA - BGW Initial Compost (SPAdes)... ...
CGTCCCAGTGCGCGGGCGCGGTCTCGCGCAGCGCGAGCAGGGCGGGGCGCACCTCGTGCGCCGGCGCGGCCGACGCGGCGAGCAGGACGGCGGCCGCGACCGCGGCCCAAGCGACACGCTTCCGCGTCATGGAACGGAGCCCGCGCGCGCCTCGCCGCGAGCGCGCATCACCGCACGGTCTCCGCGCGCGCCTCGCGCGAGGCGCGCGGCGGCGGCTCGACGACGACCTCGTAGCCGGCGCGCAGCCGCTGGTACAGCGCATCGACGGCGGCCTCCGCCTGCGCGGCGCGCCAGTCGCGCAGCACCGCCTCGCGCACCTCGGCGAGCGCGGGCTCGCGGCCGGGGTTGCGCGCCTCGACCCGCACGAGGTGCAGGCCGAAGGGCGACTCCACGGGGCCGCTCCAGGCGCCGAGCGGCAGCTCGGCGAGGCGCGCCGCGAACGGCGCGCCGAACAGGCGCTCGACCTCGGAAGCCGAGGCATCGTCGAGCGCAGCGGGCAGCGGCAGCGGGTCGCCGCGCAGATCGGCTTCCGCGACCTCGCCGCCCTGCAGCCGCGCCAGCAGCTGCTTCGCGTCGCGCGCGAGCGCCGCGCCGCGCCGGTCGCGGCTCAGCGCGAGCTGACGGAAGGAGAAGCGCGGCTCGATGCGGTGGCGCTCGCGCCGCTCCGCGAAGAAGGCGGCGAGCTCCTCCTCGCCGGGCTCGGCGCTGCGGCCGGCGGCCTCGGCCAGCAGCTCGAGCTTCTGGCGCAGGCGCCGGCGGACCACCACGTCGTCGCGATCGAAGCCGAGCGCGCGCGCCTCGCGCACCAGGATCTCCTCGCGCACGTGCTCGGCCACCAGGCCCTCGAGCTCGGCGGGCGTGGGCGGGCGCTGCCAGCTGCGCTCGAAGCGGGCGGCGAGGTGCGCGAGCGTCTCGCGCGTGACGACGATCCGCTGCGGGGGCCCGTCCGCCTCGCGGCCCACCAGCGCGAAGAGCGCGAACAGCAGGGCCCCCAGCACCGCGAAGTGCAGGAGCGGCTCCCGGGCGAGGCGGGCCAGCGCGCGCGACACCGATCAGCGTCCCTCGATCGGCACTTCGAGCGCCGCGATCCGCTCGCCCGAGGGCCCCAGCGAGGCGCGGTCGTAGCGCACCGCGAAGACCTCGATCGCGATCGCCACCGCAGGCTCGGCGGGCGCCGGCGGCGTGGCCCCGGGGAGACCGTGCGGCCGGAGGGCGTCCGGCGTCTCGGCCGCCTGAGGCGGTGGCCGATCGTCCGGCGCATCGCCCGCATGCGGCGGCGCCGCATCCGGAGCTTCGCCCGCGTGCGGCGGCCCGGCGTGCAGCGCTTCGCCCACGTACGGCGGCGGAAGCTCCTCGTACGCCGCTTCGGCCGCGAGCTCGTCGAGCACCCCCTCCGCCTCGAGCTCGGCGAGCGCGAGCGCCAGCGTGCGCAGCCGCCGCGCGTCGGGCAGGGCGAGCGCGCGGCGCTCCTCGGAGCCGAGCAGCTCGGGGACGGGGAGCTCGCGCCGCGTGCCGTCGGCCGCGATCGCGTACGCGTGCAGGTGGCGCCGGCCCCAGGCGTCCGTGCTCGAGAACATCCCGAAGCCGCCGCCCGTCCAGGCGCTCAGCGCCGCGCGGTGCGCGAGCCAGACCTGGTGCAGCGCCACGGCGACGAGCAGCAGCGCCGGCAGCCATGAAAGGACCCGTTCCCGAGCGCGTCGCAGCGGTCCGACCCCTCCGCGCCCGGCGATGTAGCGCAGATCGCGGCGGCCGGAAGCGGGCGCGCCGGGGGGCGGCTACTCGAAGGTCACCTGGCGCAGCAGGTCGAGGTCGTCGAGCGCCTTGCCCGCGCCGTAGCAGACGGCCGTGAACGGGTCGTCGCCGCGGATGATCGGCAGGCCCGTGCGTTCGCGCAGCACCACGTCGAGGTCGCGCAGCAGCGAGCCGCCGCCCACCAGCACGATGCCGCGGTCGACGATGTCGGCCGCCAGCTCGGGCGGGGTCTTCTCGAGCGTGATGTGCACGCTCTCGACGATCGCGGAGATCGGCTCGACCAGCGCCTCGTGGATCTCGTCGCTGGTCGCGATGACGGTCTTGGGGATGCCGGCCACCAGGTCGCGGCCCTTGATCTCCATGGTCTGCGACTTGCCGTGCGGCGAGGCGGTGCCGATCTGGATCTTCACCTCCTCGGCGGTGCGCTCGCCGATCAGCACGTTGTACTTGCGCCGCACGTACTGGATGATCGCCTCGTCCATTTTGTCGCCGCCGCAGCGGATCGAGGACGAGGTCACGATGCCGGACAGCGAGATGACCGCGACGTCGGTGGTGCCGCCGCCCACGTCGACGACCATGTTCCCGGTGGGCGCGGTGACGTCCAGGCCGGCGCCGATGGCCGCCGCCATCGGCTCCTCCATCAGGTAGACCTCGCGCGCGCCGGCGGAGAGCGCCGACTCGCGCACCGCGCGCTTCTCCACGCTGGTGATGGCGGGCGGCACGCAGATCACGATGCGCGGCCGCACCAGCTTGGTGCGGTTGTGCGCCTTGTGGATGAAGTAGCGGAGCATCGCCTCGGTGACCTCGAAGTCGGCGATCACTCCGTCCTGGATCGGGCGCACGGCGCGAATCGAGCCCGGCGTGCGGCCGAGCATGGCCTTCGCCTCGCTGCCCACCGCGAGCACGCGCTCGCCCCGGCCGCTCGGATCGCTGGCCACCGCCACGACGCTGGGCTCCGAGCACACCACACCCTTGTGTCTGGCATACACGAGTGTGTTGGCGGTGCCGAGGTCGATCGCGAGGTCGTTGGAGAAGCTGCCCGCGAGGAACTTGAACATGCGTCCGGTCTCCCTCCCGCGCGTCGGCGACGCGGGATCCCCACCCTCTTCGGCTCCGCGCGGGGTGGAGTTGAGACGCGTGCCTGCGGGCGCCCTGCGCCGCGCAGCCTACTGCGGACCCGGCGCGGGCGCGGCGGGCGCCGGGACCGCGGGCGCTGGCACGGGGGAGCGGTCGGCGAGCGCGCGCAGCGCGGCGGCCTGCTGCTCGAGCTCCGCAGCGGCGCTCCGCACCGCGTCCAGGTGGCGCTGGCGGGCGCCGATCTCGGCGCGCGCGGCCTCGAGGGCGGCGCCCAGCTCGGCGACCTGCGTCTCGAGCTCGGCCACCCGGCGGGCGGACCCCGACCAGCCCACCCCGGCCACGACGAGGGCGGCGAGCAGGAGCACCGGCAGCACCCAGCGCGGGAGCTCGCGGCGCGGCTCGGGGCTCGGCGGGGGCGGGAGGGGCTCCTCGGGCCGGACCAGGCGGGGACGAGGCGGCGGCGTGGCGGGCATGGCGGCAGCCTAGCCGAGCCCGGGCGCGTTCCCAGCCGCGGCCGCCTGGGGCACGCTCCGCGGGAGGGCGAAGGAGGCACTCGTGCAGCTCGGCATGGTCGGTCTGGGTCGGATGGGAGCGAACATGGTGCGCCGGCTCCTGCGGGGCGGGCACGAGTGCGTGGTCCACGACCGGGACCCCCGGGCGGTTCGGGCGCTCGAGGCCGAGGGGGCCCGCGGCGCCGCCTCGCTGGCCGATCTCGTGGCGCTCCTGCGCCCGCCCCGCGCGGTCTGGCTCATGGTCCCGGCCGGCGCGGTGGACGGCCTCGTGGCCGCGCTCGCCCCCCAGCTCGCGGCGGGCGACACCCTGGTCGACGGCGGCAACTCGCGCTGGACCGACGACCTGCGCCGCGCGGCCGAGCTGCGCGCCCGCGGGATCGCCTACCTCGACGTGGGCACGAGCGGCGGCGTGTGGGGGCTCGAGCGCGGCTACTGCCTGATGATCGGCGGCGACGAGGCGGCGGTGCGCCGTCTCGAGCCGGTGTTCCGGGCGCTGGCGCCCGGCCACGCCGCGGCCCCCCGCACGCCCGGCCGCGAGGACGCACCCGTCGCGCCCGCCGAGGAGGGCTGGCTGCACTGCGGGCCGGTCGGCGCCGGCCACTTCGTGAAGATGGTCCACAACGGCATCGAGTACGGGCTGATGGCGGCCTACGCCGAGGGCTTCAACGTGCTGCGCCACGCGGGCATGGGGCGGGCGGAGGGCGCCGCGCCCGAGCAGGCGGCGCGCTACGGCTACGCCTTCGACCTGCCGGCGATCGCCGAGCTGTGGCGGCGCGGGAGCGTGATCGGCTCCTGGCTGCTCGATCTCGCCGCCGCGGCCTTGCACCGGCAGCCCGAGCTCGAGGGCTTCTCGGGCCGCGTGGCGGACAGCGGCGAGGGCCGCTGGACGATCGAGGCCGCGATCGAGCAGGGCGCGCCGGTCCCCGTGCTCGCGACGGCGCTCTTCCAGCGCTTCGCCTCGCGCGGCGAGGCCGACTTCGCCGACCGCCTGCTCTCGGCGCTGCGCTTCCAGTTCGGCGGCCACGTGGAGGAGACGCCGCCGGAGCGCTGAGCCGCACGCGCATCCGCGCGCGCTACACCCTGCGCCGAACGCGCGCTCGACGGCCCGGGCCGCGTCGGTGCGCTGCGCACCGCCCGTGCAACCGCGCGCCGCGCGCCGGCTAGGACTGGATCACGAGCTTGGACAGGCTGGTCTTGCGCAGGTTCGTCTTCTGGATCGTGCGCACCAGCTCCGCGACCTTCTCGGTGTCGGTCTCGAACGGGTTGTTGCAGATCACCCGCACGTTGAGCAGGTTGCCGAGCCGGATGTTCGACCAGTCGAGGTCGTACTGGATCGCGTTCTGGCGGGCCAGCTTGATGAACTCGCCGCGCATCTTGGCGCGCGTGTCCGGCGGCGGCTCGGTCTTGGCCTTGATGACCTCGTCGTCGGTCAGGATCCGCTCGACGGCGCCCTTGCGCTCGAGCAGGTAGTAGAGCCCCTTGTTGACCCGGATGTCGTGGTACTGCAGGTCGAGCATGAACACGCGCGGGTCGTTCCAGCTCGCGCCCTTGCTCTGCAGGTACGACTCGATCATCTGGCGCTTGATCACCCAGTCGATCTCGCGGCCCAGCTTGTCCGGGTCGGTGTCGAGGCAGTCGAGCACGTACTGCCACTTGGCGACCGCGTCCTTGAGCTCGTCCGACACCGGGTACTGCTCGATGTAGCGCCAGGCCATCTCGCAGTACTCGCGCTGGATCTCGATCGGCGAGTACTCGCGCCCGTTGTCCAGGCGCAGCTTGCGCTTGCAGGTGGTGTCGTACGAGATGTCCTTGATCGCCTTGACCGGGTTGCGGAGCGTGAAGTCCTTGTTGATGAAGTTGTCCTCGATCATCTGGAGGACCACCGCGCACGCGCCGACCTTCAGGAAGTTGGTGTACTCGGACATGTTCGAGTCACCCACGATCACGTGCAGGCGCCGGTACTTCTCGCGGTCGGCGTGGGGCTCGTCGCGCGTGTTGATGATCGAGCGGTCGTTGGTCGTGGTGCCCGAGATCTTCTGGTAGATGTGCTGGGCGCGCTGGCTGATGCAGTAGTGCACGCCGTCCTGGGTCTGGAACACCTTGCCCGCGCCGCAGTAGATCTGGCGCGTCACCAGGAACGGGATCAGCTGCTCGGCCAGGTAGTAGAAGTCGACGTCGCGGTCGACCAGGTAGTTCTCGTGGCAGCCGTAGCTGTTGCCGACGAAGTCGGTGTTGTTCTTGAACACCGAGAGCTTCCCGGCGATGCGCTCCTCGCGGATCTTCTCCTCCGCGTAGTCCTCGAGCTCCTCGAGGATCCGCTCGCCGGCCTTGTCGTAGACGATCAGCTGGCGCGGCGAGGCGCACTCGGGGGTCGCGTACTCGGGGTGGCAGCCGGTGTCCTGGTAGAAGCGGGCGCCGTTCTCCAGGAACACGTTCAGGAAGTGCTCGGTGGTGATCAGCTTCTCGAACAGGAAGCGGATCGCCTTCTCGACCGGCAGGGTCTTCCGCCCTTCGGGCGTGAAGATGATCCCGTACTCGGTCTCGATGCCGTAGATCCGCTTCTGCACGACGCTCCCTCGGGTTCGGTGCTCCTAGCCGAGAATAGCTCTCAACTCTTCGGCCGAGGCGCGCCGGAACTTGCGGCCCACGCGCTCGCGGTCGAGCGTGCAGACCTCCAGGCGCTCCGGCGTGAGCTGCGCCCCGTTCGACGCGGCGGTCAACGCATCGCGTCCGAGGCGCAGCGCATCCCCGAGGGGCATGTTGGGCTTGTATCGATCGCGCAGATAGTTGTCGAGCGCCTCGACGGCGCCGCCGATCATCGTGTAGCCGCGGTGGTCCGTGATGCTGCCGTCGAAGCTGATTCGGAACATCACGTTTTCTTCGTGGCCGGCCAGGCGCGGGTCGCCCACCTCCGCGACGATCACCTCCACCTCGAGCGGCTTGAGCTCGCGCGTGAACACGTCGCCGATCGCCTGCGAGTAGGCGTTGGCGAGCGCCTTGCCGCGCACGTCCTCGCGGCTGTAGGCGTAGCCGCGCACGTCGGCGAAGCGCACCCCGATCTTCCGCAGCTGGTCGAACTCGCTGAACTTGCCGACGCCGGCGAAGGCGATGCGGTCGTAGATCTCGCCGATCTTCGACAGGCTCGAGGGGTTCTCGGCCACCAGCACGATGCCCTTGTCGTACTCGAGCGCCACGATCGACTTGCCGCGCGCGATGCCCTTGCGCGCGTACTCGGCCTTGTCGGCCATCAGCTGTTCGGGAGAGACGTAGAACGGAATCGACATGGCGGATCAGGCCCCTGCGCGGGCGCGCGGCACGACGACCTGCTCGCGGTAGATGCGCTCGATCGTGGCGGAGTCCACCTCTTCGACGCCGGCGGCCGTGCACAGGCACACGAGCGGGAAGATCCCGCGCGCCAGGTCCACGCCGCCGGTGGCGCGGTCCTCGTCGGCCGCGTCGGTGAGCGCCTGGACGGCGACGCGCAGCGCCTCGTCGCGCGAGAGGGCCGGGCGCCAGGCCTTCTTGATCGACTCCCGCGCGTAGATGCCGCCCGAGCCCGAGGCGTCGTACTCGGTCTCCTCGTAGCGGCCGCCGGTCACGTCGTACTTCCACAGCCGCCCGAGCCGCCGGCGCATGTCGTAGCCGGCGAACAGCGGCACCACGACCAGCCCCTGCATGGCCGCGGGCAGGTTCGCCCGCACCATCTGGGAGAGCTTGTTGGCCTTGCCCTCCAGCTCGAGCGGCTCGCCCTCGATCTTCTCGTAGTGCTCGAGCTCGATGCGCAGCATGCGCGCCATCTCGATCGCGGGGCCCGCCGCCCCGGCGATCGCGATCAGCGAGTGCGAGTCGGTCGCAAAGACCTTCTGCAGGTCGCGCGACGCCACCCGATGCCCCTCGGTCGCGAGCCGGTCGCCCGCCACGACCACGCCGTCGGCGAAGCGCAAGGCGAGCACCGTGGTGCCGTGCGGCACCGGGCCGAGCGCCGCGGCGTCGGCCGGAAACTGGAGCGGCCCAGGCCGCAGGTGCGGATGGTCCACTTCCAGCAGCTCGAAGAAGCTCGAGCCCTGGTATCTGCCCCGGATGAGCACCCCCCGAATGCCTCCGCGCCCGGTGTCCCGCTGGCTACTGGCCGCCGCGCTGGACGTAGTTCTTGACGAACTCCTCGGCGTTCTCCTCGAGGACCTCGTCGATCTCGTCGATCAGGGCGTCCATCTCCTCCTTCAGCTCCTCGCCCTTCTTGGCGAGCTTCTGGGCGCCCTTGCCCGAGCCCTTGCCGCCCTCGTCGCCGCCGTCACCGCCGCCCCGCTTCTGCTGCTGCTGGGACTCGGCCGCCGCCACGAAGCGCAGGTGCTCCTGCTCGCTGTGTCGCGGAGTGGTGAGGATCTTCATGGCGCTCTCCATCTCGCCGCCCGGGGCGGCGAGGCTCAACTCTTGAGGTTCTTGACCAGCTCGGCGGCGGTCGGCGAGGCGCGGAACAGCTCCTCGACGTGTCGCTTCGAGCCCTTCAGCGGCTCGGCCATCAGCACCCGCTTGATCGGCTCGTCTCCGATACCGAAGGAGATCGAGTCCCAGTTCACGCCGAACACCTCGGCGCCGTAGCGCCGCAGGCAGCTGCCACGGAAGTACGCACGCGTGTCCTCGGGCGGATGGTGCACCGCACGCTCGATCTCCTCGTCCGTCACCATTCGCTGGATCTTGCCCTGACGCTCCAGAAGATAGTACAGGCCCTTGTCGGGACGCAGGTCGTGGTACTGGAGGTCCAGCATGTGGACCTGGGGCGAATCCCAGTCGAGCTGCTTGCGGGCCATGAAGCTCTCGATGAGGACCTTCTTGGCCACCCAGTCCAGCTGGTCCGCGAGCTCCAGGGGATCGCGCTCGAGCGCGGTGAGCACGCGCTCCCAGTAGGCCAGCACCTCCTTCGCGCCCGGGTCGAGCTCCCGGCCGGTCGCGTAGCGCTGCGCCATCTCCAGGTACTCGCCCTGGAGCTGCACCGCGGTCATGCGCCGGCCGCTCTGCAGCTCCACCTCGTGACGCAGGCTGGGGTCGTGGGAGACCTCCTTGATCGCCTTCACCGGGTCGCGCAGCGAGAGGTCGCGGTCGATGGCGCCGTCCTCGATCATCGCCAGCACGATCGCCGTGGCGCCGTTGCGCAGGTAGATCGCGCACTCGCTCATGTTGGCGTCGCCGACGATCACGTGCAGGCGGCGGTACTTCTCGCGGTCGGCGTGCGGCTCGTCGCGCGTGTTGATGATCGGGCGCTTCACCATCGTGTCGAGCGCCACCTCGGTCTCGAAGAAGTCGGCGCGCTGCGAGAGCTGGTAGTCGCAGGGCTGCGAGCGGTTCTCCGAGCCGACCTTGCCCGCCCCGGCGTAGACCTGGCGCGTCACGAAGAAGGGCATCAGGTGTTCGACGATCTGCTTGAAGGACGTGCGGCGGTCCATCAAGTAGTTCTCGTGCGAGCCGTAGCTGTTGCCCTTGCGGTCGCTGTTGTTCTTGTAGATCAGCATCTGGGTGCCCGGCGGGAGCACCCGATTGGCCTCGCGGCGCGACAGCTCGACGATCCGCTCGCCCGCCTTCTCGAAGATCACGAGGTCGCGCGCGTTGGTGACCTCCGGGCACGAGTACTCGGGGTGCGCGTGGTCGACGTAGTAGCGCGCGCCGTTCGCGAGCGTCTTGTTGCGGGCGATGTTCTCCTGCTGGTTCGGGGTGTACTTCTCCCCTTCGACCTGGAAGCCGCGGGCGTCCGCCAGCGGGTTCTCCTGGTCGTAGTCCCACAGGATCTTCGCCGTCGAATCCTCGCGGTAGGAATTCACGAGGAGGACGCAGCTCGAGATGGGGTCGAAATCGCGATCGTTCTTTACGGTGATCCCGTACTCGATCTCGGTCCCCATCACCTTGGGAATCGCCATCGTCTCCTCATCGGTCCCCCGCGCCGGCGGCTAGAGGTACTGACCCGACCGGATGTCTTCGACCGAGCGCCCCTCGTTGCGGTTGATGCCGGTGATGAGCGTCCGGACGTTGATGATGCGCTCGCCCTTGCGGCCCGAGATGCGCGCCCAGTCGTCGGGGTTGGTGGTGTTCGGGAGATCCTCGTTCTCCTTGAACTCGTCGCGCACGGCCTCGATCAGGTGCTCGAGCTTGATGCCGCGCTCGCCGTGCTCGATCAGGCTCTTCACGGCCTTCTTCTTGGCCCGGTCGACGATGTTCTGGATCATCGCGCCGCTGGCGAAGTCCTTGAAGTAGAAGATCTCGCGCTCGCCCTTGGCGTAAGTGACCTCGAGGAACTTGTTGTCCTCCGTGGTCGCATACATGTTCTCGATCGTGTCGTGGATCAGGCCCTCGACGATCTTCGAGGTGTCGCTGCCGTAGCGCTCCTCGGTGGAGCGGTGGAACGGCAGATCCGGCTTCAGGTACTTGGTGAAGATGTCGAAGGCGGCCTTCTTGTCCGGCCGGTTCACCTTGACCTTGAGGTCCAGGCGGCCGGGCCGCAGCACCGCCGGGTCGATCAGGTCCTGGCGGTTGCTGGCGCCGATCACGATCACGTTCTTGAGCGCCTCGACGCCGTCGATCTCGGACAGGAACTGAGCGACGACGGTCGCCTCCATGTCCGAGCTGATGCCCGAGCCGCGCATGCGGAACAGCGAGTCCATCTCGTCGAAGAAGATCACGACGGGCACGTCCTCGCTGGCCTTCTCGCGCGCCTTGCGGAACACCTCGCGGATCTTGTGCTCGGTCTCGCCGACGTACTTGTTCAGGAGCTCGGGCCCCTTCACGTTGAGGAAGTACGCGGGCGTGGCCTTGCCGGTCCGCTTCTCGACGCTCTTGGCCAGGCTGTTGGCGACCGCCTTGGCGATCAGGGTCTTGCCGCAGCCGGGCGGGCCGTACAGCAGGATGCCCTTGGGCGGCGAGAGCTGGTGCTCGGCGAAGATCTCCGGGTGCAGGTACGGCAGCTCGATCGCGTCGCGCAGCACCTCGATCTGCTCGTCGAGACCGCCGATCCGGTCGTAGGTGACGTCCGGCACCTCCTCCAGCATCACCTCCTCGACCGCCGACTTGGGCATCTTCTCGTAGGCGTACTGGGTGCGCGGGTCGATCATCACGTGATCGCCCGCCTTCAGGTTCTCGGAGCGCAGCGACGCGGAGAGCGTGACCACGCGCTCGTCGTCCGTGTGGCCGAGCACGATCGCGCGCCCGTCGCCGAGCAGCTCGATGACCGAGGCGATCTCGCCGCGCTGCACCCAGCCGGCCGGCTCGATCACGTTCATCGCCTCGTTGAGCAGCACCAGCTGGCCTTCCTCGAACTGGTGCGGGTCGATCTTCGGGTGCACGTTGACGCGGAGCGGGCGGCCGTCCACCACGATCTCCGCCGTGCCGTCCTTGTTGGCGCGCGTGAAGACGCCGTAGCTGTTGGGCGGCGCGCACAGCTTGTCGACCTCCTCCTTGAGGAGCTCGATCTGCTGCTTGGCCTCCTGCAGCATGTTCACCAGCTTCTCGTTCTGCCGCTCGGCGTCCCCGAGCTGCTGGCGGACGAGCTGGTAGCGGCGCCGCGCCGCCTCGTAGTCGGCGATCAGGCGCTCGAGGCGGCGGCGGAACTCGCTCGAATCGGGGCCGAAGAAGCGCAGCGCGTCCTGCAGCTCCTCGATCGGATCGCCCGGGGAGGTGCCGTCGCGCTCGGGGTCGTCACCCGGACGCGGGCCCGACGCGGAGATGCGCCGCATCACGTCGCGCACGAATCCCTTGCGTCCCGAGCTACCGGCGTCGTCGAACTCGCTCATCGCACCTCTCCTGGTTCAGAGGCAGCACGCGCGATCCAGCGCTTCCGCGCGCAGCACCCCATCGGCCATTCCTCCTGGCAGTGGTGCAAGCTGCGTGCCGCGGACCGCCGGAAGACGTCGAGGCGGAATCCCAACCGCGGGGGCCGCGTGGCGTGTCGATCTGCGCGCCCTCGTGTACCCATCGATGAGGGGGCTCTGCCGCGGGCGCCACCGTCGGGCGTCGCCGCCGGAAAGTCCGGGCCTGCCACGTGGTGCGGCCCCGGACCCGATCCGAACTCCGACCCGGCTCGCGTCCCGTCCACGTTCCAGCGTGCCTCGACGCACCGGATCGACCGTGCGATCGAGCGGCTCCGGCTGCCGGGGGGCAGCGTCGCATGCACGTCACAGAGAACGCGAAACCCCTTGGAATTTCGGGACCATTGAGCCTGGGCAGCATATCAGAGGACCCCATCGATTCAACTCGTGCCTCGGGGGGAAGACCGCGGCGCGCGAGACGCCACGCCTCCTCGGGTGAGTGGCCCCGACCCGGCTCGGAAATCGCAGCCAGCTCCTTCTCCTCGTGCGGGCCCCTCGGGGCGACAAGGCCCGTCACCGCGACGACGACCCGCGGCACTCGCCCGCGCCCGAGCTGCGCATCCCCTGCCAATGCGTGATGCGAAGCTGCCGGCTCCGGAGGCGCTTTCTTGACGCCAGCGTCGGCAGACCATCGCCCGCCGGGGGCGCAGCGAGCTGCGGCACCCGATGCGCGCAGGGCAATCTCTTGCCCTGAGAAGCGACCCCGTCTTCCCTCGCGGCTCACTCTTCCCTCTCGGCTCACTCTTCGACTCGTGCGGGCGGCAGGCGCAGGACCCGCGTGCCCTCGGGCGGCTCGAAGCGGAACAGGCGCGCGGGCGGATCCGTGTTCGTGCGCACGTCCGAGAGCGCGATCTCCGTGCGATTGCCGAGCACGTCCACCACCGCGGTGGAGCGGATCTCGCCGCTCGCGGGATCCGCGCGCAGCTCGAGCCGCTCGTACGACGCATCCCGTCGCGGCGTGAGCAGGAGCGCGACCTCCGACTCCCCGCATCCGCGCGCCGCGATCGTGAACTCGTCGGCGAGGCGACCTTCGCCGAGCAGGAACTGGATCGCGGCGCCGGAGAGGAACTCCGGCCCGAGCGGAAGCTCCTGGACCTCGCGCGCTGCGGGATCGTGAATCCACACCGTCGCGCCATCGCTCACGACGAGGCTCGGCTCGGGCTCCTCGTAGGACCAGCGCATGCGCCCGGGCTTGGCGAACACCACCTCGCCGCGCGACTCGAGCGTGGCGGCGGCCGCGCTTCCGAGCGCGACGCTCTCGGTGCGCTGCGCGAAGCGGGCGCGTAGATCACGCACCGCGTCGTAGCGGCGCTGGACGGCCTCGGCGACCGCCGCCGCACACGCGCCGTCTTCGGCGCCTTGCGTCGTGCCCGCCGAAACGGCTTGCGCAGGCGCGCGCGGGAGCAGAGACGCCCCCAGGAGGAAGAGGATCACGCGCAGCATCGATCTTTCGACGCGCCCGTCGCGCGCCGATTCGTCCCCGCACCGCGGGGGACGCCTCATTCGACGTCGATCGGCCGGACGAAGACCTCGCGGGGCTTGGTCCCGATCTGGGGGCCCACCACGCCCTCTGCCTCCATCTGCTCGATCATGCGCGCCGCCCGGTTGTAGCCGACCTTGAGTCGGCGCTGGAGGTACGAGATGGAAGCGTTGCGCGTCTCCGCCACGATCGCGACCGCGCGGTCGTAGAGGTCGTCGGCGTCGTCGCCGCGCTCCTCCTTCTCCTCGCTCTCCTGCTTCGCGCGGATCAGGGTCTCGTCGTACTGCGGGGCGCCCTGCTTGCGCAGGAACGCCACCAGGTCCGCCACCTCCTTCTCCGAGACGTAGGCGCCGTGCAGGCGCTGGAGCTTCGAGGTGCCGGGGGGTAGGAACAGCATGTCGCCCTGCCCGAGCAGGTGCTCGGCGCCGTTCTGATCCATGATCGTGCGCGAGTCGATCCGCGACGCCACCTGGAACGCGATCCGCGACGGGAAGTTCGCCTTGATCACGCCGGTGAGCACGTCGACGCTCGGCCGCTGCGTCGCCAGCACCAGGTGGATGCCGGCCGCGCGCGCCATCTGGGCGAGCCGCTGGAGCGCCTCCTCGACGTCGCGCGCCGACACCACCATGAGATCGGCCAGCTCGTCGATCACCACGACGATGTAGGGCAGCCGCTCGGCCGGGATCTCCTGGCCCTGCTCCTCGCCGGGGCGCGGCTTGAGCCGGATCGTGGTCTGGCCGTCGGCCAGCAGCTCGTCGATGCGCGCGTTGTACTGCTCGATGTTGCGCACGCCGAGCGCGGCCATCGCCCGGTAGCGCTCCTCCATCTTGTGCACGATGCCGGCCAGCGCCGCCGCCGCGCGCTTCGGGTTGGTGACCACGTCGGCGATCAGGTGCGGGATGCCCTCGTAGATCGACAGCTCCAGGATCTTGGGGTCGATCAACAGGAGCTTCAGCTCGTCGGGGGAGGCGCGGAAGAGGATCGAGCACAGCAGCGAATTCAGGAACACGCTCTTGCCCGTGCCGGTGGCGCCCGCCACCAGCAGGTGCGGCATGCGCGCCAGGTCGGCCTCGACGGGGTTGCCGAAGATGTCCTTGCCGAGCGCGAGCGTCAGCTTCGACTTGCTCTTGCGGAAGCTCTCCGACTCGAGCAGGTCGCGCAGGTACACCACGTCGCGCTGCGGGTTCGGGATCTCGATCCCGACCACCGACTTGCCGGGCAGCGGCGCGATGATCCGCACCGAGAGCGCGCGCAGCGCGAGCGCCAGGTCGTCGGCCAGGTTGGTGATGCGGTTCACCTTGACGCCGGCCCCGGGCTCGAACTCGTACATGGTGATCACCGGGCCGGGATGGACGGTGACCACGCGGCCCGTGACCCCGAAGTCGGCCAGCTTCTTCTCGAGGATTCGCGAGTTCATGATCAGGCTCTCGCGGTCGATGCGGCGGCCGACCTCGGGCGGGCGCTGGAAGATCGAGATGTCGGGGAACTGGTAGGGCCCCTGCGTCGTGCGCTCGCTGAAGACGAAGGCCTCCTGCGAGGGATCGCGCTTCTTGCGCTCGGCGCGGTGGTCGACGATGTGCGGCTCGGCCGGGGGCGTGCGGCGGCCGGCGCGGGCGGGCGGCGCCGCCTCCTCGGGCTCGTCGGGCAGGGCGGCCAGCGTCTCGGGCGCCACCGCCTCGAGCACCTCGCGCTCGGGGGT
>Ga0207873_1002622_pt1 | contig 14368 bp, 12 predicted proteins | sample BGWIniCompost_FD_187373 | JGI IMG/M metagenome (GOLD analysis project Ga0207873, IMG submission 187373) | Cellulose adapted compost microbial communities from Newby Island Compost Facility, Milpitas, CA, USA - BGW Initial Compost (SPAdes)... ...
TCGTGCGTGAAGGGTCGTGTGGAGAATCCGATGCGTCCTCTCCGGTCGAAAATTTGTTTCAGGGAATACAAATCGAAAATCGCTGATCGCCAATCGCTGATCGCAAATCCAAACCCTTGTCCCACGCGCGCGGGATCAAAGTGATTCCATCAATCTCCGACCGACTACCGATTACCTATTCCCTACGAGCTGCGCAGATCATGCAACTTGTTCCGCTCATCCTGCAGTTCTCTGGAGAGCTTCATCTGCTTTTCGAGGGCGTTGCGTTTGTACTCTTCGAACTCGTGGCTGAGTGCTTCGGCGTTTTCGATCTTTTCACGCATTGAAGATTGTACCCACTTGACGCGGGCAATGAGGAGGCCGAGAAGGACGAGCAAGGCGAGGATAATGATGCCCACGGTGCTAATGAACACGGATTTGAGGAAGTCGATGCCAAGGACACTAATATGCGTGCTGGCGTGCTCTATTTTCGCGACCGCTTCATCCTTGGCCTTCATGGCGGCGTTTACCGCTGCAACTTCATCCTGGAGTTTCTTGATTTCGGCTTGGGCTTCACGGAGTGCTGCCCTGTGAGCCCTCATGGAATCCATGGTGATCTTCCACATTCCATCCAGAACGTACGTCCTGATAACCTTATATTCAGAATAGGATTCCGACTTATCGCGCATGATGTTAAACCGTTCCTGAAGGGTGGCATCATTGGGTTCAAGAGCTTCGGCTGATCTTTGGGCGCGGGTATCTACAAAAAAAGTAAGGAACGCAACAATCAAAAGAACGGTCCGCTTCATATCATTTCAATTTAGGAAGGCTTTTGCTTCGTAAACTTAAAATCCAACTTAAATCAGCCCAATATAAACCATTTAGGCTGGAAAATACGTCGATCAACGTAACCTCGTGTCGTTTAAAGGTTTATGCATTGCGCAACGACTGGGGCATCAGTCTTTCACAAAAATAAGGTCCGTGTTCTGAACCTGCACTATTCGGGCGAATAATTCCCTCAGATAGAAGTACTCTTTGTGGTTGTACAGCGCTTTTTTGGTGGAAAGCCTGCTGAAAATTGTCACCCGCTGACCCTCATTCTGGGCCTTCAGCATAAAATGACCACCATCCCCCGGCAACACCAGGCCCACCTCGTCAGGCAGGTTTTCAAGCCGGACGCCTTCCGGAAAGTTCACAATGATGGTAATGCGCTCGTCCAGTGTCGACCCGAAATCTACGGGGTATAACCGTTCCTGCGAGACGAACGGGTTCCGGACCGTCCGGTTCACCAGGAAGGGATTCAGCAGAAATTGAGTGGCACCGTCGCTAAAGGCGCTAATCTCGACACCAATCTCCTCGATCAGGGGTTTCTCGACGTCTTCCAGGTTCACGATCTCCAACTCGGTGAGCACACCTTCGTCCATCTCCTTCCTCAGGCTTTTCCGGAACTCTTCTTTGAACCGGAACGAGGCGATATGCCGCCGTCTCCGGAGCGCATCGTAACCCTGATAAGTATTCCGGATTTGGCCAGTGAGCACGCCGTCTGACGACAAGGTCAGGTCGATATGATTGGTCTGCTGGAAATTGAATGGCGTCTTGATCTCCTGCCAGGACGTTTCCCTGTAACCAATCACGCGCCCTTTGTGATTCAGGCATTGGAAGGGCAACATGCCGAATGGAAGCAACGGGTCAGTTGCGTCAAGCAGATGCACTTGTCCATCAATGACCGCACGCGCTACGACGTAGTTGAAGTCGCTAAGCACCGGGAACAGTTCCGTAACATACGCATTGTCACGGGTTGAAAGTATAACCGGATCAGCATCAACGTCCACGCTACGCAACGCGGCAACCAGCGCCAGGTTCAAGTCGGCAACATTTCCTGTTCGTGTTTCATACGCTTTGCGTATCCCCAGGTCAGTGTACTTGTTGACCTCACCGTTCCAGGTAAAATGCTTCACGATGTGCTCATATACGCGATGCGCTCGTGTCAGCTTATCCGGCTCCGCTTTGATGGACGCGGCAAGCGTTTTTTCAAGGATGTCTTCGCCGCGTCTGAGCTGGGCACCAAAACGTGGATTTTGTCGCAACTCTTCCTCCACGTCCTTCCATTCTTTCGTGACTTTATCAACATACCCCGTGGGATGATGCACTTCAGATAATTCAAAACGGATCGCAGCCATGAAGTTCTGCTTCGCGGTCATGTAGTCTTCCTCGATAAACGCCGGGATGTTGTCCATCGCGTATTTGCTCTTCACGCAGGCGATACCTCGCGACATGCATCGCTCTACAATTGTGGATTCGTTTTTCGACAATTCAAGAAAACCAATCAGCGAAATGTTATAACGGTAATACGCGGGAATTGACGTCCAGTATTCACTATGAACTTTAGGGATCTCACGCTGAAATTTCCACTCGCGAAAATTGAAGATATATGGACTGTGAAGTTCATAGTACAATTCAATTACCCCACCTTCAACAGCATTCGGAATCGCGAACTTTTTTATCTCCGCCTCTTCATACTTTTCCGTCATCACATCCTTCATCGAAAGCTTCGTCTCTACAATACTTCCATTAGGAGCGAGCGTGAATGACGATGCCTTTAACCCGGTGATGTAATCCATCTTATTCCAAATGGAATAGCGATACAGCGGGATTGAAACATCGGCGAGAGACAACGCTTCTTTTCTGAATATCTTGATTCGAACGTGGTACTCAAGGACGATCGACATATCGTCCTCTACGAAACAGGCATTGCCGAATTCGTTCAGCACGACAGCAGCGGCGTCGGGATCTCGTTCGTACGAGGTCATCTTAAGATTCTGGGCAGTCACGGAGCCAAACGGAAAATCGCCCTCAGCAACTGCTGGTGCCGCCAGGCAGGATGCTATCACCAAAAGCAAAAAGGGTCTCATGGTGTATGAAGGTCAAATCACAAATATGCGCATTGGCTGCCGCGCTTTTTTCACAACCTTCAGCCGATTCTTACATTGCAGGCAGAAAGAGGATCACAATCCATGAAAATCGGCCTGCTATCGGACACCCACGGCTTTCTGGACCCGCGAGTCTTCGAATTTTTTGCCGGTTGCGACGAGGTATGGCATGCTGGTGATGTTGGTTCTGCTGACGTCGCTGACGCGCTGGAGAATTTTAAGCCTTTCCGTGCGGTACACGGAAACATCGATGATCCGGGCCTTCGGAGGCGCTATCCTGAGGATCTCTGGTTCGAATGCGAGGGCATCCTGATTCTGATGACACACATTGCCGGTAATCCTCCGCGATTCAATCCCCGCGTCAAAAAACTCATCACAGCTCGCACGCCAGGCGTGCTCGTATGTGGACATTCGCATATCCTGCGGGTCATGAAAGACGATGTTACAGGTGTCATGTACATCAATCCGGGCGCTGCCGGGCATCAGGGATTCCACAGCATGCGGACCATGCTCCGGTTCGAAGCACACAACGGACGCCTCTCCAATATGGAGGTTATCGAATTGGGTAAACGAGGACTGATCGAGCCGACGACTATGCGTACTGATTGAGCATCACCGGCATCACCAGCATGAGGATGTCCTCATTGTTGTCGGTACTTGCAGGAAGGATTACACCTGCCTTATTAGGCGCCGACATGGTGAGTTGGACGCGATCAACGTCGAGGTTCGACAGCATTTCAATCAGGAAGCGGGCATTGAATCCGATCTCGATGTCTTCCCCTTCATGTTCACAGGAAAGACGTTCATTCGCTTCGTTGGAGAAGTCGAGGTCCTCTGCGGAAATCTGCAACTCACTTCCCGTGATCTTAAGCCGAACCTGGTGTGTAGTCTTGTTCGCGTAAATGGAGATCCGCTTCAAAGCACCGAGCAACTCAGTCCGGTCAATCGTCATCTTAATGCTGTTGTTGACCGGGATCACATTTTCAAAGTCGGGGAATCGCTCGTCGATGAGCCGGCATATCATCTTGATGTTACCGAATCGGAAGAATGCGTTCGACATGTTAAAGTCGAGACTCACCGGCGTATTCTCCGTCGGCAAGGTGGTCTTAAGCAGGTTCAACGCCTTGCGCGGTATGATGATAGCACTTCCATTCTCAGAAGTTACATCTTTCCTCCGGTAGCGCACGAGGCGGTGACCATCCGTGGAAACGAACACCGTATTCTTTTCACCCAGGTTGATGTATACACCCGTCATAGCGGGGCGTAGCTCGTCGTTGCTGGTTGCAAAAATGGTATTGCTGATCGCGCGGGCGAGCACTTCGGAGGATATCGTAGCGTAGAAGTCGTTCGAGACGGACGGCACGCGCGGAAAATCAGTAGCATTTTCTCCGGAGAGCTTATAGCGGCCGTTATCAGAAATGATTTCGATGCTGTACGATGATTCATCGATGGAGAACGTCACCGGTTGTTCGGGAAGATTCTTGAGGGTTTCCAAAAGAATCCGAGCGGGAACAGCGATGCTGCCCTTTTCTTTGGACTCTACCTGCAACTCGGTAATCATACTCGTCTGTAGATCGGACGCTGTGACTGTCAGCGTCCCCTTGTCCAACTCGAACAGGAAGTTCTCAAGAATCGGAACAACTGGATTGGTAGTTATCACCCCGTTGATGTTGGAGAGCTGCTTAAGCAGATACACGGAGTTTACGATGAATTTCATTCGTGATTAGTGGTTATTGGTTGTTAGAGAGCCCTAAAGTTAGAAAGAAAACCGAATTTAGGAAACGCAATCCGGGGCGTCTAATTCGATCGAAACCAGGACTTTTTGCGCAGAATTGGCTCGATCTTGCTGCGCTCAAAAACGCCCACCGCGGAGCTATCGACGATACCATAAAACGGTGCGTTATTCCCATCTCCGGAATAAAGTTCGAGGTGGTATGTGCGGCCACCGACGTCCTTTACCGTGACAGTCATCAGGCGGTCGAACGACCGGATGCTGTCGGGGTCAGCTTCCACAAACTCGTTGGCCGTAAGGAAGGAAATGTTATCCATGAAATCGTTGATGCGTGTTGTGTCGGCCTGAGTCATTCCGGGAATCATGGCTATATTCCCTTCGCGTGCTACCGAAAACCCTCCGGTGGGATCGTTTGGGAAAGTAGCGTCGAGCCCGCTGAAATTCATCCAATTGAGCGAAAACACATGACGGTCTCTCCATCCCGGCGCTGGCACTTCGAAAATTCCCGATACGTAGACGCGGTAACCCGGTATCACCATAACGTAGGGTGTGTCGGAATCCGGCTCCCTGAAGTACGCTTCCGTCCGAGCCGCATTTCCACCCGCGAGAAAGGACATCACCTGGTCGCTTCCCGCAAAGAGGTCCACGCGAACCCCTGCACTGTCGAGATAGCGGCTCACCGATTCGCGCATGCGCACGGCAACCGGCCTGCGCGCTTCCGCCTGCTGCAGTGTGGCAAATAAAACGTCGACGAGATTCGCGTCCGCCAGCACGTCTTCGTTGACACGCCACCGCGAGCCGCGGATCGCCAGGTCCACTTTCCCTCGCGGGCCGGTAAGCACGACGCGATCAATGGACGTCAGGTCGTCAGGACGGAATAAGTCCTTGTCGACATCACTCCCGTCTGCCTCCTTTAAATAATAGACACCAAAACAGGCGAGCACCAGGACCACCAGCGAGATAGCAAGGGAAATGTTCTTCTTTCTCTGCATAGCTATACCCGTGCAAATTTTCTTTTTCTGAGCCAGGCGCGTACCAGTCCAAATACCACGACCAGTATGACGGGCAAGCTCAGGTTCAACACCTGCCACTGCGTCTTGTCAGCCGCCGCCCGCGCCCGATCCAACGGCCTTATCCGAATTTCCTTGTCCCGGACTGTGATCAGCCCCTGCTCGTCCGTAAGCCACGCCATCAGGTTCATCAGCAAGTCTTCGTTGGCGAAGGTGTAGTTGGTCATCGGATCGAAACCGAGCGGCTGGGGCTGGCCGGTTCGCGGGTTGATTTCGCTGCGTGCAATATCACCATCAGCAATCACTACGATTGACGTGTTCACGCTTGAGTCGCGACGACCGTCAGTATTCACACCATCCGGCGCAAATCGGTTCCGGTAGAGGGAAGTAAATTTCCCTTCGAGAAGGTAGCCGACGACTCGGCTGCCTGCATTGAACTGGTCCGGGCGAACTTGCAGCAGCTGGTTGACCGTAATATTCGCAGGCAATCCAACTACGCGTGTATACTGTGATGTCGTCATGATTGGAAGCTTGCGAACACCGTCGGCACGGACCGTATCAATACTACTGACGAATCGTGTGAGCGTCGCGTCAAGGTTGCGAGTAGCCGGGTGATCGGCATAGTGGTTAATAAGGGGAAAGAACGGCCAGTCGAGCATCTGCATCCGGGGTCTGTCGCCGGATTGTCCCGTCACGATCGGATACAACGCTGCGCTGCGATCCTGTACGAGGTCATGGTTAATTCTGACTCCGTATCGGAATAACATATCGTCCAGGTTGACGTCGCGCGGCAACGCGACAGAATGTTCGTAGGTAGCACTATCCATAGAGGCATCGGAACGATCGAGAAAGAACATCACCTTCCCTCCCTTCATGATGAACTGGTCGATCTTGTACTTGTCGGGTTCGCTGAAAGGTTCGGTCGGGTTGTTGATTATGACCACCTGGTAGCCATCGAGATTCGATCGACGTGAAAGGTCCACCTTCCTCACGTCGTACAACTCCAGTAACGCGTTGTTAAATCCCGCAATATCGAGTGAGTCCAGTTGGCCATAACCTCTCAGCAGTGCCACTCTTTTGCGATCCGTGTTGAACAGTTTGTATATCGCATTAGCGATTTCAAACTCGACACCCTCGATAGATTGATTGATCTCTTCCTCTGGCGATTGCGCGTTGCTTCCCTTTAGCAGCATAACTCCTGTTTCAAAGCCACCGTAAGAAACGAGGGCACCCGGAAAGATCAATTTGGCTGAAGTCTCTCCGTCTACCCTTTCCACGACGTTCGTCGGTGTAATACCCTTCTCCGAGAGCTCACGCATGAACTCGTTCTTGGCCTTCGCGCTCATGGCCGCGTTGGGATCGACGAATGTGAAATTGACCTTGTTATTCGAATAGATTCTGAACTCGTTCAGCGTTTCGCGAATTGCATTCTGAAATCTCCTGAAGCCTGCATTGAGTTCGCCCTCGAGATATACTTCCACATAGACGTTATCGTCGAGTGACTCGAGCAAGTCGCGTGTGGCCGGCTTGATCGTGTATCGCTTCTCTTCGGTCAGGTCGATACGGAAGAACCGATCCGAGGCTACCATGTTGATCAATACAACCAACGCCACGGCATTAGCCAGTTGCAGTAGATCACCCAGTTTTTTGCTCTCCCAGTTCACCATGATCGCGCACTTAACACCACTTTCGTAGTTGCCAACATGAGAAAACCAACACTGAAGAAGTAGATCAAATCACGGCTGTCGACTAGTCCCTTCCCGATAGCCTCATAGTGGTATAACAATCCAAGCTGACGTATGGCGAGTGCATACTCCGACCAGAGATTTATCGCTGCCAGGCGGTCGAAGCCTGAATACAAAAAGAAGCAAAGAAACGCGGCCGTGATAAACGCTACGATTTGATTGGGTGTGATTGCCGAAGCCAGTATCCCGACAGTGCAGAATACGCCGCCGAGCAAAAGGAACCCGATATAAGAACCCATGACGCCTGCGCTGTCGATGTTACCCACCGGGTCACCCAATTGGTAAATCGAGATGTAGTAGACAAGCGTTGGAATCAGGGAAACGATCACAAGGAGAAAGCAAGCGAGGAATTTTCCCAGGATGATGTCCCAGTCGGTAACCGGACGTGTCAACAGTAGCTCCATCGTTCCCGCCTTCCGCTCTTCGGCAAAACTCTTCATCGTGATAGCGGGAATGAGGAACATAAAGACGTAAGGTCCGAGCATGAACAGCGTGCTCATGTCGGCATACCCGTAGGCAAGAACGGAGGTATCAGGGAACACCCACATCAGGAGTCCCATGGCCGTCAGGAAGACGCCGATGACAATGTAGGCGATAAGCGAGTTGAGAAAGCTGTTGAACTCTTTAGACAGAACCTGGATCATGCCTGCTGTGATTGAAGCGTGAGTTCACGGAATACATCTTCCAGCGAGCCTTCCTCCTGGCGCAAGCCCAGGAGTGGAAGGTTGCGGTCTGCGGCAAAGCGAAAAATCTCGGGGCGAGGGTCGGCACCTTCGGCAGCTGCAATCCTGTAGCGATTGCCCTCCAGCACGTCGACGGACGCCACACCCGCTATCCGGCTGAGCTCTTCCACATCCGCAGGAACGCCAAACTCAACAACGATGGCCGGTTTTCGGGATGCATGCGCCAAGAGGCGGTCGAGTTTGTCATCAGCAACAAGCTTACCCTTGTTGATGACGACCACCCGGTCGCAGATCGCCTGCACCTCCTGCAGGATATGGGTAGAAAAAATTACTGTCTTATCGCGACTGGTATCGCGAATGAGTTTTCTGATTTCAAGAATCTGATTCGGATCGAGTCCTGATGTTGGTTCATCCAGGATTACCACGCGCGGATCGTGAAGCAACGCCTGCGCGAGTCCGACGCGCTGCCGATAACCCTTTGACAGCATCTCGATACGCTTGTGTCGTTCAGCGGTCAGTCCGCACACCTCGATGATCCGATCTACCGCGGCGGTAAGGGTACGACCTCGCATGCCATAAAAGCGACCGACGAAACGCAGGTATTCGCGAACGTACAGATCAGTATAGAGTGGATTGTGTTCCGGCAGGTAGCCGATGATGCGTTTGATCTTCTGCGGATGGCGACTTACGTCCAGTCCCTCAACCAGAACACTTCCTGATGTTGGCGGAAGGTACGTTGTGGCGATCTTCATCGTAGTCGACTTGCCAGCGCCATTCGGTCCGAGAAATCCTACGATCTCTCCGCGCCCCACTTCAAACGAGATGTTGTCGACAGCACGTTGTTGTCCGTAGATCTTCGTGAGGTTCCTGATTTGCAACGTCATAGCTGAGGCCGCACAAAACTATGAAATCGTACGTTAGGCAACAACCCGCCTAAATCCGCGAGATGACTACTACATCGCAGTTCCACCGGTCGAAATAAATTTGCAATTCCTGCACGGAATTTGAGAGATTTGTGATGTAATGAACCCTCAATGCGCATCAGTTTAGTCGTTTTGGCTCTATTGTCCTCGCTTCCGGTACTCGGACAGCAAGGCTACGACCTCCAGTTCAGGATCAAGGGACTCCGTGATACAACGGTGTGGCTCGGATACTATTATGGAGAAAGTACCTACCGCCGGGATACCGCCGTAGTCGACGGCAATGGTGAGTTTCGTTTCACAGGATCGGAAGCGCTGCCACAGGGGATTTACCTCATCGCGCTCAACAAAACGCGCTTGCTGGAGTTCGCCGTAGGAGCCGACCAGCAATTCAAACTGGAGACGGACACGTCAGGGTACATCGAGAACATGAAGGTTACCGGCGATACCGACAACACGATCTTTTTCGAGAACATGCGCTTCAATAAAGCGCGCCATGACGAGGCCCAGCCGTTCGTCGCCGTGATCCAGGACAGCACAGCATCTGAAGAAGCAAAGAAAGCTGCGCGCGAGAAACTCGACGCAGTAAACGCGAAGGTTTCCGAATACCACGAAAAGATTATACGCGAACATCCCGGCACCATAACGAGCAAGATATTCCTGGCGACACGTCCACTCAAAGCCCCGGAACCACCGAAACGGGCTGACGGTAGGATCGATTCAACGTTTCAGCTCAAGTGGTATCGCGAACATTTCTTCGATGAATTTGACCTTGCTGACGATGCATTGATTCGCATGCCCAAGGCCTTTTACCGCGATAAGGTTTATGAATACCTCGACAGACTCTACGCCCCAGACCCCGACACGGTCATCCGCGCCATAGAGTTTATGGTGAGCAAAGCGAAGAAGAATCCCGAGACCTACAAGTACCTTATTTTCCAGCTCGTACTGAAGTATCAGAACCCGGACATCATGGGGCTTGATGCGGTGTTCGTGTATCTCAACGATAAATACTTCGCCAACGGCGAGATGGATTACTGGGCGAACGCTCAGATGAAGAAAAACATGAAGGAACACGCAGACCGGCTCCGCAAGAGTTTGCTGGGAAATACTGGTCCCAACCTGATCATGCAGGATGTGAACTTCAAGCCGCGTGCGTTGTACGATATCAAGTCAAAGTACACGATTATTTATTTCTTCGACCCCGACTGCAGCCATTGCCGGAAGGAGACACCAAAGCTTGTCGACTTCTATGAAAAGAACAAGACGCGTTTCGATGTTGAGGTGTTTGCCGTCTCTTCCGATACTTCGATGGCGAAGATGGCGAATTATATTAAGGAGATGGGGATGAAGTGGATCACCGTAAATGGTCCCCGGACATACGTCGGTCCCTACCAGGATCTGTACGATTCCGTACAGTATCCGACCATTTATGTACTCGACAACAGGAAGAAGATCATAGCAAAGAAGATCCCGGTAGAGAAGCTCGAAGAATTTCTCGCCCACTACGAAAAGCGACAGAAAGCAGGCCAGATGTAGAAAGAACCGTGATTTTTTAGGTTAGCTTGTAACTTTTTGCGAACTTTTTCAGTCATACATGCAACTATTCGCGGCTTCTGGAGTATCTATGGTATACGAGGCAAACCCGGACACGCGTTATTGCGCTAACTATTGAGACCATGACACTATTCAGCAAGCTATTCGGAAAGACCAGCCCCAAGAAGAAGGAGCTTAAGGCCCGGTGTCCGATCACTCGTGAGCAGATCGACAGGGGCTTCGGTTACCTGCTCACTACTGCCGAGGTCGTTACATCCCGGAAATATTGGGATATGGTGATGACCGAACCTGAGACGATGTCGTATACAATCTCCCACTTCCGTAACGACGAACAGGGCACGAGAATGAGAAGCCTCATCTTCGAAAAGTACAGCAGCATACCGCATCCCTGGATGATTTCCGACACTTGCATCAACCTGTTCGAGGGTGTTGACCGCGAAAGGGCAAAGCACTTTGCGCGGTTGTGGTGGGAACAAGATGGCGAGTTTGTTCCAGAGAACTCGGGACCTGCGTTGGAAATGCTTGACCCGAAGAGCTACCAGGATTGGAAAGACTATGCGATCCTCGAGGCTGGACGCTCCCGCATCAGCGCCTGAAATTTCTTTACCAGTACATATATAAGTTGGTACCCTTGCTCTGACCGGCAGGGGTATCGTTTTTTATATGGTCCTGTCGATCGTGAATTGAACGAGCTGCCGAAGGGACTTGCGATAAACAGAATCCGGAAATGTATCAAGGATTTCAAGGGCCTCCGCATGGAACTTGTGCATGGCTTGCTGCGCGTATTCGATGCCGCCCGAAGCGCGAACGAAGTCAATCACCTCGCGTACTTTCTTCGGCTTGTCGCTATCATTGCGAATGGTTCGTATGATCTTCCTCCGTTCCAGCCACGGTGCTTTCGACAGTGCATGGATGAGTGGTAGCGTCATCTTCTTCTCTTTGATGTCGATCCCGAGCGGTTTGCCAATCTCAGACTCACCGTAGTCAAACAAGTCATCCTTGATCTGGAAGGCCATCCCGATCTTTTCACCGAATTGCCACATGCGATTAACAGCGTTGGCATCTGCACCTGAGGAGCTTGCACCCACTGCGCAACACGAAGCAATGAGTGAGGCAGTTTTCTGCCGTATGATGTCGAAGTAAACTTCTTCCGTTATGTCCAGGCGGCGCGACTTTTCAATCTGCAACAATTCGCCTTCGCTCATTTCCTTCACCGCATCGGTTACGATTTGGAGCAGGTTGAAATCCTGGCTCTCTACTGACAACAGGAGGCCGCGCGACAGCAGGAAGTCGCCGACCAGTACGGCGACCTTGTTCTTCCACAAGGCATTTACGGAGAAAAAGCCACGGCGATAATTGGCTTCATCTACCACATCGTCGTGTACAAGTGTCGCCGTGTGAAGTAACTCGATGAGCGAAGCGCCACGGAACGTAGACTCTCTTATCCTTCCGGTGGTGCCAGCGCTGAGGAAGACGAACATGGGCCTCATCTGCTTTCCCTTGCGCTTAACAATGTAGTCCATGATCTTATCGAGCAGCAGCACCCGGGTTTTCATTGATGCCCGGAACTTCAGCTCGAAGTCTTTCATCTCGCCGGCGATAGGCGCCTTTATTTCATTGAGCGTTGGGGAAGACATCACGCAAGTATACAACCCCGGACGTGTCCTTCAAAGGGAATTGTGCGGTCACACCACGGCCAGGTGGACCACTCCAACGCGTTTTTTCGAGCGAATAACCTTACCTACGGGAAAATCAGGATCAGATTTTCTTCTCCAGTTCGTCGATTTTGGCCTGCGCCTCTTCCTTGCCAAGGGACAAGGCTTTCTTATAAAGTTCGACTGCCTCAGCCAGGGTTTCACGCTTTTTGCGTGGCGCGAGCTTCGTACGATTAGCGGCCTCCTCTACGGCTGCGGCGCGCGCATAGTAGGCATCAGCCTCAGTCATCTTTGACTGAATCATAAGTTCCTGGATGCGCGCTTCAATGAGGGCAAGTTCCTGTTGCTTTGCGAGTATTTCAGCTTCCTTGTCTTCCAGCATGGCTTCCTGAAGGCCTACGGTCTGGACAAGGTTTTCATTTTCACTGCGGAATTTTTCAACTTGCTCCTGGAGAACGGCGATCTCCTCGGTTTTCGACTGCAAGTCCTTACGCAGTCTGCTGATAGTCGCCCGAAGTGATGAAGCTCCGCTGGTTTGCTTCTTTAAGTCTTCTTCGAGTGCGTCTATCTTCTTTTCTGTTTCTGCAACATAATTCTTGAGGTCACGCATGCGGGCAGTGTAGTCGTCGAACGTCGTACCCTCTACAATGTTCACTTTCAGCATCTGGCGACTGGCGTCGATCGAGTCCAGAAGGACGCCTACTTCCTGAAGTGTTTGCGCTACCTTCTGGCTGTTTTGCAATTCCACTTCCAGGGAGTCGATGCGCGACTGAAGTCTTTCTTTATCCTGTGTACCGCAACCGATGACCAACAAACCGGCAACGGGCATTAAAAGCACTAAATTCCTGAGCATAAAGGATTGGTTTTTTGAACGTAAGACAAAAATAAGGGCTGTTTTCGTTTGCAAAGGACCAAAAACGGGAAAATTGTTAGCACGGCGGTCAGCCGACATTATTCCCGGCAGCCCGCAGCCCCTTTTATTCCTGACATTTGATTTGGTATTGCAGGGCGGCCGGCTAAATTTGCCCCGATTTTGAAGGTAGCCACCACCCGAATGGGTACTCCATTGTTACGCGCCTTATTGCTGGCGTACATGTCATGGACCTGACGCAACGCCACAAGAACCTCTCCTCTGCCGGCGTTCTGATCTCGCTCGGTATCATATACGGCGACATCGGTACGTCACCGCTGTACGTGTTCAAAGCTATTGCCGGCGACGACCAAATTAATCCCGAACTCATCATCGGCGGATTGTCGTGTATCGTATGGACCCTCACGATCATCACGACAGTAAAGTATGTCATTCTCGCCTTAAATGCCGACAACAAAGGTGAAGGTGGAATCTTTGCCCTCTATGCGTTAGTCCGGCGCTACAAGGTTAAATGGCTGATCTATCCTGCCATACTGGGTTGCGCTACGCTCATTGCCGATGGCTTTATTACACCGGCCATCAGTGTCACGTCGGCGGTAGAAGGGCTCAAGATGCTCGTCCCGAATATCGGTCACAGTACGGTGCTGACCATCGTGATTGCCATCATCGTGGGTATGTTCGTCTTCCAGCAGTTTGGATCAACGATAGTGGGAAGAGCTTTCGGGCCGATCATGCTGATCTGGTTCCTTGTCATCGGCGTCGTGGGTGCACTGCACGTGGGCGATAACCTATCGATACTCAACGCCATTAATCCGTACTATGCGTACAGACTCATAACCCACTATCCCGGTGGATTCTGGATACTGGGTGCAGTATTCCTCTGTACTACCGGGGCCGAAGCGCTTTATTCCGACCTGGGTCATTGTGGAAAGGAAAACATCCGCGTCGGCTGGGGCCTGGTAAAAGTGTGCCTGCTGCTGAATTACTTCGGACAGGGCGCCTGGCTGCTCACGCAAACGGATACCACCCTCGGAAACACGAATCCCTTTTATGCCATCATGCCGGAATGGATGCTGAGATACGGCATTATTATCGCAACGATGGCAGCCTGTATCGCCAGTCAGGCTCTGATCTCCGGAACCTTCACGCTCATCAATGAAGCGATGAAGCTGAAACTGTGGCCGGCAACCCGTGTGCGTTATCCGAGCGTGGTTCGCGGGCAGATCTATATTCCTTCCATCAACTGGATTCTGATGGTAGGATGCGTTGTCGTGGTGCTGTTCTTC
>Ga0207873_1002623_pt1 | contig 14367 bp, 10 predicted proteins | sample BGWIniCompost_FD_187373 | JGI IMG/M metagenome (GOLD analysis project Ga0207873, IMG submission 187373) | Cellulose adapted compost microbial communities from Newby Island Compost Facility, Milpitas, CA, USA - BGW Initial Compost (SPAdes)... ...
TCCGTTCCCGGGCCGGCGGTTTTTGGGGACAGGGATCGAAAGCCGCCCGGCGAGGAAGCCGCCGGTGATCGAATCGGGGGAGGCGCTCACTTCGTCCGGCGTCCCTGCGGCGACCACGGTCCCGCCGTGCTTGCCGGCACCCGGCCCAAAGTCTATGACGTAATCGGCGCTGCGGATCACATCGGGGTCGTGCTCGATGACGAAGACGGAGTTGCCCAGGTCGCGCAGTTCGTGCAGCACCTGGATGAGCATCTCGTTATCGCGCGCGTGCAGTCCCAGGGTGGGTTCGTCCAGTACGTAGATCATGTCGCTCAATCCGGATCCGAGCAGGGATGCCAGGCGCAGGCGCTGGCCTTCCCCGGCGGAGAGCGAGGGCGAGTCGCGATCCAGGGTCAGGTAGCCCACGCCCACATGGTTGAAGCGCCTCAGCCGGTCGCGCAGCTCTTCCACGATGGGTTCGGCGATCAGCCACTCGTCTTTGTTCAACCGGCCTTCAAGGGTCTCAAGCCAGTCCTGCAGCTCGACCAGGTTGAGGCGTGAGATTTCGACGATGTTCCGGCCGCAGACGGTCACCTGGCGGCTTTCGGGTTTGAGACGGGTCCCTTCACAGTCGGGGCAGGTGCGCTGGATCAACAGCTGTTCGATCTTTTCACGGTAGCTGGCGTTGTCGGCGTGCTCCTCGTGCCGGCGCAGCAGGCTGGTGACCACGCCGTGAAACAGCCCTTTTCTGACGGTCTCGGGCGGTTTGACATCCGGATAATGGCGGCGGAACTGCGGGCTGTTGACGCCGTAGAGCAGCAGGTCGCGCTGGACTGGTCCGTACTCCCGCACCGGAATAGACAGGTCCAGCGGGAAGCTATAGTGCTCTGCTGCCGCCAGCAGGGTGGTTTTGTAGTAGTTAATGAAGAATTCATCCCAGCTCAGCACGGCCCCCTCCAGGACGCTGCGGTTCATGTCGATGATGCGATCCAGATTGGCCTGGTAGATGGTCCCCAGCCCGGTGCAGGTGGGGCAGGCGCCTTCGGGTTTGTTGAAGGAGAAGTAGCCCATGTTCATCTCGGGCACCAGATGCCCGCAGTGTGGGCAGGGGATCAGTACCACTTCTTCGCCGTTCTCGTTCAGCTCCGTCTCCCCGGTCTCATCCGGTACGGCGCTTTCATCCTGAAAGGTGGGAGGAATATCCTGTCCGCAGGAAGGGCAGGGCCGGTGCCCCAGGCGGGCATAGAGGATGCGCAGATAAGAGAAGATCTCGGTGGCGGTGCCCACCGTGGAGCGCGGGCTGTGGTTGGAAAGCCCCTGTTCGACGGCGATAGGCGCGGAGAGGCCGCGGATCGAGTCTACAGGCGGTTTACTCAGGGCGTAGGTCACCATGCCCAGCGCTTCAAAGTACTGGCGCAGCCCTTCTTTGTGCAGCAGGTCGAAAACCAGGGTAGATTTTCCCGAACCGGAGAGCCCGGTGAACACCACCAGTTTTTTCTTGGGGATTTCGAGACTGATATTTTTTAGATTGTGCAGACGGGCCCCTCTGACCACAACCCGGCCGGCGACCTGTTCCTTCACCTGCATTCCGCACCTCCTTTTGCTGGTTTGAATCGAATCACTCAACTTTTTTCTCACATTATGATTTTACAACCCTGGTGTGCAAGTGGAGGGTTGCGACCGGAGTGCGGGGCGATGACATACGTTCAAGGGCAGGTTTTTTAATTTCATCATGGAAGTCAGGCATCCAGAGCGGCAGTCGATCTTCGACTGCCTGGCAACCAGGCACCCTGAGCGGAACAGGCGAGCGTCAGCGAGCCTGTGCAGTCGAAGGACGCCTGGGTGGGGGTTAATTAGCTCGCAGGCACAGCGGCATGCTTCGCACGCTCAGGGGGCCTCAGGCCCGCAGGGCACGCGGAGCGGCATGGACAGGACATGCTGTGCATGCTTTGCATGACACGAATGCCCGGTCGAAGCGGCCTGCGGGCGGCCAATGACCGAATTGCTGCCCGGTAGTCTGGGCGACATGCTGCGCATGTTCATTTGAAGACTACCTGGTTTCCGGATCGACGAAGTCTGGCTGATAATACAAAATCGGAAGTCACAAAAGGCGGAAATAACGAGGATTTGATAATTTATCTGCACAGGTGAGACGTGCTGGGGTGTTGAATTCTCCCCGTGAAAGACTGTCAGGCATTACGGCAGGTCTACCTCACCTCCAGATCTGCGGGGCGGAAGATCAGCGCTGCGCCGGCCTCGCTCTCCAGGCGCAGTTCATCACCGCGGATGGTCACCCGGGTCACCTCAGGCAGGATGTTCAGGAAGCGGTATTCCTGCTCCATCAGGCCTTCGGGCTGCGGGCAGGCTTTGCGGGTGGAAACGGCAGGCGAAAAGCTGAACGATGAGCCATCGAAGGAGAAAGACGCCTGGTAGCGGTTGCAGCCGGCGGATCCGCTCACCCGTTCATTATTAAAGGAAATCGTCACCGCTGCTCCCTGCAGGACCGGGGAACGTTCGCCGTCCTCAAGGAATGCTTCCAGCTCCCAGATAAATGGCTCACCAGCCAGTTGCCGGTCTTCCGGGAGGGCGTCAAACACCAGCAGCCCCCCACCCGCGGTGAGCATTTCCAGGCGACCTTCTTCCAGGCGCAGGCCGGTGGTTTCACTCAGTGCGGTGGTAAATTCACCTTCCTGCTGCAGGAAGGCTTCCGGATGAAAGCAAAATGTATCGAGCATTTCCAGGCCGGTCAGGCTGAAATCGTCTCCATCGACCTGGTAGGTCCCACGGAAGCGCCGGCAGCCGGAATAGCCCTGCAGCTGGCCGGGGTCCTCAAAAGCGAGGCTGATGGTTGAGCCTTCCAGCAGCGCTTTAGGAAGGGTTGCACTGCGGCTCATGGCCGTCAGCCGCCAGCGGGTGCCAGCAAGTCGGGATGGGTCGATCGCGAACGTCTGCATACGTCTGAACCTCATCAGGATCTGTCCGCTCGAGTCGTGCAGAACGAGCTCGTCCGGCGTAAATGTCAGGCCCTGCGCGGCGTACAGCGCCTGAATGAAAGCCGCTTCCTGTTCCATCACCCCCTGCGGCGCATCACATGCCTGTGCAGAGAACGCCACATCCTCCACAGCAAGACTTCCAACCGGCGACAGTGAAAACGCACCGCCGTAGTAATTGCAGCCCGCAAAGCCGCCCAGCTCCCCCGGTTCGAACTCCAGGGTGATGCGCGTGCCCGGGAGAGGCAGGCGTCCATACAGGCCGGTCAGTTCCCACTCGGATCCTGTCAAAGCCTCGTCGCTCGTGGAGGGCTGCGAAGGCGCTGCGGGCAGATCCGCACGCGAACAGGCCGCCGGCAGGATCAGCGCAGTCAGGATCAGGAGTGTGCGGAAAAAATGCTTTTGACCGGCCATATCTACAGGACGGTTGGGGAGGTAGAAAGGTTCCTTCAGCGTGGATTCCCGGCGTACACCAGGTCACAGGCGCGGTTTTTCGGTCTGAGATGTATAATCAAATTATCCACGGGTTGGAAAAAGAGGGAGGACAATTAATAATGAACAGCAAGCTGGCCAGGGTGTTTCTGTCTGTGGCGCTGCTGGTGGGGGGACTCGCCTGCCGCGCGGTCATGCAAGGGGTGGAAAGCATGACCAACGTCCAGCGCGGCTCAGGCCCGGTCGTGTCTGAGGAGCGAGATGTGAGCGGGTTCAACCGCCTGGCTCACTCGTCGCTGGGGAATGTGGAGATTGAATTGGGCGAAGTCGATGCCCTGACCGTTGAAGCCGAGGAGAATCTGCTGCCATTTATCGTCACCGAGGTACAGGGCGACACGCTGGTGATCGGTACCCAGCCAGGCGTGAACATCATCCCTCAGGAACCGATCCGCTACCATCTCACCGTTGTGTCGCTGGAGGGCATTTCCGTCTCCGGCCTGGGAGATGTGAATGTACCGGCAGTACAGGCGGATTCATTCGAGGTGGAGATCAGCGGAGCTGGCAGCGTGGATATCGCCAGCCTGGTGGCGGACGACCTGCGGGTGGAGATCAGCGGGCTGGGAGACCTGTCGATTGAGGGCGGGCAGGTTTCCGAACAGCGGGTAGAGATCAGCGGCAGCGGCAGCTACCGCGCTCGAGAGCTGGACAGCGAGCGCGCCCGGGTGAGCATCCCCGGTCTGGGCCAGGCCACGCTGAGGGTCAGCGAGCACCTGGATGCGGAGGTCAGCGGCAGCGGCTCGGTGTTCTACCTCGGTGATCCGGAGGTGGACAGCGATATCAGCGGCCTGGGAAAGGTGGAACGCCTGGATGATTGAAAGCGGCACAGGCCGCATTTCGGATGCGCTGCTGGACTGGCTGCAGGCGGTGCTCGGCGGGGAGACGCAGATCACCAGGGTGGTGCCCCAGGATGGGGGGACTTCATCGGCCCTGTACCTGGTGGATGCCCGCCGGGGCGGGCGTGACCTGCACCTGCTGCTGCGCCGGTATACGAACAGCGAGTGGCTGGCGGAAGAACCGGACCTGCCTCATCACGAAGCCGCGGCCCTGGAGAGAGCCCGCCGGGCCAGTGTGCCCACGCCGGAACTGGTGGCTCTGGATGCGGACGGCGCAGCAGCCGGGACACCTTCATTATTGATGACACGTCTTCCTGGCGCCGTGGTTCTGCAGCCGCGCGATTTCGACGGCTGGCTGCGCCAGCAGGCGCAGGCGCTGCTGTCTATCCACACTCTGGATGCACATGACCTCCCCTGGCGCTATTTCCCTTACAACCACCCGGCTGAAATGCACCCGCCGGTATGGTCACAGGCGCAGGAGCTGTGGGAGCAGGCCATCGATATCGCGCGCGGTCCGGCACCAGATCACCGCCTTTGTTTTATCCACCGCGACTTCCACCCGGTGAACGTGCTCTTCCAGGACAGCCATTTGAGCGGTGTGGTGGACTGGCCCAATGCCTGCAGCGGACCGCCGGGCGCAGACGCGGCCTGGATGCGGATCAACCTGGCATTGGGCTGGGGCCCCCAGGCTGCTGAGCACTTCCTGCAGATCTACCAGGAACAAGCGGGGGGTGGTGGCGGGTATCATCCTTACCTGGATCTGCTGGCGATCCTGGAATGGCTGCCCGGCCCGCCTGAGGTGTACCCGCCGTGGGTAACGTTCGGGCTGCGTGGGCTAACCGGTGCGCGCATGATTGCCAGCATTGAATCGCATCTGCAGTCGGTGTTGAAAAAATTGGGGTAAAATAATGCGCCGATTTCGCGCCGCCCTGGTCCGGCGCTGCCGGGCCGGGAGAATGCTGCGCGATTTTTTTATTGGAAGAAGGATTGATGGAACCACATACCGCTGCACTGGAAGCTGTAAACCTGGCGCAGGCGATCGCCTCCCGGCGCACCTTTGCCATTATTTCTCACCCCGACGCGGGTAAGACCACGCTGACGGAAAAACTGCTGCTGTACGGTAATGCCATCGAGCTGGCTGGCAGTGTCCGGGCGCGCCGCAACCAGCGCCGGGCCACCTCCGACTGGATGAAGATGGAGCAGGAGCGCGGCATCTCGATCACCTCCACGGTGCTGCAGTTCCCGTATCAGGGCTGTGTGATCAACCTGCTGGACACCCCCGGTCACGAGGACTTTTCCGAAGACACTTACCGCACCCTGGCCGCGGTGGACAGCGCGGTGATGGTGCTCGACGCCGCCAGAGGGATCGAACCGCAGACGCGCAAGCTCTTCGAAGTCTGCCGCCGGCGGGGGATCCCCATTTTCACCTTCATTAATAAGATGGACCGCCCGGCGCGCGATCCCCTGGAACTGCTGGATGAGATCCAGGAGTTGCTGGGGATGGAGCCTGCGCCGGTAAACTGGCCGCTGGGCGACGGACCGAACTTTGTCGGGGTGTACGACCTGGAGCGCCAGGGGGTGGTGCTCTACGACCGCACGGAGCGCAACGAACGCGCCGCACCGGAGACCTTTCTCACTTTAGATGAGCTGCGCAGCCGCGAGCTGCTGAGCGACGGGCAGCTGGTGAAGCTGCAAGGAGACATCGAACTGCTGGAAGGCCTGGGCATCACCTTTGACCCTCAGCGCCTGCTGGCCCAGGAGCAGACGCCGGTGTTTTTCGGCAGCGCGCTGACGAATTTTGGTGTGCGCCTGTTCCTGGATGCGTTTGTGCTCTGGGCGCCCGGGCCGTGCGCTTACGCCAGCGAAAACGGGCTGGTCGACCCGGTCGAAAACGGCTTTTCGGGCTTTATTTTCAAGATCCAGGCCAACATGAACCCCAAACACCGCGACAGCGTGGCCTTTTTGCGCATCTGCTCAGGAAAGTTCGAGCGCGGCATGACGGCCGTGCACGTGCAGAGCGGCAAAACCGTGCGCCTGCAGCGGCCGTATAAGCTCTTTGCCAACGAGCGCGAGGTGATCGAAGACGCCTATGCCGGGGATATTCTGGGCCTGCCCAACAGCGGCGAGTTCGCCATCGGCGATACCATTGCCCTGGACGCAGGGTTAAGGTATGTGCCCATCCCGCGCTTCCCGCCGGAGCATTTTGCCCTGCTGCACAACCGGGATATTGGCAAGCAGAAGCAGTTCCTCAAAGGACTGCGCCAGTTGGAGACCGAGGGTGCGGTGCAGGTGCTGCACGATGTCAATGCCTTCCGGCGCGAGCCGGTGCTGGCGGTGGTCGGTCAGCTGCAGTTTGACGTTGTGCAGGCGCGCCTGGAAAACGAGTACAGCGTGCCCACGGCGGTGGAGCCGCTGTCGTACACCCTGGCGCGCATCGTGACCGGCCCGGAAGAGGTGATCCAGAAGCTGCCGGCGCGCAGTGACATCCTGGTGACGCGCGACACCCGCCAGCGCTGGGTGATGCTGTTCACCTCACCGTTTTATGTGAATTATTTCAAAGAGAAGTTCCCTGAGCTGAACTTCGAGATGGTGGAATAGCGCAGAGGACAGCGATGTCCGGAATCACAGGGCACAACCGCCGGACAGCGGTTGTGCCCTGTGATTTCCCCTATGAAAAGCGTGAAATGGATACTTGCTCTCAGTCTGCAGCGGACAGGCCGGCCGGCACGCTCTGTGAGAACAGCTCGAGCATCGCCTCGTTGAAGGCCGGGATGTCTTTGGGGTTGCGGCTGCTGACCCAGCTGCGGTCCTGCACGACTTCCTGATCGTGCCACTCGCCGCCGGCGTTGCGGATGTCGTCCTGCAGGGTGTAGTAGCTGGTCAGGCGGCGGCCTTTCACCAGCCCGGCGGACACCAGAAGCCAGGGAGCGTGGCAGATCACCGCCACCGGTTTCCCTGCCTGGTCGATGCTGCGGATAAACTCCCGCGCTTCGGGGACCATGCGCAGTTTGTCTGCGTTCAGCGCGCCGCCGGGGAGCAGCACGGCGTCGAACTCATCCGGATTTGCAGAATCCAGTGTGTTGTCCACCTTGAAACGGTCGCCCATTTCGACGCCGTTCACGCCCTGCACTTCGCTGCTTTTGGGCGCTAAGATATGGGTTTGAGCACCGGCCTGTTCCAGCGCCTGGCGCGGTTCGGTCAGCTCCACCTGTTCGAAATAGTCGGTCACCAGGATGGCAACTTTCATGCGGTTCAGTTTTTTATCGGCCATGGTTTTCTCCTCTATACAGTTTGGTTTACCGGTAATAGGTGCACCGTCTGAACTCGAATATAAAGTGAATGAATAAGGTGGGCAATTGGGAGGGTCCCTGATGGGCCTCAGGGATTTCCCTAGTGAATGAACCAACCTGACTTTATTGGGGGTGGAAATGTATGGTCCCAGAGACTGGATGTAATCAGGCAGTCATCATCAGCCAGGCTGTCGAAGACTGCTACCTCACCTCGCTAACGGTTACTCTTTCTTGCGCTGTTTCAAAGGCAGGCTTTTTAGTTTTCCTCCGCCATGGCCTGTCAATACATACTTCTCCAGCGGGCACGGCATCGCCCGGAGCAAATCATTGCAGCAAGCAAACATGCATATGAGCAGACGTGTTGCGTTCTGCTAATAGCCGTGCCCCCACATTTAATTGTGCAAAAATATTTGCTGTAAGGGCACGGCGCTGCGGCGAAATCGGGTCTACTTCTTTCGGATGACGATCAAGACTGTTCCTCTGCTGCTCTCGGCGCGCCATGCCCCTTAACATGTGGGGGACGGCATCTCTGGATAGCATCTCCTGCTGCCTGTAATAAAAAAACTCCCCCGTTTGCTCGCTGCTGCGCGCTTACAGGGGAGGAATTAATAATATCCGCGTCCATCCGCGAAGTCTGCGTCGCTCCGCGGCCCTCAGATGGGACGGTGCTCACGCGAGAGTAAACCTCAACGGAAAGACGGTATTTCGCGATCCAGATAATACAGCACCTGCTGGCCGAAGCCCTTGACCTCAAATTCCCCCCGTTCGGTGCAGATGAAGTCATCCTTGATCAACCGGTAGGTATTCTCGCTGATGGTGATCTTCATCGGCTCCGAGAGGCTCTCCATGCGGGCCGCCATGTTTACCCCCGGGCCAAAGATATCGTAAACGTACTTCTGCACGCCCACCAGCGAGCCGACCACCGGTCCGGAGTTGATGCCGATGCGGCACAGCCAGGCCTCGGCATGGGCCGCGTTGCGGCGCTCGATGTAGCGCAGCATGCGCAGCGCCACACGGGCGATGTTGTGCGCGTGATCCGGGTGGGGCTCTGGCAAACCCGAGACGGCCATGTACGCGTCGCCCACGGTGCGGATGCGCTCACAGCCGAACATTTCGGTGATGCGGTCGAAGACGTTGAAGATGTCGTTCAGTTCGGTCACCAGGGCAGCGGGGTCCTGGGCGATGGCTTTCTCCGTGTGACCGACGAAGTCGAGCATCAGGATCGAGGCATTGTGGAACACCTGCGGCGTCACCGTGCCGTAATCCTTCATTTCTTCGTACACCGAGCGCGGCATAACGTTCAGCAGCAGGCGTTCAACGCGCTCTTTCTCGCGCTGCAGGTCGCGGGCGTTCTTCTCTGCCAGGCTCGAATACGACTCGAGCATATATTCCGCCTGCTTTGAGATGTCGCGGCATTCGAGGACCAGCCGTCCTTCGTCGCCGTCCTGCAGCAGGCGCACCTCCACGGTGATGGGGATATTACGCCCTCCCGACTCCGATTCGACCTCAAAGGCATACGTGCGGCCGCCCTGCGTGCGGCTGACGGCCCGGTCGGGTTTGAAATCCGGCATCCTGACGGTCAGGGGCTCATCGGCATCGTTTTGCGGCGGGAACCACTTGAAGAACGCTGCGTTCTCAAACAGCACCCCCCAGCGTTCCGTTTCCACAATCGCCAGTCCAGTGGAGAGAGTCTGTGCAACCTGCAGCAGGGTTTCCCTGTCCAGGGCGGCAGAAGGGTGTTCGACGCCGGGGACGCTCATGAGTGCACCCGTGATACGATCAGGTGTTTGCGGTTGGAGAACTCATCTTCAATGGTGCGGATGTCCTCATCGTCGTATTCGAAATCCTCGAGCGTCTCCACGAGCAAATTGAGGATGGTATTGAAGGCTTCGTCGGTGATGCCCAGATGGGCATGCACCCGCTCCAGGTGATCGTTGGTGAAGCTGGCCGGGCCACCCATCAGATAGGCGATGAACTTGGTCTGGTGGTCGATCAGGCGGCGCATGTCGGTGTGGGCGAAATAGCGGGCGGTCACGGGGGAATCCAGGACGCGGTCGTAGAAAGATGATACGAGACGACTGACCTTTGCAAACCCGCCGTAACGCTCAAAAATCGTCCGTTTCATGGGCGCATTTTCTCCTTCCCCCATGGCCTGAGCATTAAATTTGGTATTTTCGGGTGTACTTTTTCAATTAAACACTACAAAACAGGGCGGATATATCCGCATTACCCCACGCCGCTGCCCCCAATCGACCACCAGCATTGAAAAATGCCTGCCGCAGGCTGAAATTCCTGTATAATCAATCCCGGGGCTGCAGGGACGCGCAGCCGCACAGGGGGTCATCGAACATATACACCCGGTCAGGAGAAATAAATGGATGAAATTCAGGCCTCATTTGGGCAGTTTGGATTAAGCGACCCGCTGATTCGCGCCATCGAAGAAGTGGGCTACGAGGCGCCGACGCCCATTCAGTTAAAGACGATCCCGCTGCTGCTGGAAGGCAGAGATGTGATCGGCCAGGCGCAGACGGGCACGGGAAAAACAGCCGCTTTTGCCCTGCCGATCCTGGAACAGCTCAATCCCCGGCGCAAAGAAGTGCAGGCGCTGGTGCTCACGCCGACGCGCGAGCTGGGCATCCAGGTGGCGGAAGCCATGTACAGCTACGGCAAGCACCTGGGAGTGCGCGTGCTGCCGGTTTACGGCGGGCAGTCGATCGGCAAGCAGATCCACCGCCTGGAGAGCGGCGTGCAGGTGGTCGTGGGCACACCGGGGCGCATCATGGATCACCTGCGGCGCGGCACGCTCGATTTTTCGAACCTGCGCTTTATCGTGCTGGATGAAGCCGACGAGATGCTGCGCATGGGCTTTATCGAAGATGTGGAATGGATCCTGAGCAACGCCCCGGAAGAGCGCCAGACGGCGCTGTTCTCGGCAACCATCCCGGCCGAAGTGCGGCGCATCGCCGACCGCTACCTGAAGGACCCGGTGATGGTGGAGATCGAACACCGGACTATGACCGTGCCCACGATCGACCAGCGATATGTGATGGTCTCCGAAGCGCAGAAAGTGGGCGCACTGGCGAACGTGCTGGAGACGCAGACCGCCCCGGGTGAAGCCGTGCTGATCTTCGCCCGTACAAAGACAGGCACAGCCGATCTGGCGGAGAAGCTGCAGGCGCGCGGCTACGCCGCCGAAGCGATGCACGGCGACATGAACCAGGTGCAGCGTGAAAACGTGGTCCGCCGCCTGCGCTCCGGGCAGCTCGAGATCGTGGTGGCCACCGATGTGGCCGCCCGCGGCTGGGACGTGGATCGCATCGGCATGGTGGTCAATTACGATATCCCATATGATACCGAGTCCTATGTGCACCGCATCGGGCGCACCGGCCGCGCCGGCCGGACGGGGAAGGCGCTGCTCTTCGTTACCCCACGCCAGAAGCGCATGCTGCGCGATATCGAGCGCTACACCGGCCAGCGCATCGAGCCGGTGAAGGTGCCCAGTCCGGCCGATGTGGCTGCCCGGCGCACGCAGATATTTAAGGAACGCATTCTCAAGACGCTGGAAGAAGAGGACCTGGAGCTGTACCTGAACCTGGTGGAGGAGCTGGTCGAGGAGAGCGGCTACGACATTTCCGAGATCGCCGCTGCGGCAGCCCGCCTGGCGCGCGGTGACAAACCGCTGGAGGTTGTGATCGAACCGGCGCCGGAAGAAGTGAGCCAGACCGAGGAAGGCATGGTGCGCCTGTTTATCCATGCCGGCCGGCAGGCTGGGGTGCGTCCGGCAGACATCGTCGGTGCGATCGCCAATGAAGCGGGTGTGCCGGGCCGGGCAATCGGCGCCATCGATATTTACAACCATTTCAGCTTTGTGGACATTCCTGCGCAGTACCTGGACCGGGTGCTGGAGCGCATGGACGGGGTCACCATCCGCAGTCAGAAAGCGGATATCCGCGTGGCAACCCCGAAAGACCAGAAAGGAGTCCCACCGCAGCGCGACTTCAAATCCAGGGGGAAGCGTTTCAATCCCCGCGGCAGGAAAAAACCGCCCCGGCGAGAGTGAACATGCCGCGCCGGCCGGCTAGAATATCAGTTTTGTGGAACGGAATGCCGCAGCCAGCCGGGCTCACCCTTCAACCCTGTTTGAAGCGGTCGCTGAAGGTCTGGATCTGGCCGCAGTGTTCGCGCTTGTGGCCATAATAGCTGTAGACGATGAAGTCTTCCAGGTCGTACTGCGCGCCGTACCAGGGCAGCAGCCCCTCGCGCTCCCAGGTACCGGCAGGGATCTTCGCCGCCGCGGCTGCGGCCTGCTCATAGGCCTGGCGGTATTCAGCGAGCACCTGCTCCAGGGTCATCTCCCGGCGCTGCTCTACCTGGAGGTCGTTGAAATCTGCGCCGCGCTGGATAAAGGCCTCCAGGTTCGGGGTCGGGCAGGCCTCTACCAGGCTGGTGAGCAGCTCGGCCAGCGGAATCTCGAAGGACGCCAGGTGGGCGATCACGTCCTTTGCCGACCAGTACCCCACCGCCCCAGGGGTGTACCATTCCCCGGAGGGGAAACTCTGCACGGTGGTCAGCACCGTGCGGTGGCCGTAATACAGAATATCCACGGGGTTCATTTTATTTCCTCCCCTGATCCTATGACCCTCTGAACTGGCCTTATTCTACAGCACAAGCGCTGCGCGCGCCGTATGAATGGCACACGTCACCTTGATCCGCCGTGCATGGAAAGGAAATCTGACATGAGGACAGGAACTGTGCTCACCCTGATAATGATCGTTCTGCTGAGCGCCTGCACACGCCGGCTGCCTCCCTCCGCCGCGCTCACGGAGCCTGCCACCACCGGCGCACCTGCCCGCGCGGTTGACTCACCTTCTCCCGCGGCGGTCGAAACAACCCCTCCGCCTGAGACCGGGCCGGCGGCGACAGAGACAGCGCCTCCGGAGCCGGGCGCAGAAGCGCCTCCGGCGGGCTGGATCGCATACATCGCTGTGGACGGGAACCTGTGGATGGTGGACCGGGTCAGCGGCGAAAGGCTGCAGCTCACGCAGGACGGCGCCCCAGCTGCGGCGCCTCCCGGAGATACGGGCGTAACGGTCAACTACCGCAGCCCGAAGTGGTCCTTCGACGGCCGCTATCTCGCCTACCAGAAGGAACTGTTCACCCCACAGCCACAGGGACTGAGCTACAGCAGCGAACTGTGGGTTTACGACATAGACAGCAGCGATGCCCGGCTGTTGATCGAGGACCAGATCATTAACGGATTCGACTGGCAGCCCGGCGCCCATAAGCTGGTCTATGGGATGCCCGTCAAACCGGACTACTTCACCGGCCGCGGGCAGGTGAACACGGCAGCTGCACACGGGCTGTGGTCTCTGGACGTGGACAGCGGCGAGAACAGCGAGCTGGTCCCGCCGGAGGGCGGCTTCTCCCTGATCAACCCGGTATGGTGGGGCGAGGGCCGCTTTCTGACGTTTGAAGAAATCTATCTGATGGAAGGCCGCGGTCGCTTCGCTTACTACGATTTCGAGACCGGGCAGTATATGAGCTGGGAAGAGCCGGTGGGCGGGCACAGCCTGGATGAATCCGGAGCTCGCCTGGCCTATGACACCCTGGTCTACATCCCCACCGGGACGGAGCGCATCTGGATGCGCGACCTGGAGGGGGGTGAGCCGCAGCCGGTCTCGCCGGAGTACGAGCCGGGCTACGCTTATAATCCGGTCTTCTCCCCCCAGGGCGACCGGCTGGCATACCTGGCCTCACTGGAGGGACCGGAAAGCCAGGAGATTGCCCTGTTTGTCATCGATCCGGACGGCGGCGAGCCGCAGCACCTGGGCCTCTTCGAACAGCCCCAGAACCTGAGCTGGTCGCCTGATGGATCGCGCCTGATTTTCTCCGCTGGCCCGTACGACCAGCCGCAGCTCATGGAAGCTGCCGTGGAAAGCGGGGAAGTGCGCAACCTGGGCGGGGGCAGCCAGCCTGCCTGGCAGCCCGTCCAGCCCTGAGGATCATTTGCTTTCTGGCAGAAGCCCGTTATTCGCCCCCAGCTTCCGGCAAATTCTGGTGGAAGGTTTATAATGGGATCGGCCAGCTAATCGTGAAAGACAACTCACCTGTTTTGCCCGCGGAGGATCCTTGATGAAGCTCTCGCTGCCTGTGCGCACGCCTTTTTCCCTGCATTCCGTCATGCACTCGCATGGCTGGATCCAGCTTGCACCCTTCGAAGCGGATCCGGACGGGGCCGGTTTTCGCACCATCCTGTGCCTGGACAGCGGCAGGGTGGTGGAACTGCACTTTGCCGAAGAGCAGGGGCAGGTGCTCGTCACCCCAGATACGCCCCTGACCGAAGATGAGCTGGTCGAGGTCCATACCCGGGCGGCGTGGATGCTGGGCCTGGAGCAGGACTTCTCTGAATTCTATGCCCTGGCTGCCGGAGAGCCGAAGCTGCAGCACGTGGTGGAGCGGGCGCGCGGGCGCATCCTGCGTTCGCCGACCCTGTTCGAAGACGTCGTGAAGACTATCCTGACCACAAACACCCTGTGGGCCGCGACCCGGCGCATGAACCTGAACCTGGTTAACCAGTTCGGCGACCCGCTGCCGGCGGACCCTTCCCGGCGAGCATTTCCCCGGCCCGAAGCGCTGGCGGCGGCCAGTGAAGAGATCCTGCGCCGCGAGACCCGCCTGGGCTACCGCGCCCCCTATGTTCTCGATCTGGCCCGGCGCACAGCCTCGGGCGAACTGGATCTCGAAGCCCTGAAGGATGCGGATCTTCCCACTCCGGAACTGCGC
>Ga0207873_1002624_pt1 | contig 14367 bp, 11 predicted proteins | sample BGWIniCompost_FD_187373 | JGI IMG/M metagenome (GOLD analysis project Ga0207873, IMG submission 187373) | Cellulose adapted compost microbial communities from Newby Island Compost Facility, Milpitas, CA, USA - BGW Initial Compost (SPAdes)... ...
GATGGCTGGCGAGTCAGCCCGCGAGCCGCGCCAGGATCCACTCCACCGCGACGTCCAGGGCCTCGTGCAGGTGGGTCGCCAGGGAGTGGTCGGCCCCCTCGAGCCAACGCAGGGTGACCGACGAGCCGGCCGCCGATGCGTACGACTCCACGTGTCGCGGCTCCGCCAGGTCGTCGCGCGTGCCGGCCAGCCACAGCATGGGAGCGCCGAGCCGGGCGAACCGCTCCGGCGGATCGTGCGGGGGCTCGCCGGGCCGGTGGAGCGGGTAGCCGAAGGCCACCACCCCTGCCACCGGGTGGCGCTCGGCCAGGGCCACCGACACCGCGGCGCCCAGCGACTTGCCGGCCAGTACGATCCGCTGCAGGGGAAGCCCGAGCCGCGCGGCGATCGCCTCCGCCACCGCGAGCATGTCGGTCGTCTCGTCGGCGAGGTCGGGCGAGTGGGTGCCGCCCCGCACCCGGTAGGCGAAGTCGAACCGAACGGCGGCCACGCCTCGCTGGGCCAGCCGCTGGCAGAGGTGGCGGCTCAGCGGGTGGGAGGCGTCGTGGTTGGCGCCGTGGGCCGCCACGACCAGCCCCATCGGCGCCGTCTCAGCGGGCAGGTGGACGAAGGCGGGCAGGGGCGTCCCCGCCGACCCCGGCACGGTCACGGGCTCGGGATCGTCGCCCAGCATCGCGGTGAGCTCCTGGACGGCCGCCGGCCGGTAGGCCCCGGATGCGTACAGGCCCAGCAGCTCGCCCTTGGCCTGCTCGGGCCCGGCGGCCCGCATGGCGGCGTTGCACATGGCCGGCCGCTCGACGAACCGCCCGCACTCCTCCCACGAACCGTCGGGCCCGGGCCGCACGGCCACCACCAGGGGGATCTTGGGGCGGCCGCCGGTCAGGTGCCGGTCCCGGAGGTCGGGCCAGGCGTCACGCCGCCAGAGCCGCAGCGGCACCCCGCCCTCGTCGGCCAGGCGCGCCAGCACCGGCACCGTGGCCAGGCAGTCCCCGCACCAGTCCTCCGCCAGGGCGTAGACCCGGCCTCCTGCCGCCGCGAAAGCTCGCCACCGGGCTCGTTGCTGGTCCGATGCGGTCGTCTGCTCGTAACGTCGCCGGAGGTGGCGGGCCGCAGCGGGCGGCGCCCCCTCGACGAAGCGCTCGAAGGTCTGGCCCGTCTCCCACTCGGGGGGAGCGAGGCGGGCCGGAAGGCGTGTCGACATGCGGGCCACCCCTCCTCGGCCGGCCGGGAGCCGGCCCGATCGGCGTCGGTGCTTCGAGGCGGGCGGGCAGCATCCCTCTCGGAGGGCCGTCCCGCTCTGCGCCCTACGGCGGTCTCGAACGGAGAGGAAAGGCGTACCCCGGAGACGAACGCTCGTCTGGCCGCCGCGCCGATCCACACCCACCGGAGGAGCGAATCGCATGACGCCCGCATCGCACCGGCCTGGACGTCTCGTCGTCATCTGCGGCCCCATGTTTGCCGGCAAGTCCACGGAGCTGTTGCGCCGGGTCAAGCGAGCCCGGCGGGCCCGCATCGAGGTGCTCGTCTTCAAGCCTGCCGTCGACACCCGTACGGCTGCCTCCGTGCGCAGCCACGACGGGGACGAGCTGGGGGCCATCACGTTTGCCTCGGCCGAGGAGCTGCGCCGTCACGTCGAGCGGGCCGGCCCCGCCGGGCGCCGTCTCATCGCCATCGACGAGGCGCAGTTCGCCTCGTGGCCGGGCTTCGTCGAGGCGGTGCTGGACATGGTGGCGGCGGGTGACGACGTGGTGGTGGCCGGGCTGGACCTGGACTACTCGGGGGCGCCCTTCGGGCCGATGCCGGCGCTGTTGTGCTACGCCGACGAGGTCGAGAAGCTGTCGGCCGTCTGCGTGCAGTGCGGGCACGATGCCAACCGCACCCAGCGCCTCGTCGACGGCCGGCCGGCGGGGCCCGGCCCACAGGTGCTGATAGGAGCCAGCGAGGCGTACGAGCCCCGCTGTGCGGCCTGCTGGGTGAGCCCCGAGGAGGTCGCCCGGTTGGCGATGCCTAGCCCCACGTCAGGGCGGCCAGCCCGGCCAGCATGAGGCCGGCGGCCGCCAGGCGGCGGCGGAGGTCGCCCTCGCCCAGCAGGCGGCTGCCGAGGAAGGTGCCGACCAGGACGCTCACCTCCCGTGCCGGCGCCACGTAGCTGACGGGCGTGAAGCCCATCGCCGTCAGGACCAGGATGTAGGAGAGGGGCGCGAGCAGCGCGACGGCCAGCGCCTCGGCCCGGTGCGTGCGCCACTGCTCGCGCATCCGCTCCCGGTGCCGCAGCACGTAGGGGCTCAGCAGCAGGGCCCGCCCCAGGTTGCCCGCCCAGTCCAGCAGCACCGGCGGCACCCCGACCGCGCTGACGGCGTGCTTGTCCCAGAGGGTGTAGCTGGCGATGAAGGCCCCCACCAGCAGCCCCGCTTCCACGCTGCGGCGCAGGCGTGGGCTTCGGGCGCCCGTCCGCCAGGAGATGGCCAGCGCACCGGCCACCACCATCCCGGCGCCCAGAGAGGCCATCGCGGAGGGCCGCTCTCCCAACAGCGCCACCGCGGCCGCCATGGCCAGCACGGGACCCGTGCTGCGGGCGAGGGGGTAGACCACGGAGAGCTCCCCCACGTCGTAGCCCCGCTGGAGGGAGACGAAGTACGCCGTGTGAAGCACGGCCGTGCCCACCATGAAGACGACGGCGACCCACCCCAGATCGGGGCGCTGGATGGCGTAGACGCCGACGGCCACCGGCGCGTAGAGCACGGCCGCCAGCGCGGAGAAGAGCCACACGAAGGCCGCCCCGCCGGCTGCCCGCTTGGCGAAGAAGTTCCACGTCGCATGGCCGAAGGCCGCGACCAGCAACAGGGCCAGGGCCAGCGCGCTCAAGGCGACCTCCTCGACGACAGGCTTCGACGCATTGTTCAAATTGACGAAACGATGGAGCGCCTGGACGACGTCAATGCCTTATTGAAATCCCTTTCGATCTGTGATAAGTTAAGCCCCGCCTGTCTCCAAGTCATGGCGGAGCCGGACGACATTTGAATGATCCTGTCGATGGGAAGTACGTCGCTTGCTCAACTTCTCCTCTCATATGCCGGCAAGCCGGCGACGGTCTCCGCATACCGTGGGGGTGAACGAATGGACGAGCCCGCCGTCGTCACGTGGACATGGGGGGACGCCTTGGTGCCAGCAGCAAGACAGGTGCGCCAGCTCAGCGCCCTGACCGTGATCCTGATGATCGCCGGCGTACTGGGGGCGGTCGCCGGCTGGACCATCGGCTTCATCCATGGCTATGAGGAGTCCGAGTCGACACGGGCGCTGGCGGCCGAGCTTCGGCCCGCGGAGGTCACGACCCCGGCGTCTTGGGTGCAATCCTTCGAGAAACTGGACAGGTGGGCGGCGTCGATACGGCCGGACCTGGACGTGGCGTACCGGCAATGGCTCGTGCTCCTGCTGCTGCGAGCCTCGCACCGGTGGGGGGTCGATCCGGAGCTGGCCATGAGCGTGGCGATCACGGAGTCGGGTCTGCGGCAGGACGCGATCAGCCCGCGTGGCGCCGTGGGCGTCATGCAGGTCATGCCTTCCACGGCCCGGGCGTACGGAGCCGACCCCTACGACACCATCCAAAACATCGAGGTCGGCGTCCGCTACCTGGCCGAGCAACTGGCACGCTACCGGGGCGACGTGCAACTGGCGCTGGCCGCCTACAACGCCGGCCCGTCACGGGTGCGAAACTCGGTGCCGGCCATCCGGGAGACCCGCAACTACGTGCGCCGGGTGGTGGAGACCTACCGGTCACGCTGATACAGGGATACCGACGCCCGATCACGGCCGTCCCCCGGGGCTTCAGCCCGACTGGTCCGGCGCCGAAGCATGGAGGGGGCTCATCCTCGCCTTTCGAACGCGCACGGACTGCAGCAGGAAAGGGGGAACGCCCTGGGGCGACGGCCGGTCGAGGGCGCCTCCCAGGGCGGCTCGATGCGGAGCTTCAGCCAGCAGCTGATGGCCATCCTCTTCCTCTTCGTGGTGCTCTCCGTGACGGTGGCCAGCTTCTTGATGTACCGGAGCTCGAGCCAGATCATCCTGTCGCAGATAGAGGAATCGGCCCGCGGGGAGCTGAGGCTCAACGCTCGCCTGCTCGAGGCGTGGCGGGCCAACAGCATCCAGCAGGTGGAGTCGCTGGCCGCCAAGCTGGCCCGCCAGGCGCAGCTGACGGGCTTCATGGACCTGCCTTCCTACACCGGCACCCTGTACAGCGACGTCACTCGCAGCGACGACCTGCTGGAGGTGATCGTGGCCGACCCCACCGGCAACGCCATGCGGCTTACGGCGGCCGGTGACATGCGCTCGATGACCGTCGGCACGGACCCCGTCTTCCAGGCGACCCTCGCACGCGGGGTGACGGTGGGTGAGCCCTTCCGCTACGGCAATGAGGGTCGTCCGGCCGTGGCCGTCGGCATCCCCCTGATCAACGAGCAGCGGGGCGAGGTGGGCGGCGTCTTCATCGGGGTCGTGCCCGCCGACTCCCTCAACCAGCAGGTGGCCAGCCTGCAGGTGGGCGAGACGGGGTACGCGATGCTGGTGCACCAAAGCGGGCGGGTGCTGGCGCACCCCGATGCCCGCCAGGCGCTGTCGGCGGATCTGCTCCAGGGCACGACGGACCCGGCGGAGCGCGCGGTCTACCGGGAGCTGCTCTCCCAGGAGCGCACCACCATCCGCTACGCCCGGGTGGGCGGAGAGCTGCGCCTGTTGGGGGTGCAGCCCATCGAGGGCACGGCCTGGCGGCTGATCGTCAGCGCGCCACGAGCCGAGCTGACCCGGGCGCTCGACGTCCTGCTGCAGCAGACCGTGGTGAGCGGCGCGGTCATGGTGGTCATCGCCCTGCTGGCCGCCTATGCGCTCGGACGGGCGCAGGCGCGAGGCGTGGTGGCGGTGGCTCGGGCGATGGCGGCGCTGGCCGAGGGAGACCTGACCCGGACCGTGACCGTGAGGGATCGCACCGAGGTGGGGCGGCTGGCCGAGGCCTTCAACACCACCGTCGGCCGGTTGCGCCAGCTCGCGTTGCAGGTGAGACGGGGCGCCGAGCAGGTGGCCGCCTCCAGCCAGGAGCTGGCCTCCTCGTCGGAGCAGGTGGGGCAGTCGGTGCAGCAGGTGGCCTCCACCGTCGACCAGATGGCCAGGGGCGGCGAGCGCCAATCGGCGGCAGCGAGCAACGCCTCCGACAGCGTGCGGCAGATGGGGGAGACGGTGCGCAAGGTCTCGGCCGCCATCGAGCGCATCGCCCAGGGCAGCCAGGAGGTGGCGGCCCTGGCCCGGGAGGGCGGCGCAGCCCTGGCCAACATCACCCAGCGCATGACCCAGATCGAGCAGACGGCCACCGAGTCGGGCCGCGCGGTGGAGGACCTGGGCCAGCGCTCCCAGCGCATCGGCCAGATCGTCGACGTCATCACGGGCATCGCCGAGCAGACCAACCTGCTGGCCCTCAATGCGGCCATCGAGGCGGCTCGGGCCGGCGAGCAGGGTAGGGGCTTCGCCGTCGTGGCCGAGGAGGTGCGCAAGCTGGCGGAGCAGTCCCGCCAGGCCGCCTCCGAGATCGCCGGGCTCATCGCCGAGATCCGCCAGGAGGTGGAGCGGGCCGTCCGCAACACCGAGGCGGTGCGCGCGGCCGTCGGCGAGGGCGTCCAGGCGGTGGACGCCTCGGAGCAGACCTTCACGGCCATCACCCGGGCGGTAGAGGAGTCGGTGGCGCAGGTCAACGAGGTGCACACGGCTGCTCAAGCCATGGCGGCCGCCGCGGAGGCGGCGATCCGGGCGGTGGACGAGATCGCTGCCATCACCCAGGAAAACGCGGCCGCCGCCGAAGAGGTGGCCTCCAGCACCGAGGAGCAGTCCTCGGCCGTGGAGCAGATCGCCAGCTCCGCGCAGCGCCTGGCCCGCATGGCTCAGGAGCTGCTGGAGGCGGTCGGGGCCTTCAAGGTCTCGTGAGGGTCGTGAGGCGTGAGGGCGGGGGGCCTCACCCCTTGAGGGCCCCCGCCAGCAATCCCCGCATGAAGAAGCGGCCCAGCAGGATGTAGACCAGGACGGTGGGCAGGGCGGCCAGGACGGAGCCGGCCGTGGGCAGGTTCCAGTAGACCGCCTGCCCGCCGGCCAGGTTGGCCAGCGCCACGGTGACGGGCTGGGCGTCGGGCCGCGCCAGCGTCACGGCGAACAAGAACTCGTTCCATATCTGCGTGAACTGCCAGATCCCCACCACGACGAAGGCGGGCCCCGAGAGGGGCAGCATGATCCAGCGGTAGATCCGGAAGAAGTCGCCCCCGTCGATGGACGCCGAGGCGATCAGCTCGTTGGGGATCTCCGCGTAGAAGTTGCGGAACAGCAGGGTCGTGATGGGCAGCCCGTAGACCACGTGCACCAGGATGAGGCCCGGCAATCCCCCGTAGAGATTGACGCTCCGCAGGAACTGGAAGAGCGGGATCAGGATGCTCTGGTAGGGGATGAACATCCCGAAGACCATGAGCGGGAAGACCACGTTGGCTCCCCGGAAGCTCCACTTGGACAGCACGTAGCCGTTGAGCGATCCCAGGGCCGCCGACAGCACCGTGGCGGTGATGGCCAGCACGAAGCTGTTGCGCAGCTTGGGCGCGAACTGCTCCCAGGCGATGGCGTAGCTCTGCCAGTGCGGTCTGGACGGGGGCGCCCAGGCGGTGGCCAGGTTGATCTCCGCGGGGGCCTTGAGGCTGGTCACCACGGTCAGGTAGACGGGCACCAGGTAGATGGCCGCCAGCAGCACCAGAGCGGCATAGATCAGGAGCCGACCCCACCGCAGTCTCCTCATGCCAGATCCTCCCGCCGTCGTAGCGAGTAGACGAGGTAAGGGATGATGAGCGCGGAGACCATGGTCAGCAGGATGACGGCGATGGCCGCGCCCTTGGCCAGCTGGTTGCCGCGGAAGGTCGTCAGGTACATGGAGACGGCCGGCACGCTGGTGGGCGCGTTGTCGGGCCCGGCCATGGCGAAGACCAGATCGAAGATCTTGAGGGCGATGTGGCCCAGGATGATGACGGCGCTCAGCGTGATGGGCCACAGGAGCGGCAGGTCCACGTACCGGTAGATCTGGAGCTCGCCGGCTCCGTCGACCCGCGCCGCCTCGCGCAGCTCCTGCGGGATGCCGCGCAGCCCTGCCAGGTAGAGGGCCATGGTGTAGCCCGCCATCTGCCAGGTGGCCGCCATGACGATGCCGACGATGGCCGAGTTGAAGCCGTGCATCTCCGGGAAGGGCAAGGCCTGCTGCAGGCCCGGCGCGTCCAGCGCGGCCCACGCCAGCAGCGACGCCCCTACCACGCCGCACAGGGCTGCCACGCTTCGCCGCCGCTTCACCAGCCACAGGACCGCCAGCCCCACGAAGAGCACACCGGCGACGATGACGAGGTACCAGGGCACCACCTGCCAGTTGAACTGCAGGTACTGCGCCCGGCTGCTCACCCACAAGAACGGCCAGGGTTGCCCGCCGAAGAAGGTCGGCACCACGTTGATGCCGCCCCTGGGCTGCAGCAGCCACCGCCACATGGTGCCCGTCACGATCAGCGACAGCGACATGGGGAAGAGGAAGATGGTGCGAAACAGGGCCTCGGCCCGGATGTGCTGATCGACGAGGATGGCCAGGGTCAGGCCCAACAGCAGGCTCGCCGCCACGAACATGCCCGTGAAGAAGACCATGTTGACGATGTCCTGGCGGAATCGGTAGTCGAGGAGACTGGTGAAGAGGTCACGGTAGTTGGCGAGCCCGACGAAGTGCACCTCCGGGCGCACGGCCAGCGCCATCTGCCGTCCCCAGTCGGTCATGGAGACGTAGAGCGTGTGGGTGATGAAGCCGTAGACGAAGATGGCCAGCAAGAGGAGGGAGGGGGCTATCATCACCACCGCGATGATCCGGTCTCTCTTCGACCCCACCTGAGCCGAACCTCCACTCGAGCGCGATCACAGGTGACCGGAGCGGGCGCGGCGTCGGCCACGCCCGCTCCGGTCGCAAACGGCATCCGGTCGGTCCTCACTGGACCATGCCGGACTGGATGGCCACGGCCTGGGCCGCGTTGACGGCCGCCTGGGCGCTGCGGGAGGTGTAGAAGATCTCCATGACCGTGGCGAAGTCGTTCATGAAGCGCTCGTTGGCCACCACGCCGTGCGCCAGGCTACCGACGATCCGGCTCGACCGCCAGTCGCGGGCCGCGCTCTGCAGGTACTCGTTGTACTTGGACAGGTCGCTGTCGGTGCGAGGGCTGATGGAGCCCTTGAGCGGGTTGAAGATGTCCTGCGCCTCGCGGCTGCCGATCATGCGCAGCCACGCGATGGTGTTGTCGCGGTGCGGGGCACCCTTGGGCAGCCCGAAGGTGTCGGAGAGCATCATGAAGATGCCCTGCGTGCCCGGCGACGGCGCCCAGCCGAAGTCGACGCCGGGGCGCAGCTTGAGGGTCGTGGTCATGTAGCCGGCCGCCCAGTCGCCCATGATGTTGAAGGCCGCCTGGCCGTTGACCACCATGTCGGTGGCCTGCTGCCAGGTCAGCGACGGCGCATCGGCGTTGGTGTAGCGCAGGATCTCACCGAACAGCTCCCACGTGCGCCTCACCTCGGGGCTCGTCCAGGCCAGCTCGCCGCGCCAGAGGGCCTCCCACTTGTCGGGGCCCAGCTCGGCCAGCGCGACGCTCTCCCAGAGGTGGGTCATCGTCCAGTTCTCGCCGAGGGCCAGCGGGACCACGCCCTGCCGCTGCAGCACCGGCGCGATCTCCAGGAACTCCTGCCACGTGGTCGGCACCTTGACGCCCCAGCGCTCGAGGTTGCGCGGGATGTACCACATCACGTTGGACCGGTGGATGTTGACCGGCACCGACCAGATCCCGTCGTCGGTGCTGAGCAGGCGGATGAGGCCCTCGGGCAAGACCCGGCGCCAGCCCTCCTGGTCGTAGAGCCAGCTCAGGTCCTCCATGCGGTCCGCGACGACCCAGGTGCCGATGAGCTCCTGCCCGGCGTGCACCTGGAAGGTGTCGGGCGGGGTGCCGCCCAGCATGCGGGTCTTCAAGACGGCCTTGGCGGTGACGCCTGCGCCGCCGGCCACGGTGGCGTTGATGACCCGCACGTTGGGATACAGCTGCTGATAGCGGGCGATGAGGGCCTCGAGGGCCGGTCCCTCGTCTCCCGACCACCAGGAGAAGATCTCGAGCTCTCCTGAGAGCGCGGCCATGGCTGAGACGGACATGGATGCCGCGAGCGCAACCGCCATGATGGCAGCCAGCAACGACTTGACGCCAAGCTGTCTCATCTTGCGGCGACCCTCCCTTGGTCTCAAGTCATGAATGCGCTTGCGAGAGGCGGTGCGTCCAACCCTTCCTGATCACCCCCTCCCGCAGACAGCGGCCCGTCGTGGGCCACCGAGCGGAGCTTACGGCGCGCGACCCGCTGAACCCTGCCCTGGCGACTGCGAGAGACCGATCGAGCGTCAGGATTGGAGCTCGGACGGCGACGCGATCAACACCCTCACGTCCCTGGACGACAGCTCCACGGATCCGCTGCACGTCTCGCCCGAGAGCAGGTCGACGTAGGTGCCGTCGAGGGAGAGCGTCACCGGGGTCGTCCGGTGATTGAGGATGAACAGGATCGGCCCCTGGCCGGACGACCGATCCCCGTCACCCTCGACGACGGGCCAACGGCGCAGGACCTCGACGCCGTCCGGCGCATCGAGCACCGGGGCGATCCCCAGGGACCGCGTCAGCCACCCGGTCAAGTCACGGGTACCTTTCGGCTGAAGCGCGGTGCCCACGTAGACCACACGACCCCGGCCCACTCGATGCTCCGTCACCGCCGGCATCCCGCGGTAGTACTCGTCTTCGTACGTGGCGAGGGTGCGGGCTCCCTCCAGATGCATCACATCGCACCAGAACTCAGCCTCATACACTCCGTCCCAGGGCACCAGGGACTCGGAGGTGCGGACCCGGACCGTCTGCCCTGGCGGGAGCACGTCGAACTCCTCCACCCATACGCCACACAGCCGACGGAGCGGCCCGGGGTAGCCGCCGAGGTGCGCTCTGTCGTGGACGTCGGTCAAGCCGCTGTGATACGTTACCAAGAGCCCTCCGCCGTCCTCTACGTAGCGCTGCAGGCGTTGGGCGAGCTCCGGGGTGACGATGCGCAGGAGGGGCACCACCACCAAGCGGTATCGGGACAGGTCCGCGTCGGGGGAGACCACGTCGACTTCGATGTGTTGCTGCCAGAGTGCCCGATAGTAACGCATGACCTCGTCGACGTAGCGCAACCCTTTCGAGATGCGTGGCGGCTGCTCGACGGCCCACCACGATGGCCAGGAGAAGAGGATGGCCACCTCTGCGCGGACCTCGGAGCCTGTGATCCGCTCGCCGACCCTGGCCAGCTCTGCCCCCAGCCGGGCGACCTCTCGAAAGACTCGCGTCTCCGAGCCGCCGTCATGGCCGATGACGGCTGCGTGAAACTTCTCGGCGCCTCCCTGGCTCTGCCGTAGCTGGAAGAAGCAGATCGCGTCGGCGCCGTGGGCCACGGCCTGCCAGCTGCGCAGGCGCATCTCGCCGGGGCGCTGGGGGCGGTTGTACTCCATCCAGTTGACCTGGCTCGGCGACTGCTCCATGAGCAGGAAGGGCGCCCGCCCTCCCTTGAGCCCTCGCATCAAGTCGTGCCGGGCCGCCGTCTCGGCCGGGTCGGCCCCCGTCGGGGGGTAGGAGTCCCAAGAGACCACGTCGAGGTGCGGAGCCCAGGCGTGGTAGTCGAGCCCGTCGAACCAGGCCATGAAGTTGGTGGTGACAGGCACGCCCGGCGAGAAGGCCCGGATTATCTCCTTCTGCTCCAGGAAGCAGGCCAGGTAGCTGTCGGACATGAACCGGCGCCAGTCCAAGACATGTCCCGGGTTATGGTAGGTCGTGGTGCGCCGGGGAGCGTCGATTTCCTCCCATGCGCCGTACGTCTGGCTCCAGAAGGCGGTATACCAGGCCTTGTTGAGCTCCTCGAGCGTCTGATAGCGCTGCTGCAGCCACTGGCGGAAGGCGGCCACGCAACGGGGACAGTAGCAGGCGGAGATGTGGCAGCCGTACTCGTTGTCGACGTGCCAGTGGGTGACCGCCGGGTGCCGACCGTACCGCTTGGCCAGCTCGGTGGTGATCTGGCGGGCATGGTGCCGGTACGCCGGATGATTGGGACAGTAGTGGCGCCGGCTGCCGTAGCCGTAGCGCAACCCGTTTTCGTCTACGGGGAGGACGTCGGGGTAGAGCTGGTACAGCCACACCGGCGGAGCCGCCGTCGGCGTGGCCAGGATGACGGAGATGCCATGAGCATGCAGGTGCTCGATGACGTCGTCGAGCCAGCCCCACTCGTATCGACCCGGCCGGGGCTCCAGCTTGGACCAGGCAAAGATACCGACCGTCGCCGAGTTGATGCCGGCCGCCTTGAAGAGCCGCACGTCCTCCTGCAAGGTCTCGGCAGGCCACTGGTCGGGGTTGTAGTCGCCGCCGAAGAGCAATCGTCGCTGCCTCTGCATGCGTGTCGCCCTTCCCCGTGGTGATCTCCTTAACGTACACCGGCTCAGGGGCGCCCCAGAGCGTCCCACGACGGCAGTGCGTTGCCTTCGAAGTCGAAGAGGGCCAGGTTCTCCCACGGAGAGCCCCCCAGTCGTGGCACCGACAGGTAGCCAGGCTCCCAGTACACGACGCCCTTGCCGTGTCCGCCGGGGAGGCTCTCGACCATGCGGACGAGATCGCGCAGGAAGGCCGCCTGACCCTCCACCGAGGCCGGATAGCCGGGGTGCAATTGGTCACTGCGGCGGACGATATTGGGGTGGAGGTCGGCCTCCTGGAGCGTCCAGGGGTAGGCGGTCTCCACGACGACGATGTCCTTGTCGTAGCGGCTCGCGAGGTCGGTCATGTTGTCCCTGGCGTCCTGGAGGGTGCCGTGCCACCACGGATAGTACGACAGGCCGATGATGTCGAAGTCGACGCCCTGGCGCTGGAGCCCGTCGAAGAACCAGCGGGCACCCGCGTTGTCGCCGCCGCGGTCGATATGGATGACGATGAGGGGCTGGGGCGAGATCCCGGCCTCGTGCACCCCTCGTATCCCTGCCTGCAGGAGTTGCGCGAACTTGCGCCACTGCTGCTCGGTGTCGAACTCGCCGCCGATGCGCCCGTCGTCCCACAAGAAGCCCTGCGTGATCTCGTTGCCGATCTGCACCATGTCAGGCGGCGCGCCGGCCTCGGCGAGCGTCTCCAGCACCGAGCGCGTGTACTCCTGGACGGCTTGCTCGAGCTCTTCGAAGGAGAGGTTGCGCCAGCGGGCGGGTTTGTACTGCTTACCCGGGTCGGCCCAGGTGTCGGAGTAGTGGAAGTCGAGCAAGAAGCGCATCCCAGCCGACTTGACGCGGCGCGCCACAGCCACCGTGCGCTCCAGGTTGTTGAAGCCGGTGAGGGGGTCATTCCAGATGCGCAGCCGCACCGTATCGATGCCCCGCTCCCGCAGGATCTCGATGAGGTCGCGTGGCCGACCGCCGTCCTTGTAGACGCCGCCGAACCGTTCGATCTGATCCAGGGTCGAGATGTCGGCGCCTCGGATGAATGGGAGCCCTTCTCCGCGGGCAACCGGCCCTCCCCAGGTCATCACTGCTGCCAAGGCCAACGCCCCCACTCTCGCCACCCAGCTCGTGATGCCACTCATCCCTTGATGGCCCCCTGCGTCAGTCCCGAGACGAACTGATTGCGAAGCAGGTAGAAGATGGTCGCCACCGGAAGTGCCCCCACCAGCGCCCCGGCGGTGAAGACACCCCAGCGAGCGTGGTACTGCCCCGCGATGAAGATCCGCAGGCCGACCGCGAACGTGAGCAGGTCGCGGTCCTTGAGGAGGATGCTGGCGAGCAGGAAGTCGGAGTAGGTCCCGATGAAGGCCAGCAGGAAGACCACGGCCAGCACGGGGCGCGCCAGCGGCAGGATGATGTGGATGAAGGCCTGAAACGGCGTCGCCCCGTCCATCATGGCCGACTCCTCGAGGGACCGGGGGATGGTGTCGAAGTAGCCCTTCATGACGTAGGTGTTGAATCCCAGTGCCCCGCCCAGATAGACCAGGATCAGGCCGCCATGGCTGTCGAGGCCCAACGACGGGATGTACTGACCGACGCGGAGCAGCAACAGGTAGATGGCGACCATGGCCAGCATCTGTGGGAACATCTGAACCACCAGCAGCGTCAACAAGCCCGCGCGGCGTCCCTTGAACCTAAAGCGAGAGAAGGCGTACGCGGCCAAGGCCGCCATGACCACCGTCAGCAGGGCGGCCAACCCGGAGACCTTGATGCTGTTCCACAGCCACAGGCCGAAGGGGTGTGCAGGGTTGGTGAACAGCTCCACGTAGTGGGCGAGCGTCGCATTGCGGGGTATCAGGCTCTGGCCCACCAGCGTGTTGGACCGGCTTAGGGATGCCGAGACGACCCAGGCCACCGGGAAGAGCGCGAAGGCCATGGCCGCCAGCACGAAGAGGTGACGCAGCGCCTGCCCGACCAGGGTCGGCCTGCTATACATTCTCGCTCACCTCTTCCAACGCCCGGGTCATCCGGAAGTTGACGACGGTCAGAACGGCGACGATGACGAAGATAATCATCGAGATGGCCGCCGCGAAGCCGAACTGCGTGCCCTGGCCCCCCTGGAAGGCGAGCCGGTACGTGTAGGAGATCAGGATGTCGGTGTGGCCGGCGGGCGTCTGAGCTCCGGCCATGGGAGGCCCGCCTCCGGTGAGCAAGAAGATGACGTTGAAGTTGTTGAAGTTAAAAGCGAACGAAGCCACGAGCAGCGGCGCGATGGCGATCATGAGTAGCGGCAGCGTGATGGTGCGGATGACGTCCAAGGGCCGCGCCCCATCGACCAGAGCCGCCTCGTAGAGCTCCTGGGGGATGCTCTGAAGGGCTCCTAGCGTGACCAGCATCATGTACGGATAGCCCAGCCACGTGTTGACGAGCAGCAGGGCAACCCGCGCCCAGAAGGCGTCCTGCATCCAGGGAATGCGCCCGATGCCGAAGAAGGCCAGGATGTCGTTGACGACCCCCAGCTCCGTGTTGAGCAGCCCGCCCCACACCAGGATGGAGATGAAGGCGGGGATGGCGTAGGGCAGGATCAGTACACTCCGGTAGAAGTACCGGAACCTGAGATGCGGGTCGTTGAGCACCAGGGCCAGGGCGATGCCCGCGATGGACTGCAAGGCGACGGTCAGCGCGGCCCAGAGGAAGGTCCACGTGAAGACCCTCAAGAAGGGGCGCGAGATGGCCGGGTCCTTCACCAGCCGCGCGAAGTTGGCCAGCCCCACGGACTCGACGAAGCCCGGCTCGAGGCGGTTGCCGTCGGC
>Ga0207873_1002625_pt1 | contig 14366 bp, 11 predicted proteins | sample BGWIniCompost_FD_187373 | JGI IMG/M metagenome (GOLD analysis project Ga0207873, IMG submission 187373) | Cellulose adapted compost microbial communities from Newby Island Compost Facility, Milpitas, CA, USA - BGW Initial Compost (SPAdes)... ...
AATGAACTCGATCCAGCGGCTTCGCGCTTCACTGGGCGACACCACGCTCCTCCTCCTCGTTCTGGGGCTCTCTCTCTTCGGCGTGGCCATGGTCTACTCGGCCGGCCAGCTCGACGTCCCGGACCCAGCCGTGCAGGGGGTGTGGAAGAAGCAGCTCCTCTTCCTGGGCGTTTCGGTCGTCGTCTTCCTGGTCGTGACGCGCATTCAGGTGCGATGGCTCGAGTGGGCGGCGGTGCCGGCCTACCTGCTCGGCGTCGCGCTCCTGGGGCTCACGCTCTTCATCGGCCGGGGATACGGGACGGCGCAGGGGACCAAGAGCTGGATCGACCTGGGACCCGTCCTGTTCCAGCCGTCACAGTTCGCGATCCTCGCTACGATCCTCATGCTCGCCCGAGTCACGGGAAACTGGCGAGAGCCGCCACGGTCGCTGTGGACGCTCATCACACCGGTGGTCCTCGTCCTGATCCCGATGGGCCTCGTCATGCTCCAGCCCGACCTGGGGACGGCGATGGTCTTCACCGCGATCCTCATCGCGGTGCTGTACTGGGCGGGAACTCCGCTCGGACTCATGTTTATGCTTGTGAGTCCGGTGGTCGGGCTGCTGTTGTCGTTCAACGCAGGGCTGTTCAGCGTTTACATGGTCCTGCTGGTGGCCTTCCTCTACTTCTACCGGTCGTATCTGTGGGAGGGGGTCACCGTGGTGGTCGCGAACCTGGCGGCGGGCACGATCGCCCTGCCGCTTTGGAACTCGCTGGCGGGTTACCAGAAGGCGCGCCTGCTCGTCTTCCTCGACCCATCGATCGACCCGCGCGGCGCCGGCTGGCACGTGATCCAGTCCCGGGTCGCGATCGGGAGCGGCGGGCTTTTCGGCAAGGGCTTCACCCTGGGCTCGCAGAAGCGGCTGGCGTTCCTGCCGGAGCAGCACACGGACTTCATCTTCAGCGTCATCGGGGAAGAATTCGGCTTCTTCTTCGGGACGTTCCCGGTCCTGCTGGTCTTCGGCATAATCCTCTGGCGGATCACGCGGATCGCGGAGCGGGCGCCAGACCCCTTTGCAGGGATCGTCGTCTTTGGTATCTTCGGCGCCTGGTTCGCACACGTGGTCGTCAACATCGGGATGACGGTGGGGATCATGCCCATCACGGGGATCCCCTTGCCGTTCCTGAGTTACGGCGGCTCGTTCCTGCTGGCGTCGTACCTGGCCCTGGGGCTCGTGCAGCGGATCGCCGCAGAGCAGGGAAGGATGTGAGAGGACGATGGCCTGGTTCAGCAAACCGAAAAAGAAGCTGCGGGCGGCCGATCGGCGGGAGCTCCCCGCCGACGTTTTTGACAAGTGTCCCCGGTGCGGGGAAATCCTCTATCGCGCGCGCCTGGTGCAGAACTACAACGTCTGCCCTTCCTGCGGCTTCCATCTGAGGATCGGCGCCGAAGACTACATCCGGCTGCTCCTGGACGGCGGCGAATACGAGGAATTCGACACCGACCTCCGGAGCGGCGATCCGCTGGGGTTCGTGGATCTCAAGCCGTACCCGCAGAGGCTCGAGGCGGCGGAGCGGGCGACGGGGCACGGCGATGCGGTTCGGACCGTTGCGGGGATGCTGGAGGGCGTGCCCGTCTACGTCGCCGTCATGGACTTCTCGTTCATCGGCGGGAGCATGGGCTCTGTCGTGGGCGAGAAGATCGCGCGGCACGCCCGGAGGGCGCTGAATGACCGGCGTCCTCTCGTGATCGTGAGCGCCTCGGGCGGCGCGCGAATGATGGAGGGGATCCTCTCCCTCATGCAGATGGCCAAGACCTCGGCGGTGCTGGCCCAGCTCCACGAGGCGGGCGTGCCCTACATCTCGATCCTCACCGATCCGACGACGGGCGGCGTGACGGCCTCGTACGCGATGCTCGGCGATGTCAACCTGGCCGAGCCGGGCGCCCTCATCGGATTCGCCGGCCCGCGGGTGATCGAGCAGACGATCAAGCAGGAGCTGCCGGAGGGATTCCAGCGGTCGGAGTTCCTGCTCGAGCACGGGATGCTGGACGCGATCGTGGATCGCCGCGAGCTCAAGGCAACGGTCGGGCGGTTGCTGCGGCACATGCTCGGGCTGCCCGAGGCGGCGGCCGGGGTCGGATTGGAAGCGCGGGAGCAGGCGGCGGATTGAACTCCCTCACCTACACCGAGCTCGTCCGCGAGCTCTTCCCCAGACTCACAGGCGGGATCCGCTGGGGCACGGAGAGGACGGCGCGCCTGCTAGCGGCCGTCGGGGACCCGCAGCGCCGGTTCCACTCGATCCACATCGGCGGCACGAACGGGAAGGGGTCGGTTTCGGCGACGATCGCGTCCGTCCTGCGCGTCGCCGGGCACCGCACCGGACTCTACACATCGCCCCATCTCTGCACCTTCCGCGAGCGGATCCAGGTGGACGGCCGTCCCCTCTCCGAGGACGCGCTGGTCGATGCCGCTCGCGAGCTCTGGCCGCTCATCCAGGTCGAGGGCCCGTCCTTCTTCGAGGCGACGACGGCGATCGCGTTCCTCGCCTTCGCGCGAGCGGGCGTCGAGATCGCGGCCATCGAGGTCGGGCTCGGCGGGCGGTTGGACGCGACGAACGTCGTGGAGCCTGACGTCGCGGTGATCACGAACATCGCCCGCGACCACGCCGAGTGGCTGGGCGAGACCATCGAGGAGATCGCGGCGGAGAAGGCAGGAATCATCAAGCCGGGCGTGCCGGTGGTCACGGCCGAGCGAGGCCCGCGCGCGCTCGAGGTCTTCCGGACTCGGGCCGGGGAGGTCGGTGCGCCGTTGTCGGTCCTCGAGCCCGACATGCTCCAGGATGTCCGGGTCGACGGCGAAGGGACTTCGCTGGTCCTGCGGACTCGCGCGTGGGGCGAGCTCGAGCTGCGCACGCCGCTGGTCGGCGAGCACCAGGCGCGCAACACGGCGCTCGCGGTCCTCGCCCTGGAGCAGCTCCCGCCGGAACGGCGGCCCGACCGGGAGGCGGTAATCCGGGGCGTGGCCGAGGTGCGGTGGCCGGGTCGCTTCCAGCGAGAGAAGATCGACGGCCAGACGTGGATCTTCGACGCCGCTCACAACCCCGCGGGCGTGGAGGCGCTGGTCGCCGCGTTGGGCGCGACCGACGTGGAGCGGCCGATCGTCGCCGTGGTCGGTATCCTGAGCGACAAGGAGTGGCCGGCGATGCTCGCGCCGCTCCTGGAGTACGCGGACGCCCTGGTCCTCACCATCCCTCCGACGGCGCCGGAGCACCGGCGATGGGATCCGGCGGTCGCCGCCGGGACGCTCGCATCGGAACGCGTCGTGGCAATCCCCGACTTCCGTGCCGCACTCGCCGAGGCGCGGGCGAGCGCGGGCTCCGGGACCGTTGTCGTGACCGGCTCCTTCCACACCGTAGGCGACGCCCTCGCCGCGCTAGACCTCGCCCCGTTCGGGGTCGACGCGCCCTTGCCCGCGCTCGTTTGCGGCTCCTAGATTCGCGCCCATGCCAGAGTTCCAGAGCTTACCGGGATTCAGAGACTTCTACCCGGCAGACTTCGCCGTGCGCGCCTACATCATGGGCGTGTGGCGGGAAGTGGCGAGGCGGTACGGGTTCGAGGAATACGACGGGCCTCCCCTCGAGCCGCTCGAGCTCTACATCGAGAAGAGCGGCGAGGAGATCGTCCACCAGCTCTACAACTTCGTGGACAAGGGTGGGCGAGAGGTCGCGCTGCGGCCAGAGATGACGCCGACCCTCGCCCGGATGGTGGGTGCGCGGGCGGCCGGGATGCGCAAGCCGATCCGCTGGTTCTCCATCCCCCAGCTCTTCCGCTACGAGCGCACGCAGCGGGGTCGCCTGCGAGAGCACTTCCAGTGGAACGTCGACATCATCGGCGAAGACGACATCCTGGCCGACGCGGAGGTGCTGGCCGTCGCGCTGGATGCGCTGCGCCTGTTCGGGTTGGGCGCCGACGACGTGGTCGCACGGGTGAGCGACCGTCGTCTCCTCGAGCGGCTGCTGCTGCACGCAGGCGTCCCGGCCGACCAGCTCCCGGCGGCGTACGCGGTGATCGACAAGCTCGGGCGGGAAGAGGAGGCGCGGACGCGGGAGAAGCTCCACAAGGAGGTCGGGCTCGCGGCCGCGGCCGTGGACGAGGTATTCCACATCTTCGAGCACCGCAGCTTCGACGCCCTCGCCCGGGCTTACGACGGCGTGCAGGGCGTGGCGGAGGAGCTCGCGCGCCTCGAGCGGTACTTCGAGCACCTCGACGCCATGGGCCTCGGCGATTTCGTCGTCTTCGACCCGACGATCGTGCGAGGGCTGGCGTACTACACGGGCACGGTCTTCGAGATCTTCGACCGCGCGGGTCGGTTCCGCGCGATCTGCGGCGGAGGGCGTTACGACAACCTGCTGCGGGCGGTGAGCGGGGTCGACCTCCCCGCACTCGGCTTCGGCATGGGCGACGTCGTCCTGACCGAGATCCTGACCGAGCGGCATCTGCTCCCGCCGCTCGAGCCGCGGCTCGACTACTACATCGTCACGGTGACCGAGGCGGAGCGGGCACCCATGCTGCAGGTCGCGAGGCGCCTGCGGGAGGCGGGGCATTCCGTCGCCTATGCGTTGCATCCCAGCGGCGTCGGCCGTCAGTTCAAGGACGCGGATGCACGGGGCGCGGAGCGCGTGATCGTGCTCGGGCCGGACGAGATCGCCCGGGGGATCGCGGTCGTGCGGGAGATGAGCACGGGCGAGGAACGGCGCGTCCCGCTCGACGAACTTGCACCCTGACGCGCGATGGCACCGGCACCGAGAGACCCCGATCGATTTCGCGAGGAGCGCCGACGGATCGTGCGGCGTGCGGTGGTGTTCACGTACGCGACGTTCTTCGCGGCCCTCGTGGTCGCGGTGGTCGGCGCCGCGCTGGTCGCGTGGATTCTCTCGTTCGCCGGGTTCCGGTTCCGCGAGACGTGGCTCGTTCTGATCGTGGTCATCCTCGGCGTCCCGTTGCTGGCCCGGCTCGTCGCGGCGGTGCGGGGAAAGGGTGGGGAGGCGCCGTCCGGCGGCGGGGTACCGCCCGGTGGGGAGCCGCCCGGTGGCGAGACACCGCGCACCGGGGAGCCGCCGCATGGTGGTGAGCCGCCTGTTTCGGGGCGGAGCACCCCCGAGGATCGGGGGTAACGGAGAGCAAGGGGTGCACGGCGCACCCAGGGGATAGGGTTCGGAGGTTCGATGGCGGAAGAGAAGGGGCTGACCCCTAGAGCGGAAGATTTCAGCGCCTGGTACAACGAAGTCGTTCTGCGCGCGGAGCTGGCGGACTATTCGCCCGTGCGCGGGAGCATGGTGATCCGGCCGTACGGATACGCAATCTGGGAGAACATCCAGCGCGCGCTGGACGACATGTTCAAGGCGACGGGGCATCAGAACGCGTACTTCCCGCTCTTCATCCCGCAGAGCTTCATCGCGCGCGAGGCGGAGCACATCGAGGGCTTCGCGAAGGAGATGGCGGTCGTCACGCACTCGCGCCTCAAGGCGTCGCCCGAGGGCGGGCTGATCCCGGATCCGGATTCGAAGCTCGAGGAGCCTCTCGTGGTGCGGCCCACGTCGGAGACGATCATCTACGCGATGTTCGCCAAGTGGGTGCAGAGTTACCGCGACCTGCCGCTCCTCATCAACCAGTGGGCGAACGTAGTGCGTTGGGAGATGCGCACGCGCCTCTTCCTCCGGACCCTCGAGTTCCTCTGGCAGGAGGGGCACACGGCGCACGCGACCGAGGCCGAGGCGGAGGAGGAAGCCCGGCGGATGCACGCCGTCTACCGCACCTTCATGGACGAGTGGATGGCGATGCCGCCGATCCTCGGCCGGAAGACGGAGTCGGAGAAGTTCCCCGGCGCGGTCCGGACGTACTCCCTCGAGGCGCTGATGCAGGACAACAAGGCGCTGCAGGCGGGTACGTCGCACATGCTGGGGCAGAACTTCTCGCGCCAGTTCGACCTCAAGTTCCAGACGGAGACCGGCGGGGAAGAGTATGCGTGGAACACGTCGTGGGGTGTTTCCACGCGTCTGATCGGCGGGATGGTCATGACGCACGGGGACGACACCGGCCTCGTGATCCCGCCCAGGCTCGCGCCGTACCAGGTCGTCGTCGTGCCGATCTACCGCAAGGACGAAGAGCGGAGCGTGGTGCTGGAGAAAGCGGATGCGGTGACCCGGGCGCTCCGCGCGAGCGGCGTACGGGTCCACGTCGACAGCCGGGAGAATATGACGCCGGGCGCGAAGTTCTACGAATGGGAGCGCAAGGGCGTACCGCTTCGCATCGAGATCGGGCCGAAGGACGTGGCGAACGAGCAGCTCGTGCTGGTTCGTCGCATCGAGGAAGGAGAAGGCCCGCGCAAGCAGTTCGTCCCGGAGGCGGCGGCGCTTGCGACGATCCCGGCCCGGCTCCAGGCGATCCAGGATACGATGCTGGCGGCGGCCGTGCGGCGCCGGGAGGAGAACTCCCACCGCGGCGTGGAGGACTACGACCGCTTCCGCGAGATCATGGAGGGCGTCGGCGGTTTCGTCTACGCCGGGTGGTGCGGCTCCGCGCGCTGCGAGGAGAAGGCGAAGGAGGACACCAAGGCGACGATTCGCGTCCTGCCGTTCGAGGAGTTCCGGACGCCGGAGCCGCCGAAGCGTTGCCTCGTCTGCGGCGGCGAGGCCCGGGAGGAGGCGGTCTGGGCACGAGCCTACTGAGGGAGCAGGCATCGCACTTCCGCCACCGGGACGGCAAGCTGTACTGCGAGGGCGTGCCGGCCGAGGAGCTGGTCGCGGCGTACGGCACGCCACTCTACGTCTACAGCCGGAGCAGCATCGTCGAGCGGTACCGTGAGCTGGACCGCGCCTTTTCGGGCGTGGACCGGCTCATTGCGTACTCGGTCAAGGCGAACGGCAATCTCTCGATCCTGCAGCTCCTGGCGCGGGAGGGCGCGGGCGCGGACATCGTGAGCGGCGGCGAGCTCCAGCGCGCGCTCCTCGCCGGCGTCGCGCCGGAGAAGATCGTCTTCAGCGGGGTGGGGAAGACGATCCAGGAGATGGCGGCGGCGCTCGAGGCCGGGATCTACGGGTTCAACATCGAGAGCGAGAGCGAGCTCCGCGTCCTGTCGGAGCTGGCCTCGACCGTCGGGAAGGTCGCGCCGATCGCCTTGCGGATCAATCCGGACATCGAGAGTCCGACGCCGCACGCCTACACGCGCACGGGACACCGGGCGACGAAGTTCGGGATCCCGAGCGAGGATGCGCTCCGGCTGTACCAGCTCGCCTCGGAGCTGCCCGGGATCCGGGTGCGCGGGATCGATGTGCACATCGGGAGCCAGATCGTCGCGGTCGAGCCGTACGAGCGGGCCCTGACGCACGTCCTCGCGCTGGTCGACGAGATCCGGGCGGCCGGGATCGAGCTCGAGTACCTGGATCTGGGCGGCGGGTTCGGCGTCGCCTACGGCGACGGGGTCGACGCCTCGATCCCCGACCTTGCCGCCGCGCTGGTGCCGCGGGTCGCCGACTCCGGGTTGCGCCTGATCCTCGAGCCCGGGCGCTACATCGTCGGGCACGCCGGCGTCCTCCTGACCCGGGTCCTGTACATCAAGGAGATGGGAGGCAAGACGTTCGTCGTCACCGACGCCGGGATGAACGACCTGCTGCGGCCCAGCCACTACGCGAGTTATCACGCGGTCGAGCCGGCCGAGCTGCATCCCGGGCGGCCGATGATCGCCGTGGACGTCGTGGGCCCGATCTGCGAGACGGGAGATTTCCTCGCCCTGGACCGGCCTCTCGAGCGGCCGGCCGAAGGGGAGCTCCTGGCGATCTACACGGTCGGCGCTTACGGTTTCAGCATGGCATCCCAGTACAATGCCCGTGTCCGGCCGGCGGAGGTCCTGGTCGAAGGCGACGCGTTTCGTCTGATCCGCCGCCGTGAGACCGTCGACGACCTCGTGCGCGGCGAAGTCGAGTTCCTGGAGTCGAGCGACACTCTACAAACCTGAGCAGACCCACGCGAATGGCGAACAGAATCCTGATCCTGGACTTCGGATCGCAGTTCACGCAGCTCATTGCGCGCCGCGTCCGAGAGGAGCGGGTCTATTGCGAGATCCACCCGCCGACGGTCGACATCGACTGGATCCGTGCCTGGGATCCGAAAGGGATCATCCTCTCCGGCGGCCCGGCCTCGGTCTACGGCGACGAGGTCCCGCTGATCGATCCCGCGCTCATCGGCCTCGGTATCCCGATCCTCGGGATCTGCTACGGGATGCAGCTCATCGCCCACACGGAGGGGGGCAAGGTGGTGCCGGGACGTCGGGAATACGGCCGGGCGGAGATGACCATCACGGAGCCGAACGAGCTCTTCGACGGCTTCACGCCGGGGGAGACCGTGACGGTGTGGGCCAGCCACGGCGACCACGTCGACGAGCCGCCGCCGGGGTACCGCACGCTGGCCAGCACCTCGTCGCTTCCGGTGGCCGCCTTCTGCGCCAACGACCGTCCGATCTACGGCGTGCAGTTCCACCCCGAGGTCGCACACACGCCGCGCGGCGACGAGATCATCTCCAACTTCCTCTTCCGGATCTGCGGGTGTGAGCCGACCTGGACGGCGGGATCGTTCATCGAGGAGGCGGTCGAGAGGATCCGTCGGCAGGTCGGCGACGAGAAGGTGATCTGCGGGCTGTCCGGCGGCGTCGATTCGTCGGTCGCCGCCGCACTCGTGCACCGGGCCGTCGGCGACCAGCTCACCTGCATCTTCGTCGACACCGGGCTGCTCCGGAAGGGCGAGCGCGAGAGCGTGGAGCGCACCTTCCGGAGCCATCTCGGGATCCGGCTGGTGGTCGTGGATGCGAGCGAGCGGTTCCTCGAGCGCTTGAAGGGGGTCGAGGACCCGGAGGAGAAGCGGAGGCGGATCGGCGAGACCTTCATCCGTGTCTTCGAGGAGGCGGCTCGCGAAGCCGGCGCCGAGTCGCGCTTCCTCGTGCAGGGCACGGTCTACCCGGACGTCATCGAGTCGACCTCGGTGCGAGGCCCGTCGGCCACGATCAAGACGCACCACAACGTGGGCGGCCTCCCGAAGGACATGCCGTTCGAGCTGGTCGAACCGTTGCGCGAGCTCTTCAAGGACGAGGTTCGGCAGGTGGGGCGGGAGCTGGGGCTTCCCGAGGAACTGGTCGGCCGCCATCCGTTCCCGGGGCCTGGCCTCGCCATTCGCGTGCTCGGCGAGGTGCGGCGGGATCGGCTCGATACGTTGCGGGAGATCGACGCGATCTATCTGGAGGAGATCCGTGCCGCCGGCCTCTACGACGACATCTGGCAGGCCTTCGCGGTGTTGCTTCCGGTCCGCAGCGTCGGCGTGATGGGGGACAGCCGGACGTACGAGAACGTGGCGGCGCTACGGGCGGTCACCAGTCGGGATGGGATGACTGCCGACTGGTTCCCTTTCCCGCACGACGTCCTTGCACGGATTTCTTCGCGGATCATCAATGAGGTGCCTGGGGTGAACCGGGTGTGCTACGATATCAGTTCGAAGCCGCCGGCCACCATCGAGTGGGAGTGAGGGCGCGGCGCCCGGGGGCTCACATTCCGTCCCGGTCGGTGTCGATCTGAGAAGCGCCTTCGGCCGTGAGTCGCCTCAAGTATATACCGGCGTAGTTCTCATCGATCGCCGCGAGACGGTTCTCGGGCGTCGCGGGGAATTGAGCGTCGCATCGATCGCAGCGGATCGATCGGGAGTCGCCCGTGCCCACCAGGCGCCAGTTCCCCGTGCATTCGTCGTATGCGTGATCCAACACCGTACTCCCACTCCTTGATGGTCCCACGCAGGTGATGCCCGTCGGCGTCACCGGTGAGCCCAAGGTGCAATCTCTACGCCAGGCTCCCATTGCCGGGTCGGGTGAATGGAACCTGCGTGAGCGGAGGCGGGAGGTGCGCATGGCGGGCGAGCGGAGACGTCGGCTTAGGGAGCTGGCGGAGCGGCTGACAGGGCTCGTGGGGCCGCCCGAGGGACCGGACGCGTACGTCTCCGGAGTGGCGGCGGACTCCCGCACGTTGCGCCCGGGAGAGATCTTCGTGGCCGTCCGCGGCAACGCGCAGGACGGCCACGCTTTCATTTCGGACGCCGTGTCTCGGGGCGCCGCGGCGATCGTGGTCGAGGACGCGCCCGAGCCGCCTGTACGGGTCCCGGTGCTGCGCGTCCGGGATGCACGCGTCGCCCTCGCCGAACTGGCCGCGGCGTGGTACGGGCGACCGGCCGATCGACTTCGACTGGTCGGGATCACGGGCTCGCTCGGCAAGACGTCCACGCTCTCCATGCTCGAGGCCATCCTGGCCGCGGACGGACGCCGCGTCGGGACGATCGGTTCGCTCGGGATCCGATTGGGAGAGGCGCTCGAGGCGACGTCGCTCACGACTCCGGCGCCGATCGAGCTGCACCGGGCTCTGGCCCGCTTCGCGCGCGCCCGGGCCGACCTCGCCCTCATGGAGGTCACCAGCCACGCGCTCGTCCAGCACCGCGTTCACGGACTGGTATTCGATCTCGGAATCTTCACCAATCTCGTCCCCCTCGAGCACAGGGAGTACCACGGCTCGTTTCGGGCCTACGCGCTGGCCAAGACCCGGTTCTTCGACCACGTCCGGTCCGGCGGGCCGCTCGTCTACGCCGCGGGCGACCGGGTCGTCCGGACCCTGGTGCCCGGCAGGGGTGTGCGCCCGGTGAGTTGCGGCCCCGGCGGCCGGGTTTCCGTTCGCGTGGAGCGACTTCGACTCGATCGCCCCGGTACCCGGGTCGTCCTGTCGTTGCGAGCGCCACTCGAGCGGGTCGATGGTGCCGTCCTCGAGCCAGTCCGGGTTCCGGTCGAGCTGCAGGTCCTCGGCCGACCCAACATCGCGAACGCCGTGTTCGCCGCGACAGCGGCGCTATGTCTCGGCGTGGCGCCGGAAACGGTCGGCAACGCGCTTTCGTCGTTTCGCGCGCCTCGACGCCGGATGGAGATCGTCTACCGCGGACGTTTCACCGTCCTGGACGACACGGTCGGGCACCCCGACAGTATCGGCGCGGTGTTCGAAGTGGCGGAGCGGATCGCGCACCGGGCGCTGCACGTCGTGTACGCGGCGAGGGGACGGCGTGGCGAGGAGATCAACCGTCGTGATGCGGAGGTCCTCGCCATCTGGTCGCGGCGGGTGCGGCTCGCGAGTCTGGTCGTGACGGCGAGCGAGGATGTCGTGGGGGAACGGAACCAGGTCACGACTGCGGAACGAGAGGCATTCCTGGACACGCTTCGTCGTTACGGCGTCGCATTCGAGTACGAGGAAGCCCTCGAGCGCGCCGTGGAGCGGGTCCTGGCCGCCGTGAGGCCCCGGGACCTGGTTCTCCTGCTCGGAGCGCAGGGGATGGACCGGGGCGCCGAGTTCGTGCGGCGGCAGGTCGCGGCGACTGGCGACCCGCCGCCCGGGTGAAAAACGGAGGGAACCGGCTCGGCACGGCCGCCGCGGTGACTTCATTGCACGGCGGCGCCGGTGTCGGGGGAGGTCAGTCTCGATTGGACCGAGTCCCAGAGCTCGAGCATGGCCTCGATATCCCGCCCGTGCACGAGGGCGAATTCGAAGAGGTCGTCCTCGGTCACACCGTGGGCACGCAGGATCTCGTTGCGCATCGAGTCGAAGACCAGCGTGTCGTCGGTCGCCGCCGCGGCTTGGCGGAGAGCCGTATAGACCTCGATGAAGCGCTCGGGCGTGATCGACGTGGAGCCTTTCGGGGCGGCGGGCTCACCGAGTCCGCACGCCCCGAGGATCCAAAGCGCCGACACCCACACGCCACGGTGGATCCGGCCAGTTCTCACCATACCCGCTGCCGCCTCGCGACCCGGTACAGGAGCCAGGACAACACGGCGAAGGCGAGCGTGCCGAACAGCGTCGAGAACGCGCCCATCCACTCGTGGCCGACGACCCATGCGGCCGGCTGGGACGGGTCGGCCGGTCCCCAGAAGTAGATCGCGATGGCGATCACCACGCCGAGCAGTGCGGCGCCGCCGACCAGCCCGCTGGAGAACAGGATCCCCGCTTCCCTCTGCTCGTCGACGGCCTCACCCGCGCGGCGCGCTTTGCGCTCGACCACCGCCCGGAGCGCGCCGCCGACCATGATCGGCGTGGTCAGGGCGATCGGCAGGTACAGTCCGACCGCGAAGGCGAGGGACGGGATTCTGAGCACGAATTCCACGAACGCCGCGATCCCCACACCGATCAGCACGAAGAACCACGGGAGGTCGGCCGCGAGGACGCCATCGATGACGAGGCTCATGAGCGTGGCCTGAGGCGCCGGCAGGCCGCCCTCGACGCCGATCCCGTACGATTCGTTCAGGAGAATCAGCGTGAAACCCATCACGGCCGCGCTCGTCACCACGCCGACCATTTCCGCGACCTGCTGCTTCCACGGCGTCGCGCCCAGGAGAAAGCCGGCCTTGAGGTCCTGCGACGTGTCGCCCGCGATCGCCGCGGCGATGCAGACCACCGCGCCCACGGCAAGCACCGCGACGCGAGCGCCCGGCTCGTCGCCCAGGCCCAGCAGGACGAAGATCAGCGCCGTCAGCAGGAGCGTGGCGATCGTCATCCCCGAGATCGGGTTCGACGTGGAGCCGACCAGCCCGACGATGCGGGAGGAGACGGTCACGAAGAAGAAGGCGAAGAGAACGATGAGGGCCGCGCCCACCAGATTGACCGGCACGCCCGGCCAGAGCCACAACCCGATCGCGGCAACGATCGAGCCGCCGATCACCCACTTGAAGGGGATGTCACGGTCGGTCCGGGGAACCTCGCCCAGGGCGACGCCACTCCTCATCTGTGCCAACCCCACGCGGATCGATTCCCAGATCGTGGGCAGGCTCTTGATCAGCGTGACGATCCCGCCGAATCCGACCGCGCCGGCGCCGATGTAACGGACGTAGGCGCTCCAGATCTCGCCCGACTCCATCTCCGAGACCGGGACCGTGCCCGGGTACACGACCTGGTTGCCGGCCAGCAGGTTGATGAGGGGGATCAGGACGAGCCACGCCAGCGCGCCGCCCGCGAACATAATGGCCGCGATCCGGGGCCCGACGATGAACCCGACCCCCAGGAGCTCGGGCGTGAACGAGCCGGCGATCTCGGCCTTGGCGGGGAGCCGCTGCGTCGGCTCCTCGGGCCACAGGCTCAGGCCGCGGCTATTCGCCATGAGCTGGTACAGCGCGCCGATCCCCAGTCCACCGAAGACCAGGCGCCCCTTTTTACCTCCGGCTTCCCCCGCGACCTGCACCTCGGCCGTCGCCAGGCCCTCGGGGTAGGGGAGGTGCCCGTGCTCCCTCACGATGAGGAACCGCCGAAGCGGGATCATGAAGAGGGTGCCCAGGATCCCGCCGAAGAGCGCGAGAACCGTGATCTCCAGGACGTCGATCCGGATCGACGGGTCGGTGCGCTGCCAGATGAAGAGCGCCGGGATGGTGAAGATGACGCCCGCGGCGAGGGATTCACCCGCCGAGCCGATCGTCTGGACGATGTTGGTCTCGAGGACCGTCCCGCGGCGGAAGGCGCGGAAGAGCACGATGGCCATGACCGCCGCCGGGATCGAAGCGCTCACGGTGAGCCCAACCCGGAGCCCCAGGTAGGCGTTCGCCGCACCGAAGACGATTCCGACGATTATGCCGAGGATGACGGCCTTGAACGTGAACTCCGGGATCTGCTCCTGGGGTCCGACGTAGGGCGGGTACTCGGTGCCCGGCACCGGAGCATACGCTTCGGGTGGAAGACCCGATTTGCGGGACTCCGAAGAAACGGGATGCGAGGCCATCACACGCTCCGGAAAAGGGGTAACGTATGCGGCACGGACCGCGCCAACCGTATGCGATCCGGCTCCGGATTGTCAAGGAGATCGCGGGCCCGATCCGGCTCCGGCCCGCGCCGGAGTTTGCGGTACGCCCGGCTGCCGCAGTATGTTCCGACGAATGCGCCGCGCCCGAGCGGCCGGGTCCCAACCAGTCATCTACAGCCAACATGAAGGTACGTACGCTCACACTGTTCGCGCTGGTCGCAGCCGCGGCTCCGGGGCTCGCCCAGGCGCCGACCACCGTGCCGTCCCCGGCCGACGTCCTGGGATACGAGCTCGGTGAACGCTTCACCGATCACGCCGGCGTGGTCCGCTACATGGAAGCGCTGGATGCTGCGTCGCCGCGGGTTGAGGTCCGGCGCTACGGCACCACCGTGGAGGGGCGGCCCCTGCTTCAGGTGGTCATCGCCCGCGAAGATTACCTGGCGCGGCTGGACGAGATCCTCGCCCTGAACAGGGAGCTCTCCAATCCGGAGACCTCGCCGGCGCGCGCGAGGCAGATCGCCGAGCGCAACCCGGCG
>Ga0207873_1002626_pt1 | contig 14364 bp, 11 predicted proteins | sample BGWIniCompost_FD_187373 | JGI IMG/M metagenome (GOLD analysis project Ga0207873, IMG submission 187373) | Cellulose adapted compost microbial communities from Newby Island Compost Facility, Milpitas, CA, USA - BGW Initial Compost (SPAdes)... ...
AGGATGCTTTCAATCGCCTCTCCAACGTAAGGCGCGGCGTTGTATACGGGCATTATGACAGAGAGCTGGGGGATCACGACTCAAAAAAGCTCAACGAGAACTTGCGGAGGGTATAAAAGAAAACTCGATAACTCCTTATTCTGGAAGGAAACGAGCGAATAAGAAATAGGGAAGTTTTGATGGCATTGGAGTATAACCTAAGGTAATTGAGCCGAGCAATTTGCTTTTCGAGAACCTCGAAGCGATCCACCCCGTGCATCAACTGTGCCTCAAGTTCCTTCACCCGCTCGACGTGCCCCAGCTGCAGGTCGTCCTTACCAGATTTGCGTCGTTGCTCGGCGAGAGCCCGTACAATGTTAAAGGCCACGGCAGACCGATGGATGTTTAACCGGTTCGTCAATGATGATGGATTTGCGCGATACACGTAAAGCGCCTCCTGGATGTTGTACGATTCAAACCTTTCGGCGATTCTGTAGGCCAAGTCAATATCCTCATTGTGATCTCTGAAAAACGGCCGCAGAAATTCCCCAAGTTCGTCGATTGCATCCCTTCGAATAAGCGCCGAGCACAAGTGAAAGGCATTCCCCGTGGGAAGACGCTTCTTGATGTCATCCCAGGTTTCGGGCATAGCCATCGTTCCAACCAAATCCCCGCGTTCTGTGACCCAGTCATAATTCGTTCCGCACATCATAACCGAGGGGTTAGCCTGCAGGTAGTTGATCTGCTTTTCCAATCTGGTCCTAACCGATATATCGTCAGCATCATGGATGGTTATCCATGTGCCGCTGGCGAAAGTGAGCAATTTGTTTATGGTTCTTGTCTTGCCCAGGTTTTTATGATTGTGGAAGGTCTTTATTCTGGGATCGGAAAAGCTATCAATCAGAACTTTTGTTCGGTCGTCAGAGCCGTCGTCCGCAACCAGGATTTCGAAATTTCCATACGTCTGCTGTATCAGGCTTTTCAGCGTATCCCCTATATATTTTTCACAATTAAAAGCAGAGATGAGGATCGAAATGCTGTTACCTCCTGATTGCATAAATCATACCCGTTTTGCTCGTGTTGTTGATGTCGAAACAGTCAAACCCACTTTGGGTTAACCACTTCAACAACGCGCCAGGCCCCTGTTCATGCCACTCAATGATAACGATACTGAATTTGCCTAGAAGACTTTCTTCAAACAAATCCTGCAGGATACCATACTCCGAACCCTCGGTATCGATCTTAGCAAGGTACTCTGCATCGCCACTCCACCCAATGATATCTTTGAGTACAGCAGAAGCTTTTCGAATCTCGATTTTCTCTTGTGTCCTGGAATGCACTTCTCCCCGAATCAGCGACGTTCCAAAAATTCCTACCCTACCTCGCTGGTTCGCAGAGTAGTCGACAACCATACTGTCGTCGTCACTGCCCAAACCAAACTGATGCGGGACGATTTTATCACTCAAAGTGCGATTGAGCCCGATATTTCTAAGTGCCTGCCGGTATGTCGGGAGGAACGGTTCGAATCCGTAGACCTTTGTCACAGCCTTGTTCAGACAATAGAAAAGACTGGCAAAACCAACATTCATCCCTATGTCAACGACAACCCACGATTTGTCTGGCCTGGATTCGAAGTTGTAAGTACCAGTACAAAAGATCTCCCAAAGAATATATATGTCTTCTGTAACTGTAATTTCAAGATTCAGTCCGGAAATCTGAATCACAATCACTTCATTCTCCAACCTGAATGTCGCGCCCGCGCTGTTACGGAGTTCAACCATTCGGTCGTACATTGGAAAAATGAATGAGAACCTGACTGGGTCCAGGGTCAGGTCAATCTCCTTACAGTAGACGAGCTTACCGGCTTTGTGTATTCTTTGTCTTTCCTTGTTGATCAAGTACAACTCACGTTTTACCGGATCCTTTGTCGATCGGTACTGGAGTACTTTGACCAGCTTATACAGATCGTTCTTATTCATCAGCGCGTCTTGAAATCTGCCTTTAATTCCATGAGGCCCCGGTATTTTCGAGCGTAGGGAGTAAAGTTTCGCGAAGCCCCTTCGACAATCAACTCTCTAAGATTCAGGAAGTCGCCTACGCAAAGTCTGGACTTCACGAATACACCAAGTTTGTATTCACCCTCAATGAACGGCAGCGAATGGATGGTCGCATTAATTTCCACCTTGCTTGATTTTTGCGACCTGAGTCCCTCCCTTAGATCGAGGATGGCTACCCTGTCATTGAGTGAGTTGTAAAACAAGATCGCCAATCCATGAATTTCGTTCTCTTCGTCGCTGACCAACTTGAGGGTAAGATCCAGAGGTTCGAGGGATCGAACAATCGTACTACTCAAACTAAACTCTTCTATTGAGACATGTTCATTCAGGCGATCGTTTGACACCTCTTCAGAACTCGTCATCTGAAGGTAATGTCGAACTGTATCGGTCACATGCCCCTGGTAGACAACCCTTCCCTGGGACACCACAATGCCTTTGGTACAAAGACTTTCAACCGCGCCCATATTGTGACTCACAAACAATACCGTCCTTCCTTCACCCTTACTCACTTCGTCCATCTTCCCGAGACATTTCCTTTGGAATTCCGCGTCTCCGACAGCAAGTACTTCATCAATTATGAGGATTTCCGGTTCCAGGTGAGCGGCAACAGAAAAAGCCAGTCGCACTTTCATACCGCTGCTGTAGTGTTTGACAGGAGTGTCCAGGAATTTTTCGACGCCGCTGAAATCAACAATGGCATCGAACTTCTTCCTGATCTCAGCACGGCGCATTCCGAGGATGGTACCATTGAGGTAAATATTCTCGCGGCCCGTTAATTCCGGGTGAAAGCCGGTGCCCACTTCCAGCAGCGATGAGACGCGTCCGTTAATTTCAAAGCGCCCCTTACTCGGATCTGTAATGCGCGACAGAATCTTCAGCAACGTACTCTTGCCTGCGCCGTTGCGACCTATAATGCCTACCGCTTCACCCTTTTTTATTTCGAACGATACATCCTTCAATGCCCAGAATTCCTCTCGGGTACCTCCGCCATCGCGAGCCATAAGCCGGCTCAGCCGTTGCGAAAATGATCCGCGCAGGTCGCCCTCCAGCCGGTGGCCGATAATGAATTTCTTGCCGAGATTTTCAACTTTTATGGCTGTACCTCCACTCATAGTCTAAAAAATGGGCTCACCCGTAAATGAGGTCCTTCTGAAGATTGTGCCAGACTTCTTTGGGCTCAAATAGTACAAAGATAGGAGGAATGTCGAAACTCATACGATGTCTGCCATCACGCGTTCCACCCGCCTGAAGTACATCAGCGCGGTAACAAACAAGATTGCCATGACGCCAAACGACAAATAAGCAAAAGCATTCGGTGGTGCCCCACCCAGCACCGACCATCGAAATCCCTCCACTACACCTGCCATGGGGTTGAGGTAATACAGCGCAGTTCCCCACCGCGGCAGGTTATCGATAATCGTCTCACTGGGATAAGCGATTGGCGTGGCATACAAACCGAACTGCACCAGGAACGGTATTACATGTTGGAAATCCCGGTAACGGATGGTGAGTGCGCTGAGCCAAATGCCGGCAGCCAATGCAGACACAACCGTAAGAAGAATAAAGCCGGGAAGGAACACTATGTTGGGAGACGGCGTAACACGGTAGATGGCCATCAGGACAAAAAGTATCGCGAAAGCCATGAGAAAATCCACAAAGCCAACAACAGCTTTCGAAAGCGGTATGACGAGTCGCGGAAAGTATATTTTTTTCACCATCTCCTGAGAGGCGACGATAGAGTTGCCCGACTGATTCAACACAAAGGCAAAGTATGTCCAGGCCGTCATGCCCGTGATAGCAAATACCGGGTAAGGAATACCGCCAGTATCTACCTTAACTGCCCTTCCGAAGACGACGGTAAAGATGAGGAGCGTCGCAGCAGGCTGAAGAAACGCCCAGGCCAGACCGAGAAAGGTTTGCGCGTACCGTATCCGAAGATCGCGATAGGCAAGAATCAGGAACAGGTCCCGATAATCCAGCAGTTCTTTCAGGTTCAGAGAAAAGCGTCGCTTGCTGGCGTCGACTACTATCCTGGGTTCAGGTGCCATAAAAAACTTATCGTGACGGGAAGTGAAGATCCCTTTCCGTAAAAAAATTAAATGTACGTTTAATTTTGCAAAATGGACTTCTCAAAGTTGGGGAGGACATCACTCCGGACCTGATCCATGAAAATTCTTTTCCTGATACCATATCCACCGGGCGAGTCCCCATCCCAACGATTTCGCTTCGAACAATACCTTGACCTGCTCAAGCGCCGTGGCTACACGCTGCGACTTGCCCCTTTTCTCCCACCCCATCGATGGCGCCTGTTTTACCAGCGGGGCCAAACACTGGCAAGGGTTGGTATGATCCTCCGAGGTTTCGCGCGAAGGTTGGTCCTGTTGTTTTCAGCCCCCCGGTACGACCGCATCTTCATTCACCGGGAAGCCGCGCCGGTTGGGCCACCTTTCATCGAATGGTTTCTCGCCAAAGTCATCCGGAAGAAAGTCATTTATGATTTTGACGATGCCATCTGGATGACTGACAAGGCCAACGAATCAACACCTGAACGAATCCTTCGATGGCGTGGCAAAGTGTCATCCATCTGTCGCTGGAGCTACAAGGTAAGTTGTGGCAACGAATACCTCCGACAGTACGCGCTTCGTTTCAACGCCAACGCTGCCTTGAATCCTACCACGATTGATACCGAAGGTCTTCACAATCCCTCCGTACAAAAGCCTGCCGAAAAGGATCCGAACCGAATTGTGATTGGATGGACGGGATCTCACTCCACGCTGAAATATCTGGAACAGCTTGGAAATGTACTGATGGAGGTTCAGCAAAGGTTTCCTGAAACGACGCTCCTTGTGATTGCAGACCGACCTCCGGCGCTGAAGATTCCAAACATAATTTTCCGTCAGTGGTCTCCGGAAACAGAAATCTCAGACCTGATGATGAGCGACATAGGGATCATGCCTTTGCCCGATGATGAATGGTCGAAAGGCAAATGCGGATTCAAAGCGCTGCAGTACATGGCACTCGGCATTCCGGCCGTTGCTAGTGCCGTGGGTGTCAACCCAACGATCATTCAGCACATGGAAAACGGATGCCTTTGCAATACGGATGAGGAATGGGTGACGATACTAGAAACGTTGATTGTAAATGCCGATCTGCGTAAACGTCTCGGCCAGGCAGGTCGTCAGACAGTGATCGATCGATATTCGGTTTCTTCCAACACCTCCACCTTTCTCTCCTTGTTCGAGTAATAGTATATCAGGCCGATCCCCATGAGAAAGTAAGGCATCAGCGGTATTTTATACCGGGACAATGAACCGAAGTTGTACGTTGAGACACCGACGGCAAAAGCGAAGATCAATGCGAACACAAGGCAAAACAGCGCGTCAGGATGGAAGAAGTAGCGAAACGTGAGCCTCCCCGCACGGAGAAGTACATACAGCGTGACAAGCAGCAACGCGAAACCCTCCAGCGCTGCCAGCAACATCAGAGGGTTGCTCACCTCCCAGAAATACGGTCGAAATAACGCCACGTTGATCGCCTGCGGCGCGAGTCGCAGCATACCCCCAAGCGTTCCGTCCAGCTCACCCAGAGAGTACCGGGAACCTGCGTCTTTGCCGGTCCAGAATCCAATGTCATACGCCGTGACACGGGCGGTTTCAGCGATGCGATCGAGGTTATATCGCGGATCATCACGCGCTACCTGGTTTACCGCCAGGTATCCCAACCCGACTATACCCGCCAGCCCAAGTGGCAAAATCAACGCACGCGCAAGCACCTGACGAAGACTCGTAATGTATCTGATACCGATCCACAAGATCACGGCGGGCAGGAAGCACAACAGAATGTAGATCTTGATGGAGTAAATGATCCCAAAGCAAATCGCAATTGTCAGCAGGTATTTTACCCTAACCTTCTTCTCAATGGTCACATGGTAAATACCATACGTAGCGGCGCCCAACGCTGCGAGCGTAATGGTGTCTTTGAAAATTCCAGAACCCCAAAAGAATACCGTAGGAACAAAAAGACAAGAGACTGCGATCCAGCGATGGAACGTCGGGTACATCTTGTAGAACGTTCGGTACATCAGCCAGGCGCCAATGAACGACACGACGGCAAACAACACTGCAGTGCCGGAATACGAAGAGAATGTGAGAAGGTCGAATACAGCAGCTACACGAATAACGAAGAAGGACTGCTGGTCGCGAAAGTACCAGATCTGTTGTGACCAGGCGAACGTCTCTGGTTGATGTACTCCGTTAGAGAAGAGCAGACTTAACCCGTGCCGCGGGTTTGTCATGAAGGCATCCCAGATATGGCGACTCCCGTGCGTGTGATAGGCAAGCGTGTCGCCACCCTGGTAGTAGAATTGATAGATAATTCCCACAAGCAGTGCACCGAGGATCCGAACGGTGAGCGCCGGCAAAAAATACGCGCGACTTTCAGGATCGGGGACCCGACTGCGCGCCACGTACGCGCATAGGTATACGATCATCAGCAGCAGCGGGGTAACTATGATGTCGCGGGCATCCACAGGTGAAAGTTAAGAAAACAGTGCGAGAGGGTAATAGTGCGTCTCTACTATCACACCACCGATCACCGATTACTGATTAGCGATTACTAAAAATAAATCAATCTCCCTTGTCCAGTTCCTTGAGTCGTTTTTTGGCCGTCTTAAACGCCTCATCCTTTCGGCCGGCTCTTTTCTTGGCTTCAGCGAAGTAGCGGCGGGCGGTGGCATGGTCGCCGCGGCGTTCGGCGATTTCGCCGAGGGCGATCAGTGAATAGAGGTAATATCCGGATTCGAAGCTTTGTGTCTGTTCGGAGAACTTGACGCACATCTCGTAGTATTTGCGCGCTTCTTCGTCATTTCTTCGCGTCTCGTTGATCTGACCCAGGAAGAACGATGCATAACGTCCGCTCGTCGCTTCATATCCTAACTTCCCGCTGTCAATGGCAGCAAGGATGGCAAGGCTGGATTGTTCTGCCCTTGAAAACTTGCCCGTCGAGTAAAGCATGCGGGCGTAGTAGCGGTGGAAGTAGGGATTATCCGGATAGGTTTCATGCAGGTATTCACTGATCTGGAAAGCCTGGGCCTGGTCGTTTTCGTAGCTGTTGAGGATTCGCATGAGCCAGACCATGGCCTCCGTTCGCGTATAGAACGCGTTGTATGACACCTCTTTGAGTTGCTTGAGGCCCAATGCCTTGTCTCCTTTCCGGAAGAACCAAAGCAGGGGTCGCACAGCCGGATAGTTTTCAGGAACCCATACGGAGAAGTAGTTGTAAAGTGCGTCGCCGAAGAGCAACTCGGGACTCAGATCACTGTTGCCGCGATTTTCCTCCATGTATCGTATCGCATTCTTACCGGCGCTGGCTGCCTTACGCCAACTCTTGCGGTCTTCATCGGAATACAATCTTCCCTTGAATCCATAAGCACCTGCCAGGAAGAAAGCAGCTTCCACTTTGTAGGCAGGATGGTTTTCGAAAAGATTTTCCGCGACCATGATGGTGCTGTCCATGTAGGCGAGAAATACATCGTCATGCGACTTGTCGGAAGGGTTCGGCATGATCTTCCACCACTCGATCAGTCCCATGAGAAAATACGGCAGCGGGTGCCATGGAAATCTGGTTTTGAGGTAGCGGAACTGCTGCTCGGCGCGATCGAATTTGAAATTGTACAAGTCGTTCAGCGCCTGTGTACATTCGAGTTGAATTTCGATATTCGACAGCAGGATGATGGTGGTGTCTTTTTTTTGAACGGGTTGTGCCTGGACGACCGAACCAGCGACCAATACAAAAAAAAGACACGCTACGGCGGTTCTTGGAAGCAGTCGCTTAATTTGGCAAATCCTAATCATTCTGAACCATTCCACGGGAAAAATGGACACCTCCCAGCCTCGCGAAACTAAGTCAATATTCGCAGCAGACAAAAGACTCCTTTTCGTTTTGTTGTGCGTCCTCAGCATTCTACTCCTGTACGTGAAGATTTCCTTTATCGAGAACGAAACAGCTGCCTTCGAGTTTCTCCAGGATCGGCCCGAGGGCTTCATCCTGCAGTTGGTAGCCGGACTAAAGCTCTTTTCCGTGCCTCTCGTCTACCTCTGGAAATTCACCGTGATCGGGTTCGTTATCTGGGTGGGGTGCTTCATGTACGGATACCGCGTCACGTACGCACAGTGCTGGGGTGTAGTACTCACCTGTGAATTCATCTTTCTCATTCCGGAAGTGATTAAGATTCTTTGGTTCATGACCGTGAACACAGACCCTACTATCCACGAGATACGGGCTTTCTATCCGCTGTCGTTAATGCACTTCTTCGATTACATGGCAATAGACCGGAAGTGGGCCTACCCGCTGCGGTCACTCAACCTGTTTGAAGTTGTGTACTGCTTCGCCCTTGTCAGTGGTATCCATTTTTATGTCCAAAAGGACAAACGGGTGGTGTGGTTGATTGTAGCCAGTTCGTACATACTCATTTTTCTGCTGTGGCTGTGCTTTTATGTGATCGTGTATAAGTAGGACGGTGTGAGTACTTCACCACAGAGACACAGAGGACACGGCGTTACACAGAGAGTAATTTTTGTCAGTGCGTTGGAAAGATCGCATAGAGTCGCCGCTTTTTGTGCGTCGTGACGATGGTAGTAAGGACACAGGCCTGCCTTGCGGCAGGCAAGGAAAAATAAGACGTGGTCCGCAGCTGGTCGTGGATCGGGGTAGGGTTAAAACCCAGGGCTTATCAGGTTTTTTGTATTTTCGCGTTTTAAGTTTCCGAAAACCCGCTTCTCATGAATTTTCAAAGGATTAACAATATCGGTGGCTGGATCGTGTTCACTGTGGCACTGGTGACCTATTGGCTCACAATGGAAGAGACCGCCAGCTATTGGGATTGCGGCGAATTCATCTCGGTTTCTTATAAACTCGAAGTACCACACCCACCGGGCGCACCACTCTTCCTTCTTATTGGCAGACTGTTCTCCTTTCTTGCACTGGGCGATGTGACGCGCGTAGCGTATTGGATCAATTTCGTCAGCGTGCTGGCCAGTGCATTTACGATCCTCTTCTTGTTCTGGTCGATCTCGCTGTTCGGAAGAAAAATCATGAAGGTTTCCGTAACCGAAGAGATTCCGGCAGATAAGGCATGGTTGCTCTTCGGATCGGCGTTCGTCGGTTCGCTGGCATACACGTTCTCTGACTCTTTCTGGTTCTCAGCCGTTGAAGCGGAAGTGTATGCGATGTCGTCCTTCTTCACGGCATTCGTCGTTTGGGCGATGATGAAGTGGGATCTGATTGAGGACGAATCACGCGCCAACCGTTGGCTGATTCTGATCTTCTACATGATGGGATTGTCCATAGGCGTTCACCTCCTCAACCTGGTAACGATACCCGCACTTGGACTCATCTACTATTTCAAGAAGTACAAGGATCCATCTTTCTGGGGTATCGTCTGGACGCTCCTGATCAGCCTGCTGATCATATTCTTCATCAACGACATCATCATACCCGGACTTCCTTCAGTAGCCGGAGCATTTGAAATCTATTTCGTCAACTCCCTGCGGCTTCCTTTCGGATCGGGAGTCATCGTCTTCAGCGCCCTACTCGTCGGCGCACTGGTGTACGGTATCATCCGGACACAAAAATCAGGAAATGTTATCCTGAATACATTTCTCGTATCCACGGCTTTCATTCTTATCGGCTACAGCTCATATGCTGTGATCGTCATTCGTTCGAACGACAATCCTCCAATCAATGAAAACGATCCGTCGGATGTCATGAGCTTTGTTCGTTACCTGAAACGCGAACAATACGGAAGTCGGCCTCTTCTCTACGGCCAATATTTTACAGCCGAGATACAAGGATACACTGAGGGTGTTCCCATTTATACGAAAGGCGAAAAACGTTACGAGATCACTGACCGCCGGGTGGACTACCGTTACAATCCAAAGGACATGACGATCCTACCCCGCATCTACAGCACGGCGCCTGATCACCAGGCAACCTATCGTGCGATCCTTGGCTTGCGCGAAGGCGAAAAACCGAATTTTATCGACAACATGAGGTTCATGTTCAAGCATCAGATCGGGACCATGTACATGCGGTACTTCATGTTCAATTTCGCAGGTCGCGAAAGCGACATTCAGGACGCCGACTGGCTGGGACCGAGGCAATGGTTCGAAGAACTTCCGGAGGAACTGGCGATGAACAAGGGACGAAACAACTTCTTTATGATTCCCTTGTTGCTGGGATTACTTGGGCTGGTGTATCAGATCAACCATGATCCAAAGAACTTCGCCGTAACGGGGTTGTTGTTCATACTTACCGGGGTCGCATTGGTCATCTACCTCAACTCACCTCCGTCAGAACCACGTGAAAGGGATTACATCTACGCAGGTTCATACTACGCATTCTGTATTTGGATTGGATTTTCGGTTCTGGCAATTGCCGAGCTGCTGGGTCGCTTTATAAAGAACGGCAGGACGGTTGCTATTGCCTCGACGGTTCTGTGCTTGTCTGCGCCTGCGGTCATGGCGGCTGAAGGTTGGGATGATCACGATCGCAGCAACCGCTACTTCTCGGTCGACTCTGCCATCAACTATCTTCAGTCGTGCGCCCCGAATGCAATTCTCTTCACGGGTGGTGACAACGACACATTCCCGTTGTGGTATGCGCAGGAAGTTGAAGGTGTGCGTACCGACGTACGCGTAGTTGTGTTAAGCTACTACAACACCGACTGGTACATTAAGCAGACGATGCGGCAAACGTACGAGTCTGAACCATTCCCTTACACGCTCACCGCAAAACACTATCAGCAGGGAGGTCCCAATGATTACCTGATGTATTACGATGCCGGGCTGACCAGCATCGACCTGGTTGAATATCTCAACCTCATCAAGCGGAACTACTCGGGTCTCCAGCACCCGTACATGTCGAGCGCCAACATGCTTCCCGCGAAAGAACTCATATTGAATGTTGATGTCGATAAAGTGCGGGCAATGGGGATCGTTCCGAAAAATCTCGACAGTCTTATCGTACCGCAGATGAGACTACGCGTGATAGGGAACAGCCTGGAGAAGAAAGACCTCGCGATGCTCGACCTGCTCGCTTCGACAAACTGGGAGCGACCTCTTTACGTAAACAACACGTCGCTCGCGCAGTTCAAGGTTGACCTTCGTCCTTACATTGTTCAGGAAGGCAACGCGTACCGGATCCTGCCGATCCGCAATCCGAGACCTCAGGACGAACTCGTCAATACCGAGGTAGCTTACGAGAACATGCTCAAGAAGTTCCAGTACCGCGGTCTCGATGATCCGAAGGTTTACCACTCGGAGGATTATCGGAAGTTCGTTTTGAACCAGCGCAACTCGCTGATCAATCTCGCGAGTGCGTTGCTGGCGGAAGGACAAGAAGACAAAGCGCGTGAAGTCATATTGTTCAGCCTCGAAAAGATGCCGGACCACGGTGTACCTTTCGATCGGTTCACGTCTTTGCCCACAATTCAGCTTCTGATGGAACTCGGAGAGAAAGAACGCGCCCTTTCAATCACTGATATCACATACCGACGTTCAACAGAGATGCTGGACTACTACATCCGGCGCAATGAACGACACAATGACGTGCGGCTGAACCTCGCTGTTCTTGGTGAACTGCAGCGGATGATGTATGAATACGGGGAGGAGGAACTGGCTACCCGTATTGAAGCAGACTACGTCAAGTACAGTGATGCGCTCGGTGGCAGACCTGCGCATCCCGGCGACATGTAATTACAAGTGGATCACTTCACCGTAGGCAGCAGCCACCGCTTCCATGATGGCTTCGCTCATCGTGGGGTGCGGGTGAACCGACTTGATGATCTCGTGGCCAGTGGTTTCAAGTTTTCTTGCGACAACCACTTCGGCAATCATTTCCGTGACGTTGGCACCGATGAAGTGTGCGCCAAGCCATTCGCCGTATTTTGCATCGAAGATCACCTTAACAAATCCGTCGGTGGCTCCGGCTGCCTTCGCCTTACCTGATGCACTGAAGGGGAACTTCCCTACTTTGATTTCATAGCCTGCCTTTTTCGCACCTTCTTCAGTGTATCCGACGGAAGCGATTTCCGGAGAGCAGTAGGTACATCCGGGGAGGTTATTATAATTGATTGGCTCAGGATTCTTTCCTGCGATTTTTTCCACACAGATAATTCCTTCCGCGGAGGCGACGTGCGCGAGCGCTGGTCCTTTGACAATGTCGCCGATCGCATAAATACCGGGAACGTTGGTGCGATAGAAGTCGTCAACAATAACCTTTCCTTTCTCAACCTTCACACCGGTCTCCTCCAGACCAATGCCTTCCAGGTTGGTAGCGATACCCACCGCCGACAACACCACATCTGCTTCAACCTTAATCTCTCCTTCCGGTGTCTTAACGGTGGCAACACAGGTTTTTCCTTTTGTGTCGACCGCGGTTACTTCAGAGTTGACATGAATCTTCATGCCTTGTTTGCGGAAAGCTTTATCCAGGGCTTTCGACACTTCCTCGTCTTCGACAGGAACAATCCGAGGCAGGAATTCGACGAGAGTAACTTCGGTACCAAGCGCTTGATAGAAGTAGGCAAACTCGACACCAATAGCTCCCGAACCCACGACGAGCATTTTGCCCGGCAGTTTGTCGAGCATCATAGCCTCGCGGTATCCTATGATCTTCTTCCCGTCGATCTTGAGGTTCGGCAATTCGCGCGACCTTCCTCCCGTGGCAAGGATCACGTGCTTCGCTTCAATTTCTGTCTTCTTGCCCTTATCATCGGTAACTTCAACCTTGCCGCCTTTCCTGACTTTTCCGAATCCCGGGATATGATCAATCTTGTTCTTCTTGAAGAGGAACTGCACGCCCTTGCTGTTGCTGTCGGCAACGGCACGGCTTCGTTTCACCATGGCGGCAAGGTCAGGTTTTACGTCCTTGGCACTGACACCGTAGTCGGACGCATGTTTTAAGTATTCAAATACGTTAGCACTCTTGAGCAGCGCCTTCGTGGGGATACATCCCCAGTTCAGGCATACGCCACCCAGCTCGGCCTTCTCGACCACTCCTACTTTCATTCCAAGCTGAGAAGCACGTATGGCAGCAACATAACCACCTGGTCCGCTCCCGATGACAACGATATCGTATTTAGACATATCCTTGGGATTTGAGATTTGCACGCCAAAGATAAACGGGCTGCGGCTCTTTCAAAAAAAAGCATTCCCCCTAATTCTCAGGCGGCGACCGTGGAATCCGAATGACACCCTGTTTTCATTTGGTCAGAATGGGGCAACAGCAAATCTATGACGGCGGTTTGCAGGAAATAACTAATTTTAGCGCCCAAGCAGACAAATCACGATGAAACTACTTGAAGGAAAGAATGCCCTGATAACAGGTGCTTCAAAAGGCATCGGCCGTGCTATCGCATTACAATTCGCAGCGCATGGTGCCAACATTGCGTTTACGTATCTCTCAAGCGTGGAGCAGGGCGTTGCGCTGGAACAGGAACTCACTTCGCGCGGCGTAAAGGCAAAGGGCTACCGTTCCGACGCAAGTGACTTCCTTCAAGCCGAGCAGCTTATCAATTCCGTTATTGCTGATTTCGGGAGTCTTGACGTGTTGGTCAACAATGCAGGTATCACACAGGACAATCTCCTCTTGCGTATGACTGAGGCAATGTGGGATCAGGTGATCAATGTTAATCTCAAGTCGTGCTTCAACACCGTCAAGGCTGCTACCAAACAATTCATGAAGCAGAAGAGCGGTTCGATCATCAACATGACGTCCGTTGTCGGACTCAAAGGAAACGCAGGCCAGGCCAACTACGCTGCATCGAAAGCAGGTATTATTGGATTCACCAAGTCTGTGGCTTTGGAGCTAGGCTCGCGGGGTGTACGCTCCAACGCGGTGGCGCCGGGTTTCATAGAAACGGAGATGACGGCCAAGCTCGATGAAAAGACGATTCAAACCTGGCGCGAAGCCATTCCCCTGAAAAGGGGAGGCAAACCTGAAGACGTGGCGGACGCGTGCGTGTTCCTGGCCTCTGATCTTTCCTCATACATCACCGGACAGGTGCTTCAGGTTGACGGCGGTATGTTGACCTGATCCCCGCGTCATTGTCTTCATTTTCTGCGTTATCAGCCACCTACACGAAATTTCGTAGGCCATGAAGTTGAAGTGGTACGAACATTTGTAAGCGTGCCGCCGAAGAAAAAAAAGCACTCGTTTTTGGAAACTATGCCGCTATGGCCTACGTTTGCAGTTCAAAGTCGAATAAGCCCGTCGCTTAATCGATTTATAAAGAAGCGCTGAGAGACAGGCTCTGTGAAGCGCTAGCAAC
>Ga0207873_1002627_pt1 | contig 14351 bp, 12 predicted proteins | sample BGWIniCompost_FD_187373 | JGI IMG/M metagenome (GOLD analysis project Ga0207873, IMG submission 187373) | Cellulose adapted compost microbial communities from Newby Island Compost Facility, Milpitas, CA, USA - BGW Initial Compost (SPAdes)... ...
GCCGTTGGGGGCCCCGTCTGAAGGGTCTGCTGCTAGTGTTGTTAATACGCTTCCTTGTTTAGTGTCACAAAAATAGGCTGCAAATATCGATATTATTTTGTTCTTTCAAAAAAAGCATCACGACGGTGGCGCACACGCTTCTTTGAATTCTTTTACAAAATCATCGAGCCGAACACTCCCCTGATCACCCTGGCCGTGACGCCGGACCGCCACCTTTTGCTCGTTGGCTTCCCGCTCTCCGACAATCAGCATGTACGGTATCTTTTTGATCTCAGCATCGCGGATTTTTCGCGTAATCTTCTCGTCTCGAAGATCTAATAACCCTCTGATATCCTGCTCTTTAAGCTTGTCGTATACAAGCTGCGCATAATCATTGAAGCGGTCGGATATAGGCAACACTGCCACTTGGTCCGGTGAAAGCCAAAGGGGAAAGTTTCCTGCGCAGTGTTCAATGAGAACCGCGACGAACCGTTCCAGTGATCCGAAAGGCGCCCTGTGAATCATAACCGGCCGGTGTCGCTGGTTGTCGGCGCCGATGTATTCCAGTTCAAAACGCTGAGGCAATTGATAGTCGACCTGAATGGTTCCCAACTGCCAGCTGCGACCCAAGGCATCTTTTACCATGAAGTCGAGTTTGGGTCCGTAGAAGGCGGCTTCACCCTTAACAGCTACCGTCTTCAGGCCGCGTTCGTCCGCGGCTTCCTGGATCTCCCTTTCAGCGCGGTCCCACAATTCGTCATCCCCGATGTACTTTTCCTTGTTACTGGGATCACGGAGGGACACCTGAGCGGTGTAGTTCTCAAAGCCCAGCGATTGGAATACGTGCAGGACGAGATCAATAACCCGAATAAACTCCGTCTTGACCTGGTCGGGTCGGCAGAAGATGTGTGCATCATCCTGTGTGAACCCTCTGACGCGGGTCAAGCCATGTAACTCACCGCTTTGCTCGTATCGGTACACTGTGCCGAACTCCGCCAATCGCAGCGGCAGATCCCGATAAGAACGGGGCTTTACCTTATAGATTTCGCAATGGTGCGGGCAATTCATGGGTTTCAGCAAGAACTCCTCGTTCTCGTCCGGAGTATGGATGGGCTGGAACGAGTCCTTGCCATACTTTTCATAGTGCCCGGAAGTGACGTACAACTCCTTCCCGCCGATATGTGGTGTCACGACGGGTTCATACCCTGCTTTCACCTGGGCGCGACGCATAAATTGCTCCAGACGCTCGCGAAGAATTGTACCCTTGGGCAGCCAAAGCGGCAACCCCTGCCCCACCTTTTCGGAGAATGCGAATAACTCCAGTTCCTTACCAAGCTTGCGGTGATCACGCTTCTTGGCCTCTTCCAGCACCCGGAGGTACTCTTCCAGTTCTTTATTTTTCGGGAACGTGATGCCGTAAATGCGTGTAAGCATTTTGTTCTTTTCGTCGCCTCTCCAATAGGCGCCGGCAACGTTGAGGAGCTTGATCGCCTTAATGAATCCGGTGTTCGGTATATGCGGACCACGGCAGAGGTCGACAAAATTCCCCTGCTGGTAGAACGTGATCGTTCCGTCGGCCAGGTCGTTGATCAACTCTATCTTGTAAGGGTCACCCTTTGCCTTAAAGTATTCGAGCGCTTCCGCCTTTGACACATTACGGCGTTCAAAGGGACTTGCCTTTTTTGCCAGCTCCTGCATCTTCTTTTCGACGGCGGCGAGATCTTCTTCACCGAAAGGGCGGCCGTTAAGATCGACGTCGTAGTAGAAACCGTTCTCGATCGGAGGGCCAATCCCGAACTTGACGCCGGGATACAGCGCCTCAAGTGCTTCCGCCATCAAGTGCGCTGACGAATGCCAGAACGCTGCCTTTCCACCGCGATCATTCCAGGTGAGAACCTTTATAGAAGCATCGGCGGTAATCGGCCGGGCCAAATCCCGCACTTCACCGTCAACTTCGATGGCCAGAGCATTGCGCGCCAGTCCCTCGCTGATGCTTTGGGCTACTTCGGCGCCAGTGACACCCTGATTGAATTCCCGTTTGCTACCGTCGGGAAAAGTAAGCGTAATAGTCATTGCACTTGGATTCGCTAAACAGCGTTGCGGTGCAAATATGCACTTTGAGGCGGTGAATGAAAAATTAAAGCGTGAATTGGAAGCTGAAGAGGACAGCAAACTTCCGGATTGAAGGCGTCTTTTCCTCATCCAGGTAGGAAAGACGGTGGACGAAGTCTACGCGGAAAAACTTAAAGATATTTTCAACGCCGTATCCGAGTTCGATATACGGTCTGCCCGGCTCGAGGAAACCAGGCTGGAGGGCTTCCTCTCCTGTCGGCGTGGTATCTGCAATGAGCGCACGGTTTTCCTGACTCAACCCACCGTACAAGATGTTCGCGGTTCCCACGAGACGCCACTTGAGTTTCCGCATAAGCGGAATGCGATTCAGGATAAAACCTTCAAACTTATGCTGATACTGCAACGCAGCATACCGATCGCTCACAAACTCTCCGTAGTTCATCAGGTTAAAAGAGAAGCCTGCATAGATGGGCGACTGGTTACCCAGATGCAGCGACAACAGCGTGTACGGAAGCGCATCAAAGATGTACTCACCCATTACAGTAGCGTACCCTGTGCCGAGAGGACCCAAACGCATACGCTTGTACAAGGACAGCCGAAGCTTTGAGTAGTCAAAGTCGCTTCCGATAATTCCCTTGATGCCACGGGTGTATCGCAAGGTAATAATGGGCCAACGCGTTGTACCCAGACTTATTCTGTCGTTATCGTTCTGAATGAAAAGTTCGTCGCGCGCATACCGGGCTTCGACTATTAATTCTGATGTCTTATAAGTTTCAAGTGTATCGTGCGTTGTCAGGTCGCTTGGCGGATAATAGCCAAAGTTGAACAACGGCTTGAACGTGTGATAGCGGAACGCGACGCGTTGTGTAAATCCTTTGAACAGTTCGCGACGGAAATCGAACATCGACTCATCGAAATAATATCCACGACGAAAGTTTCCGAATCGCTGCGCCGCAAAGAACAGGAAGTTGGAGCTATAGTTTTCATCATCGAGGCCGACGCGCCCGATCTCACTCCGTGTACTGAACGTCGCCGTCGTCCATGGGGATCGCGAAATTATGTGTTGACCGAAGGCAGAGTACTTGATGCGTTCATCGCGAAAGCCATAACCGATATTGCCACCAAACACCCACTTGTCGCTGAACTTGATGTTCGTCTTGAAACCTGCCTGTACACGAACACCCTCAATGTTGTTGATGGCAAGCGTTGACACATAAGGGCCGATGTAAAATTTGCCAGCCTCGTAGTATCCATTGACAATCACCTTAATGATGTCCGTGTATGTTTTGACGACCGGAATATTCTGAAGCGTATCGATCATGCGATACACATTCTTCTCGGTGCTCGTCAGCGGTTCGTGGCGCATCGAATCCCAGTACTCGTCGTCTTGATGCATCCGGGCATCTTCCGCGACAAGAATAGGCTGAGCATAAAAGGACGTCTCGTACGGTTTGTTGATGACAAAGTTCTTGTTCGACGTGTAGAATTTGGCGAGAAGCCCGGCCATGTTATCCTGAATCTCGCCAATGTCGACAAGTACCCGATTCTTTACAGGCAACCAGGGACCCGCCTCGGTCTTCTCAAGCTCCTGCTGGATCTTGATCTTCTCGACAAAGTTGAGGTTCGCCTCCTTCCCCACCGTGACGTCAATCTGCTTCAGGGCATATTCGTTCTTTGTGATCCAGATCGTACCGGTGAAAGCCAGGTCCTGCGAACTGCGCGGGAAAAAGTCGAGGCGATAACAGAAATCATTACCGATATAAACACTATCGGTGAGGTCATATTCGTAGTATAAGCGCCATCCATCGGCAATAGGTGAGACGAAGTCTTTGGTGACGATGTTTAACCAGTTCTGATAAAAGTTGTACTCCTGGAAGGACGAACCTATGAACTGCGTAACGAGCGATCCATCTTCGACACCCACACCGTTGATCTTCGACTTCAGGATGTGCTCCATCTTAAGCTGCGGGTTGTCGCGGTAATACAGCTTAGACACGCTCTCGGAAATAAATAGCGGCAGAATGGGTTTCCCATCTTCGCCTGCAATCCGCTCCACGCTGTCAAGTACCTGGGTAATCTTCTGGACGAGTTTCTTCTGCCGAAATTTTTCTGTAATGTTATCGACGTCGATTTCGATCTTTGTGTAGGTGTCGTACTCGTACGCGGTGAGTTTTCGCTTATCGTTGAGCGGCTTGTTCTGGACAACTTTTCGAAGGATGGCGTATGCGGGGTTCTCGCCTGCTTCGAAGACAATTTCCTGGAGCCGCGTTACATCCTCTTCAAGTTGGAAGTTGACAACAGTGGTAGTGCCTCGCTCCACATGCTTCTTTTTCATCTTATACCCGATGTACGAGGCTACCAGAGTATCGGTGGGGGTATGCGTACGGATTTCAAACTTGCCGTCGAAATCAGAAGTGACACCAATAGTGGTCCCCTCGAAGTATATGTTGACGAAAGGAAGTGGATCTCCCGAACTCGCATCGGTAATCTTTCCGGATACAACGGTTTCCTGTGCGAACGATAGCCCGGTGGAGAAAGCTAGTAGGCAAAGGGTAGCCGATGCGATGAAGAGAAGGGACTTAATATTGTCGTAACGCACAAAAATCAGTTTACCCGGTACAAAAATAGCTAAAAAACGCGCCATGTCCTTCCGGTTCCCGATCGGCTGCTCAAATCGGGGAATCAATGGTTTATAATAAGTTCTTCTTTCTGGCCTAAAAAACGCGGTGCGGTGCCCAGAACGTACAAATCAAGAACTGCTTTTGCACGTGCAAAATATTCTCTGATTCTTACATTGCGGCTTTCCGCAAATGCAGGCTCTTCTGCCACCATGGCAACCGCGTCCAGATCGTAATACCTGCTGATAAATAGAGCACGATAACAGTGAAAAGGTTGCGTGATGATGATAATTTCGTCCTGACCAAACACCTCTTTGCTCCTGACGATTGAGTCAAGCGTTCTTAATCCCGCATAATCCAATGTAATTGCGGCTTCAGGCACGCCTTTACGCACGAGTGCCTTCTTCATTTCAAGAGGTTCGTTGTAATACTGCGTGCTGTTGTCGCCACTCAGGATAAAGTGCGCGACCTTTCCGGAAAAGTACAGGTCGGCTGCCGTCTGAATTCGCTTCTCGAAATAGGGATTTGGCCCGCCTTTCTGGGTTCGATGGCTTGTTCCCAGTACGAGGCCCACTTTCCGCGAGGGTACGCTTTCAACAGAATCAAAAACGTAATCCCTCGTACTAAGGATCATCCATGCGTTGACTCCTACAAGCGCTATCGCCAATACAAGAACGAGCAGGAGGAATACCTTCTTCGCCAGACGCATGGAGCCACTATAAACAGACCGTAAGTTAGGCAATTGTTCTCAAATACTCCCGCTCTATAATCTCTGATCGGCGTACAATCTTTCTATACCATTTCAACCGCAACTCGTCTTGTTCGTCTTCGGTCAGGCCGTATGGTATCCCGCTCGACCTAAGCTTCCCCGAAAGCACATAAACACACAAAGCCGCGCTGACCGAAATATTCATGCTTTCCGTAAAGCCATGCATCGGTATTGTAACCTGCACATCTCCGAGGGCAAGGGCATCGTCCGACAAGCCATGCAATTCGTTTCCGAACACCAATGCCATCGGTTCATCCGTAGTTACGCATTCGATTGGGACGCCCGAAGGATCGGGACTAATCGCCAGGATGCGATAACCCTTTTCACGTAATGCGGTAATGCAAGTACGGGTACGATCCTCACCCGTACGATAACGGTGAATGGTTAGCCATTTATGTGCACCCTTCAATACTTTTTTGTTATACCCGTAGCCCAGACTCTTTTCGATAACATGTACATCCTGTATGCCCATGCATTCGCAGGTGCGCATTACCGCGCTGAGGTTCTGCGACTGATATATATCCTCGAGCACGACGGTAATGCGTCGTGTTCGTTGCGCCAACACCTTTGAAATGAATTCCTTCTTGTGATCGGTTACGTACTGGGACAAATGTTGCAGTACAAGGCGTTCGGTTTCGTTCAGCATAACTTCGGGAGTTGATTGCCGGACTCAGGAAAAGAGGGCTCCGGCAACAGCGCCGGACATCATCGTTGCCAGCGACGCCGCCACCATGGCGCGAAGTCCCAGTCTGGACAAGTCGCCCTGGCGTGCGGGGGCCATCCCTCCTATTCCTCCGATCTGGATGGCAATGGAGCTAAAGTTAGCAAATCCGCACAACGCATATGTCGAGATCCGAATCGCCTTTTCACTCAATATCCCCGCTTCCTTCATCCGGGCAAGGTCGAGGTATGCTACGAATTCGTTGATAACTACCTTTTGCCCCAACAGACTTCCCACATGCAACGCTTCGTTCCAGTCGACACCAATAGCAAATGCAAAGATGCGAAACACCTGTCCCAGGATGTACTGAAGGGAGAATCCATTGTACGCACCCTGAGTAGTGCGCACAACAAATTCGTTAAGTCCGGTATAGGCACCTATGAAATCGACCAGTATCCAATTGAGGGCGTAGATGATGGCTATAAAGGCAAGCAGCATAGCGCCAATGTTGAGCGCAAGTTTGAGACCGTCCGAGGCGCCGGATGCCAGCGCGTCGATAAGATTTACGCCAATCTTTTCCTTGCTGACCTGCAGCCTTCGGTCGATTTGATCGTGTTGGGCTTCCGGGAATATGATCTTGGAAATTAAGATCGCGGCCGGCGCATTGATGATGGAGGCTCCGATCAGATAGCTGGCGAACATGGCGCGCTCCTCATGACTATCCCCGCCCAGGAAAGCGACGTACGCACCCAACACGCTTCCTGCAATTGTCGCCATGCCGCCCGTCATGAGACAGTGTAGTTCCGACTGTGTCATGCGGGCGATGAACGGCCGAACGAGCAATGGCGCCTCCGTTTGCCCCATGAAAATGTTGGCCGCAGCAGACAGGCTTTCTGAACCGGACAGCCGCATCGTTCGCGCCATGATCCAGGCAAATGCAAAGACGATCTTCTGAAGGACACCCAGGTAGTATAGTCCCGCAGTTATCGCAGAAAAGAAGATCACTGTTGGAAGGGCCTGGAAAGCAAAGAGGAATCCCAGGTTGTGTTTCACAGCAGGATCCCGCGTGCTGTCGCGCGCGAGGTCGCCGTAGAGAAACTCTGCGCCATCCTGGGCAAAACCCAGGAACGTAACGACCTTTGAGCTCACATACTGAAATGCCTGCTGCGTGGCCTCAACTTTTCCGGTGAGAAGTGCAAATGCGATCTGTAAAAGGATGCCGAAGCCGACAAGGCGCCAATCCACGGCGCGGCGGTTGCCCGAAAGTGCGTAAGCTATACCGATGATGAACGCGACGCCACCCAGGGCACGGAGGTAATCCATACTAAATCATTACCTGACCATCCGAACCATAACTATCTGAGCGTCAGAGTGAGGTACGCATCTTTTCAAAGTTATGCTGGACGGACTAATTTCTCTTGCTCAGCTCGTCCCTGATCTTAGCTGCACGTTCGTAGTCTTCCTTATCGATGGCCTCCTTGAGCAGCTCATTCAGTCGCTCGACTGAGTAGTTTTTCAGGTCGTCCTTACGGGGTGACTCGCGGCGCGCTCGTTGGGCTGGCGCCTTCTCCGTCTCTGCCTTTTCCTCTTCGGCCTCGTCGGTAAGCACGATACCCGCTTCCGCGAGAATGTTCTCGTACGTGAATATGGGCGAATCAAACCGAAGGCCTATGGCAATAGCGTCGGAAGGACGTGCGTCGATTTCAATTTTTTTCAACCCATCGGAACAGACAATCTTGGCAAAAAAGACGCCTTCCTTCAGATCTGATATGATGATTTCTTCAACGGTGAAGTGAAAGTTGTTGGCGAAGGATTTGAACAGGTCGTGGGTCATGGGCCTGTTCGGGATAATCTTTTCGATCTCAATGGCGATCGCCTGCGCTTCGAACATCCCGATGATGATCGGTAGTCGCCGGTTCCCCTCTGTTTCGCCCAGGACAAGCGCGAATGAGCCCGCCTGCGACTGACTTGAGGATAAGCCAAGGATTTCCAGTTTTATCTTCTTCACCCTCTTGCTGCTTTAATCGCTTCGGTTAATCGGGGTACCACTTCGAATGCGTCCCCAACAATTCCGTAGTCGGCCGCCTTGAAAAACGGCGCGTCCGGGTCTTTGTTTATCACGACAATATACTTCGAAGTATTCACGCCAGCCAAATGTTGTATGGCTCCCGAAATACCGACCGCAATATATAACTGTGGGCTGACTTTAACGCCGGTTTGGCCAACGTGTTCGTGGTGTGGCCTCCAGCCCATATCCGATACCGGTTTACTGCAGCCCGTTGCAGCGCCCAATTCCTTTGCAAGCGCCTCCAGCAAGCCCCAGTGTTCGGGACCTTTCATTCCCCGTCCGCCGGAGACAACAATTTCCGCTTCCGGAAGCAGGACGTCTCCGGTGGCTTTTTCCGTCCCGGTAACCTTGATCCTGAAATCTTCATCCCTGATTTCAGGGGTAAAGGCTTCGACGGCGGCAGATCCGCCACTACCCGTGGCTTCCGCGGCATTCTTCCGGATCGCAATCACCTTCTTTGGTTTGGACAGTTCAACCCAGCAGTATGCTTTGCCGGAATAAATGCTCCGCTTTACAGCAAAGCCGGAAGACGTATCGGGCAATGCCACGACGTTTGTTGCGAGACTCGCATCTACTGCCGCTGCAACCTGCGCCGCAATTGGTGTACCAAGCGAAGAATTTGCCAGGACCAGCACGTCGGCGGCGGTATGTCCCATTGCCTGTGCAATAACATGCGCATAGGCCTGAATCACTTCCTGGTTCAGACGATCATCGGCGGCATGCAATACCTTTGACGCTCCGAATTTTCCCAGCGCGGTCAATTCGTCAGCCTCTACCCTGCCAAGGGCAAGCGCAGTGACAGTGCCGCCCAAACCTGCCGCATAGGCAACAGCTTCGTGAGATGTCTTCTTTACTTTTCCTTGATTCGACTCAACGAAAACGAGAACGTGCATACTGTGCTAGTTTCAGATTCTACAGAACTTTTGCCTCCGTCTTGAGGAGGTGTACCAGCTCTTCTACTTTGTCGGGCGAAATGAGTTTGACCGCGCCTTTCGGTGGTGGCAATTCGAATCGCTGGAGTTTGACTCCGCTTTCTACTGCCACCGGAGGTACAACTTTTAGCGGCTTCGTGCGTGCAGACATGATTCCCCTCATGTTGGGAATCTTCCACTCGGCAATCGGCTCCTGACACCCCGCAATGAGCGGCATTGACGCTTCCACCTGCTCGGTACCGCCTTCAATTTCCCGAACCATCTTTACGGTACTGCCATCGAGGTCAAGTTTCATAACAGGTGAAACAGCTGGCACGTTCAGCATCGCGCCTACAAGTGCATGCACAACTCCACTATTATAGTCGATAGACTCTCTTCCCATCAGGATCAGATCGTATGTATCTGCCTTCGCCTGCGCCGCTATCTGGGCAGCAACAAAAAAGGAATCTACAGGTTCGGCGTCAACCCGTATGGCGTCGTCCGCTCCGATGGCCAGTGCCTTGCGTATTGTCGGTTCTGTTTCTGCCAGCCCTACATTGAGTACGGTAACGGTCGCTCCGGTCGCCTCCTTCAACTCGATGGCACGTGCCAGTGCGTAGTCGTCATATGGGCCGATAATAAACTGTACGCCCTTCGTATCAAACTTAGTGTTGTTATCCGTAAAGGCGATACGTGAAGTCGTGTCAGGTACGTGAGAAATACAAACCAGAATTTTCATTTCACGTTCGGGTTATGATTACCGTCTTTCGCATCACGAGGTGGCCACGGTGATTACTTTTTCAAAAGTTCATGTGCCGAGTTTCCCCGACGATCTAAAAGGCGAAGCGGCCTGAATATTTCCTAAACGGGGTCAAGATAAACGATAAAATCCGAAATTCGAACCGCGGAAAATTAAAAAAGGGATGAATTCCGAGCGCCTCAAAATGCTTCACCAGTTCGCGAATGAAGAACCGGGAAACCCGTTCAACTGGTATGCGCTTGCCCTGGAGTACCGCCAGTCCGATCCCGCTCAGGCATCCATGCTGTTTGACAAGCTATTGACTGAGTTCGAAACATATTTGCCCACTTACTACATGGCCGCAACCCATTACGTCGAACACGGCAATACCGAAAAAGCAGTTAGCATATTCCGTAAGGGAATTGAAATTGCGCAACAACAGGGCGACCGCAAAGCCATGGGCGAGCTTCGCTCCGGTCTTGACGAACTGTTGTTCGAATGAGCTAGTTGTTGGGGGCGCCGTCGTCAACCCAGCACGCAATAAGGTCAATTTGCTCCTGAGGAATCGAACCTTCAAACGGCATACTTTTGTCCTGGGTATACTCCTTCATTTTCTGCGCATAAAATTTTGCCTTATCGTAATGGCTAAGGTCCGGACGAACAAGTCCGTCATGGCATCCCGAAAGTGCACAGCTTGCTTTCACGATCGGTAGTATGTCATCTTTCCAGCTTACACCCGTATTACCCCGCGGTATCGTAACATTGAGTTGCATTTCACAACCACTACCGTCGCGCACCGAAATGACATGTGGACCTCTCTTAAGGCCCTCAAAAATGTTAATGGCACCGTAGGGACCATCGGCCAGGCGATACTCGTACGGTGGCGTACCTTCGGATACTTCCACGGTGACAGCGCCTGTTCCTTCCAGGCATGATGTGTCAGGAGAAAGGTCGGTTGTAACGGCTAACCCGGGAGATGGCACGGTGACGTTTGGAACCTGGGCTGTACATCCGTTGGCGTCTGTAACCGAGACGGTGTAAATACCCGGACTCAAACCGTCGAGCACAGGTTCATCCTGTCCCGATCCACCAACCGAATATTTGTACGGCTCTGCTCCACCTGATGCCAACACCGTAATCGATCCGTCGCTTGCATCACACGCGCTCGCCGGCTGAACCGTTTCAACGCCAAGCGCAAGCGTAGACGTAGTACAATCGAATGCTTCAGGGATGTCATTGTCCGAGCAGCCAACGACGGCATAGACGAAGCAAATGATGCACGCTAAACGTTTCATGATAACACTAACGTGCAATCTAGGCGACGGAAAGCTATTGATGGAGCGGTTTTCGGAGTGGATAGCGAATACGTCGGTGAACGAACGAGATGGAGGTATTTAGGACACTCCAACACTTCAACCTAACCGTAAAGCGGCCGCAGGCCTGCTTTACGGCAACACTCACCTTATCACGTAATTAATCAGCGTCCCAATCTGCCCTATCGTAATCCTTATCTCATCATCAGGTTCGAGGGTGAATTCATGAGAAGGAACGATACCCGTTCCGGTCATGATAAGGCATCCGTGCGGGAAGGTGCATTCGCGAAATACGAAAGAGACGAGCTCGGTTGGTGTGCGCTTCATCTGGTCTATTCCGACGTTACCTTCAAAAACGACTTTGCCGCTGCGAAGGATTTCCATTTGAATTTTGGTGTCGGACGGAAGCGGACCATCCGGAACATAGACGCAAGGCCCTACTGAAGCACAACCGTCGTATGTTTTTGCCTGCGGAAGGTACAGCGGATTTTCACCTTCGATGCTGCGGGAACTCATGTCATTCCCAATAGTATAGCCAACGATCGTTCCTGATGAGGTAACGACAAGAGTGAGTTCAGGCTCGGGTGCATCCCACGTGGAGTCTTTGCGGATCCTGACTTTTCCTCCGTGAGGTACGATGCGATGGTTTGTCGTCTTGAAAAAAACTTCAGGTCTTTCTGCTTCATACACCCGCGCGTAGAAGTCGCCACCACCTGCCGCTTTCGACTCTTCCTGACGTCCTACCTTGCTGCGCAGGTACGTGACGCCGCATGCCCATAGTTCCTGATTTTGAATGGGTGGCTGAATGCCATCGCGGATGAGGCTGCCCGGGTCATCTACCTGTGGCAGCTTGTCTGTGAGTGACGAAAGCTTGGTCCTCAGGTTATCGTCGTTAATAAAGGTGTCCCAATCTTCCTGGTGGAGGCAGAATTTGCTGCCGCGTTCAATAAGAATTCCCTTGGTGGTTTTGTATACTTTCATTGTGTTATGTTGACTGTTCTGCCTCGATGATATTTCATCTTGTTGCGCGCCAATATGTGGTGTACCCCGAAAACAGGTTTCCTGTGGCGCGCTATTTTTCTAGCGTTCTTTTCCCGGGACTAAAGTCCCGGGCTACAAACATATCGCCCCTACGGGGCTAATTCTTCGCACTCACACTCACTCTCACTCTTACTATCCTCCGGTACACTGAGACGCGCAAATTCCGCGTCTCTACCATCTCCCACTGATCACGGATCTTCGGTTATTCCTGTGGCGCGCTTTTTTTCTTAGCGTTCCTTCCCGGGATTAAAGTCCCGGGCTACAAACATATCGCCCCTACGGGGCTAACTCTTCGCACTCACACTCACTCTCACTCTCACACTTACTCTCACTCCCACTATCCTACCCTACCTCCCGATTGCTATCGGGACCACCCACCATCGATCACCGATTGCCCTAATGCAAATCCCGCGTTACCTCAGCACCCGATCCGCCCCTAAGCACATCCAGGTCCGCACCCAGGTGGGCTTGTTGTACGTGGTCTATGTAGAACTTAACATAGCCGCGGGTGGCCATTGGCGGAGGAGGTGTCCAGGCTTTTCGTCTGCGCTCGAGTTCTTCATCGCTGACATCAAGGTGCAGCCTGCGATTCTCGACATCAAGTTCGATCATGTCGCCGTCCTGAACGAGGGCGAGCGTTCCTCCAATGGCTGATTCCGGAGACACGTGCAGGACAACAGTACCATAAGCGGTTCCGCTCATGCGACCATCAGAAATCCGTACAATGTCTTTCACTCCCTTCCGGAGCAGCTTCTCCGGTAGGTCCACGTTTCCTACTTCAGGCATTCCCGGATATCCTTTCGGACCAACCCCTTTCAGCACAATGACAGAATCTTCATCGATGGGAAGATTGGGGTCATCAATCCTGCTGTGATAGTCTTCAATGGTTTCAAACACCACAGCCCTACCGCGGTGCTTCATCAGCCTTTTGGATGCGGCAGACGGCTTGATCACTGCGCCATCGGGACAAAGGTTTCCACGAAGGACAGCGATACCAGCCTCAGGCTGTAAAGGATTGTCGATCGATGCAATCACTTCCCGGTTGTAGCATATAGCGTTCGCATTGTTCTCGCCAATCGTCTTGCCGTTAACCGTGACGGCATCGGAGTGGATAATGTCTTTCAGTTCGTTAAGGACCACGGGAAGACCTCCTGCATAGAAGAAGTCCTCCATGAGATATTTTCCTGAAGGTTTGAGATTGACCAGCAAGGGTATCCGACTACCGAGCCGATCGAAGTCGTCTAGCTCCAGTGGCACGCCAATCCTCCCGGCAATCGCCAGTAAGTGAATGATGAGGTTCGTCGAGCCACCCACAGCAGCGTTCACCATGATGGCATTCTCAAAAGCTTTCCGGGTGAGGATTTTGGAGAGCCGAAGATCTTCGCGCACCATTTCGACGATGCGGCGTCCGGACATTTGTGCCAAAACTTTTTTGCGTGAGTCGACCGCCGGTATGGCCGCCGCGCCTGGAAGCGTAAGTCCCAACGCTTCGACCATGCATGCCATCGTCGAGGCAGTTCCCATGGTCATACAGTGGCCGCTGCTGCGGGCAGCACAAATCTCCGCTTCGAGTATATCGAGTTCAGTGTAGTTTTCTACAGTTTGCTTTTCCTTGATCAGCCAGTTGAAAGATCCGGAACCGATAGGTTCTCCACGAAATCTGCCATTCAGCATAGGGCCACCGGGCACGACGAGCGTGGGAAGATCAACGCTACATGCACCCATCACCGTCGACGGCGTCGTTTTATCGCATCCGGTCAGGAGCACGACACCATCCAGGGGATTTGCCCGAATGGATTCCTCGACGTCCATGCTGGCCAGATTGCGAAAGAGCATCGTGGTGGGTCGCATGATCGTCTCGCCAAGCGAGGTTACAGGGAACTCAAGAGGGAAACCTCCGGCTTCAGCTACACCACGCTTGACAAGTTCAGCAAAGTCGCGCAGGTGACCATTACACGGTGTGAGCTCAGACCAGGTATTACAAATGCCAATGACGGGTTTGCCACGAAAGTAGTCGTCAGGGTATCCCTGGTTGCGCAACCAGGAACGGTGTACAAATCCCATCTTGTCCGACTTTCCAAACCAGTCGTAACTCCTGAGTTTTTGTTTCATCCAGCTGTTGGGTTAAATCGCCGCTATAGTTAGTGAAATTGTGCCAAATATGGAAGTATGCTATGCA
>Ga0207873_1002628_pt1 | contig 14343 bp, 12 predicted proteins | sample BGWIniCompost_FD_187373 | JGI IMG/M metagenome (GOLD analysis project Ga0207873, IMG submission 187373) | Cellulose adapted compost microbial communities from Newby Island Compost Facility, Milpitas, CA, USA - BGW Initial Compost (SPAdes)... ...
CCTGCCGGTCGGCCTCGCCCTGCCGCTCGGGGCCGGCGCGCTGCTCGGCGGCGCCATCCTCTACCGCAAGGCACGCACGGCCCGCTGACCGGGGCACGCCCCGGTGCTTCCGGGCACACGTCAGGGGCCCGCGGCGACGCTGCGGGCCCCTGGTCTCACCAGGTGGCGCGCACCTGGCGGATGATCCGCCGTCTCAGCCGCACCCTGCGACTGCCGTCCCGCAACAGGGTCAGGCGGTACAACTCCCAGTGACCGTACTCGGCATGGTCCGTCAGCAGACGAGTCGTCTCCTTGCGGGAGACCCCGCGCGGCACGTACACGTCGACAAATTCGTATTCCGGCATCGCATCTATTGTGCGGTCCGGGGCCCGGTACGGATAGCGTCTGCACTATGTCTGATGCTGCGCAGCCCACCGCTGCCGAGGTACGCGCCGCCGCCGAGGCGGTCAAGACCGCGCTCGACCGCCACCTTGCCGCGGTCGAACGCAGGTCGGGGGACGACGACCCGGCCGTCTACGAGGCGTTCAACCAGCTGGCCGCGGCCGCGGAGGCGTACGACGAACTGCTCTACGACCGCTACGACGAGGTCACCCCCTTCGAGATCCCCGGCGGGGACGGCGCGCTGCCGCCCTACACCGGCCCCGAGGAGCCGAACGCCCTCAGCGTGCTGATCCGCCGCGACTACACCGTCGCGCAGCCCAAGCGGCTGCTGGCCCACGCCCAGCGGATCGAGGCGGCGGACGAGGGCGAGCCCACCCAGGCCTCCAGCACCGTGCACGGTGCGCTCGGCATCCTCTTCGGCGAGTTCGAGCCGGACGAGATCGCCTCCCGGCACAAGGAGTTCGGTCTCGAGGAGGGCGACTCCACCCTCTGGGTCACGGCGTCGGACGACCCGCCGGAGCCGGGGGAGTGGCTGGAGGCCCCCTTCGAGCAGGTGGACCCGGAGCAGGTGGTGTGCCGCTTCGACGTCAGCGCGGTCTTCGACGAGGACGAGGACGACCTCGACGAGGACGAGGACGAGGGCGAGGACGACGAAGACGAGGAAGAGGAAGAGGAAGAGGAAGAGGACGCATCCGGCGTGGGCGACGCGGCCCTGGACGAGGACGAGGACCTGGACCCCCTCGACACCGACCGCTGACGAGACGGTGGCCCGCCCGCGGCCACCGTCCACGTCCTCCGGTCAGCCGGTGGCGGCGACCTGCGGGGCCAGCAGATGGGGCAGGCGCGTGGTCCGCGGCTTGGCCGGCACCTCGGCCACGGCCCTCGGCAGCGCCTGCTCCACCCCGTGCACCACGGACAGATGCCGGTCGGCCCGGCTGAACGCCGTGTACACCCACGGGCGGCTCAGCGCCGGCACCGCGTCCCCCGGCAGCACCACGACCACCGCGGGCCAGCGGCAGCCCACTGCCTGGTGCGCGGTGAGCGCCCAGGCGTGCCGCACGGAGCGCTCCACCCGCTCCTTCGGCACCACGATCTCCTCACCGGCGCAGTCCAGATGCAGACCCGCGGCGTCGGCCTTCACCACCCGACCGGGCAGCATCCGCCCCGGAGCGGGGGAGTAGGCCACCCGGTCGCCCGGATCGAACCCGCCGAACCGGCCAGGACCGGGATTCAGCCGTTCCTTCAGCGCGGCGTTCAGCACCCGTGTCCCCACCGCGCCCCCGTGGCCCGGCGTGATCACCTGCGTCTCCTCGGCCGGCACGCCCAGGGCGCGGGGCACCGAGTCCACCACCAGCTGCACCGTCCGGTGCACCGCCTCGCCCGCGTCCCGCACCGGCACGATCACCACTTCCTTGCCGGGCGCCTCCACCTGGAGCAGCTCCCCGGCGCCGACACCGGAGACCAGCTCGCCGAGCGGCCCCGGATCCGGACGCCGGGAGGCGATCTGCGGACACACCCGCGCCGCCAGCAGATCGGCGAACACCCGCCCGGGCCCCACCGACCACAGCATCCCCGGATCCCCGGACAGCACCAGCCGCGCGCCGTCCGGCAGCGACTCCGCCAGCAGCGCGGCCGCCTCCACGTCCAGCTGTGGCGCGTCCAGCACCACCAGCAGATCGACCTCGAGCGTCCCGTCGGCGTCCCGCCCGGGCCCCTCGGCCCCGGCCAGCAGCCCGGGCACCGTCGCCACCCCCGGTCCGTCCTCGCCGAGCAGCGCCGCGAACCGGGCCCGCCCCAGGGGGCTGTGCACGGCGGCCCAGGCCCGCAGCCCCATGCCGTGAGCGGTGCGCAGCAGCGCCGCCGGCTCGGCCCGCGCCGCCTCGCCACCGGTGTGCAGCACCAGCCCGTGACCGGCGACGGCACGGATCAGCTCACCCGCCGAACCCTCCGCCTCGGCGGCGGCCGACTCCCACTCCTCGGCGGACCCGTCCCGCTTCGGCACGGAGTCGACCAGCCGGGCCAGCCCGTCGGCGAGGCTCTCCTCGGCCAGCGCATACCGCTCCAGCCCCACCAGCACCCGGACCGGCACCTCCTCCTCGCCTTCGGAGGGCGCCTCCAGGGCGTCCTGGAAGACCAGCACGTCCCCCTCGGAGACGGCACCGCGCACCGCCCCGTCCGCGTCCGGGACCCCCTGCCGCTGAAGCGCGCTGACCAGCGCCGGCATCTCCAGCGCCGTGTGCCCGGCGAGCGCCGCCTGCTCCAGCAGCCACACGGTGACCGCCCGGCCCCGCCGCTCGTCGCCCGGGGACGCGTCGCCGCCGAGCAGCGCCCGCGCGAACGCGTCCGCCTGCTCCGGCCGCACCCCGAAGACCCGCAGCAACTGCCACGGATCCGCGCGCAGCAGCTCCCCGGCGCCCTCGCCCAGCACCTCGGCGGCCTGCACGGCGAGCCCTTCGGGCGCGCCACCCTCCGCGAGCACCCCGCGCACCGCCTCGACGACCTGCGGGGCGGCCTCGGCCCCGGCGGTCGGCGCCGGCATCCGCCGCGCCGGCTCGGGCGCGGGACGCCGGGGCGCGGGCGCGGGTTCCTCGAACACCGTGGCCGGCGGCTTCTCCCCGCTCTCCACGGCCCGCACCGCGGCCAGCAGATCGGCGGCTCTGCCGCTCAGCTTGGCGCCGGCCTCGATGCGCCCCTTCTCCGCCTTGCGCCGCTCGATGCGCTCCCGCTCGATCCGCTGGGCCCGCAGCTCGGCCTCGGCCTCCGACAGCTGCTCACCCTCGGCCGGCTCGGCGTCCTCGGGAGTCTCGGGCGTGGTCACAGCGTGCTCCAGTCATGATCGGGATACCGGTGCACGGGCGCCGACACGTCGTCCAGCGCCCGGCAGATCTCGTCAGGAAGACTAAGCGCCTCCACTGACAATGCCGCCGTGAGCTGCTGTGCGTTGCGCGCGCCGACGATGGGGGCGGTCACTCCGGGGCGGTCGCGCACCCAGGCGAGGGCCACCTGCAGCGGGGTCACCGCCAGACCGTCCGCCGCGGTCGCCACGGCGTCCACGATCCGCCCGGCCGTCTCGTCCAGATAGGGGGCGACGAACGGAGCCAGATGCTCCGAGGCGCCCCTGGAGTCCGGCGGCATCGCGTCATTGCGGTACTTCCCGGTCAGCACGCCGCGCCCCAGCGGCGAGGAGGGGAGCAGCCCGATACCGAGATCCATGGCGGCCGGGAGCACCTCCCGCTCCACGCCCCGCTGCAGCAGCGAGTACTCCATCTGGGTGCTGGCCAGCCGGGTCCGGGCGCCCGGCGCCGCCAGCTGCCAGGTGCCGGCCTTGGCCAGCTGCCAGCCGCAGAAGTTGGAGACCCCGGCGTAGCGGGCCCGGCCGCTGCCGACGGCGATGTCCAGGGCCTGGAGGGTCTCCTCGAGGGGCGTGGCCGGGTCGTACGCATGCACATGCCATACGTCGACGTGGTCGGTGCCGAGCCTTTCCAGGGAGGCGTCCAGGGCGGACAGCAGGTGACCGCGGGAGCCGTTGAAACGGCGGTCGGGGTCCGGGACGCTGCCGGCCTTGGTCGAGATCACCAGGTCCCTGCGGGGCACCAGACCGGCCATCAGCTTTCCGAGCAGGTACTCGGCCTCGCCGTCGCCGTACACGTCCGCGGTGTCGACGAGGGTTCCGCCCGCTTCCCAGAAGGTCTTCAGGAGGTCCGCGGCGTCGTGCTCGTCGGTGTCCCGACCCCAGGTCAGGGTCCCGAGCCCGATCCGGGACACGCGCAGGCCGGTGCGGCCGAGATGCCTCTGCTCCATGAACGCCGAGATTACTGGCCAGAACCGTGCCTGTGGGTGCCTGTGGACAAGCCAATTCCCCTTCCCGCAGGCGCGTGCGTCAACACCGTGCGGCCCGGCCACCCCTCCGTTGCGGCCCCGGTGAAGCCCCTGGCGCTCCACCGAACTGCCCAATGCCCGGCTTGTCTGCGCAGAATTTCGTATTTGTGATCATATTCTCGGCGGTGCTTGTAGGAGACGGCTCCGCCTGTCGGGTCGTCCGGGGCGCTCCTCCCCGGACGTGGGTGCGGCGGCGCATTGCGGCACTTCCGTTCCCACTCATGGAGAGACAGATGCGTGTTGCTGTGACCGGCGGCGGTGGCTTTCTTTCACCGCTTCCACGGCCACCCCTCACGGACCGGTCCAAGCAAGATGCGCATCAAGTGATAGGCGCCTGAAGGGCCGCGCGAGATCGGAGACGCGGCGAGCGGGTGCCGAGCGATGGCCCCCACGCCGTCAGTGACCCCGAGCCGCCTGGGTGCCCGGGGTGAGGGCCGGCCCTGGGCGAGTCGCGCCGGCCCTGCGTGCCCCCGCCGGGCAGCGGGCGCAGCCGAGCGCGTACCCCAGCCGGGCCGTCGGCGGTATACGCTGCCCGCACAAGCCACGTTACTCATCGGTAAGGGGAGACGGCCATGCAGCTCGGGATCAACCTCGGCTACTGGGGTGCCGGAATGGACGCGGACAACCTCACCGTGGCGCAGGAAGCCGACCGGCTCGGCTACTCGGTCTGCTGGGCCGCCGAGGCCTACGGCTCCGACGCCGCCACCGTCCTCGCCTGGGTCGCCGCCCAGACCACCCGCATCGACGTCGGCTCGGCCATCTTCCAGATCCCCGCCCGCCAGCCCGCGATGACCGCGATGACCGCGGCCACCCTCGACTCCCTCTCCGGCGGCCGCTTCCGCCTCGGCCTCGGCGTCTCCGGCCCCCAGGTCTCCGAGGGCTGGTACGGCGTCAAGTTCGACAAGCCCCTCGCCCGCACCCGCGAGTATGTCGAGATCATCCGCAAGGCCATGACCCGCGAGCGCCTCACCTACGAGGGCGAGCACTGGACGCTCCCCCTCCCCGGGGGCCCCGGCAAGCCCATCAAGCTCACCGTGCACCCCCAGCGTGAGCACATCCCGCTCTACATCGCCGCCATCGGCCCGAAGAACCTCGAACAGACCGGCGAGATCGCCGACGGCGCCCTGCTGATCTTCCCCTCCGCCGACCACCTCGAGGAGACCGCCGTCAAGCACATCCGCGCGGGCCGCGAGAAGGCAGGCAAGACCCTCGAGGGCTTCGACATCTGTCCCACCGTCCCGCTCGCCACCGGCGACGACAAGGACATCACCACCCTCGCCGACACCTTCCGTCCCTACACCGCCCTCTACGTCGGCGGCATGGGCAGCCGCAAGCAGAACTTCTACAACCAGCTCGCCCGGCGCATGGGCTACGAGAAGGAAGCCGCCGAGATCCAGGACAAGTACCTGTCCGGCGACAAGGAGGGCGCCGCGGCCGCCGTCCCGCACGACCTCATCGACTCGACCACGCTCCTCGGCTCGGTCGACCGCATCGCCGACCGCATGAGGGCCTACGCCGAAGCGGGAGTCACCACCCTCACCCTCGCCCCCGCCGGCTTCACCCTCCAGGAGCGCCTCGCCTCCCTCCGCGCCGGCACCGAGGCCCTGGAACGCGCCGGGCTGGCATAGCCGCAGCCACCACAGCGACCAGAAGAACCCCACGGCCGTGGTGGGGGCTCGGGGGCCCACCCCGCCACGGCCGTCAGACAGAACAACGCCCGGGATCCCCCGCGGTTACGCCCCGGCGCCGCCACCCCCTCCTCCATTCGACGGAGTTGTCCGCCCCGCCTGTTGCGGTGCCCGCCCCCTGGGCATTTGACTCGTTCCTCGCCCGGCTTGCGCATCGGCGGAGAGGTGGCTGGTCCCCTTGCTTTCGGCCAGGAGTCTGTTCCAGGAGATCCTCGACAACGACGAATCCTTCGCGCTGTTCTGCTCCATCGCCGCCAGCGGCGAGTCCCAGGGCGGCTGGGAGAACGCCCGCATCGCCGCCCTCGTCCCCGAGACCGAACGCGAGATGGCCCCCAGGATCACCCGCCACGGCGCCGACGAGGACAAGCACGGCCGCATCTTCAACGCCCTGATGAAGAAGCGCGGCCTGGACCCCGTCCCCGTACCGCCCGAGACCGACTACACCATGCTCCTCGAACGGAGCGGCATCGGCCTGGCCCACGACAAGCTCAAGCGGGACGAGCCCCTCACCGTCCAGGACATCGTCACCTACCTCGCCCACAGCAGGGTCACCGAGCAGCGCGCCTCCGAGCAGATGCAGCTGCTGCGCAAGCACTTCGCCGACCACCCCGACCTGGGCCGGGCGGTCAAGATGATCTCCAACGACGAGGACAACCACCTCGCCTACTGCCACGAGGAACTGCTCCGCTTCGCCTGCGCCGGACACGGCCGTACCATCCGGCGGACCCTGCGCGACTGCGCCCTCGCCGAGATCCGGATCTACCGCGACGTCAGCCTCGCCGTGATGGCCCACATGGGCCGCATCCTCGGCTGGTCCAGGCCCAGGGCCGCGCTCCTGGCCCTCGGCATCCGCGCGGTGTACCTCTTCGAACGCGTCGCGGGATGGCGCCGCATGGTCTCCCTCAGGATGCCGGCCCGCCGCAACGCCCTCGGCGGCCCCGCAGGACCCGAACCGGAATTCGCCTGACCCTCCCGAAGCGGCCCCCGCAGCCACCCCTACAGCCACCCCCGGCTCTTGAACAGCCGGAACAGCAGCACCTCCAGCCCGGCCATCAGCACGATCACCGCCGGATACGACCACCCCCACCGCAGCTCCGGCATGTGCTCGAAGTTCATGCCGTACACCCCGGCGATCATCGTCGGCACCGCCGCCATCGCCGCCCAGGCCGAGATCTTCCGCATGTCGTCGTTCTGCCGCACGCTCATCTGCGCCAGATGCGCCGACAGGATGTCCGACACCAGCCGGTCCAGCCCTTCCACCGACTCGTTCACCCGGGTGAGGTGGTCGTGCACGTCACGGAAGAACGGCCGGGCCTCCTCCGCCACGAACGGCACGCTCACCCCGGAGACGCCCACCCCCGCCAGCCGGTTCATCGGCAGGGTCAGCGGGCCCGTCGCCCGCCGGAACTCCAGGATCTGCCGCTTGAAGTTGTAGATCCGCGAGGCGGTGTGCCGCGAGCCACCGCCGTCCGGGGAGAAGACCTCCGCCTCCAGCTCCTCCAGATCGGTCCCCAGCTCGGTGGCGACCTCCAGATAGTGGTCGACGGTGGCGTCGGCGATCGCGTACAGCACGGCCGTGGGTCCCTTGCCCAGCAGCTCCGGCTCCTGCTCCAGCCGCTTGCGCACCGCACGGAGCGGCGCGCCCTCCCCGTGCCGGACCGTCACCACGAACGCGTCACCGAGGAAGACCATGATCTCCCCGGAGGACACCGTGTCGCTCCGGGGCTCGTAGACGACCGGCTTGAGCACCAGGAACAGCGAGTCGTCGTACACCTCGAGCTTGGGCCGCTGATGCGCCTTGAGGGAGTCCTCGACGGCCAGCGGATGCAGGCCGAACTCCTGCGAGACCGCGTCGAACTCGTCCTCGGTCGGCTCGTGCAGCCCGATCCACACGAAGCCCCCCGCCGACCGCGCCTCGGCGAGCGCGGAGGAGAAGTCCCCGTCCCCCTCCGCACGGCGCCCCTGCCGGTAGACGGCACAGTCGACGATCACGAAGCACCCGCTCCTCTCACCGGCCGCACCCTCGGCCCGGCCGCCACCCCGCCCCGCTCCCGCGCACTGCGCCTACCCTGGGCCGCATGCCCACCTTGTTGCTGGTCCGGCACGGACGTTCCACCGCCAACACCGAGCGCGTGCTCGCCGGCCGGATGCCCGGTGTCGCGCTCGACGAACGCGGCGCCGCACAGGCCGCCGCCCTGCCCGCACGGCTCGCCGGGGTGCCGCTCGCCGAGGTCGTCACCAGCCCGCTGCAGCGCTGCCGGGAGACGGTCCGGCCGCTGCTCGAGGCCCGCCCCGGCCTGGCCGCGCACACCGACGACCGCATCTCCGAGTGCGACTACGGCGACTGGTCGGGCCGCAAGCTCGACGAGCTGAAGGACGAGCCGCTGATGGAGGTGGTGCAGGCGCACCCGACGGCCGCGGCGTTCCCCGGCGGGGAGTCCATGCGGGCGATGCAGCACCGCGCCGCCGAGGCGGTCCGCGAGTGGAACGCGCGGGTGGAGCGCGACCACGGTGCCGACGCCGTGTACCTGATGTGTTCGCACGGGGACATCATCAAGTCCCTCGTCGCCGACGCACTCGGACTTCATCTCGACCTCTTCCAGCGGATCTCCGTGGATCCGTGTTCCGTCACCGCGATCCGTTACACCCGGCTGCGTCCCTTCCTGCTCCGCCTCGGCGACACCGGCGACTTCGCCTCGCTGGTGCCGAAGGACGGGCCGCCCGCCGACGACGCCACGGTCGGGGGCGGCGCGGGCGCACCGTGATCGTCGGCCGCAGTAGGGTGAAGCGGTTGCAGCACTGTCCGCCTTCGAGTTCACAGACCGCCCGTACCCCCGACTCGCATCCCTACCCACAGCACCCACCACACCCACGACTCGCAATGGAGACAGGACGTGTCCCGTCAGGTGTTCCTCTATGACCAACCGGACCGCTTCGTGGCCGGTACGGTCGGACTGCCCGGGCGCCGTACGTTCTTCCTCCAGGCCTCCGCCGGCTCCCGGGTGACCAGCGTGGCCCTGGAGAAGACCCAGGTCGCCGCGCTCGCCGAGCGCATGGACGAGCTGCTCGACGAGGTGGTCCGGCGCAGCGGCGGCAGCGCCGCGGTGCCGGCCGTGGCACCGGCCGAGATCACCGACACCGCCCCGCTGGACACCCCGGTGGAGGAGGAGTTCCGCGTCGGCACGATGGCCCTGGCCTGGGACGGCGAGGAGCAGCGCATGATCGTCGAGGCGCAGGCCCTGGTCGAGCTGGACGCCGAGTCCGATGAGGATCTCGCCGAGGCCGAGGAGCGGCTGCTCCAGGACGAGGAGAACGGCCCCCCGATGCTGCGCGTCCGGCTCACCGGCGCCCAGGCCCGGGCCTTCGCCAAGCGCGCCCTCGACGTCGTCAACGCCGGGCGGCCGCCGTGCCCGCTGTGCAGCCTCCCGCTCGACCCGGAAGGACACGTATGTCCGCGCCAGAACGGATACCGCCGGGGAGCGTGACGCCCGCCGGCCCGGCCGCCCGGGAGCTGCTCGCCCACGGCGAGCTGACCGTGCGCGGCCGTATCCGTGAGGCGTCGAACGCCGCCCTGTACTGCACCGTCCGCCACGAGGGCCGCGAGGCCGCCTGCGTCTACAAGCCGGTCGCGGGGGAGCGGCCGCTGTGGGACTTCCCCGACGGCACACTCGCCGGACGGGAGGTCGCGGCCTACGAGGTCTCCGAGGCGACCGGCTGGGGCCTGGTCCCGCCGACCGTGCTGCGGGACGGCCCGTACGGCGAGGGCATGTGCCAGCTGTGGATCGAGGCGACGCCGGACGCCGGGCTGCTCGCCCTGGTGGACGCCGAGGAACCGGAACCGGGCTGGAAGGCGATCGGCCTCGCCGACGTCGGCGAGGGCCGCACCGCGCTCCTCGTGCACGCCGACGACGAGCGGCTGCGCAGGATCGCCGTCCTCGACGCGGTGATCAACAACGCCGACCGCAAGGGCGGCCACCTGCTGCCCGCCGAGGACGGCCGGCTGTACGGGATCGACCACGGCGTCACCTTCAACGTCGAGAACAAGCTGCGCACCCTGCTGTGGGGCTGGGCGGGTGAGCCGCTGACGCCGGAGGCCCTCGAGGTCCTCGACGGGCTCGGCAAGGCGCTCGCGGACGGCGGTCCGCTCGCCGCCCGGCTCGCCCCGCTGCTCACCCCCGCCGAGATCGAGCAGACCCGGGCCCGCGTCGAGGCGCTGCTCAGCACCGGCCGTCATCCGGAGCCGGGCGGCGACTGGCCCGCCATCCCCTGGCCGCCGGTCTGAGCGGGGCCGCTGCCGCAGCACACAAGACGGCGATGCGCAAGACCGCCGGTTTGGTCATCCGGCCGCCTCCGGTTCGTATCCGGAACTGCGGTCCGGTTAGGCTCGACGCATGCATGCCTGGCCCGCTTCCGACGTCCCCGCCCTGCCCGGTCAGGGCCGCGACCTGAGGATCCATGACACCGCGACCGGCGGTCCGGTCACCCTGGACCCCGGCCCCGTCGCCCGCATCTACGTCTGCGGCATCACCCCGTACGACGCCACCCACATCGGGCACGCGGCGACCTACAACGCGTTCGACCTCGTGCAGCGCGTGTGGCTCGACAACAAGCGGCAGGTGCACTACGTCCAGAACGTCACCGACGTCGACGACCCGCTGCTGGAGCGGGCCCAGCGCGACGGCGTCGACTGGGCGGTCCTCGCCGAGAGGGAGACCGCGCTCTTCCGCGAGGACATGACGGCCCTGCGGATGCTGCCCCCGCGCCACTACATAGGCGCCGTGGAGGCCATACCCGGCATCGTCCCGCTGGTGGAGCGGCTGAGGCAGCTCGGCGCCGCCTACGAGCTCGAGGGCGACATCTACTTCTCCGTGGAGTCCGACCCGCACTTCGGGGAGGTCTCCCACCTCGACGCCGCCGCCATGCGGATGCTGTCCGCCGAGCGCGGCGGGGACCCCGACCGGCCCGGCAAGAAGAACCCCCTCGACCCGATGCTCTGGATGGCCGCCCGCGAGGGCGAGCCCAGCTGGGACGGCGGTTCCCTCGGCCGGGGCCGCCCCGGCTGGCACATCGAGTGCGTGGCGATCGCCCTGGACCACCTCGGCATGGGCTTCGACGTCCAGGGCGGCGGCTCCGACCTGGTCTTCCCGCACCACGAGATGGGCGCCTCCCACGCCCAGGTGCTCACCGGCGAGTTCCCCATGGCCAAGGCCTATGTGCACGCCGGCATGGTCGCCCTGAACGGCGAGAAGATGTCCAAGTCCAAGGGCAATCTGGTCTTCGTCTCCCAGCTGCGCCGTGAGGGCGTCGACCCCGCCGCCATCCGGCTGGCGCTGCTCGCTCACCACTACCGCAGCGACTGGGAGTGGACCGACCAGGTTCTGCGGGACGCGGTGACCCGGCTCGATCACTGGCGTGCGGCGGTTTCCCGCCCCGACGGCCCGCCCGCGGACGCGCTGGTCGAGGAGATCCGCGACGCCCTCGCCGACGACCTGAACGCCCCGGCCGCGCTGGCCGCCGTCGACCGCTGGGTGGTGCGGCAGGAGGAGACCGGCGGCACCGACACCGGCGCGCCCGGCGTCGTCTCCCGCGCGGTGGACGCCCTGCTGGGCGTCGCCCTGTAGGGAAACCTTCCAGCACCAGCACCAGCAGGACTGCAGACGAGTGGGGCGCCCCGTCCGGGACGGGGCGCCCCACTCGTCTGTCCGCGCGGTCCGGCGGCCGCCGGCGGTCAGTCCTCCGAGGACTCCTCCTCGTCGGAGTCCTGCTGCGACGGCCTGGGCGGGCGGGTGCGTCCGCCCGGGTTCTCCCGCCGGTAGGAGGCCGGGCCGTCCGCGCCGTCCGCCGTGGCGTGCCCGCCCGCGGACGGGCCCGAGGAACCGTCCCGGCGCCGCAGATAGCGCTCGAACTCGCGGGCGATCGCTTCACCCGACGCCTCCGGCAGCTCCGCGGTGTCCCGGGCCTCCTCCAGCGTCTGCACGTACTCGGCGACCTCGCTGTCCTCGGCGGCCAGCTGGTCCACCCCCACCTGCCAGGCGCGCGCGTCCTCGGGCAGCTCGCCCAGCGGGATCCGCACGTCGATCAGGTCCTCCAGCCGGTTGAGCAGCGCCAGCGTGGCCTTCGGGTTGGGCGGCTGGGAGACGTAGTGCGGCACCGCAGCCCACAGCGACACCGCCGGGACGCCCGCGTGGGTGCAGGCCTCCTGCAGCACACCGACGATGCCGGTCGGACCCTCGTACTTGGTCTCCTCCAGGTCCATCCGGCGGGCCAGGTCCGCGTCGGAGGTGGTCCCGCTGATCGGGACCGGACGGGTGTGCGGGGTGTCCCCGAGCAGCGCGCCCAGGATCACCACCAGCTCGATGCCGAGCTCGTGGGCGAAGCCGAGCAGCTCGTTGCAGAACGAGCGCCAGCGCATGGACGGTTCGATGCCCCGGACCAGCACCAGGTCGCGCGGCTTGTCGCCGCCGACGCGAACCACCGACAACCTTGTCGTCGGCCAGGTGATCTTCCGGACACCGGCCTCCATGAACACTGTGGGACGGTTCACCTGGAAGTCGTAGTAGTCCTCGGCGTCCAGCGCCGCGAACACCTCGCCCTTCCATTCCCGCTCCAGATGCGCGACCGCGGTCGAGGCGGCGTCGCCGGCGTCGTTCCAGCCCTCGAACGCGGCCACCATGACCGGGTCGACCAGCTCGGGAACCCCCTCGAGCTCGATCACCCACGGCCTCCTTCCGACGAGCCCTCACGTACCCCCCAACCTTACGGCGTGCGGAGGGGACGCCCGCAGCCCCCTCGCAGGGGGAGTGCCCCATCACTGCCCCTGCACAGGGCACGGAAACACCGGGTGGCGGGCACCGGCCGACCCGGCCGTCCCGAACGGAGTCCGGCCCGCGCCGTGCGGGGGCGGGCCGGTGGTGAGCGGCCCCCGAGGACGGCGAAGGGACGGCCCCGTCGGCGAGGGGCCGCCCCGGTCCGGCTCCCGTGCGGGGGAGCCGGGGACTCACGCCTGCTTCTTGTCCAGGATCTCCTGCACGTCCGCGCGGACCTCGTCGGTGGCCAGGCCCCGGATGGTCAGGGTGGTGCGGCGGCGCAGCACGTCGTCCACCGTCTCCGCCCACTCGTGGTCCCGGGCCCAGACGACCTGCGCCCAGATCTCCGGCGCGTCCGGGTGGATGCGCCGGCCGAGCGCCGGGTCGTCGTTGGCCAGACGGGCGATGTCGAAGGCCAGCGAACCGTAGTGGGTGGCCAGGTGCTTCGCGGTGTCCGCGGCCATCCGCGGACCGGGCGCCGGGTGGTCGACGAGGAGGCGGTGGGCGACGGCGCGCGGGTTGGCGACGCCGGGCAGCGGCACCTTCTTCGGCAGCGCGCCGATCGGCTCGAAGTCGTCGCCCAGCGGCCGGCCCGGCAGCGTCTGCAGCTTGCGCATCACCGTCCGGCCGATGTGGCGGAAGGTGGTCCACTTGCCGCCGGCCACGGAGAGCATGCCGCCCCGGCCCTCGGTCACCACGGTCTCCCGCTTGGCCTTGGCGGTGTCGCCGGGACCGCCCGGCAGCACCCGCAGACCGGCGAAGGAGTAGGTGATCAGGTCACGCTCGAGCTGCTGGTCACGGATGGAGAAGGCGGCCTCGTCCAGGATCTGGGAGACGTCCTTCTCGGTGACCGCCACCTCGGCCGGGTCGCCCTCGTACTCCTCGTCGGTCGTGCCGAGCAGCAGCATGTCCTCCCAGGGGAGGGCGAAGGTGATCCGGTACTTGTCGATCGGGGTGGCCAGCGCGGCCCGCCACGGCGAGGTCCGCTTCAGGACCAGGTGCGCGCCCTTCGACAGGCGGATGGACGGAGCCGCGTTCGGGTCCTCCATCCGGCGCAGGTGGTCGACCCACGGTCCGGTGGCGTTCAGCACGAGGCGGGCGTTCACCCCGAACTCGTCGCCGGAGAGCCGGTCGCGCAGCTCGGCGCCGGTGACCCGGCCCCGGGTGAAGCGCAGCCCCGTGACCTCGGCGTGGTTGAGCACGACGGCGCCCGCGTCGGCCGCGGCCCGCACCGTCATCAGCGCCATGCGCGCGTCGTTCATCTGGTCGTCGCCGTAGACGGCGACCGCCTTGAGGTTCTCGGTGCGCAGCTCGGGCACGTCCTGCGCGGCCTTGGCGGGGCTGAGCAGGTGGCCGACGCCGTCTCCGAAGGCGGAGAGCGCGGAGTAGGCGAACACGCCCGCCCCGAGCTTCGCCGCGCCGTGCGGCCCGCCCTTGTACACCGGGAGGTAGAAGGTCAGCGGATTCGCCAGGTGGGGGGCCACCTGGCGGGAGACCGCACGGCGCTCGAAGTGGTTCTCCGCCACCAGCTTCACCGCGCCGGTCTGCAGGTAGCGCAGACCGCCGTGGAGCAGCTTGGAGGAGGCGGA
>Ga0207873_1002631_pt1 | contig 14325 bp, 17 predicted proteins | sample BGWIniCompost_FD_187373 | JGI IMG/M metagenome (GOLD analysis project Ga0207873, IMG submission 187373) | Cellulose adapted compost microbial communities from Newby Island Compost Facility, Milpitas, CA, USA - BGW Initial Compost (SPAdes)... ...
AGGAGGACCAGCATCCCGATGATCCGGCGCTCCAAGAGGAGCGGAAAGACGGCAACGGCCCGCCACCCCTCTCGCCTCGCGGCCTCGGCCAGATCGGGCCAACGCTCCTGGGTCGTGGCGTCCGACAGGATGCGCGGTCGTGGCGCACGTCCTCTTGCCCCCGCGGTCATCTTGCGCATCCAACGACGCAGGGCCCGGTCGGAGCCCGACGCCACGCCCCGGGCGTGCGCGCACACGACGCCGTCGTCGGCGGACCACAGGTAGACGGCCACTCCGTCAGCGGCGGTCAAAGCGGAGGTCTCTCGGGTGAGCTGTCGGCAGATGGCGTCGACGTCGCGGGCAGCACCCACCCTCCACAGGGCATGCAACAGGCGCTGCAAGGGGGTCCCTTTACGACGTGTCGTCATGCGTGTGATGCTCCGATGGGGTGCCGCATGCCGGAGAACCCGGCGGCCACAGGGCCTAACTCGGGATTACGCGCGCACGGCCAATATCCTGCGCGGGTCGACGCGTCTGGACTAGACCTCCTGCTTGCTCGACTCCAACTCTCGCCCCAACCAGCGCGACAACAAGGAGGCGGCCCCATCCAGCGCCTGGGTGCCCGTCATCACCAGCACCCCGCCCGGCCGGACCCGCTCGAGCGCGGCCACCACAGCCTGCTCGAGGCTCGCCAGGTGCAGCGCAGGGACACGGGCCGACGCCAGGGCCGAGAGGACGGCTCGCCGCTCCTCGGGGAGGACCCGGTCCTTGGGCCCCACCGCCTCCTCGGCGTCCGTGACGACGATGGCCTCGATGGGCAGGCGGTGCGACCAGGCCGCCACGACCTGCCCGTTGCGGAGGTTGATCTCCACGCCCCGGCTTCCCCGGATGCCCATCAGCAGGACGATGCCCCGGGCGTCGCAGGCGGCCAGCGTGCCCAGCAGGCGCTCGAGGCTGGCCGGGTGAGCCGCCGTGTCGTCGATGACGACGAAGGGCTCGCGTACCAGCACTTCGGTCCGTCGCCGCAGCGGGCGCAGGGACTCGAGTCCACGATGCAGGGACTCGGGTGCGACCCCCATCCCCAGCGCGACCGCGGTCGCCCCCACGGCAGCCAGCGCGGCATGCGGCCCCAGCAGGGGAAGGAGGACCGACATCGTCGGCAGGGGTCGACCATCGAGGGTGACGTGCAGCTCCAGCGAGACGCCCGAGAGGTCGAGCCTGCGGATCCGGCCCACGACGCGGGCGCTCTCCCCCTGCGCTGGCCCGGCCCCGAGGGCGGCGCCCTCGCCCGACAGTCCGTAGCCGATCCGCTGGGACGCCGGCCACCGCTCGGCCAGCGCGCGCGTGTGCGGGTTGCCGGCGTGGTAGATCAGCATGGCCTCCCGATCCAGCAGCTCGAGAAGCCGCGCCTTGGCCTCGAGGTAGGCTTCGAAGGTAGGATGGACGTCGAGGTGCTCGTGGGGCGCCAGCTCCGTCAGCACGCCCGTGCGAAGCCGTACCGAGGCCGCGCGGTGCTGCAGCAGCGCGTGCGACGACACCTCGAGCGTGGCGGCGACCAATCCCTCGTCCACCATGGTCCGAAGGGCCGCCTGCAGCGTGACCGGATCGGGAGTGGTCAGTTGGGAGGGCCGCCATCCCCTGCCCGTGAAGATGCCCAGGGTCCCCACGGCTCCCGTGGGGATGCCGGCGGCCTCGAGCAGCTGCCGGGCGAACAGGGCGGTGGACGTCTTGCCCACCGTGCCGGTCACCCCCACGACATGGAGCGCGTCGGACGGGTGGTGGTACCACGCCGCAGCCATCCACGCCAGCGCCAGACGGCTATCGGCCACCAGCGCGACGGGCAGGCGGGGCTCCAGCAGCGCGAGACGTCGCGACACCTCCGGCCTGTCCACCACGACGGCAGCCGCCCCCCGGCGGATGGCCTCCTCGACGTAGGCGTGACCGTCGACGCGCGTGCCCCGGACGGCTACGAAGCAGTCACCAGGTCTTACGGCCCTCGAGTCCGCGGTCAGCCCGCGGATCCAGCCGTCCGCGTGGGCGTGGCCGGGCGGCAGATCGAGCAGATTGGGGATCGCCCGCAGGAGGCGCGCCAGGGGGACGGCCCCGTTGGCCGTCCCCTGGTGCCGGTCTTCTTGGCTCCGTCGCATCGGCTTCACGCAAACGCCCCTGACGACCTCCTGACGGCATCCTCCCGTAGCCGCTCAGAAGGCCGGCAGGACAGCCCCCTTGTAGCGGTCCAGCAGGAATTGTCGCACCGCCTCGGAGGTGAGGACCTCGGCCACCTTCGTCAGCACCGGGTTGTCCTTGTCACGGCTGCGCACCGCCAGGACGTTGGCCAGCGGGCTGACGTAGGGCTGCTGGACGTCCTCCAGCACGATCGCGTCGGAGATGGGCCGCAGGCCCGCCTCCAGGGCGTAGTTGCCGTTGATGACCGCGGCGTCGACGTCGGGCAGGACCCGCGGCAGCTGGGCCGCCTCCAGCTCCCGGATCACCAGCCCCTTGGGATTGCGCACGATGTCGAGGACCGTGGCCGACAGGCCCAGGCCGGGCTTGAGCTCCACCAGACCGGCCTGCTGCAGCAGCTGCAGCGCGCGCCCGGCGTTGGTCGGGTCGTTGGGGATGGCCACGACGGCCCCCTGCCGAAGGGCCTCCACGCTGCGCACCTTTTGCGAGTAGAGGCCCATGGGCTCGATGTGCACACGGGCGATGTACGTCAGATCCAGCCGGTGATCCCTGGAGAAGGTCTCCAAGTAGGGGATGTGCTGGAAGTAGTTGGCCTCCAGCTCCCCGTCGGCCAGGGCCAGATTGGGACGCACGTAGTCGGTAAACTCGATGATGCGCAGCTCGATGCCCTCCTGCGCCAGCAGCGGCTTGATGAACTCCAGCACCTCGGCGTGAGGTACCGGGGTGGCCCCGATGCGCACCACTGCCGGCCCTGCGGCCTGCACGTCCGCCACGATGCTGCCCAGCCCCACCGCCAGCAGCAGCACCGCTGCCAGGCCCAGCACCCATCGCCGGGCGGGGCCGGCCGAGGTCAGCTTGTCCTGATACATCTTACGAAGGACGCCCCCCTTTTCCTGACGGACTCCTCGAGTCTAGTGGCGAAGCCGACGGGCAGCTGCGTCGCCCGCGGCCTGGATGGCTTGAACGAGGATCACCAGCAGCACGACGGTCTGGATCATGACGTCCGTGCGAAACCGCTGGTAGCCGTAGCGGACCGCCAGATCCCCGAGCCCACCCCCTCCCACGGCTCCGGCCATCGCCGAGTATCCCAGCACGCTGACGGCGGTGATGGCGGCCCCCAAGGCCAGGGAAGGCAGCGCCTCGGGCAGCAGGACCCGCGTGACGATCTGCCACGGGGTGGCGCCCATGGAGAGCGCGGCCTCCACCACGCCGGGATCGACCTCCCGCAGCGCCGTCTCCACCAATCGAGCCACGAACGGGATGGCCGCCACGGTCAGCGGCACCATGGCGGCGCTGGTCCCGATGGAGGTGCCCACCACCCACCGCGTGAAGGGGATGATGGCGACCAGCAGGATGATGAAGGGCACGGAGCGCCCGATGTTGACCACGGCGGCCAGCACCTCGTGAAGCCACCGCCGCTCCAGCACGTGGCCTCGATCCGTCACCACCAGGAGCACCCCCATCGGGATGCCCACCAGGTGTGCCAGCAGGGTCGCCACGCCTGTCATGTAGAGCGTCTCCAGCGTCGCCCGCCACAAGAGCTGCGTGCTCATTCCCACGCCACCACCTCGACGCCCCACGAGCGCATGGTCTCCACGGCAGCCTCCACCTGGTGGGGCTCCCCATCGATGGCCACCACCAGGGTGCCGAAGGGCGTGCGCCCGATGCGGTCCACGTTGCCGTGGACGATGTTGATGGTCACGTCGAAGGCCCGTACCACCTCGGAGATGACGGGCCGCTCGGCCACCGGCCCCAGGAAGGCCAGACGAAACAGACGCCCGGGCGGCGCCGTGGCACCGTCGGCCCCCCCGACCAGGTGGGCCAGCGCCCGTGCCGCGGGGGCGCCGACCAGTCGCCGGGCAGCGGCCGAACGGGGCCGTGTCAGGACCGAGATGGTGTCGCCCACCTCCTCGACCCTTCCCTCGGCCATCACCGCTACCCGGTCGCAGATGGCCTGCACCACCGTCAGCTCGTGGGTGATGATGAGCATGGTGATGCCGAGCTCACGGTTGATGCGTCGCAGCAGCGCCAGGATCTGCGACGTGGTCTCGGCGTCCAGCGCGGAGGTGGGCTCGTCGCACAGCAGCACCCGGGGCTCCGGTGCCAGGGCACGGGCGATCCCCACCCGCTGACGCTGACCGCCGCTCAGCTGCGACGGGTACGCATGGGCCCGATCCGCCAGCCCCACCAGGTCCAGGAGCTCCATCACCCTGGCCCGGATGCGCGCCCGGGGGACCCCGGCGATCTCCAGTGGAAAGGCCACGTTGCCGAAGACGGTGCGGGAGTGGAGCAAATTGAAGTGTTGAAAGACCATCCCGATGCGCCGTCGGGCCTCCCGCAGCCGTCCGGCCCCCAGGGCGGTCAACTCGACCCCGTCGACCCAGACGCGCCCGCCATCCGGGCGCTCCAGGAGGTTGATGCAGCGCACCAGGGTGCTCTTGCCCGCCCCCGAGAGCCCGATGATGCCGAAGGACTCGCCGGGCCACACCTCCAGGGAGACGTCGCGCAGCGCGACGACCTCCCGCCCTCCTTGCCGGAAGGTCTTGCACAACCCCTCCAGCCTCACCGTGGGCGCCACGCCCTCGGGATGCGGGGTAGCGCCATCCCGCCCTTCGACCGGGATGGGGGCCGCCCAGGTCGCCTCGTTTCGCACGATCTCGGCTCGCATGTCCACCCGCCACGTCCCGGTCCCTCGGCGTCGGTTGCGGTGCAAAAAAAGACCTCTTCCACCCGGAAGAGGTCATGCGCGCCCAGCCTCGGGACCTCGTATCTCTCCGGGCTATCGCCGGCAGGAGTTGGCACCACTGCGACGCACGGCGCGTCGCCGGTTGCCGGGCTTCATCGGGCCAGTCCCTCCGCCACTCTGGATACCAGGTCTGCCGCCGGATTCACTTTTGCTCAAATGATAGCGACGGGGGTAGGGTGTGTCAACCGGCGCGGCAGGTTCGGCAGGCTTCGACGAGGTACTTTTGGTTGGAAGGGGACCGAAGGAGGTGTCGATATTGAAAGCGGTTACCGTCACCATCGATCGCGACCGCTGTAAGGGCTGCGAGCTGTGCATCTCCTTTTGCCCCGCCGATGTCCTCGCCCTTTCCGACCGCGATTTCAACGCCGCTGGCTACCGGCCCGCGGTCGTCGCGCGAGCCGAGGCCTGTACCGGATGCGCGCACTGCGCCCGCATGTGCCCCGAGGCTGCCATCTCCATCACCGTGTTGCGTCCGGCGACCCCGGTGGCGGGATAGTCTCGACGCCGGGTCTGCCCGTGTCGAAGGGGGGAGTGGCCGGTGACTTCGCCCAGCAGCAACGGCCGGCGTGTGTTGATGAAGGGGCTGGAGGCGATGGGAGAGGCGGCCATCCGGGCCGGATGCCGCTACTTCTTCGGATACCCCATCACCCCCCAGTCCGAGCTGCCCGAGTACATGGCGCGCCGCCTGCCCGAGGTGGGGGGCGTCTTCCTGCAGGCCGAGAGCGAGGTGGCCGCCATCAACATGGTCTACGGCGCGGCGGGCGCCGGCGGTCGCGTCATGACTTCGTCGTCGAGTCCCGGCATCAGCCTCAAGCAGGAGGGCATCTCCTACATCGCCGGCGCCGAGCTGCCCTGCGTCATCGTCAACATGATGCGGGGAGGCCCGGGGCTGGGCGGGATTCACCCGTCTCAGGCCGACTACTTCCAGGCGACCCGAGGCGGGGGACATGGTGACTACCGCCTCATCGTCCTGGCGCCCGCCTCCGTGCAAGAGCTGGCCGACTCCATGGTCGACGCCTTCGAGCTGGCCGAGCGGTATCGCATCCCGGTCATGGTGGTCGGCGACGGCCTGCTCGGGCAGATGATGGAGCCTGTCGTGCTTCCGCCCGAGCGGCCCGTCGAGCCGCCGCGCCGCCCGTGGGCCACCACCGGGGCTCGGGGGCGGCCACCCAACGTCATCAGCTCCTTCTACCTCGACCCCGCCGAGCTCGAGGCCCACAACCTGCGCCTCCAGCAGAAGCACCGGGCCATCGAGCAGGCCGAGCAGCGAGCTGTGGTGGAGGATCCCGACGGCCAGTCCCGTCTTTTCCTGGTCGCCTACGGCACCGCCGCCCGCATCGCCCGAGCGGCCATGAGGGCGGCCCGCCGGGCCGGCATCCCGGTCGGGTTGGTGCGGCCCATCACCCTTTGGCCCTACCCCCGGGCGACCTTCGACGCCCTGATGGATCGGGCCGTGGCGTTCGTCACCGTCGAGCTGAGCCTGGGTCAGATGGTGGAGGACGTGCGGCTGGCGGTCGAGGGACGCAGGCCCGTCTTCTTCTACGGGCGCACCGGGGGGATGCTGCCCGAACCCGACGAGATCGTCCGGTACCTGGAGTCCGTGTGGCATCAGCTAGCGGCGCCGACGTCGGCCGCAGGCCAGACGAGAGGGTGAGGCTCCCCATGGCACGCACCGTGGAGGTCTCGAGCGAGTCCCGTGCCCGTGTGGTGGCCGCCCGGCCTCGGGCCTTGAGCGACAAGCCCTTCCACTACTGTCCCGGTTGCACGCACGGGCTGGCTCACCGCCTGGTGGCCGAGGTCATCGACGAGCTGGGCATCCTGGAGCGCACCATCGGGGTCGCATCGGTGGGCTGCTCCGTCTTCGCCTTCGAGTACTTCCGATGCGACTTCCAGCAGGCAGCCCACGGCCGTGCGCCAGCCGTGGCCACCGGCATCAAGCGCGTGCACCCTGATGCGGTGGTCTTCACCTATCAGGGAGACGGCGACCTGGCCGCCATCGGCACGGCCGAGATCGTGCACGCCGCCGCCCGTGGCGAGCGCATCACGGTCATCTTCATCAACAACGCCATCTATGGCATGACCGGCGGGCAGATGGCCCCCACCACCCTGGTCGGTCAGGCCACCACCACGACCCCCGCAGGCCGCATGGCCGAGCGGGCCGGCCATCCCATCCGGATGAGCGAGATCCTGGCCACCCTGGACGGCACGGCGTACGTGGCACGCATGTCGCTGCACGACCCTCTGCACGTCGGGCGGGCCAAGCGGGCCATCCGCAAGGCGTTCGAGGTGCAGCTCCAGGGGCTTGGGTTCTCGATGGTCGAGCTGCTCTCGAGCTGCCCGGTCAACTGGGGGCTCCCTCCTCGGGAGGCCTTGCGCTGGATCGAGGAGCGGATGATCCCCCACTATCCGCTGGGCGAATTCAAGGACGTACGGGGGGCGGCGTAGGTGGAGCACCAGATCCTGATCGCGGGCTTCGGGGGCCAGGGCGTGATGCTGGCGGGCGTGCTGCTGGCCCAGGCCGCCATGGACGAGGGCCGGGAGGTGTCGTGGGCGCCTTCCTACGGCCCCGAGATGCGGGGTGGTACGGCCCACTGCTCGGTGGTCATCGCCGACGAGCCCGTGGCATCGCCCGTCGTCACCCGGCCCACCGGCCTCATCGTCCTCAACGGGCCGTCACTCGAGCGCTTCGAGTCGACGGTGGTCCCCGGCGGCGTGCTGGTGGCCAACGTCTCGTTGATACCGGTCCCACCGCGGCGCACCGACATCCGGGTGCTCATGGTGCCCGCGAGCGAGTGGGCGTCGGCCCATGGCGCCCCTGCGGTGGCCAACATGGTGGCCCTGGGGGCCCTTGCCGCCGCCACGGGGGCCGTCTCGCTCGAATCGCTGCAAAGGGCGCTGCCGACGGTCGTCCACCCGCGCCACCAGCACCTGCTGCCACTCAATCGGCAAGCGCTGGAGGAGGGCTCTCGACTGGCTGCCCTAGCGCTTCGATGATAGGCAGCAGCCGGCCGGCGGCCAGCACGTGGGAGTGGTGTCGCTGGGCCAGGACGTCGGCCTGCCAGCGGCAGACGGCCGACAGGTCGTAGACGCACAGGCTCACGACGAGCCCCGCGAGGGTGAGGCGGCCGAGGAGGGTCTCCAGGTGGTCCAGGCGATCGAGCTCGTCTGGGCCGGGTAAGCCTGCCGCCTCGTCCGAGGCGATCGCATGCACGACCAGGGCCCCCGGCGGCACGCCGTCGAGGACGTACCGTGCTCGCGAGGAGTGGTCGTGCCGGCCATCGAGCTCCGTGATGGCGAGACGACGCTCTGGGGGAAGACGACGGTCGGCACGCAAGGCCTCGACGAAGTCGGGAGGCCCCAGGACGCGCACGGACCGCCCGGCCCTCAGCGCCGCCGACGCCAGCGGCGCCACCACGGCCGCGAAGTGCTGCGGACCCGCGCAAAACCAACAAGCGTGTGCGGGCACTGCCCGATGCGACAAGACGCCCCACAGCCGATCGTGAGCATGCAACGTGCGTCACCCCCGCGCGAGCCCGGTACCCCTCCCCGGGTACTGGGTTATTCCTGCGCGTGCCGTGAATACCTTCCTGGCTTGGGGGTGGAGGACGTAGCTTTTTTTCAGGAAAGGAGATCCGTGACGAGGTTTTTGTGCTTGTAGGAGGAGGTCACCGCGTCGGCAGGGGGCGCTCAGCCGAAAAGAACACGTGCCAGCGGAGCCCCGGACCAGACGAGCTGGCTGCTCCACAACAGGAGGGCCGCCCACAGCGTGCAGAGCACGACCCACCCTACCAGCCAGCCGGCAGCGCTCAGCAGCAGGCCCCGCGCCCCCGCCCCTCTCGACGAGCCGAAGGCGCTGCTCGCCACGGCGCGCTGCAAGAGCCCAGCCACCTGTGGCCAGATCTCGCGCCACGCCGTCCAGGCCCCGTACGCCGCCACGAGCCCCCAGCTGGCCCACATCCAGACCGCCTGACTCACCGCCATCCCTCCCGGCCCATCCGGCGCCAGACGACGACGGCCGCGACCGTCGCCAGGAGCAACCCGTAGCTCCCCACGGCCAGACCCCGGGGGCGAAACATCCAGCCCGTCACCATCGATAGGGCGCCGGTGGCGACGAGGGGTGCGATCAGGAGCCAGCGTGGAATGAAGCCGCCCGACCCTCGCGACAGGGCCTCGGGCTCACCGGAGACTCCGTGGACGCTCTCCCGCAGCATGCGGCATCGCCCCCACCTAGAGGGTCGCGCCGGGCTACGGGGAGACACCATCGGATGGGGGCGGTACCAAAAGGAGGGCCCGGACCTGATCTCGTCCGGGCACAAGACCCTATCCCGACTCAGGGTTCGATCAGGCGGGTACGGATCGCGAAGCGCACCAGCTGGACCCGGTCGTTGATGTTGAGCTTTTGCATGATGTTGGCGCGGTGCGTCTCCACCGTCTTGAGGCTGATGTTGAGGCGCTGGGCGATCTCGCGGTTCTTGTAGCCCTCGGCGATGAGCCGCACGATCTCCCGCTCCCGCTCGGTGAGCAGGGGCGCCTCCTGCCCGTGCTCGAGCCGGTGCAGGTAGTCGCTCAGGACCACCTGGACGATGGCGGGGTGCAGGTACGACTCACCCCTCATCACCGCCCGGATGGCGCTCAAGAGCTCCTGGCCCGCGGCGCGCTTGACGACGTACCCATGCACGCCGGCCCGCAGTACATGCAGGATGTAGTCCTCGGACTCATGGATGGTCAGTGCCAGCACCTTGACCTGCGGCCAGTCTCGCCGTATCCGACGGATGGCCTCGAGCCCCGACGTGCCGGGCATGGAGATGTCCATCACCACCACGTGGGGCTGCAGCTGCTGCACCATGGCGATGGCCTGCTCGCCGTCGGACGCCTCGCCCACCACCTCGATGTCGGGTGCGGCGCGCAGGATCATGACCAGGCCCTCGCGGACGATGGTGTGGTCGTCCGCCACCACCACGCGGATGGGCCCCTCGGAGGCAGCCCTGTCCGGAGCGCTCACGCCAGACACCCCCTCTCTTGCCGCTCGTCGATCGGCCGACTGTTCAACGCTCGGCCTCGTAGCGCGACGGACACTGGACCAGGATCTGCGTCGCCTCGAGCCGCCCGTCGGCCCACAGTCGCCCCTCGACGATGACGGGGCTCCCCTCCTGGAGGTTGTCGGGCGGGGCGCCCCGGTAGACCACGTCGATGGCACGCGCCCGCGAGCCGGAGGGCCCCGTCGCGACGGCGGCTCGGGCGGAGGCCTCGGACGCGCCCGTCTCGCCAGGCCCCAGCACGAAGCGGAGGGTGGTCTCGCTCGCGTCGAACCGCAGCGTCCCCGGCGTGACGCTCCCGTGCACCCTCACGGAGAGCGGCTCCCGCCTGTCGGCCGCCCTCGCCAGGGCCTCGTCGGCCGACAGATAGTAGGTCGTCGCCCCCTGGAAGGCCGTGCCCATCAGGTAGGCCGTCGCGCCCACCACCAGCAGGGCCCCCAACCAGAGGCGCCATCGGGATGTCCCCTGTCGCATCGCTCTCCTCGACCTCTCCCGGAGGGAAGGGCGAGGGGGCGCCCCCGCCCCCTCAGAGACCCTTCACCGTGATCTTGCCGGTCTTGGGATCCATGGCATGGCAGTTCATGCACTGGCCCTGGTAGTTGGTGATGAAGTGATTGTCGGCACCGCCCACCAGGTGCGCCTTGTGCATGAGCTCCCCGAACGGATACTTGCTGTCAGGCTTGTGGCAGTTGATGCACTGCTTGGGCAGATCCTGGAGCATCCGATCGGAGACCCGCGGGTGCCGGCCCTCCTTGACCATGTTGGCGATCTCGGTGGCCAGGCTGTAGTCCCGATCCGGGCTCACCTTGCGGTGACAGTCGTTGCACCCGTTGGGATGGGTGTCCTCGGCCGTGATGCCGGGGATCTGGGGCAGGGTCGCCTGTTGCGCCGCGCCGGCGGCGACAACCGAGGCCACTGCCAGCCCCATGACCAGCAGCCCGATCATCCAACGTGCCCGCATTGCGATGACACCCCCTCTCTCGGCGACGGTCTCTAGGGGGTAGAAGGGCCCCCTCCCCTTCCGGGCGACGTCAAGGGCGCCCCCGTTGCCGAGGTCTGGTCCGATGCCCGGGCCGGGGGCTCGAACTCCAGCGGGTGCTCCCGCAGAGCTCGCTCCCTGGGCATGCGGCCGGTGAAGATGACCGGATCCATGGGGAAGACCTCGGGACGCAGGTGGGCGTTGTACATGTGCCAGATGAGGATGGCCACCACGGCCAGCACCGCCTCGCCCCCGTGGGCGGCCCTGGCGGCCGGGACGGCGACGCCGGGTAGGTATCGGGTGGCCGTCTCCGGATAGAGCAGGATCAGCCCCGTCAGCCCCATCACGGCCGTGCCCCAGACCACGGCCCAGTACTCGAACTTCTCCTTGAAGGAGTACCGGCCGAAGCGGGGCTCCTCGCTCTCGAGGCCCATGAAGTAGCGTAGTTGGTGCACCAGGTCCCGCACGTCCTGGATGCTCGGCCACATCTGCGATCGCAGACCGTAGCGGGTGGCTCTCGCCACCATCTCCAGGGCATGCACGACGCCCAGCCCCAGCAGGACCCAGGCCATCACGTGGTGGATCTCGCGGACTCGCTCGATCCCGCCCATCGCATCGATGAACCAGCGACTGATGGCAAGCTGGGCGTACTTCTGCGGGATGCCCGTCACTGCCAGCCCGGTGAAGCTCACCATCAGGACGGCGTGCTGCACCACCTGCCACCGGGTGAAGCGCTGGACGTACGCCTGTGGCTCCGCCCGGCCCACACCGGTGCCCGCTTGGCTAGCCGTCCGCTGCGCAACACTCGCCCGCACGGCGGCTCAAGCCCCCCTCCGTGTGTGCTCCCGGCGCTGGTGGGCCCGTTCCAGGGCGATGTAGCCCAAGAAGCCCAGCACCGAGATGCCCGTGACGATCCGGTAGAACCACGCGATGCCGCCCACCAGCGGGTGTCGCTCGGGGTTGTCGTGCATGCTCCATGCCGTCGCGAAGGCGTCGGTGGCGTCCGGGTGGCACTTGCGACACGTGGCAGGCAGGTTGGTGACGTAGACGCTGGATCTCGGATCGTCGGCCGGCAGGATGGCGTGGGCCCCGTGGCAGTCGGAGCAAACCGCGACGGGGATGTTTTCGCCCTTCTCCTTGAGGAGGGAGGCGGTCAGCCCGTGAAACTCCGCTAGGTAACTCGGGACCGTGCCCGTCCTGACGCCGTGGGCCGTCATCAGTTCGTCGTCGGCGTGGCAGGAGGCGCACGTGTCCACGATGCCGGCTCTGAAAGACGGTGTCGAGACCGGCTGGATGGCATGCGCGTCGCCGTGGCAGGTCGTGCAGTTGGGTACGTCGGGATCGCCCAGGCTCAAGGCGCGCCCGTGCACCCCGAGGTTGAAGTCGTCGCCTGCCGAGTGACACCAGGCGCACACCTGCTGCTGCTCCAGCACCCACTTCGACCGCGTCTGCGTCACCTCGGGGTGGGGATACTCGTCGTACCCGACGTGACAGGTCTGACAGCCCAGGCCTGCCTGGGCGTGGACCGAGCTGGCGAAGACCTCCGGGTCGACCCGCACGTCCACCTCGACCCCGTCCGCGAAGATGACGGACATCCCCTCCATCTCGTGGCAGCTCAGGCACGCCTGGCTCGCCTCGTCCAAGATGTCGAAAGGCGAGACGGCTGCCGGCGCCGCCTCCTCCGGGGCATCGCCCTCAGCCGCGGCGTCCCCCGCTCCCCTTACCCCCACCAGGGCCAGAGCCAGGAGAAGGACGACCCCGGCCGAACGCGCCCACCCTCCTGTGCGCGTGCGATCCTTCACCACCGTTGCCCCCCGTGCTGGTGGTCATGTCACCGCGGTGGAGTCTACCGCTCCCCCCCGCTCCGTCCCATCCGGCGGAGACCCGACTTGGGCTCCATGGAGACCTGAGTCTATCCCTGGCCGCTCCGGCTCCATTGTAAAGCGACGCTATCGTCCACCAGGAGTGACGAATGTCCCCGGGGCGGCCTGACTGGCGTACCCTTGACGGTTGGACAGGCTCTGCGTAGTCTTGGGGTGAGAGCGATTGTCAGTCTCATGCCGGTGGCGAAGGAGAGAATGGTTAGTAATAATAACTCCTACTTGCGCCCGCTGTCCGTGGGCTGCGCTTCGGAGGCACCGCCATGCGCCCGGCCGGGCCGGCACTCTTCGCCCCCGCAGTGGGTGCCGCTCTCCGAGCTGCAGCGGGGCGAGGTAGGGGTCCTGCGCCACCTGGCAGGCGGACGCGGTCTTCGGGCTCGGGCCCTGGCCCTGGGGCTGGTACCCGGCACCCCCCTCTCCGTAATCCAGGCCATCGGAGGGTCTGCCGTCATCGCCGTCAGGGGCAGCCGACTGGCGCTCGGACGTCGGATGGCCGAGCGCGTCTGGGTCGAGCGGGTGAGCGCCCCCGCGACGACCCCCGTACCGACACCCGGTGTGCGCACCCCTGAGCCGGGGGCGGCCGTCCGGTCACAGGGATGGGGTCGTCCCCGATGGGCTGCCATGTAACGACGCAAGCCCCTCCGGTCGACACCGAGCAGCGTCCCGTGGTAGTGGCGCTGGTCGGTAACCCCAACGTCGGCAAGAGCAGCCTCTTCAACGCCCTGACCGGCCTCCACCAGCGGGTCGGCAACTGGCCCGGCAAGACCGTGGAGCGCCGGGAGGGGTTGCTGGAGCTGGCCGGCCGCACTGCTGTGGTGGTCGACCTGCCCGGCAGCTACAGCCTGGAGTCCTACACCCTGGAGGAGTCCGTCACCCGCCAGTTCCTCCTGCAAGAGAAGCCCGACCTCATCGTCAATGTGGTCGACGTGCTGCACCTGGAGCGCAACCTCTACCTGACCTCCCAGCTCCTGGAGCTCGGCATCCCCATGGTCGTGGCTCTGACCATGGGCGACATGGCTCGAGCCCGAGGGGTGGAGGTCGACATCGACGCCCTCGCTCGTCGACTGGGCGTGCCGGCAGTGCCGGTCGTAGGGGCCACGGGCGAGGGGCTGGACGTGCTGCGCCGCACGCTGGCGTCGGCCATCGCCGACGGGCTACAGGCACCGCCTCCCCCGGTCTACCCCGACCCGACCCTGGAGGAGCTGGTGGCGAGCCTGGCCGGCCGGATCCCCTCCGACCGGCCGGGCGCGGGGCGTCGGCTGGCTCTGGCCCTCATCCAGCAAGGCCCAGAAGCCATCCGGGAGATCGAGGCCATCTTGTCCGAGACGGAGCGGGAGCACCTGCTTCGGGCGGTAGAGGCCGCCGCGCCCGATGGCCCGGTGAGGGTGGCGGACGCCCGCTACGCCTGGGTCGCATCCGTGGTGCGGGAGGCGCTACGCGAGAGGGTCGCCGACCGGCCGCCGAGAGGGATGCATGCGAGCCTGGCCGACCGGGTCGACCTGATCGTCACCCATCCCGTGG
>Ga0207873_1002632_pt1 | contig 14305 bp, 15 predicted proteins | sample BGWIniCompost_FD_187373 | JGI IMG/M metagenome (GOLD analysis project Ga0207873, IMG submission 187373) | Cellulose adapted compost microbial communities from Newby Island Compost Facility, Milpitas, CA, USA - BGW Initial Compost (SPAdes)... ...
GGGATCGACTGGCGCAGTACGTAGCCGTGGCCGCGAGCGAGTGGCTCGATTGGCTCGCAATCTTCGGCCAGCCGATTGCCCGCAACTTTCTCGATCAGGCGGTCGTCAGCGATCGCTTCTTCACGCTCCTCGTATTCCTGCACATCGGCGTGCCGCTGTTCCTGCTCGCGTTCTCGTGGCTGCACGTGTCGCGTATCAGCCGCCCGCGCACGATGCCGCCGCGGGCGCTCGTGGTCGGGTCGACGCTCATGCTGCTCGCGCTGGCGCTGTGGAAGCCCGCGCTGAGCCAGGGGCCGGCCGATCTCGATACGGTGCCGGCGGCAGTCGCGCTCGACTGGTTCCTGCTCGGCGCATTGCCGCTGCTCGACGTCTGGGGGCCGGGGACGCTATGGGCGCTCGCCGGCGGATTCACGTTGCTGCTGATCCTGTTGCCCTGGCTCGCGCCGCGGCGGCGGCCGCCGGTAGCGGTGGTGGATCCGCCGAACTGCAACGGCTGCGGCCTGTGCTTCGCCGATTGCCCGTACGCGGCGGTGACCATGCAGCCGCACCCGCTCAGAAGCGGGCACCGGGTCGCTGTCGTGGACCCGGATCTCTGCGCCTCGTGCGGGATCTGCGCCGGGGCCTGCCCCTCGTCGACGCCGTTTCGCAGCGCCAGCGAGCTCGTAACGGGAATCGACATGCCGCAGCTGTCGATTCATACGCTGCGCGCGAAGCTGCGCGAGGCTCTCGCGGGTCTGGAGGGGGAGGGCGCGGTCGTGGTGTTCGGGTGCGATCATGCGGCCGACGCCCGCGCGCTCGCGCAGCCGGGTGTCGCCGTTTTCAGTTTGCTGTGCGCCGCACAATTGCCGCCGTCCTTCGTCGACTACGCGCTGCGCCACGGCGCCGACGGCGTGCTCGTCACCGGATGCAAGGCAGCGGACTGTCACTACCGGCTGGGGAATACGTGGGTCGAGCAGCGTTTTGCGGGCACGCGCCAGCCGCACCTGCGCACGCACGCGGCGCGCGCCCGCGTGCGCATCGCTTGGGCGGGTCCGGCGGATGGCGCCGCGCTGCGGCGGGCGCTCGCGGACTATCGCGCGGCGCTGCGCACGTTCGCGTCCGAAACGGCGCCCGAGCGCGCGCGCGACCGCGGGAGCACGTCCCATGGGTGAGATCCTGCGATACGTCGGCCAGGGGCTCGCTTACGCGCTCTTCGCTGCCGGGATCGGATATTTCTCGACCTCGCCCGCGCACGTCGTGCGCCGCGAGGAGAATGCGGTCGTCAAGCTCGCGGTCACGCACGCCGGACAGCCCGCACAGCCGTGCCGCGCGCGCTCGGAGGAGGAGCTTGCTCGGCTCGCACCGAACATGCGCACACCGCTCGACTGCCCGCGCGCGCGATCGCCGGTCGAGATACGCCTCGAGCTCGACGGCAAACCGCTCTACAGCGCGCAAGTGCCGCCCGCGGGGCTCGCGCGCGACGGCGTGTCCTCGGTGTACCGGCGCTTCGCGGTACCGCACGGCACGCATCGAGTGCGCGCGGCGCTCAAGGATCACCTCGATCTCGCGGAATTCAACTTCACGACCGACGCGGAAGTCACGCTCGCGCCCGGCGAAGTGCTCGTGATCGATTTTCAACCTTCCCGTGGGGGCTTCGTGTTCCGATGAGCGCTTTTCCGAACGACGTCATCCTCGGCGTGCGCGCGCAGCGCGGTGCGCGGGCGGCTTCGTACGCGCTTCCGATACCGGGCGGCGCCCGCGCGCGGCTCGCGCGCGGGTGGCTGTGGATCGGCCTGACCGCGCTCCTCGGGTCGGGGCTCTTCGCGCTCCTGCTCGTGCTGGCCCGCGCACCGTACACGCATGCGCTGTTTCCGTGGACGGACTTTTTTCGCACCGCGCTCGTGGTGCACGTCGACCTGTCGGTGCTGGTGTGGTTCGTCGCCTTCGGCGGTGTCCTCTGGAGTCTGAACTCGACGGCGCGCTGGCTCGCCGTGGGACGCGCAGCGCTCGGGTTGGGCGCCGCCGGTGCCGCGCTCATGGCGATCGCGCCGTTTCTCGGCGACGGGCATCCGCTCATGAACAACTACATCCCGGTGCTGCGCCAGCCGGCATTCCTTCTCGGTCTCGTGCTGTTCGCGCTCGGGACGCTGCTCGTCGTCGTGCGAGCAATGGTGGCGATTCCGCCGGTCGGCCCGTACATCGACGGCGCGGCGGCGCTGCGCTTCGGGCTCAATGCCGCCGCGGTTGCGACGCTGCTCGCCCTCGGCGCCTTCGGCTGGTCGTTCATGGCGCTGCCGACGTCCATGGAGGTGACGGCGTATTACGAGCTGCTGTTCTGGGGCGGGGGCCACGTGCTGCAGTTCACGTACACGCTGCTGCTGCTGGTGGCCTGGGTGTGGCTGGCCAGCGCGTCGGGGCTGGCGCTGGCGGCCTCGCCACGCGTGATGCTCGTGCTGTTCGGACTCGGGCTCGGCGTCGTCTTCTGCGTGCCTCTGATCTATTACGCCCACCCGGTCGGCAGTGCCGAGCACGTAATCCTCTTCACCTGGCTGATGCGCTACGGCGGCAGCCTGGCGACGCTGCCGCTCGCGCTCTTGATGGTGCTGGCGCTCGTGCGCGGCGCGCCCGCGGGCGCAGGCGCGAAAGCGGCGCGCGCGGCGCTGCTCGCGTCGATTCTGCTGTTCGGCGCGGGCGGCGGCATTGGGTTTCTCATCGATGGCAGCGACGTGACGATACCGGCGCATTACCACGGGTCCATCGTGGGCGTGACGTTGGCGTTCATGGGACTCACGTACCACTTGTTGCCGCGGCTCGGCTATGGCGCTGTCGATGCGCGCTGGGCGACGCGTCAGCCCTGGCTGTACGGCGGCGGACAATTCCTGCACGTGCTCGGACTGCTGATTTCGGGTGGCTACGGTGTCGCGCGCAAAGTGGCCGGCGCCGAGCAAGGGCTCGACGATCTGGGCCGCATCGCGGGCATGGGCTTGATGGGTCTGGGCGGGTTGATCGCGGTCGCGGGCGGCGCGGTATTTCTCGTCGTAGTACTGCGGGCGCTCGTCGGCGCGCGTACGGTTTCACCCGAGCAGGCGTTCGAGCACCTCGAAGCTTGCGAGCGCGAGTAACAAGATCAGACCGAAGAACACGAGGGAGCGGTGCCTGAAACGCCGGCCGCGGCGTCGCTCGATGCGGTCGAGCAGCCAGTCGCTCAAGAGGTAGAGTGCCGCGCCGACCAGGGTAAAGGCGACTATCTGCATCGGGTAACGTGCCCCATAAAGACGTCGTCATGAGCTCGCGACAACCGGAGAGTCGCGCGCGCCGGGAAGCATGGATGGTTATCGCCCGCCTTCACTTGACCTACATCAAGCGCATCGCTGCCTTCCATTGACGTACATCAAACAGTTCCGCTGCTGATGCGCGTATGGTTACACGCAGACTCGATTGATGCGCCCGCTGCTCACATGAAGCGCGAGTACAGCGACAACACGAATCGTGCGGGATCGCTGCTTCTTGGGTCGTTCCCGCCTCACGCTTTCCTTCTCACCTCTCTCTCGAGGAGCCACACCATGAAAGTGAAGTTGCGCCGATCCACGATCGCTCTGGCGGCCGCCCTCGGCTTCGCTATGATCTCCGGTGCGCAGGCGGCCGAGCAGAACAACAACGCGGCTAAAGCGAAACGGCATGGCATCACACAGGAGGAAGCCCGCATGCAGGCCGGTGCTTCGCCGCTCGCTGACGTCGAGATGCACCAAGACATCAACCCGAAGGCGCCGCCGATGACCAAGGCCGAGTTCGATCGCGCGCGCCAGATCTACTTCGAACGCTGCGCCGGCTGCCACGGCGTGCTGCGCAAAGGCGCGACCGGCAAGCCGCTCACGCCCGACATAACGCTCGCGCGCGGCACGGAATATCTGAAAGTGTTCATCAATTACGGCTCGCCGGCGGGCATGCCGAACTGGGGCACCTCGGGCGATCTCACCGCCGAGGAAGTGGACATGATGGCGCGCTACATCCAGCAGACGCCTCCGCAGCCGCCCGAGTTCGGGCTCGCGGAGATGAAGGCGACCTGGAAGGTGATCGTGCCGCCGGAGAAGCGCCCGAAGAAGAAGATGAACAAGTACAACATCGACAACATCTTCTCGACGACGCTGCGCGACAGCGGCGAGATCGCGCTCATCGACGGCGATACCAAGAAGATCATCAACATCGTCAAGACCGGCTATGCCGTCCACATCTCGCGGCTCTCGGCCTCGGGGCGCTACCTGTTCGTCGTCGGACGCGATGCCAAGATCAACATGATCGATCTCTGGATGGCAAAGCCGGACACCGTCGCGGAGATCAAGGTCGGCCTGGAGGCACGCTCGGTCGACACCTCGAAGTTCAAGGGCTACGAGGACAAGTACGCGATCGCCGGCACGTACTGGCCGCCGCAGTTCGTGATTATGGACGGCGACACCCTGGAGCCGCTGAAGATCGTGAGCACGCGCGGCGTGACCGTGGACACGCAGGAATACCACCCGGAGCCGCGCGTCGCCTCCATCGTGGCATCGCATTACGAGCCCGAGTTCGTGGTGAACGTAAAGGAGACCGGCAAGATTCTGCTGGTTAAGTACGACGACATCGACAACCTGCGGATTACCGAGATCGGCGCCGCGCGCTTTCTCCACGACGGCGGGTGGGATTCTTCGAAGCGGTACTTCCTGGTGGCGGCGAACCAGTCGAACAAGATCGCTGTGGTCGATGCCAAGGAAGGGAAGCTGGTGAAGCTGATCGACGTCGGCAAGATTCCGCATCCAGGCCGGGGCGCGAACTTCGTGCATCCGAAGTACGGTCCGGTGTGGGCGACCGGACATCTCGGCGACGAGACCATCGCGCTGATCGGCACCGATCCCGAGAACTACCCGCAGTACGCGTGGAAAGTCGTGCAGACGCTCAAGGGGCAGGGCGGCGGCAATCTGTTCATCAAGACGCACCCGAAGTCGCGGCGGCTCTATGTGGATACCGCCCTGAACCCGGATGCCAAGATCAGCCAGTCGGTCGCGGTGTTCGACCTCGACAATCTCGACGCCGGCTACAAAGTGCTGCCGATCGCCGAGTGGGCCGACGTCGGAGAGGGGCCGAAGCGCGTGGTGCAGCCCGAGTTCAACAAGAACGGCGACGAGGTCTGGTTCTCGGTATGGAACGGAAAGAACCAGCAGTCGGCCGTGGTGGTGGTGGACGACAGGACGCTCAAGCTCAAGGCCGTCATCAAGGACAAGCGCCTGATAACGCCAACGGGCAAGTTCAATGTGTACAACACGCAGCACGATATCTACTGAGCGGGATTTGGGCTGAGTGCACTTGGAAGGCGGGCGGGAGCGCGAACATGCGGCTCCCGCCCGTTCGCCCTCGGGGCGCGAACGACTCGACACCGAACGCGATATTCAAAGAAGCACGAAAAGGAGACGAAGCATGTTTCGATTTCTGGCTGCGGTAAGTCTTTTGGGCGTGGTCGGTACGGCGGCCGCGGCGGCGCCCGACGGAAAGGCGGTCTACGACGCGAAGTGCGTCGCGTGCCATGCCGCGGGTGTGGCCGGTGCGCCGCGACTCGGCGACAAGGCCGCCTGGGCGCCGCGCATCAAGCAGGGCAAGGAGGCGCTGGTGCAAAGCGTCATCAAGGGCAAAGGCGCGATGCCGCCGCGCGCGGGCATGAATGTGAGCGATGCCGAGGCCGCGGCCGCTGTCGAGTACCTAATACAACAGGCGAAATGAGGCGCACGCGGCGCATCCGACGCTGGCCGTTGGCGGGGATCGTGTTGATTGCGATCGCCGCCGCCGCGCCCGCGGAGGCGGCGCCGTCGGTCGAGCGGCAGCGGCAAATTTTGCGAATGCTTCGACAGGATTGCGGTTCGTGTCATGGGCTCACGCTGCGCGGCGGTCTCGGTCCGGCGCTGACGCCGCAGGCGCTCGCGGGAAAGCCGCCGGAGATGCTGCGCGCGACCATCGTCCACGGGCGGCCAGGCACGCCGATGGCCCCGTGGGGGCCGTTCCTCGACGAGTCCGAAGCCGCTTGGCTGGTCGAGCGCCTGCTTGAGGGAAACACGGATGCGCGGTGAGAGGGCTGTGTTAATCGCCGCGGTGCTCCTCGCCGGCTGCGCCGGCATCGAGCCGCGCGGTACCGCCGATCTTGGCATCGTGATCGAGCGCGGGGCGGGTCGCGTGCAGGTCGTGGATACGACGCGGCACGCGGTGCTCGGGCGCGTCGAGGGACTGGGGGATCTGTCGCACGCCTCGGCGGTGTATTCGCGCGACGGGCGCTACGCGTACGTGTTCGGGCGCGACGGCGGTCTGACGAAGGTCGATCTGCTGCGGCAGCGGATCGCGGCGCGCGTGGTGCAGGCGGGCAACGCGATCGGCGGCGCCATCTCGCAGAACGGGCGTCTTATCGCAGCGGCGAATTACGAGCCGGGCGGCGTGCGGGTGTTCGACGCGGAAACGCTCGATCTCGTCGCGGACATACCGGCCGTATACGGTCCGAACGGACAACGGTCCAAGGTGGTAGGGCTCGTGGACGCGCCCGAGCAGCGCTTCGTGTTCGCGCTCTACGACGCCGGCGAGATCTGGGTGGCGGACCTGCGGCGCCGCGCCGAACCGGAAATTCGCAGGTTCCGCGGCGTCGGGCTGCAGCCTTACGACGGCACCGTGACGCCCGACGGGCGCTACTACATCGCCGGTCTCTTCGGCGAGGACGGGCTCGCGCTGCTCGACCTCTGGGATCTCGATGCCGGTGTACGCCGCATTCTCCCCGACTACGGCCGGGGGCAACAGAAGCTGCCGGTGTACAAGATGCCGCACCTCGACTACTGGGCGATGGCCGGCGACACCGCATTCGTGCCGGCGGTCGGACGCAACGAGGTGCTCGTCATCGACATGCGCACGTGGCGCGAAGCCGGGCGCATCGCGGTCGCCGGACAGCCCGTGTTCGTGATCGCGCGTCCCGACGGCCGCCAGGTGTGGGTCAACTTCGCGCCGCCGCACAACGACACCGTGCAGGTGATCGATGCGCGCACGCGCGAGGTCGTAAAGACTTTGAAGCCCGGGAAGGCGGTGCTGCACATGGAGTTCGCGCCGCGCGGAGAGCTCGTCTGGCTGTCGGCGCGCGACGACGGACGCGTGCTGGTGTACGACACCGCGACGTTCGCGCCGGTGGCGGCGCTCGACGCGGACGCGCCGAGCGGCATCTTCTTCAGCGCCCGCGCGCACCGGATCGGCCAATGAGCGCCGCCGCGACACGAACCCCGATCTACAGCCCGCTCGAGCGCCGGCTGCTCGACGACTATCAGCGCGACTTCCCCATGAGCGCCCGCCCATACGCGGACATCGCCCGCGACTGCGGCGTCTCGGAAGCCGACGTGATCGCGGCGTTCGAGCACCTGATCGCAGTCGGTGCGATCAGTCGTATCGGAGCGGTGCTCCGACCGCGCGCGCTCGGGGTGAGCACGCTCGCGGCGATGGCCGTGCCGCCCGAGCGACTCGAGGAGGTCGCGGCGGCGGTGAGCGCGCACCCCGGCGTCAACCACAACTACGAGCGCGAGCACGCGCTCAATCTCTGGTTCGTGATGACGGCGCCGGACGAGAGCGCGCTCGAAGCGGCGCTCGCCGACATCGAGGCGCGCACCGGCCTTGCGGTGCACCGGCTGCCGATGATCGAGGATTACCACATCGACCTCGGGTTCAGACTGGAATGGGTATGACCACCATATTCACCACACCGCGCGTTTCGCCGTTCGACGGTGCCGACCGGCTGCTGCTCGACGCGCTGCGCGAGGGCTTGCCGCTGACGGAGCGGCCGTACGCGACCGTCGGCGCGCCGCTCGGCATGAGCGAGGAGGAGGTGATCGAGCGGCTGAAGCAACTCAGGGCGTTCGGTGTGATTCGCCGCTTCGGCGTGGTCGTGCGCCATCACGAGCTCGGCTACCGTGCCAATGCCATGGTCGTGTGGGACGTGCCGGACGACGAGGTGGCGACGTACGGGCGGCGGCTCGCCGCATTTCCCGTCGTAACCCTTTGCTACCGCCGGGAACGGAGCCTTCCCGTGTGGCCGTACAACCTCTATTGCATGATTCACGGGCGGGATCGGGCGAGAGTGGAGGCGTGCATCGGGGAGCTGATCGAGCAGTGTGGACTCGGCGCGTTCCCGCATGCGGTGCTCTTCAGCCGGCGCCGCTTCAAGCAATGCGGCGCCAATTACGGCCGTACGCCGCGGCCGGAGCTGGAAACGGGCATGGGCGCCGAGGCGATTGCGGCCCAGCGGGGCAGCCGGGATGAACGCGCCTGAACGCCGGAAAGCGATAAGTCGCGTCGCGCCGCAGGAAATATCCTCCAGCGACGACGCAACCGGGGCGGTCCTCGATGCCGTCGATCGTGCGATCGTGAACCGGCTGCAGGGCGGATTCCCGGTGAGTGAACGCCCGTACGCGGAGGTTGCGGCGCGCCTCGGACTCACCGAGAAGGAGCTCCTTGCGCGCCTGGAGCGGCTGCTCGCCGAAGGCGTCCTAAGCCGTTTCGGGCCGATGTACCACGCCGAGCGGCTCGGCGGCGCGCTCACGCTCGCGGCGATGCGCGTGCCGCCGGAACGTTTCGAGGCGGTAGCGGCGGCGGTGAATGCGTTTCCCGAAGCGGCGCACAACTATGCGCGCGAGCATGCGTTCAACATGTGGTTCGTGCTCGCTACCGAGACGCCGGAGCGTATCGGCGAGGTAATCCGGGAAATCGAGCAGGCGACCGGCTGCCGCGTGTACAACCTGCCGAAGCTCGAAGAGTTCTACGTGGGGCTCAGGTTCGAAGCATGAGCATCGACGCCGTCGACCGCGCAATCGTCGCCGCCACGCAGGCCGGCCTGCCGCTCGTGCCGCGCCCGTATCATGCAGTAGCCGCGCAGCTCGGCCTCCCGGCAGCCGAGGTAATGCGCCGGATCGAGCGCATGCTCTCCGACGGCGTCATCCGCCGCATCGGCGCGGTCCCGAACCACTATGCGCTCGGTTACCGCGCCAACGGCATGAGCGTGTGGGACGTGCCGGACGCGAAGGTGCAGTTGCTCGGCCGGAAGATCGGGGCACTCGACTTCGTAAGCCACTGCTACCACCGGCCGCGGCTCCTGCCCGATTGGCCGTACAACCTCTTCGCCATGGTGCACGGGCGCAGCCGCGAGCAGGTGGAGGCGAAGGTGGCGGAGATCGCACGGCTGCTCGGCGAGGACGACCGCGGGCACGCGGTGCTCTACAGCACGCGCATCCTGAAGAAAACCGGACTCCGAATCGTAGCGTGAACCATGGAAGCACCGGGGCGGGGCACCGAGGCTGTGCGACGGCGTGAACAACCGAGGGAACGGAAGTGAGGCGACGGGCGCGATTCCAAGCGAGCGTCAGGACGATTAACGGCTGAAACGAGGTCGGCATGTTCCGGATCACGCAGTACATGCAGGAGCTGCGGCAACCGACGCCGCTCGGATCGAAGCGCCGACCGCCCGGGCCCGTGGTCATCTGGAACCTGGTGCGCCGCTGCAATCTCACCTGCAAGCACTGCTACTCGATCTCGGCGGACAGGGATTTCCCCGGCGAGCTCTCGACCGAGGAGGTGTACCGGGTGATGGACGATCTCAAGCGCTTCGGCGTTCCCGCGCTGATCCTCTCGGGCGGCGAACCGTTGCTGCGCCCGGACATTTACGACATCTCGCGCCGCGCCAAAGACATGGGGTTCTACGTCGGGCTCTCCACCAACGGGACGCTGATCGACGACGCCAGCATCGATCGCATCGCGGAAGTCGGCTACGACTACGTCGGCATCTCGATCGACGGTATGCGCGCGACGCACGACCGCTTCCGGCGACGCGCCGGCGCCTACGAAGCGTCCCTGCGCGGCGTGCGTCTGTGCCGTGCGCGCGGGATCAAGGTCGGGCTGCGCTACACCATGACGCAGGACAACGCCCACGACTTGCCGGCGCTGCTCGCGCTCATGAAGTGCGAGGGCGTCGAGAAGTTCTACTTTTCGCACCTGAACTACGCGGGGCGTGGCAACGTCAACCGCAAGGACGACGCCATGCGGCAGACGACGCGCGCGGCGATGGACCTCTTGTTCGACGCCTGCTGGGAGCATCTCGAACGCGGCGAGCCGCGCGAGTTCGTGACCGGCAACAACGACGCCGACGGCGTGTACCTGCTGCTCTGGGTGCGCCGGCGTTTCCCGGAACGCGCGGCCCACATCGAGGCGAAGCTGCGGCAGTGGGGCGGGAACGCCTCGGGGCTCAACGTCGCCAACATCGATAACCTCGGGAACGTGCACCCGGACACGATGTGGTGGCACTACACGCTCGGCAACGTGCGCACGCGCCCGTTCTCGGAGATCTGGCAGGACACGTCCGATCCGCTGATGGCCGGGCTCAAGCAGCAGCCCCGGCCGGTGACCGGGCGCTGCGGCGCCTGCCGGTATCTCGCGATTTGCGGCGGCAATACGCGAGTGCGCGCGCAGCAATTGACGGGCGATCCGTGGGCCGAGGACCCCGCGTGCTACCTGACGGACGAGGAGATCGGGGTCGAACCCGGCCGCGAGCGACTCGCCGTCACGCCGTACAGTCGGCGTCCCCGGACGATCGAGCGTGGATGAGCGCCGATGAGGGAGCGTAAACCCGGACGCGAGCACGCCCTCGGCGCAAGCGCGCAAGCTCGGCCACGTGCTGTGCTCGAGCACACGGTGCTGCTTCCCCGCGCGCGTTGGTGCCTGGCGCTGCTCCTGGCGCTTTCGGTCGTTCCCGCCTTCGCGGGGTCCCCTCCCGAAGCCATGTATGCGGAGCATTGCGCGTCCTGTCACGGGGCCGGGCGGCTGGGCGGGACGGGCCCGGCGCTGCTCCCGGAGAATCTCGGTCGCTTGAAGCGCGAGGAAGCGGCGCGCGTGATCGCACATGGCCGCGCCGCTACTCAGATGCCGGGCTTCGGCGACAAGCTCACGCGCGAGGACATTGCACAGCTCACGGAGCTGATCTATCGCCCACTGCCCGAAATCCCGCGCTGGGGCATGACCGAGATGCTCGCCTCGCGGGTGCTGCACCTGCGGCCGGGCGAGCGGCTCGCCGACAAGCCGCAGTTCCGTGCCGATCCGCTTAACCTCTTCGTCGTGGTTGAGCTCGGCGATCACCATGTGACGATCCTCGACGGCGACCGCTTCGTTCCGCTCGCGCGCTTTCCGACGCGCTTCGCACTGCACGGCGGGCCCAAGTTCTCGCCCGACGGGCGCTACGTCTACTTCGCTTCGCGTGACGGCTGGATCGCGAAGTACGACCTCTGGAACCTGCGCTACATCGCCGAGATCCGCGCGGGCATCAACACGCGCAATCTCGCCGTCTCGGCCGACGGTCGCTACGTGATGGTGGCGAACTATCTGCCGCACACGCTGGTGGTGCTGGATGCGCGCGATCTCACGCCGCTCAGAGCGATCGCGGTCGTTGACGATGCCGGCCGCAGCTCGCGCGTATCCGCGGTGTACGACGCGGCGCCGCGCAAGAGCTTCGTCGCGGCGCTCAAGGACATCCCGGAGGTCTGGGAAATACCGTACGACGACAAGGCGCCGCCGGTGTACGACGGCCTGGTGCACGACTACCGCCTCGGCGAGGCCCTCGCGGTCCCGGGTCCGTTTCCGGTCCGCCGCATCCGGCTCGACGAGTACATCGACGACTTCTTTTTCGACCAGAGCTACGCGCATTTGATCGGCGCCGCGCGCGACGGCGACAAGGGACAGGTGGTGAACCTCGACGTGCGCCGGCGCATCGCCACCGTCGATCTGCCGGGCATGCCGCATCTCGGCGCCGGCATCGTCTGGAACTACAAGGGCGTGCCCGTGCTCGCCACGCCCAATCTCAGGCGAAACACGATCTCGATCGTGGACATGCGATCGTGGAAAACCATCGAACGCATCGAGACGCTCGGGCCGGGCTTCTTTTTGCGCTCGCACGAGAACACGCCCTATGCTTGGGCGGACAACATGATGGGCGCGCAGCGCGACACGCTGACGGTGATCGACAAGCGCACGCTCGCGGTCGTACGGCAGCTGCGGCCGGCGCCGGGCAAGACCGCGGCGCATGTCGAGTTCACGCGCGACGGCCGGTACGCGCTGGTCTCCATATGGGAAATGGAAGGGGAGCTCGTCGTGTACGACGCGGCCACGTTCGAGATAGTGAAGCGCCTTCCCATGCGCAAGCCCTCCGGCAAGTACAACGTCCACAACAAGATCACGCGCTCGGCCGGCACCAGTCATTGAGTTGCGCTACGCGCTGCTTGATTTGCGTCAAACGTTTCGACGCGGACCTAGCCTATGTTGTGACGCATGGAAACACAGGTACGGGGTGCACGCAGCGGCAGGCCGCGGGTGGAGCTCGTCTGTCCGGCCGGGCATCTGCCGGGACTGAAGGCCGCCGTCGATAACGGCGCGGATGCCGTCTATCTCGGTTTTCGCGACGCAACCAACGCGCGCAATTTTTCCGGGCTCAACTTCGCGCCCGACGAGATCCCCGTCGCGATCGACTACGCCCGTGCCCGCGGCGTGCGCGTGTTCCTGGCCATCAACACCTACCCGTCGCAGGCCCAATGGCGGCAATGGTGCGCGGCAGTCGATGCCGCGGTGGCGCTCGGGGTCGACGCGCTGATCCTCGCGGACCTGGGGCTGCTGCACTACTGCGCCGAGCGCCATCCGGGGCAGCGCTTGCATCTGTCCGTGCAGGCATCCGCCACCAATCACCAGGCGATCGGGTTTTACGCGCGCGAATGCGGCATCCAGCGGGTGGTGCTGCCGCGGGTGCTCTCGCTCGCGCAGGTGCGCGCGGTCATCGAGCGCGTCGACGTGGAAGTGGAGGTATTCGGCTTCGGGAGCCTGTGCGTCATGGTGGAAGGCCGCTGCAGCCTCTCGGCCTACGCGACGGGCGAGTCGCCGAATATGAGCGGCGTCTGCTCGCCGGCGAAGGCGGTGTCGTGGGAGGAGACGCCCGAGGGGCGACGCGTGCGGCTGAACGGCCTGCTAGTGGACGTGTATGGCGGGTCGGAGCGCGCGGGCTATCCGCAGCTCTGCAAGGGCCGGTTCGAGGTGCGCGAGCACACGTTCTACGCACTCGAAGAGCCGACCAGTCTCAACGTCCTCGACATCCTGCCCCAGCTCGTGGTGGCCGGTGTGGCGGCGATCAAGGTGGAGGGCCGCCAGCGCAGTCCGGCGTACGTGGCGCAGACGACGCGCGTGCTGCGCGCGGCGCTCGATACCTGCTTGGCGGATCCGGAGCGCTTCGCGGTGCGCGCGGAATGGATCGCGGCGCTCGACCGGCTGTCCGAGGGAAGTTGCCACACGCTCGGCGCCTATCACCGCCCGTGGCAGTGACGCACGCGCAGCAGCAGGGCGCCCGCACCATGCGGCTCGCCCTCGGACCGATCCTCTACTTCTGGGAGCGGCGCGTCGTATTTGAGTTCTATCGCGCCGCGGCCGACTGGCCCGTAGACATCGTTTACCTCGGCGAAACCGTGTGCTCGAAACGGCGCGAGCTGCGCCGCGAGGACTGGCTCGCCATCGCCGCTGATCTCGCGGGCGCCGGGAAGGAGGTCGTGCTGTCGACGCTCGCGCTGCTGGAAGCGGAATCGGAGCTCTCCTACATGCGGCGCATCGTGGGCAACGGCACTTTCACCATCGAGGCGAACGACATGGGCGCCGTCAACCTCGCCGCCGGGCGCACCCCTTTCGTCGCCGGGCCGGGCATCAACGTGTACAACGCGCGCACCCTCGCGGTCCTCGCCCGCGCCGGCGCCAAGCGCTGGGTGGCGCCGGTCGAGCTCGATCGCGCCGCGCTCGCGGCGCTGCTCGCCGAGCAGCCGCAAGGGATGCAGGCCGAGGTTTACGCCTTCGGGCCGCTGCCGCTGTCGCATTCGGCGCGCTGCTTCACGGCGCGCGCGCACAACTTGAGCAAGGACGAGTGCGGTTTCGTCTGTCGCGATTACCCGGCGGGTCTCCTGCTCTCGACCCAGGAACAGGAACCGTTCCTGCGGCTCAACGGCGTGCAGACGCTCTCGGCACGCCTGTACGCGCTCGTGGGTGTAATCGACGACATGCGTGCGCTCGGCGTGGACGTGCTGCGCGTGGCGCCGCAGCCGGACGGCACCGAGGAGGTGGTGCGCACGTTCCGCGGCGCGATGGACGGCGAAATCGAGACGCGCGCCGCGCTCCGGGAGCTGGCGCGGCATGCCCCGTACGGCTTATGCAACGGACACTGGTACGGGCAGGCCGGCATGGAGTGGGTGAACGACGGCTGAGGCATCCCCGAGAC
>Ga0207873_1002633_pt1 | contig 14304 bp, 12 predicted proteins | sample BGWIniCompost_FD_187373 | JGI IMG/M metagenome (GOLD analysis project Ga0207873, IMG submission 187373) | Cellulose adapted compost microbial communities from Newby Island Compost Facility, Milpitas, CA, USA - BGW Initial Compost (SPAdes)... ...
CGGCGGTGCCGTCGCTGCACGCGTCGAGCGCGACCACCACCTGCACCGCTTCGCCGCGCAGCCCTGGCGCGCGAGCGGCGACCAGGATCGAGTCCAGGCAGCCGGCGATCAGCGCCTGCTCGTCGTGGGCAGGCACCAGCACGCCGATCACCGCAGGCCCTCGCGCTGGCCCACCGAGGTCGCATCGCCGCTCCAGCAGTCGAGCAGGAAGTCGCCGTCGCGGTAGTGGGCGATGCGGTGCAGCCCCGGGAGCGCGGCCAGGCGCGCATGCACGGCGACGGTGTCGGTGCGGCGCGCGTCGAAGTCGTGGCGCCAGTGGCAGGCCAGCAGCACGCCGTTGGGCGCGAGCGAGCCGGCGATGCGGTGGGCGAAGGCCTGCAGCGACGGGTCGTCGAGGTAGTAGCCCATCTCGCCGACCACGACCAGGTCGAACCGGCCGTCGGGCCATTCGCGCGGGTGTTCCATGCAGCGCAGTTCGACGTGGCGCAGGCCGGTGCAGCGCTCGCGCGCCACCGTCACCGCGCGCGGGTTGAGGTCGGTGCCGAGCAGGGCCTGGCAGCGCTCGGCCAGCTTGCGGGTCAGTTCGCCGTTGGCGCAGCCGATCTCCCAGCCGCGTTCGAACAGCGGCCGCGGCAGCGCGGCCAGCAGCAGGTCGCGCTTGCGGGTCTCGTACCAGCGGCTGCGGTAGCCGAACGGATCGTCCCCGCCCTGCCACAGCTGCTCGAAGTAGCGCGCCAGGCTCACGTGAGATAGACCTCGAACGGGCGCTCGAAGCGCTCGACGACATGCGGCGGCAGCACGGGGCTGGCGACCCCGGGGACGCCGAGGCCGAGCTGCGAGGCGAAGCAGGCGATCGCGCGCTGCTTGCGCGCGATCGTGGCGTGGGGCAGCGGCATGCGCACCGCTTCGAACGGCGCCTGGCGCGCGTCGGCCTGCAGCCAGTGCCAGGCCCAGACCGGGTAGCGCAGCAGGCGCGCGTCGCTGCCGGCGACCGCGGCGATCGCGGCGTGGCCGACGGCGTCGTGGTCGGGATGCCCGTCCTGCTCCCAGGGCGCGAGCACCAGGTCGCCGGGGCGCAACATCGATCGCAGCGTCGCTTCAAGCGCTTCGCGGTGGCCGTCGACGTCGCCGTCGGGCAGTCCGAGGCGGTGCACCTGCGCGCGCACGCCGAGGGCGGCGAGCGCGTGCGCCACCTCGCTGCTGCGGACCGCACGCAGGCGCTCGGGTGTCCAGCGCGCGTTACCGGGGTAGCAGGCCTCGCCGTCGGTCACCGAGACGAGATGGACGTCCAGCCCCATCGCGCCGGCCGCGCGCAGCAGTCCGCCGCAGGCAAGCGTTTCGTCGTCGGGGTGCGGCGACACCAGCACCACCCGCTGCCAGCCCAGCAGCAGTTCCGCCGGCGTGCGCTCGTCGAGCGCGGCCAGCCAGCGCGAGCGGCGCCAGTCGGCCTCGCGCCGGCCCAGCCCGACGATGCGCGGCAGCGCTACAACGCCCATCGCGAAGGCGCCTCCCGCATGGCCACTTCGCGGCCGAGCGCGGCCCAGTCGCGGTCGGCGTGGCTCTGGCGCACGAAGACCGAAAGATCGGCGCAGCGCTGCGCATGCTCGCGGTCCAGGCACAGTGGCCCGGGCCCCATGGTGCGGGCGGCGGCATCGAGCACGTCGTGGCCGGCGCGCTCGACCACCGAACGCAGGCGCACCACTTCGCGCAGGTGCGGCTCGCCGGGGTCGGCGTCGATGCGCGCGGCCAGTTCGCGCAGCAGCGCGGCTGCGGCACCGAGCGCCATGTCCACGCGCCCGAGCGCGGCCGCCAGGTGCGGATCGCGCTCGACCCGCGCGGGATCGGCCATGCGCTGCGCGATCGCGATCGCCGCGCCCAGCCAGCACGCGGCCACGCCGGCGCCGCCATGCCAGAAGCCGGGTCGCGCGAGGTATGCACCGGGCGCGCCGATGCGCCGGCACGGCACCGATTCAAAATCGATCGGTCCGCTTTCGATGGCGGACATGCCCACCGCGTCCCAGCCCGAGGGCGGCACGCGCACCCCGGGCTGGCGCAGGTCGACCAGCACCAGCTGGCGCTGCTCGCCCTCCCGGACGGCGAGCAGGGCGGCATCGACGAAGCGCGCGCCCGAGCACCAGGGCTTGCGCCCGGTCAGGCGCGGCCCGCCCGGGCCTTCGCGCAGCGTGACCGTGGACTCGGGGCCTTCCGCGGCCCAGACCGCCAGCAGGGTGCCGGGCGGCGGCGGCCCGGCATCGAGTTCGGCCAGGATCGCCAGCGCGTCGTGGTGCGCCTCCAGGACCTTGGCCAGGGCCAGGTCCTCGGCCCCGATCGCCGCCAGCGCCCGCCAGCGCCCGAGCGTGTCGCCGCGTCCTGGAAGCGGCAGCCCCTGGCCCAGCCGGGCACGCGAACGCGCTTCGAGCGTCTCGGTCGGTCTGGATGCGGGTGCTGGGCTGGCCACCGGGGAAGTGGACCAGCGGGCCCGTTGTGGCCGCGTGAGCCGGGGACGCGGCCGCGTGGCCCGGCGGACGGCGCTCAGTCGCGGTTCAAGCCGGGCGGGCGGCGACGCCCGCCCGCGTTCCGGTCAGGCGAACGGATCCTGCAGGACGATGGTGTGGTCGCGGTCCGGGCCGGTGCTGACGATCGCCAGCGGGCAGCCGGCCAGTTCCTCCAGCGCGCGCAGGTAGGCGCGGGCCGCGGGCGGCAGGTGGTCCCACTCGGTGATGCCGTGGGTGTTCTCCTCCCAGCCCGGGAACTCGAGGTAGACCGGGGTGATCTCCTCCCAGCCGGCGGCGTCGAGCGGCGCATACTCGGTGCGCTTGCCGCGGTACTCGTACGCGATGCACACCTTGAGCTTGTCCATGCCGTCGAGCACGTCGAGCTTGGTGATGCACAGGCCGGTGATGCCGTTGATCGCCACCGCGCGCTTGAGCGCGACGATGTCCATCCAGCCGCAGCGGCGCGGCCGGCCGGTGGAGGCGCCGTACTCGGCGCCGCGGTCGCGCAGGCCCTGGCCGATCTCGTCGTCGAGTTCGGTCGGGAACGGGCCGCCGCCCACGCGGGTGGCGTAGGCCTTGGCGATGCCGAGCACGTAGTCGATTGCATCCGCGCCCACGCCGGTGCCGGCGAGCGCGCCGCCGACCGTGGTGTTGGAGCTGGTGACGTAGGGATAGGTGCCATGGTCGATGTCGAGCAGCGCGCCCTGCGCGCCCTCGAACAGCACCCGCTTGCCCGCCTTGCGCAGCTCGTGCAGCAGGCCGGCGACGTCGTACTTCATCGGCTCGATGTACTCGCCGAAGGCCAGCGCCTCGTCGAGCGTGGCCTGGTAGTCGACCGCCTCGACGCCCAGGTACTTGGTGAGCACGAAGTTGTGGTAGTCGAGCGCGGCGCGCAGCTTCTCCGCCAGCTGCTCCGGATAGTGCAGGTCGGCGATGCGGATGCCGCGGCGCGCCACCTTGTCCTCGTAGGCCGGGCCGATGCCGCGGCCGGTGGTGCCGATCGCCTTGCCGCCGGCGGCCTTCTCGCGCGCCTGGTCGAGGGCGATGTGGTACGGCATGATCAGCGGCGTGGCCGGGCTGATCTTCAGCCGCGAGCGCACCTCGACGCCGTTGGACTCGAGCTCGTCGATCTCCTTGCGCAGCGCGGCCGGGCTCAGCACCACGCCGTTGCCGATCATGCACAGCGCGTCCGGGCGCAGGATGCCGGACGGGATCAGGTGCAGCACGGTCTTGTGGCCGCCGATGACCAGGGTGTGGCCGGCGTTGTGGCCTCCCTGGAAGCGCGCCACCGCACCCACCTCCTCGGTGAGCAGGTCGACGATCTTGCCCTTGCCCTCGTCGCCCCACTGGGCACCCAACACGACGACCGACTGTCCCATTTCCGCAAGACTCCTGTAGAAGCGACCCCGGGCCGCGACCACTTCGAGTGGATCTCACCAGGCCCGGCGACGCCGGTCCGGCACCGCTGGGCGCAAGCATGGAAAAAGCCGGGGGACCGTCTCGCGTGGATCGGGCCCCTCCGGCTTTTGCGCATTATCCGGGTTTCCCGGCCCCGGGGCCAGTGCCGCGTCAGTGGCGCACGAAATACAGCGCTACGAGCCCGAGGGCAAGCACCACGCCCCCGATCCGGCGGACCTGGGCGTCGGACAGGGCCAGCATCTGCTCGGCGGCCCGTTTCCAGCCGCCGGGGGCGACGAACAGCATCAGGCCTTCGAGGACGGCGACGAGGCAGAGGGCGGCCCAGAGGTCTTTCACGGGTCGGGTCCTGGTTGGCGGAGCAGATGGGCGCCGTGGACGGCGCCGGCGGCGCCGTCCCGGCCGGCCTCCCCGGCCGGGGAGGCGAAGGCGCGCGTCAGCGGTCGCTGCGCATGTACTGCAGGAACGGGTCGTTGCGCTCGAGCACGATCACCGACTCGCCATTCTCGAACGCGTTGCGGTACGCCTCGAGGCTGCGCTGGAACGCGTAGAACGCCGGGTCGCGCTGGGCGGCCTCGCCGTAGATGCGGGTGGCCTCGGCATCGCCCTCGCCGCGCAGCCGCTGCGCGTCGCGCTCGGCCTCGGCCAGCAGCACGGTGCGCTCGCGGTCGGCCTGGGCGCGGATGATCCGCGCCTGCTCCTCGCCCTCGGCGCGCAGGCGCGAGGCGACCTGGCGGCGCTCGGCGCGCATGCGGTCGTAGACCTGCGAGATCACGTCGCTGTCGGTGGGCAGGTCGATCTGCTTGAGGCGGATGTCGATCACCCGCATGCCCAGCGTCGCAGCGGCCTTGTTGATGCCCTCGAGCTGGTTGGCGATGATCTCGGCGCGCTCGCCCGACACCAGCTGCTGCAGGGTGCGGGCGTTGATCTCGTTGCGCATCGAGTCCTTGATGATCGGCGCCAGACGGTCGTTGGCGATGTCCATGTTGCCGCCGGTGGCGCGGTAGAAGTCGGCCACGTCGCTGATCACGCCGATCGCCACGAAGTCCACGCTCACGTCCTTGCGCTCGGAAGTGAGGTAGCGCTCGGGCGAGAAGTCCGAGGCGTAGAAGCGGCGGTCGAACACCCGCGCGGTCTCCACCAGCGGGATCTTGAAGTGCAGGCCCGGCTCGAGGTTGGTGCGGGCCACGCGGCCGAGGTTGAGCACCAGCGCGGTCTGGCCCTCGCGCACCACGAAGACCGAGCCGAGCAGCAGCAGCGCCGCCACCAGGACGGCGGGGATGGCGAGGTTCAGTCTCATCGGCTACCTCCTTCGGCGCGCGCGCCGCGGGTCGGGCGCGGCAGGGCGGCGTCGGGCGTCGCGCCGGACTGCGGCACGATCACTTCCTGCGGCAGCACCGGCGGCTGGCTGTCGTCGCGGCGGCTGCCGGACTGCCCGGCGGGCTGGGTCATCGGCACGTAGATCAGCTGGCGTCCGTCGCCGCCGACCACCTTGCGGTTCTCGGCCAGCACCTGCTCGACCGTCTCCAGCCACAGGCGGCGGCGGGTGACGTCGGGCGCCTGGCGGTAGGCGTCGAGCAGCATCGTGAAGCGCTGCGCGTCACCGGTGGCGCGGGCCACGACCGCGGTCTTGTAGCCCTCGGCGGTGGTGCGCAGGCGCTGCGAGTCGCCTCGCGCCTCCGGCACCACGCGCGCGGCGTAGGCACGGGCCTCGTTGACCAGGCGCTCGTTCATCTGCTGGGCGCTGTTGACCTCGTCGAAGGCCGGCTTGACCTCCTCCGGCGGGCGCGCGTCCTGCAGGTTGAGTTCGGTGACCACCAGGCCGGTGCGGTAGGCGTCGAGCGAGGCCTGCAGCGCGGTCGAGGCGGCGACCGACAGCGGCCCGCGCGCGTTGAGCGCGGTGTCCAGGTCGGCGCGGCCGATCTGCTCGCGCACCGCGCTCTGCGACACCTGCTCGAGCACGCGGATCGCGTTCTGGGTGCCGAACAGGAACAGCTCGGGGTCGCTGACGCGGTACTGCACGTTGAACGAGACGATGACGATGTTCTCGTCGCGGGTCAGCACCGGCAGGGTGTTGGTGAAGGTGCGCACGCTGGTGGCGTCGACCTTCTCCACCGTCTCGATCGGCCACGGCAGCTTGAAGTTGGGGCCGGGCTGCATCACCCGGGCCACCTCGCCGAAGCGCAGCACCACGCCACGCTGCTGCTCGCCGACCAGGACGAAGCAGTTGAAGACCAGCCACACCACGAGCAGGATCGCGATCCAGCGCAGCGGGCTGCCGCCGCCGTCGCCGCCGAAGACCCCGCGCAGGCGGTCGCCGAAGTCGCCGAGGCCGTTGCTGCCGCGGCGCCGCCTGGGGGGCCAGGGATTGCGGCCCTGGTTGCCGGGGCGCTCGTCGTTGTTCTTGCCGGGGATGTTCCAGGCCATGCCTGCTCCAGTCGGGATGGGCGCGCCGCCGGACTGGCCCGGCGGTGCGTCTGCCCCGTCGCGGCGCGGTGGCCCGGCCACGGGGCGCCTTCTGGCGCGGCCGTGGCCCGTGGTTCCGCGGGCGGCGGGACGGCTAGTTTACAGGGAGTCCGCGGCCACCTCCGGCAGCAGCGGACGCAGCGCCGCCCCGCCGGGCAGCGTGGCCAGGCGTGCGGCGTCGGCCTCGGACAGGTCCACGCGCAGCTTCCAGCCGTGCTCGTCGTGGGATTCGTCGCGCACCGCGTCGAGCGCGTGCAGGCGCGCGCGCAGGCGGCCGGCATCCGGCGGCAGGGCCAGTTCGCCCACCACGCGGCCCCTGGCCAGGCGCTCGCCGAGGGCGTCGCGCAGCAGGTCGAGGCCAAGGCCGTCGCGCGCCGAGATCCAGACCCGCTCGCGGGCCAGGGCCACGGTGCCGCCGGGGACGGCCCCGGCGCCTGCCTCGGCGGCCAGGGGCTCGGGCAGGTCGCGGCGCGCCTGCGCGCCCTCGATCCGGTCGATCTTGTTGAACACCAGCAGCTGCGGGATGTCGCCCGCGCCGATCTCGGCCAGCACCGCGTCCACCTGCTGGATGCGCTCCTCGCGCAGCGGGTCGGCGGCGTCGATCACGTGCAGCAGCAGGTCGGCCTCGCGCGCCTCGCTCAGGGTCGAGCGGAACGCCGCCACGAGTTCATGCGGCAGGTCGCGCACGAAACCGACGGTATCGGCCAGCACCAGCGGCCGGCCCTGCAGGACCACCCGGCGCACGGTGGGGTCGAGGGTGGCGAACAGCTGGTCGGCGGCGTAGGCGCCGGCACCGGTCAGGGCGTTGAACAGGGTGGACTTGCCGGCGTTGGTGTAGCCGACCAGGGCCACCCGCGGCAGTTCGCTGCGGACCCGCGCGCGCCGCATCTGGCCGCGCTGCACTTCGACCTTCTCCAACCGCTTCTGCAGCATGTCCATGCGCTTCTGCAGCAGCCGGCGGTCGGTCTCGAGCTGGGTCTCGCCGGGACCGCGCAGGCCGATCGAACCACCGCGCTGGCGCTCCAGGTGGGTCCAGCCGCGCACCAGGCGGGTGGCCATGTGCTTGAGCTGGGCCAGTTCGACCTGCAGCTTGCCTTCGTGGCTGCGGGCGCGCTGGGCGAAGATGTCGAGGATCAGGCCGGTGCGGTCGACCACGCGCCGCTCCAGCGCCTTTTCCAGGTTGCGTTCCTGGCCGGGAGTGAGCGGGTGGTTGACCAGCACCAGGTCGGCGCCGGTCGCCTCGCACACCGCCCGGATCTCCTCGAGCTTGCCGCTGCCAACCAGGGTCGCCGGGTTGGGCCGGTCGATGCGCGCGGTGACGACGCCGGCCACGGTCGCGCCGGCCGAGCGCGCCAGCTCGGAGAACTCCTCGAGTTCGGCATCGTCGGGGGCGCCCCCGGCATGGGGCTGGATCAGCAGCGCGTGCTCGCCCTTGCGGGAGCGTTCGAACAGTTGGGTCGGCATCGGGGCTCGGCGGTTGGCTCAGTCACCGGACATGGAGGCCGCCGGCCCCGACTTCAACCGCGGGCGCCTCAGGCGGTCTCGGCCGGCGACTCCCCGTTCTCGCCGGAAGCCTGGACGACGCCGCCGCCCGGCCCCACGCGCACGTTGCGCGCCGGCACCACGGTGGAGATGGCGTGCTTGTAGACCATCTGGCTCACGGTATTGCGCAGCAGGACCACGAACTGGTCGAAGGACTCGATCACCCCCTGCAGCTTGATGCCGTTGACGAGGTAGATCGACACCGGCACGCGTTCGCGCCGCAGCGCGTTCAGGAAAGGATCCTGCAAGGATTGCCCCTTGGACATGGTGTTTCCCCAGCTTGGTTATTGTTGTGGGCTGCCGGCGCACGGTCGCGGGTTCCCGGCAGCGCCGCCCGACCCGCAACATCCCCCGCGGCGGCAGCATCCCCGATGGTACACAACCGGGGTTTCGGCGGGCGGCCGGGTTCACAAAACCCGCATACGGCGCGGCACGGGGCGCCGCGGGCGCGGATGGACCGGGCGGCGCGTGCGCCGGCGCGGGGTTCAGCCGCGGCCCAGGAAGCGGCCCACCGCGTCGTCCAGCGCCGCCCGCTGCCGCTCCGGGTCGAACCACAGTGCGTCGAGTTCGCCGCGCAGCCAGGTGAGCTGGCGCTTGGCCAGCTGGCGGGTGGCGGCGATGGCGCGTTCGCGGAACTGCGCCGCATCGGTGGCGCCGTCGAGGTGCTCCCAGGCCTGGCGGTAGCCGACCGCGCGGATCGCCGGCAGGTCGAGCGGCGCCGGGTGGCCGCGCAGTTCCGGCAGGGCCCGCAGCGCGCGCACCTCGTCGAGGAACCCGGCCGCGAGCATGGCGTCGAAGCGCGCGGCGATGCGCGCGTGCAGGCGCGCGCGGTCGTCCGGCGCGACCACCAGCTTGAGCACCCGCACCGGCAGCCGCGGCGCGGGGGCGGCCTCGCGCTGCCACTCGCTGATCGGACGCCCGCTGAGCCGGTACACCTCCAGCGCACGCTGGATGCGCTGCGGGTCGCCGGGCTTGATCCGCGCGGCGGCGACCGGATCGACCGCGGCCAGCTCCCGGTGCATGTCCGCCCAGCCGCGTCCGGCGGCCTCGCGCGCGATCGCGGCGCGGGTCGGCGGGTCGGCCTCGGGCATCGGCGAGAGTCCGCGCAGCAGCGCCTGGAAGTACAGCCCGGTGCCGCCGGCGAGCACCGGCAGGCGGCCGCGGGCGACGATGTCTTCGATCGCGGCGCGCGCGTCGCGGGCGAACTCCGCGGCCGAATAGGCCTGCCAGGGCTGGCGCAGGTCGAGCAGGTGGTGCGGCACGCGGGCGCGCTCGGCGGCGTCGGGCTTGGCCGCGCCGATGTCCAGGCCGCGATAGACCAGCGCCGAATCGACGCTGACGATCTCGCCCCCATGGCGCCCGGCCCACTCCAGCGCGAGCGCGGTCTTGCCCGAGGCGGTGGGTCCCATCAGGGCGATGGCGGGCGGGCGGAGGGCGGGCATGCCGGCATTATCCCCGGCCGACGACGCCATGGCCGGCGCAGTAGAATGCGCGGGTCGATGTCGGCAATGCGACGGTTCGCTGCGCGGCTCCGCTTCGTCACCCCCGCACGCCCCACCCACACCGCCCCGATGTCCGTAGTCCTCCCCGCCGCATGCGCGGGCGCGCCGTCCGTCGACGATGCCGCCCTGGACGTGCTCGCCGCCGCGCTCGACCAGCGCGACCCCGACACCGACGCCCACTGCGGCCGCGTCAGCCAGCTGGCTGCCCTGCTCGGCACCCATTGCGACCTCGGCCCGCAGGCGCTGGGCGACCTCGCCCTGGCCGCGCGCTTCCATGACGTGGGCAAGATCGGGATTCCCGATGGCGTGCTGCTGGCCAACCGCGCCCTCGAGGCCCGGGACTGGGACGTGATGCGCACCCATCCCGCGCGCGGCGAGCGCCTGTTCCTGGCCACGGCGCGCGAGGACGCCACGCGCGTGGCGCGGTTGATCCGCCACCACCACGAGGCGGTGGACGGTTCGGGCTACCCCGACGGGCTGCGCGGGACGCAGATCCCGCTCGAGTGCCGGGTGCTGTCGGTGGTCGACGCCTTCGACGCGCTGACCAGCCGGCGTCCGTACCGCGCGCCGATGCCGGCGCGGGCCGCGATGCGCCGGCTCGGGGAAGCGGTGGGCCACCAGCTCGATGCCGACGTGTTCGCCGTGTTCGAGCGGCTGCTGCCGCGGGTGCAGGCCCTGCCCGTCTGACCGGGCCGGTGCCGCGCGCGGGTCGAACCCCGTTCGCCCCGGTCGGCCGTTTGCCGTTCCCGACCCCAACGGGAGACCGGTCATGATCCGCAACGCCCTCGCCGCCGCACTCGCCACCGCCCTGCTCGCCACCGCCTGCCGTTCGACGCCGCCGTCCACCTCCGGCATTGAGGTCGCCGCGCCGGGCGAACCCGGAGTGGCTGCGGCCGCCGCCCACGACGCGATGCGCGCGCGCCAGGCCGAGATCCGCCAGCTGCAACGCAGCCAGGCCGCGAGCAGGAGGGCCGCGCCTGCGTCCGCGATGGACTCGTTCGCTCCGCCCGCGCCGCCTCCGCCACCGGTCGCCTACGCTCCGCACCCGTCCTCGCCGCCGCCGGCGGTGACCGACCGCTACGAGCGACCCGGCGACAATCCGGTGCAGCGCACGGCCGAGCAGCCGGTGTCGACCTTCTCGATCGACGTGGACACCGGCAGCTACAGCAACGTGCGCGGCTTCCTGCGGCGCGGCATGCGCCCGCCGGCCGACGCGGTGCGCGCCGAGGAGTTCATCAACTACTTCGCGTACGGCCATCCGGCGCCGGGGTCGCGCGAAACCCCGTTCCGGGTCACCACCGAGGTCGCGCCGGCGCCGTGGGACGCGCGCCGGCACCTGTTGATGGTCGGCATCAAGGGCTACGACGTGCCGAAGGACGTGCTGCCGCCGGCCAACCTGGTGTTCCTGGTCGACACCTCGGGTTCGATGGACTCGGACGACAAGCTGCCGCTGCTCAAGCGGGCGCTCTCCGGACTCGCCGGGCAGCTGCGTCCGCAGGACCGCGTCTCGATCGTGGCCTATGCCGGCACCGCGGGCCTGGTGCTGCCGCCCACGCCCGGCGACCGCAAGGACGAGATCCTGGCTGCGCTCGACCGACTCCAGGCACGCGGCAGCACCAACGGCGGCGACGGCATCCGCCTGGCCTACGCCATGGCCCGCCGCGCCTTCGTCGAAGGCGGCGTGAACCGGGTGATCCTGGCCACCGACGGCGACTTCAACGTCGGCACCGTCGATGGCGGCTCGCTGGAGACCATGGTCGCCGACCAGCGCAGGTCGGGCATCGCCCTGACCACGCTCGGCTTCGGCACCGGCAACTACAACGACCACCTCGCCGAACGCCTGGCCGACGCCGGCGACGGCAACCACGCCTACGTCGACACCCTGCAGGAAGCGCGCAAGGTGCTGGTCGAGGAGATGTCCTCGACCCTGCTCACCATCGCCCGCGACGTGAAGATCCAGATCGAGTTCAATCCGGCCACCGTGGCCGAGTACCGCCTGGTCGGCTACGAGAACCGGATGCTGGCGCGCGAGGACTTCGCCAACGACCGGGTCGATGCCGGCGACATCGGCGCCGGCCACGAGGTGACCGCGCTGTACGAGCTCACCCTGGTCGGCTCCGGCGCAGAGCGCCTGCCGCCGCTGCGCTACGGCACCGCGGCGGCGCCATCGGCGGGGGGCGCGGCGGCGAACGAACTGGCGCACCTGCGCCTGCGCTACAAGCGCCCGGACGAGGCGGACAGCCGCCTGGTCGAAACCCCGATCCTGCGCAGCGCGATCGGCACGACGCCATCGGCAAGCCTGCGCTTCGCCGCCAGCGTCGCGGCCTTCGCCGACGCGCTGCGCGGCGGCACCCACCTGGGCGACTGGGACTGGAGCGACATCGCCGCGACCGCGCGCGCGTCGCGCGGCGAGGACCGCTGGGGCCTGCGCGCGGAGTTCGTGGACCTGGTGGAGCGGGCGCGCCGGCTGGTGGCGGGCACCGCCGCGGACGAACCGCCCGTGGCTATCGCACGCTGAGCGCGGACGGCCGGGCGCGCCGGCGCTGCCCTTCCCGGGGCGGCATCGGCCGCCCGAACAGGAAGCCCTGGCCGTAGGTGCAGCCCAGGTCGGCCAGCACCTTGCGCTGCTGTTCGGTCTCCACGCCCTCGCCGATGGTCTCGATGCCGAGCGTCGAGGCCAGCGCCAGGATCGCGCGCACCAGGGCCAGGCTCTCGGTCTGGGTGTCGCCGGCGAGGCCGGCGATGAAGCTCTGGTCGATCTTCAGCGCCTGGATCGGGAACCGGTGCAGGTACGACAGCGCCGAGAAGCCGGTGCCGAAGTCGTCGAGCAGGGCGACCACGCCCTTCTCGCGCAGCGTGCCCAGGATGCGTGCGGCGCGCGGGGCGTCGTCGAGCAGCGCGCCCTCGGTGATCTCGATCCGCAGCCGCCGCGGATCGACCCCGGCCTCGCGTGCCATCTCCAGCAGGCGGTCAGCGAAGTCGTCGGCGTGGAAGTGCCGCGGCGAGACGTTGATCGACACGTAGCCGTCCGGGTGCCGGCCCATCCAGTCCACCACCCGGCGGTACAGCAGCCAGTCCACCTGCTCGATCAGGCCGCTGTCCTCGCACACGCGCAGGAACTCCGAGGGAGGCAGGTGGCCGTGCTGCTCGTGCTTCCAGCGCAGCAGCGCCTCGTGCCCGACCACGGCGCCGTCGGCCAGGCGCACGATCGGCTGGAAGTAGGGATCGAACGCATCGCGCTGGATCGCGCGGCGCAGGTCCGCCTCCAGGTCGAGCAGGCGGATCGCCTCGGCGCGCATTTCCTCGTCGAAGCGCTCGCTGCGGTCGCGGCCGCGCGCCTTGGCCCGGTACATGGCCGCGTCGGCGTCGCGCAGCAGCTCGTCGGCGTGGCGGTAGCGCGGCTGCCACAGGGCGATGCCGATGCTGGCCGAGGGGAACAGTTCGCGCCCGGCCACCCACATCGAGCGGCCGAGCTTCTGCTGGATCCGCGCCGCCACCGCGTCGGCGGCGTCGGCGTCGGCGACCGAATCGAGCACGATCGCGAACTCGTCGCCGCCCAGCCGCGCCACCATGTCGCTGGCCCCGATCGCGCCGCGGATCCGGCGCCCGACCTCGATCAGCATCGCGTCGCCGGCGGCGTGGCCCATCGAGTCGTTGATCAGCTTGAACCGGTCGAGGTCGAGGAACAGCACCGCGAACGGCTGCCGGCCGGCCTGGTGCATCTCCAGCATCATGCTGTCGAGCCGGTCGAGCAGGAATACCCGGTTGGGCAGGCCGGTGAGGTGGTCGTGGCGCGCCTGGTGGGTGAGGCGCTGCTGCGCGCGCACGCGCTCGCCGATCTGCGCGCGCAACTCGCGGTTGGCCTGCTCCAGTTCCCGCGTCCGCGCCTCGACCCGCGACTCGAGCTCGGCGTGCGCGGCCTTGAGCCACTCCTGGGCGCGCTTGCGCGCCAGCGCGCTGTCGATGTGGTGGGCGACGAAGGTCAGCAGTTCCTGGTCGGCGGTGGTGAAGCCGGTGCCGGCGGTGTAGCTCTGCACCGCGATCACGCCCACCGTGGTGCCGTCGCGCGAGAGCGGCACGCCGAGCCAGCAGTGCGCGCGCGAGCCGTGGCTGCGCAGCTGCCCGGCTTCCTCGAGCTGGGCCATGCCGTAGCGGTCGACCAGCAGCGCGCGGCCGGTGCGCAGCACGTACTCGGTCAGGCCGTGGCCGAGCGGGCGCGGCTTGCGCACCGGGTCGCGCTCGTCCACCGAATACGGGAACTCCAGGCGCCGGCCGTCGTCGCTGAGCAGGGCGATGTAGAAGTTGCGCGCGTCGAGCAGTTCGTCGATGACGCCGTGCACCTCGGCGTAGAAGCGCTCGATGCTCCCGGCGGTGGTGGACAGCTCGCTGATCCGGAACAGCGCGCGCTGCAGGCGCTCGGCGCGCTCGCGCTCGACGATCTCCGCCTCCAGCACCCAGTTGGCGTGCTGCAGCTCGCGGGTGCGTTCCTCGACCCGGCGCTCGAGTTCCTCGCGCGCGGACTTGCGGTCGAGCGCGGTGAGGATGTGCTGGGCCACGAACTCGAGCAGGGCACGGTCCTCGTGGGTGTAGCGCTCGGGCTGGTCGTAGCTCTGCACCACCACCGCGCCGCCGACGTAGCCGTCGCGGCGCATCGGCACGCCGAGCCAGTCGGCGCTGTCCGGGCCGTGCGCCGGGTCGCGCTCGACGCCGAGCATGCGCCGCACCCGGTCGGACGGGCCCAGCAGCGGGCGGCCGTGGCGCAGCATGGCCACGGTCAGGCTGTTGGGCATGTCCGAGAGCGGGATTTCCTGGTCGGGGTCGGCCTTCCACGGGTCGCGCTGGTCGACGAAGTACAGGAACCGCACCGTGTCGCGCACGTCGTC
>Ga0207873_1002637_pt1 | contig 14292 bp, 10 predicted proteins | sample BGWIniCompost_FD_187373 | JGI IMG/M metagenome (GOLD analysis project Ga0207873, IMG submission 187373) | Cellulose adapted compost microbial communities from Newby Island Compost Facility, Milpitas, CA, USA - BGW Initial Compost (SPAdes)... ...
CCCTACTCCCGGAGTTCGCAGGTCACATTGCGATGCTGGACATGGGGGAGCCCGTTAAGATCGTTGACCTTGCAGAGAACCTGCTGCGGCTCTCCGGCGTGCCCGTGACGGCCGACCGGATCGTCTTTACGGGGCTGCGACCAGGAGAGAAGCTCCACGAGGAACTGGCCGCGCCAGACGAAGAAACGATGCAGACGGAGATCGAGAAGATCCGGATCATCCGATCGCGGCCTCACGAGTTCGGCGCGTTGCTGCGGCGAATCGAGGTCTGGCGCCATGAGCTTGACAGCGGGCATCTCGCTACGATCGAGCAGGACTTCGGGGAGCTGTTCCCAGGCCTGCCACTGAACCTGCACGGTTCCCACGGGCGAGCCGCGCAGCTCGAGGTGATCGCAGGCGACTGAGTCCGCTCGAGCCATTCGATCGCCCTCCGGGGCCGGCAACCTGTTCAGGATGTCGGCCCCGATTTCGTCCTGGCCCCTCCGGGAGCGTCCCCGTGAACGCCTGCGACACGCCGGCGCCGGTGCGCTGTCGGACCGTGAGCTCCTCGCGATCCTGATCGGCAGTGGAATCCGCGGCAGGAGCGCTGCCGAGCTGGCAGCGGATCTCCTGACGCACGGTGAAGGCTCGCTTCGTCTGCTGGCCTCCCGACTGGCGAATCGGGTCGCGATCCCCGGGCTGGGGCCCGCGATCACGGCCCGCATCGCGGCGGCGCTCGAGCTGGGGCGCCGTCTGGCGAGGGAGGGGCCCGCCGAGCGGGCACTGATTCGTGGGCCCCGTGACGTCTTCGAGCTCTGCGCACCCGCGCTGCGAGACCTGCCCCAGGAGGAGTTCCGGGTAATGCTCCTCAACACGCAGCACGCCGTTCTGCGCGAGGTCCTCGTGACCCGCGGGACGCTCGATGGCTCACTCGTCCACCCGCGCGAGGTGTTCCGGGCCGCCATCGCGGAGGGGGCCGCGGGGGTGATCCTGGTGCACAACCATCCGTCCGGCGATCCGACGCCCTCGCCCGAAGACAGGAGTGTCACCCGGCAGCTCGCCGAGGCGGGGAAGGTCGTGGGCATCCCCGTGGTCGATCACGTCGTCATCGGTGACGCCCGCTATACATCCTTCGTCGAGTCTGGTCTGCTACAGGACTGAGCGCGGTGGCACGTGGAGGCGGCGAGTCCTATACTCCGCACATGGATCTGAAGGCACCAGATATTGCGGCGGCGTACGCTGCCTTCGAGCGGGGTGAATACGCGACGTCGCTCGACCTCGCGCGTCGTATCCTGAGCACCCGGCCCGCCTACGCAGACATGCGCAACCTCGCCGGCATCTCCCTCGCGCTCCTCGGTGACTCGGAGGCGGCGCTGGAGGAGCTGGACGCGGCGATTGCGATCAACCCGGAGTACGTGGAGGCGCTGCTCAACCGCGCCCTCGTGCTGAACGACCTCGGTCGATTCGACGAGGCGAAGGAAACCCTGGAGCGGGCGAGCGCCCGGGAGCAGTCTGCGGCGGACGGCATCCCCGCGATCGCCGCGGCCCGCATCGCGAACGCGCATGCCCACATCGGCGACCTGTACACGGCAGTGGGTGCGCACGAGCGCGCATGGCGCGAGTACAGGACGGCGCTGGAGCTGCGACCGAACTTTCCGGACGTTCGCCACCGCGCGGGCAGGACTCTCCTCGAGCTGGGTCGCGTGAAGGAGGCGGTGCGGATGCTGCGTCGGGTGGTGCTCGACACGCCATCGTACACACCGGCACGCCTGGACCTGGGGCTCGCGCTTCTACGCGATGGTGACGTGGACGCGGCACGGGCAGAGTGGGATGCCTGCCGCGCCGAAGGGATCGACTCGCCGCAGCTGCGCGCGTACCTGGCGCTCGTCGACCAGTCCGAGCGTGCGAAGCCGCAGTCTGGAGGGGACGCAGGCTAGGTGGTGCGCGCGGACGTGGCCCCGTGCGTCACGGCATCCGTGAGTACGCGGGCCGTGGCGCCGCGCTCGACGCGCTCGCGGAAGTACGGAATCGTGAGCTCGAGGCCTTCGTCGAGGGAGTGCCCCGGTTCCCAGCCCAGCAGCTCCCGTGCTCTCGTTATGTCGGGACGACGCACCTTGGGATCGTCTTCCGGGAGCGGGAGGGATTGGATCGTCGATGTGCTGCCGGTCAGGGCGATGACCTTCTCTGCCAGCTCGCGCACCGTGAACTCGTGCGGGTTGCCGATGTTGACCGGCTCGTGCACGTCGGACATGAAGAGTCGGTAGATGCCGTCCACCTCGTCCGCTACGTAGCAGAACGACCGGGTCTGGGAGCCGTCGCCGTAGACGGAGAGCGGCTCGTTGCGCAGCGCCTGCACGATGAAGTTGGACACGACGCGTCCGTCGGCCGGACGCATGCGTGGCCCGTACGTGTTGAAGATGCGGACGATGCGGGTGTCGAGGCCGTGGTAGGTGTGGTACGCCATCGTCATGGCCTCGGCGAACCGCTTGGCCTCATCGTAGACGCCGCGCGGCCCGATCGGGTTGACGTGCCCCCAGTACGTCTCGGGTTGCGGGTGGACCTGGGGATCGCCGTACACCTCGGACGTCGACGCCAGCAGGTACCGGGCGCCCTTCGCCTTGGCCAGCCCCAGTGTCTTGTGTGTACCGAGGGAGCCGACCTTGAGCGTGGGGATCGGGTGCTCGAGGTAGTCGACCGGACTCGCCGGACTCGCGAAGTGCAGCACGCCGTCGAGAGGGCCTTCGACGTAGACGTAGTCGACGACGTTGTACTCGATGAACCGGAAGCCCGGGTTCCCGATGAGGTGCGCGATGTTGTCCGGTGAGCCGGTGATGAAGTTGTCCATGCCGATGACCTCGTGGCCTTCGGCGAGGAACCGGTCACAGAGATGGGATCCGAGAAAGCCGGCGGCGCCGGTGATCAGAATGCGCATGACCCTACGGAAACAGGGACTCAGTGGACGCCGATGACGCTATGGACCTGCCAGAGTCCGGGCAAGCGGCACGCTCTGTGAACCGCCGTAGCGGCCGGGAGTAGAAACACATATGGCCAACACTGCCCAGGTTCTTTCCGACCAGACCGGACTCGACGCCCTGCCGTCGCGCCTGCGCCAGTCCATCGAGCCGTACGCCGATCGGCTCGACGTGGACATGATCGTGCGTGCCTACCGTTTCAGCGAGAAGGCGCACGAGGGGCAGAAGCGCGCGTCGGGCGAGGCATACCTGGATCACACGGTCGAGGTCGCGAAGATCCTGGCCGACCTGCACCTCGATACCCTGACGATCGCGTCGGCGCTGATCCACGACGTGGTCGAGGACACGATCTTCACGCTCGAGGACGTGGAGCGGGAGTTCGGGCCCCAGGCCGCGCGCATCGTCGATGGCGTCACGAAGATCGGTAAGGTGCAGTTCCGCTCGTCGACGGAGCAGCAGGTCGAGAATTACCGGAAGCTGCTGCTGTCGATGGCGCAGGACGCGCGCGTCATCCTGATCAAGCTGGCGGACCGGCTGCACAACATGCGCACGCTCGAGCACCTGCGGCCGGACAAGCGGCGCCGCATCGCGACGGAGACGCGCGAGATCTACGCGCCGCTCGCCCACCGGCTCGGTATGGCGCAGATCCGCTGGGAGCTCGAGGACCTGGCCTTCAAGCACCTCGAGCCGGAGGAGTATCGCGCGCTCGCAAAGAAGATCGCGGACAAGCGCGCGGAGCGCGAGGAGAACATCGAGGCCCTGCGCCAGCCGCTCGAGGAGGAGCTGCGCAATGCCGGGATCCCGTGCGAGGTCTACGGTCGTCCGAAGCATCTCTGGTCGATCTACCGGAAGATGCAGAAGCGCGGCCGCCCGTACGAGGAGATCTACGACCTGATGGCGATCCGCGTCGTCACGGACACGATCGCCAACTGTTATCATGCGCTCGGCGTGATCCACAACAAGTGGACGCCCCTCCAGGAGCGGTTCCACGACTACATCGCCACGCCGAAGTCGAACATGTACCGGTCGCTGCACACGACGATCTTCGGTCCGGGCGGACGGCTCTACGAGATCCAGATCCGCACGACGGAGATGCACCGCACGGCCGAGTACGGTATCGCGGCGCACTGGCGCTACAAGGAGGGCACGAACCGCCCGAGCGACGAGGTCGACGAGACGCTCTCCTGGTTCCGCCAGGTCCTCGAGTGGCAGCAGGACACGCGCGAGCCGGAGGAGTTCATGGAGTTCCTCCGGATCGATCTGTTCCAGGACGAGATCTTCGTCTTCACGCCGAAGGGCGACGTGAAGCAGCTCCCCCGTGGTGCAACGCCGATCGACTTTGCGTTTGCGGTGCACACGGAGGTCGGGCTGCACTGCGCCGGCGCCAAGGTGAACGGGCGCATCGCGCCGCTTTCCCGTGAGCTGAAGAACGGCGACACGGTCGACATCACGACCGACCCGCGGCAGCGCCCGTCGCGCGACTGGCTCGCGTTCGTGAAGACCGCCCGCGCGCGCCAGAAGATCCGCAGCTACGTCAAGAGCCAGGAGAGCAGGGTCTCGCTCGAGCTGGGCAGGGAGCTGTTCGAGCGGGAGCTGCGCCGCGCGAAGAAGGAGAAGCCGTCGGACGAGGCGATGGCGGCCGCCGCGCGCGCGCTCAACATGCCCGACTTCGACCATGTGCTGGCGGCACTCGGCCGCGGCGATATCGGGCCGACCGCGATCCTGAAGGAACTGTTCCCCGGTGAGGAGCCGAAGCCGCCGAAGCCGCCGACCGCCTTCGAGCGGTTCGTCAGCAAGGTCCGCAAGAGCGAGCGCGGGGTCCGCATCCAGGGCGTCGACAACATGATGATCCGCTACTCGCAGTGCTGCCAGCCGGTACCGGGCGACTCGGTGATCGGCTACATCACCCGCGGGCGCGGCATCTCGATCCACCGCACGGACTGCCCGAACGTCCTGAACCTGTCGGAGCACCCGGAGCGGCGTGTGGAGATCGAGTGGGAGGCGGAGTCACAGGATCGCTTCTTCGTGCGCGTGGTGGTGGAGGGCACGGACCGCAGGGGGCTGCTCTCCGACATCGCCATGGCGATCACGGAGACCGGGACGAACATCGGCTCCGCGGAGATCCGCTCGACGGACGGCGGCATGACGGGGTCCTTCGTCGTCGAGGTGAGCGACCTGCAGCACCTGAAGAAGGTGATGCGCGCGATCCGGAACGTGAACGGCGTGCTGGCGGCGGAGAGACGGGAACATTTTGCCGGGGTCGAGGAGTAGGTCGTTCCCGGGTCTGCCTCCGGTTGCCGCATTCGCCTCCAGACCGTTAGTCTTCCAGTCTATGCCTCGATTGAGACGCCAACTGGCCTCACTGCTCGCACTGGTCGCGGCCCTCAGCGCCGGACAGCTCCACGCACAGGACGGCCCCCTCCCGGTGGGTTCGGCCCCGGAGGCCGTGCTGCGACCCGGCGATGCGGTGCGGATCACGGTGTACGGCCACCAGGAACTGACGGGCGAGTTTCCCGTGACCGGCGACGGCTACATCGCACACCCGATCTACCGTACGGTGCGGGTGGTCGGTGTGCCGCAGGAGGAGATCGAGCGGCGCGTCCAGGAGATCCTTTACGACTTCGATGCGCAGCCGCGCTTCGTGGTCGAGCCGCTCGTGCAGGTCGTCGTCGGCGGCGAGGTGCGACAGCCGAACCTGTATGCACTGTCGCCGGAGATGACCGTGTCCCAGGCAGTCGGCCTGGCGGGCGGCGTGACCGATCGCGCCCGCCTCGACCGGGTGCGTCTCATCCGGGATGGCGTGGAGCAGCGGCTCGACCTCACGGCGCCGGACGCGGCGATCCGCGAGATGAACGTTCAGTCGGGCGATCAGATCATCGTCGACCGACGCGTCTCGATCTTTCGTGAGTACATCGCGCCGGCGGGCAGCATCGCGAGCGCGATCGTGTCCGTCATCGCGTTGATCGTACGATAGCCTGATGTCGGATCTCGTTCCGCACGACAACGGTGGCGGGCTGCAATCGACCGGCCAGCAGCCGCCCCCCTTCGCACCGGCCTCACCGGTTACGCGCCCGCAGGTCGAGGACACCATCGACCTGCGCGAGCTGATCGATGTCCTGCGTCGCAACAAGCGGCTCATTCTCGCGGTTACCTTCGTCTTCACGCTCATCGCGTTCGTCATCGTTCAGCGACAGCTGCCGCAGTACCGCGCGGAGGGAGTCTTCCGCCTCAAGGACGAGCGGCAGGCGCTGACCGGCCAGCTCGTGACGCCGGGTGTGGAGCAGGTGCTCGGACGAACGGCGGATCCGCTGCTCTCGGAGATCGAGGTCCTGCGCAGCCGAACCGTCATCGGCGAGGTCGTCGAGCGGTTCGGTCTCCGCCTCCAGCCGGAGACGCGGGGCGTCACGCTCGCGATCTTCCAGGATGTGGAGGTGGCTCCCGATGCCGCGGTCGACACGATCCAGGTGTCGTTCGAGGACGACGGCGTGGTCGCGCGGTCGCGTGCCGGGGAACAGCGGGCTGCGTACGGTCAACCGCTCTACATCAGTGGCGCCCGCTTCACCGTGCCGGAACGCCCCGAGCACGGAGAGGCAACGTTCGTCATCGTGCCGGCAGTAACGGCGGCGGAGCGGCTTCTCGAGAACCTGGTCACGCGGCCCGTCGATCGTACGGACGTGGTGCGCGTGCAGTACACGTCGTCGAGTCCGCAGTTCTCCCAGGCGATCGTCAATGCGACCCTCGAAGCCTTCCAGGTCGCGAGCGCGCGTAACGCTGCACAGCAGTCGCAGCGCCGCCGCGCTTTCATCGAGGAGCAGCTCGCCAGCACGGACAGCACGCTTGCGGCCGCGCAGGCCGAGCTCGCCGCGTTCCGCAGCCGCGAGGAGGTCCTCAGCTCACGCGAGCAGCTCGCTGCGCAGCAGACGAGTCGTACGGAGCTGGAGATGCGCCGGCAGGCGCTCGACGCCGAGCGCCGCGTGTACCGCGACCTGCTCAATGCATTGTCGCGGGATTCCGCCGGGATCGGCACGTTCGTGTCGTCCCCCGGGATCGCGCAGAACCCGGTCATCTCCGGTTTGTACGCCCAGCTCCTCCAGTACCAGACCCGCCGCGACTCCCTCACGGCGGGACAGTTCGGCCGTTCCGAGCAGAGCGCGCCGGTCCGCCAGGTCACGGCGCAGATCGCATCGACGCAGCTGCAGCTCCGCGACGCGGTGACCAGCCACCTGGGCGCACTGGACGGGCAGATCAGCGCGCTCGACGACCTGCTCGCCCGCTCCTCTGCAGAGATCCGCTCGCTGCCGGCGAAGGAAGCCGAGGAGATGCGGCTCGTGCTCCGGCTCGAGACCGCGCAGCGTGTGGCCGACCAGCTGCGCGAGGAGTACCAGCGCGCGCAGATCGCCGAGGCGATCGAGGTCGGACAGGTCGAGGTCGTGGACTGGGCCGCTCTGCCATTGCAGCCGATTGGCAGCGGCAAGGCGTTGAAGCTCATGCTCGGTCTGATGCTCGGTCTCATGGTCGGCAGCGGCGCCGCCTTCCTGCGCGAGCACCTGAACCGCACGGTGGCGAGCCGCAGCGAGCTGGAGCCGCTGCTGCTGGCACCCGTTCTCGGCACGGTCCCCTCGATTCAGGCGAACGGGACGAAGCCGGGCAGGCGGCGTCTCACGCCGCTGCGGCTCCCCGCACTCGGCGGCGGCGGTCAACGCACGCATCCAGTCGAGACGACGGGCAGCTCGCTCGTCACGCTGACGAATGCGCATTCGCCCGGCGCCGAAGCGTATCGCAGCCTGCGCACCAACCTGCTGTTCTCGCGCGCTGCGCGACGGCTGCAGACGCTTGCCATCACCAGCTCGGCGCCTGCGGAGGGCAAGTCGACCACGTGCGCCAACCTCGCGATCGCCTTCGCCCAGCAGGGCATGCGCGTGCTGCTGATCGACGCGGACATGCGCCGGGCATCGTTGCACACGCTCTTCAATCTCTCCCGCGAGCCGGGGCTTTCCGACGTGCTCGGATCGGACGCCGAGGTGCGGGACGTCATTCGCCCCGGCGGCACGCCCGGCCTGGACCTCCTGACCGCCGGGCTCGTTCCGTTCAACCCGGCCGAGCTGCTGGGTGGCGGGCGCATGAAGGCGATGCTGGAGGATCTGCGTCGCGACTACGAGCTGATCATCATCGACACGCCACCCGTGCTGGCTGCCGGGGATGCTGCGATCCTGGCAGCGATCTCCGACGCGACCGTGCTGGTCGTCCGCGCCGGCCAGACGGACAGGGCCGCCGCCCGAGCAGCGGCCGACCAGGTGCGGGCCGTCGGCGGCAGGCTGATCGGCTCGATCCTGAATGACCCCGAGGGTTCGACCCTGCGCTACGGCGAGTACTACTACAACGCCTACTATGGCGCAGAAGAGCATACCTGAGGGAACCCGGGACAGTTAACCGGAAACAAGACCATTGATCCGACGACGGGCTGACTGGTATGCTTCTGGCACCTGTTGCCGTGGGCGGAGGACCCGTCCAGGCGATCTCGTCGGGGGAGGGGTTGGAGACGTGGCTGCACCGAAATGCCTGTTCTGCGGCTCGATGGACACGATGCCGCCGTTCCGCAAGTCAGAGCGAATTCCGCTACTTACAGCACTGTTCCCGATTCGCCGACGCTACTGCCGCGAATGCTCCCGGCACTTCATCTCCTTCACCCGTCCGGGCAGCAGCGGGCGGGTTTACCGGACAGAGCACAAGCTCGGCGATTCGTCGGCACGTGGCAAAACGCACATCTGATCGCTGAATGCCAGACAACAGGGCGGTGGCCGCGAGGTCGCCGCCCTTTCTCTTTCCCTGCCATGCGCCGGTGGCTCATTCCGGCCGCTTCGGTGTACATTCGGGCCTATGGCCACATTCGACCTGAAACTCCCCTTCGAGCTCTCCGGCGACCAGCCCTCCGCGATCGAGGAGCTGGCGTCCGGCTTCCAGTCGGGCGAGCGCTACCAGACCCTGCTCGGTGTCACGGGGTCCGGCAAGACCGTCACGATGGCGAACGTCATCCAGCGGCTGGGCCGCCCCACGCTCGTGATGTCGCACAACAAGACATTGGCGGCGCAGCTCTACGGGGAGCTGAAGCAGTTCTTTCCGCACAATGCCGTCGAGTACTTCATCTCGTACTACGACTACTACCAGCCGGAAGCGTACGTGCCGTCGTCGGACACGTACATCGAGAAGGACAGCTCGATCAACGAGGACATCGAGCGGCTGCGGCTGCGGGCGACGTCGTCGCTGATGGAGCGCGACGACGTGATCGTCGTTGCATCGATCTCCTGCATCTACGGCCTGGGCGACCCGATCCAGTATCGTCAGCTCATGCTGATGCTGGAGGTCGGGCAGCAGATGACGCGACGTGACATCCTGCAGTCGCTCGTGCGGATCCAGTACGCACGCAACGACATGGAGTTCGTGCGCGGTACGTTCCGCGTGCGCGGTGACGTCGTCGAGATCTTCCCGGCGTACGAGGAGCAGGCCGTCCGGATCGAGCTGTGGGGCGACGAGATCGAGCGCATCAGTCGCTTCGACCCGATCACGGGCGAGACGATCGTGCGGCTGCAGCGCGCCGCGATCTACCCGGCCACGCACTTCGTCACGCAGAAGAGCACGGTCGAGCGCGCGGTGACGCTGATCCGGGACGAGCTGGAGGAGCGGCTGCTCGAGCTGCGCGCGGCGGGCAAGCTGCTCGAGGCGCAGCGGCTGGAGCAGCGCACGAACTTCGACATCGAGATGCTGCTCGAGATCGGCACGTGCCCGGGCGTCGAGAACTACTCGCGCCACCTCACGGGCCGCGCGGCGGGCGAGCGGCCGGCGTGTCTGTTCGACTACTTCCCGGAGGACTTCCTCGTCATCGTGGACGAGTCGCACCAGACGATCCCGCAGATTCGCGGCATGTACAACGGCGACCGGGCGCGGAAGCTGACGCTCGTCGAGTACGGGTTCCGGCTGCCCAGCGCGCTGGACAATCGCCCGCTCACGTTCGAGGAGTGGGAGGAGATGGTACCGCGCGCGATGTTCGTGTCCGCGACGCCCGGGGAATACGAGCTCGCGAAGACACACGGCGTGGTCGTGGAGCAGCTCATCCGACCGACGGGGCTGCTCGATCCGCCGGTCGAGGTCCGCCCCGTCAAGGGCCAGGTCGACGACCTCCTGGCCGAGATCCGCGTGCGCGAGAAGCGCGGCGAGCGCGTGCTCGTCACCACGCTGACCAAGCGGATGGCGGAGGACCTGACGGACTACCTCGCGCAGGTCGGCGTGCGGGTGCGCTACATGCACGCGGACATTGACGCGATCGAGCGCATGGAGATCCTGCGCGACCTGCGCCTGGGTCGCTTCGACGTGCTCGTCGGCATCAACCTGCTGCGCGAGGGGCTGGACCTGCCGGAGGTGTCGCTCGTCGCGATCCTCGATGCGGACAAGGAAGGGTTCCTGCGCGACGAGCGCTCACTGATCCAGACGATCGGTCGTGCGGCGCGAAACGCCAACAGCATCGCGATCATGTACGCCGACCGGATCACCGGGTCGATGCAGCGCTGCATCGAGGAGACGAACCGCCGGCGCGCGATCCAGCAGGCCTACAACGAGGCGCACGGTATCACGCCGCAGACGATCCGGAAGAGCGTCGAGGAGCTGATGCTGTCCACGCGGGTCGCCGACGCGCGCCTCGATCCGAAGGCGCGCGCCGCCGGGGCAGGGAGGGTGGCCGAGCAGCCGGCGACCTACGCGTCCGAGGTCGACCTGGAGGAGTGGGCGAAGATCCTCGAGGCCGAGATGAACGAGGCGGCGACGAACCTGGACTTCGAGCGCGCCGCGCGCCTGCGCGACGAGCTGCTCGACGTACGTGCGAAACTCTCCGGCGCTGCGTAGCTTCCGCTGCCCGGGTACCAGGGCTCGAAACGGACCATGTCACGCCGGAGCGGGATGAAAGTCGCACTCATTACGGGGATCACGGGCCAGGACGGCTCGTACCTCGCCGAGCTGCTGCTGTCGAAGGGCTACGAGGTGCATGGCGTGATCCGGCGCGCGTCGCAGTTCAACACCGACCGGATCGACCACCTCTACGTGGACCCGCACGAGCCGTCGGCCAACCTCTTCCTCCACTACGGCGACCTGCTGGACGGAGCGGGCCTCCGCCGCATCATCGCCGAGACGAACCCGGACGAGATCTACCACCTCGGCGCGCAGTCGCACGTGAAGGTCTCGTTCGAGCAGCCGTCGTACACGGCCAACACGGACGCCGTCGGCACGCTCCGTCTCCTCGAGGCGCTGCGCGACCAGTGCAACGGGACCGGCAAGTCGGTCAGGTTCTACAACGCGGGCTCCTCCGAGATGTTCGGCAAGTCGACGCCGCCGCAGAACGAGGCGACGCCGTTCTACCCGCGCAGCCCGTACGCCGTGAGCAAGGTCGCCGCCCACTGGTATGCCGTGAACTACCGCGAGGCGTACGGCCTGTTCATCGCCAACGGCATCCTGTTCAACCACGAGTCCCCGCGGCGCGGTGAGACGTTCCTGACGCGCAAGGTAACGCGGGCCGTCGGTCGCATCGCGATGGGGCTTCAGGACAAGCTGTACCTGGGGAACCTGGATGCGAAGCGCGACTGGGGCTACGCCGGCGACTACGTGAAGGCGATGTGGCTGATGCTGCAGCAGGACGAGCCCGACGACTACGTGATCGCGACGGGCGAGTCGCATTCGGTGCGGGAGTTCGTCGAGGCGGCGTTCGGCGAGGCGGGCCTCGACTGGCGCAAGTATGTCGAGACCGATCCGCGCTACATCCGGCCCACCGAGGTGGACCACCTCGAGGGCGACGCGTCCAGGGCCCGCTCGAAGCTCGGCTGGGCACCCGAGGTCACGTTCGCCGAGCTCGTCCGCATGATGGTCGCGCATGACATGGAGCTGGCACGGCAGGAGCGCACGCTGCGCGATGCCGGGCACGTCGTCGCCGCGCGCGGCGCTGCCTCGTTCTGATGGCTGCGCTTCCGTTCCGGCCGATGCAGCCGGAGAGCAGGATCTACGTCGCGGGGCACCGCGGCCTCGTAGGGTCCGCGATCGTGCGGCGGCTGCGTGATGCCGGGTTCCAGAACCTGCTCCTGCCGGATCGCAGCGAGCTCGACCTGACCCGGCAGAGCGAGGTCGAGCGGTTCTTCGCGGCGGAAAAGCCCGAGTACGTCTTCCTCGCGGCCGCAAAGGTGGGCGGGATCCTGGCCAACGACACCTGGCCTGCGGATTTCATCCGCGACAACACGCTGATCGAGATGCTCGTGCTCGATGCCGCACACCGGCACGGTGTCGAGCGCGTGCTCTTCCTCGGAAGCTCGTGCATCTACCCGAAGCACGCGCCGCAGCCGCTCCGGGAAGAGTATCTGCTGACCGGTCCGCTCGAGCCGACGAACGAGGCCTACGCGATCGCCAAGATCCTCGGCATCAAGACCGTCGAAGCGTACCGTCGGCAGCATGGCGTACGCTGGATCAGCGCAATGCCGACCAACCTGTACGGGCCGAACGACAACTTCGATCTCGAAACCGGTCACGTCCTGCCCGCCCTGATCCGACGGTTCCATGAGGCCAGGGAGAGCGGCGCACCGTCCGTGACGCTGTGGGGCACCGGCACGCCGCGGCGCGAGTTCCTGCACGTCGACGACCTCGCCGACGCCTTGTTCTTCCTCATGCAGAACTACGACGGCGACGCATTCGTCAACGTTGGCGTGGGCGAGGACGTGACGATCCGCGACCTGGCGGAGCTCGTGCGTCGCATCGTCGGATACGAGGGCACGATCGAGTTCGACGCCTCGAAACCGGACGGGACGCCGCGCAAGCTCATGGACGTCTCTCGACTCACGGCGCTCGGATGGCGGGCTCGAATCCGCCTGGAGGAGGGCGTTCGGGCCACCTATGAGTGGTATCGAGGGTCGATCGAACGACGGGAGAGCGCAGGGGCCATGACGTGACTATCGGAGCCGGATGACCCTGTCATTCAGGATCGGCTGCCGACCTGTTCGCTGGCCGGATCCGGATACATCGGCCGGGCTCGTTCCACAACGAGGTAGACGGCGACGACCAGCGCGAGGGCGCCGATCAGAAGGATCGGCGCCTTTCGCGTATCAGACATCATCAGATACGCGACTGCGCCCAGCATCAGATTCAGGACGATCACCGCCCCTGTTACAGCGCCGTGAGACAGGCCGGCCTGCACCGCACGCTGGTAGGCGTGCAGACGGTGCGCCTGAAACCACTTCTCTCCGCGCAGAACGCGGCGCGCGAGCGTTAACGTGGCGTCCACGAAAAACGCCGCGCCCAGCACCAGCCAAACGACCAGCGGCGGGCCACCGACATTCTCGGATGCGAGCGCGATGACCGCGACACAGTACCCGAGCAGGCCGGAGCCGACGTCGCCCATGAAGATCCTCGCCGGGTCCCAGTTCCAGACCAGGAACCCCGCGGCGGCGGCGGCGACCAGTGCAGCGGCGACCGCGACGGACGAAGCACCGACGAGGTACGCCAACAGGCCGCCAATGGTGCACACGACCAGTGCCTCGGATGCGGCAATGCCGTCGATACCGTCCATGAAGTTGAAGAGGTTGATCAGCCAGACAATGCCCAGCGCGCCGAGGACCCAGCCGGCGGCGCCGAGCGTCAGCTCGCCGCCGCCCAGCTCGAGCGAGGGGAGGCCGCCCAGCAGTCCAAGTGCGAGCGATGCCGCGATAAAGTGTACCGCGGCACGCACCAGCGCGGAGACGTGTCGCCTGTCGTCCACAAACCCGATCCCCGCGATCAGTGCGCCTCCCGCTACGAGCGCCATGAACAGCGTCCGGTCCATCCAGCCGAGACCGTACGCTGCACTCAAGCCAGCCACGAGACCTGCGAAGATGCCGATTCCGCCACCGCGAGGCGTTGGCTCGCTGTGCGAGCTGCGTTCATTCGGCACGTCGATAAGCGACGCTCGGACGGCGTACTGTCGGACCAGCCAGGTGACCGCAGCCGCAACCGCGGCCACGAGAACGATCAGGAAAGCTGCATTCACTTTATCGGAACGAGCGCGCGGGTTCGTCCGCCGCCCCACAGCCTTGGATCAGTGCGCATGCCTGGCGCTGCAATGCGCCACGGCCGGATCGAGCCGCCCGGCAGCGAGCGGGACCGTAAGAGTGCCGCGCTCCATCTGTCGTGGCAACCCGAGGTCAAAAACAAAAGAAACGTTGTAAGCTCCGACCGGGGGGACTCGTAGTCCCCCGTCTTGCGTCCGCTGCACGCATGGGCGTATACATGGTGGTATACAGCTCCACTTACCCTGTGCGGGACGCGACCCTGACGAGACGAG
>Ga0207873_1002638_pt1 | contig 14291 bp, 9 predicted proteins | sample BGWIniCompost_FD_187373 | JGI IMG/M metagenome (GOLD analysis project Ga0207873, IMG submission 187373) | Cellulose adapted compost microbial communities from Newby Island Compost Facility, Milpitas, CA, USA - BGW Initial Compost (SPAdes)... ...
CGGCGTGCGAGCCAGTGCGGTGGTGCAGGCCCCGGGAGTCTCCTCCTTCGACCTGAGGGGAGGAACCTCCGGTGCCGTCGCACCCGCCGCGGTCCCGATCCCCCATGGCACCGTCCGGCGGCGCGAATGTACCGTCGCGCCGGCCTCGCACCGCCGGACGGCATCAGAAGCCCGGGGCCGCCGTACGACGACCCTCACGGCCTCATCGGGCGAGCGCCCCGGACGCGGACGGTCCCGCGTCCGGGGCGCTCTCGTCGTTCCCGGCGGCCGCCGCGGCCCGGCGTGCGGAACGGCGCGGTGCGCAGCAGTCTGGGGGCATGGCACATCCGACGGAGCATCCGCACATCGTGGTGCATCCCCCTGCCATGGACGGCTCCCGGAGGGTCACCACGGGTGACCGGACCCTGGGACTCGCCACGCATGCCGACGACGTGAGCGAGATCCTCCGGCTGGCCGATCTGTACGTCACCGACCTCGAGGACGCCGACTTCATCGAATGGCAGGGCGGCGGGCCCGACGAGTGGCCGGGTCTCTCGGAGCACCACGAGCACCACGGGCAGCCGCATGCGAGGCAGCACGAGCACCACCAGCACTGAGGGGCGGCAGCCGAGGAGGGCCGGGGGCGGCGGACCCGGGCGCCGGGCCGATGACGCCGGTGGCAGCGGGCGCGCGCCTACGCCAGGCGTCGTAGCCCGCCTACGGCATGCTCAAATCAACCTCTGAACCGGGCCGGCGAGGCTTGGGGCGCCCCCGCGGGCGGGCACACTTCCCGCACACGGAACCCGCCGACACGGGGGCGGCGGGCTCCGTGTCCGAGGGGCACGAGGGGGGTGCCGTCATGAACCCGCTTTCCGGAGTACACCGCACGCCCCACGAGCTCGCCCTGCTGCGCGACGGCCCGCGCGCCGCGGTCACGGTCGCCGCGTCGTCTGCCTGTATCTGCGGGGCGCGGTGGTGGCGGGCGCCCCGGGGACCATGCCGGCCGTCGAGTCCGAGGCGGGCGACGCGCTGCCGGAGCTGCCGCCGCCCGGAGTCCCCCTCGATCCGCCGCCCGAGGCGCCGCAGTGGACGTGGACCGCGGCCGGCGGCGGGCAGCCGTCCGACGGCGAAGGGCTGCCAGGCGCCTCGAGGGCGGGCGCCCCGGACGACTCGTGGGGAGTGACTGGCGGGCCCCGTATCTGGAGAGCGCCGTGTACCAGCGCCTCCATGAGCCGTGCGATCTGCCGGAGTTGGTGCGCGACCCCGTGGTGCCGTGGGCGGTCGCCGAGGTGCGCGCGGGTCTCGCGGCGGCGGGCCTGGTGGGCGGGCCGCTGCTCCGGGCGACCCGGGCGGCCCGCGGGCGGCTGCGCGCGCTGCGCGAGGCATCCCCCCTGCCGGCGAGCCGGCGCGGCCTGCCGGACCACGCCAGGCTGCTCGCCGTCGCCCTGCACGGCGAGCCGGCGCTGCGGATGCTGGTGCCGCGGTTCGCCCTGCGGGCCGGTCTGGTGCCGCGGGCCGAGGTGCGGGACCGGGGGATGCTCCGCCACCACCCCAGGGGGCAGCGGCGGGAGCCTGTACCACTGCGGCGGGGGCGGCCGGGGCGGAGGGGACTGACGCGCGTGTGCGGGGACGGAGACGGCAGTGAGGGGCGGCCCCGTGCGGGACCGCCCCTCGCTCCTGACCGCGTGGGTCAGACCTTCAGCGGCTTGATCGCCGTCGGCGCGTGCTCGGGCCGGGTCGCCAGCTCCTCGAACTCCACCACGTCGGAGATGTCGTTGGTGCCCGACATGGAGATGTTGGTGACGCGCTCCAGGATGGCCTCGACGACGACCGGGACGCGGTGCTCGGCGGCGAGCTTCTTGGCCTGCTCCAGGGCGTCGCCCAGCTCGTTCGGGTCGGTCACCCGGATCGCCTTGCAGCCGAGGCCCTCGGCGACCTTGACGTGGTCGACACCGTAGACGCCCAGCTCGGGCGCGTTGATGTTCTCGAACTCCAGCTTGACCTGGAAGTCGATGTCGAAGGCCCGCTGTGCCTGGCGGATCAGACCCAGGTAGGAGTTGTTCACCAGGACGTGGACGTAGGGGATCTTGTGCTGGGCGCCGACCGCCAGTTCCTCGATCATGAACTGGAAGTCGTAGTCACCGGAGAGGGCGACGACCTGCGCCCCGGGGTCGGCCTTGGCGACGCCGAGCGCGGCCGGCACGGTCCAGCCGAGCGGGCCCGCCTGGCCGCAGTTGATCCAGTGCCGGGGGCGGTAGACGTGCAGCATCTGCGCGCCGGCGATCTGGGAGAGGCCGATGGTGGAGACGTAGCGGGTCTCGGGGCCGAAGGCCTTGTTCATCTCCTCGTAGACGCGCTGCGGCTTGATCGGGATGTCGTCGAAGTGGGTGCGCCGCTGGAGCTTCGCCTTGCGCTCCTGCGCGGCGGCGGCCCAGGCGGAGCGGTCGGGCAGGGTGCCGGCCGCCTTGAGCTCCCTGGCGACCTCGACGAACAGCTCCAGCGCGGCCTTGGCGTCGGAGGTGATGCCGTAGTCCGGGGCGAAGATCTTGCCGATCTGGGTGGGCTCGATGTCGACGTGCACGAACTTCCGTCCGGCGGTGTAGACGTCCAGCTTGCCGGTGTGGCGGTTGGCCCAGCGGTTGCCGATGCCCAGGACGAAGTCGGACTCCAGGAAGGTGGCGTTGCCGTAGCGGTGGGAGGTCTGCAGGCCGACCATGCCGGCGTTGAGCTCGTGGTCGTCGGGCAGGACGCCCCAGCCCATCAGGGTGGGCACGACCGGAGTGCCCGTCAGTTCGGCGAACTCCACGAGCAGATCGGCCGCGTCGGCGTTGATGATGCCGCCGCCCGCGACGATCAGCGGACGCTCGGCGGCGTTCAGCATGCCGATCGCCTTCTCGATCTGCGCGCGGGTCGCGGCGGGCTTGTAGACCGGCAGCGGCTCGTAGGTGCCGGGGTCGAACTCGATCTCGGTCATCTGGACGTCGATCGGCAGGTCGATCAGCACCGGTCCCGGCCGGCCGGAGCGCATCAGGTGGAAGGCCTGCTGGAAGACGCCGGGGACCTGTGCGGCCTCCAGGACGGTGACGGCCATCTTGGTGACCGGCTTGGCGATCGAGGCGATGTCGACGGCCTGGAAGTCCTCCTTGTGGATCACCGCGGTCGGTGCCTGGCCGGTGATGCACAGGATCGGGATGGAGTCGCCGGTCGCCGAGTAGAGGCCGGTGATCATGTCGGTGCCGGCCGGTCCCGAGGTGCCGATGCACACGCCGATGTTGCCGGGGTGCGTCCGGGTGTAGCCCTCGGCCATGTGCGAGGCCCCCTCCACATGGCGGGCGAGGGTGTGGGTGATCCCGCCGGAGGCCTTGAGCGCCGCGTAGAACGGGTTGATCGCCGCGCCGGGGACACCGAACGCGTCGGTGACGCCCTCGCGCTTGAGGATCTCAACTGCCGCGCGGGCAGCGGTCATTCGAGCCATCGAGTACTCCTGCTTCGGCCATCGGATTCGCACTCCCGTCGCGCCCACGCGGTGAGCTGTCTCCGTGCACGTCCGGAGCTTCCACAATTCCGTATTGCGGAAACTAGTTTCTACGATCTGAAAGAAATGTAGGCGGGCGAGCGGAAGCCCGTCAAGAGAGCGGCCAAGCGCCGGACAGGCACCCGGGCTGTGGAGCACCATGGGGGCGCTGCCCCGAGCCGAGAGACATCCAGGAGTGGGCCATGTCCCAGAGCCTGGCGGTGCGCTGCCCCGAGTGCCGGCGCGCGCACCGTTACACGGCACCCTCGTACCCCTGCGCCTGCGGCGCGCCGGTCGTCCCCCCGCTGGACGCGGACGGCGAGCCCACCCGGGTCGAACACCGGGCCTGGCAGGAGGACTGGATCACGGTGCTCTGCGGCAGCTGCGGGCGGCGCGGACAGTGGCCCCGCCCCGAGCTGGGCTGCCCCTGCGGGACGGTGCTGCGCATCCCGGTGACGGCCGACGCCCCTCGGCGCCCGGCCCTGCCCTCCGTGACCATCCGCACGGCACGCGACGCGGTCACCGCCGTCGTGCTCTACCTGCACCGGCTCGGCTACGCCGGCATCCGCCGCGCGGACCACCGCCCGCCCTCCGGCATCGGACTGGCCGGACGCGGCGTCCTCGCCCATGTCGACCCCTCCGCCCGCCCGGCCACCCTGCGCGACGTGGAGTGCCTCTGGCTGACCGCCATGACGGAGTCGGCCGGCTGTCTCTACTTCTCCGTCACCGGCTACACCAAGGAGTCCCACGCCCGCGCCGGCACCCTCGGCATCCCCCTCTTCCTCCTCGAGCGCAGCGGCGCGGTCACCCCCGTCAACCCCCCGGCGGACCAGCTGGACGGCAGCGGGGCGTGAGCAGAGGTCCTGCGTGAGCAGCACGGGTGCGGGGCACGCCGAACCGGGTGGGGGGGACGCGCGCGACGGATGCGAGCATGCGCAAAACGAGGGGCGGCCAGGGCCGACCGGGGCGATACTCGGCGGATGCGCATACGTCCCGCCGGACCTGGTGACCTGGGCCGGCTTCAGGAGATCGAGCGGGCGGCCGGTGAGGCCTTCCGGGGGCTCGGGATGGATCGGGTCGCCGAGGACGAGCCGCCCGGGATCGATGTGCTGGAGGGGTACCGGCGGGCCGGGCGGCTCTGGGTGGCCGTCGGTGTGCTGGACGACGGGGCCGGCGCGGACACGGCCGACGCGTATCTGATGGCCGAGCCCGTGGACGGGGCGCTGCACGTCGAGCAGGTCTCGGTGCATCCCCGGGCCGCCCGCCGGGGTGTGGGCCGAGAACTGCTCGCCTACGCCGCCGAGCGAGCGCGCGAGGAAGGGCTGGCCGGTCTCACGCTGACCACCTTCGCCGAGGTGCCGTGGAACGCGCCGTACTACGCGCGCCTCGGCTTCCGCACCCTCGCGGACGGCGAACTCACCGAGGGGCTGCGGGAGATCCGCGCCCATGAGGCGCGGACCGGTCTGGACCGCTGGCCCCGGGTCTGCATGCGGCGGCCGACCGGCACCGGCACCGGCACCGGCACCTGATGCTGCGTTCCCGGGGCCCGGGTGCCGGCTAGCCGGCGGCCTGACCGGCGTACTTCTCGCGCAGCTCGACCTTGCGCACCTTGCCCGAGACCGTCATCGGGAAGGAGTCCAGGATCGCAAGGCGGCTGGGCACCTTGTAGTGGGCCAGGCGGCCCTCGCAGAAGGCGCGGACCTCCTCCAGGGCGGGCGGGTCGGCCGGGTCACGGGGGATGACACAGGCCAGGACCTCCTCGCCGTACCGTTCGTGCGGGACGCCGACGACCTGCACGTCCCGGATCTTCGGGTGGCCGTAGAGGAACTCCTCGATCTCGCGCGGGTAGATGTTCTCCCCGCCGCGGATGATCATGTCCTTGATGCGGCCGACGATCTCGACGTACCCGTCCTCCCGCATCACCGCGAGGTCCCCGGTGTGCATCCAGCGGCCGGCGTCGATCGCCTCGGCGGTCTTCTCCGGCTCCTCCCAGTAGCCGAGCATCACGCTGTAGCCACGGGTGCACAACTCACCCGCGGTGCCGCGGGGTTGAGTGTTGCCGGTGGCCGGGTCCACGATCTTGACCTCGATGTGCGGCAGGACGCGGCCGACGGTGCCGGTGCGGTGCTCCAGGTCGTCGTCGCGCCGGGTCTGCAGGGACACCGGGGAGGTCTCGGTCATGCCGTAGCAGATGGACACCTCCGCCATGTGCATCTCGGCGACCACCCGCTTCATCACCTCCACCGGGCAGGGCGAGCCCGCCATGATGCCGGTGCGCAGGGAGGTCAGGTCGTAGTCCGCGAAGTCGGGCAGGTTGAGCTCCGCGATGAACATGGTGGGCACCCCGTACAGCGAGGTGCAGCGCTCCTGCTGGACGGCGCGCAGGGTGGCCGCCGGGTCGAAGGACGGGGCGGGGATGACCATGCAGGCGCCGTGGGAGGTGGCCGCGAGGTTGCCCATCACCATGCCGAAGCAGTGGTAGAAGGGCACCGGGATGCAGACCCGGTCCTGCTCGCTGTAGGCGATCAACTCCCCCACGAAGTAACCGTTGTTGAGGATGTTGTGGTGGGAGAGGGTGGCGCCCTTGGGGAAGCCGGTGGTGCCCGAGGTGTACTGGATGTTGATGGGGTCGTCGCAGGACAGCTCCGGCCAGGCGGGGTCCGGGGTGGCGCGGGCGACCAGCGCGTCCCAGCTGGGGTCGCCGATGTGGACGACCTCGCGCAGCTCGGGGCACCGGCCGCGCACGTCCTCCGCCATGGCCCGGTAGTCGCTGGTCTTGTGGCTGAGGGAGGCGATGAGCATCCGGACGCCGGACTGCCTGAGGACGTACTCGACCTCGTGGGTGCGGTAGGCCGGGTTGATGTTCACCATGACGGCGCCGATGCGGGCGGTGGCGTACTGCACGAACACCCACTCGGGGCAGTTGACCGCCCAGATGCCCACCCGGTCGCCCTTGGCGATGCCGGAGTTGAGCAGCGCGGACGCCAGCTCGTCGACCCGCGCGGCGAACTCGGCGTAGGTCCAGCGCCGCCCGGACGGCACGTCGACCAGGGCCTCGCGGTCCGGCCAGGCGGCCACGGCGCGGTCCAGATTGGCGCCGATGGTGTCGCCCAGCAGTGCCGTGCCGCCGGTGCCGTGGGTGTAGGAGAGGGCGCTCACCGGAAGTCCTCCTCGCGGTACTCGTTGTCCGAACCGGCCGCCGTCGCCTCGCGCAGCTCGATGCGCCGGATCTTGCCGGAGACGGTCTTGGGCAGCGCGCCGAACTCCAGCCGGCGGATCCGCTTGTAGGGGGCGAGCACCTCGCGGGAGTGCTCGAACAGCACCTTCGCGGTGTCGGGCCCCGGCTCCCAGCCCTCCGCGAGCACGATGTACGCCTTCGGCACGGCGAGCCGCAGCTCGTCCGGCGCGGGCACCACGGCCGCCTCGGCCACCGCCTCGTGCTCGAGCAGCGCCGACTCCAGCTCGAAGGGGCTGATCTTGTAGTCACTGGCCTTGAACACGTCGTCGGCGCGCCCCACATAGGTGATGTAGCCGTCGGCGTCGCGGGAGCCGATGTCGCCGGTGCGGTAGTAGCCGCCGGCCATCGCCTCCGCGGTGCGCTCGGGGTCGCCGTGGTAGCCGGTCATCAGGCCCACCGGGCGCTGGGACAGGTCGATGGCGATCTCGCCCTCGTGGGCTCCGGGCGCGCCGGAGACGGGGTCGAGCAGCTCGATGCGGTAGCCGGGGCTGGGGCGGCCCATGGAGCCGGTCTTGAGGACCTGGCCGGGGCTGTTGGAGACCTGCACGGCGGTCTCGGTCTGCCCGAAGCCGTCCCGGATGGTCACGCCCCAGGCCCGCCGCACCTGCTCGATGACCTCGGGGTTGAGCGGTTCGCCCGCGGCGACGACCTCCCGGGGCGGGGTGCTCAGCTGGGTGAGGTCGGCCTGGATGAGCATGCGCCACACGGTCGGCGGGGCGCAGAAGGTGGTGACGCCGGCCTTGTCCATCTCGGCCATCAGGCGGGCCGCGTCGAAGCGGGTGTAGTTGTGCAGGAAGACGGTCGCCTCGGCGTTCCACGGGGCGAAGAGATTGGACCAGGCGTGCTTGGCCCAGCCGGGCGAGGAGATGTTGAGGTGCACGTCGCCGGGCCTCAGGCCGATCCAGTACATCGTCGCGAGATGGCCGATCGGGTACGACACATGCGTGTGCTCGACGAGTTTCGGCCGCGCGGTGGTGCCCGAGGTGAAGTACAGCATCAGCGGGTCGTCGGCGAGGGTCGGCCCGTCCGGCGCGAAGTGCTCGGCGGAGCCGTAGGCGTCGGCGTACGGCAGCCAGCCGTCGCCGGCCCCCTCGCCCACGGCGACGCGGGTGTAGTCGCCGGGCACCTGGTCGAACTTGGCGGTGTCGGCGGCGCGCACGATCACATGCCGGACCCGGCCCCGGTCGACGCGGTCCCTGAGGTCGGCGGGACCGAGCAGCGGGGTGGCCGGGATGACGACGGCGCGCAGCTTCATCGCGGCGAGAGCGGTCTCCCACAGCTCCGCCTGGTTGCCGAGCATCACCAGGACCCGGTCCTCGGCGGTCACCCCCTGGTCGCGCAGCCAGTTGGCGACCTGGTCGGAGCGGCGGGCGAGGTCGGCGAAGGACAGCCGGGTCCGGCTGCCGTCCTCCTCGACGAGGTGGAGCGCCGTGCGGTCGTTGCCGTCGGCGATCACGTCGAACCAGTCCAGCGCCCAGTTGAACCGTTCCGGCCGGGGCCAGCGGAACTGCTCGTAGGCCGTGGCGTAGTCCTCCCGGTGTTCCAGCAGGAAGTCCCTGGCCCTGCGGAACTCCTCCGTCGCCGTCATGTGTCCTCCTTCGGTCCCGGACTCTCCCCGGCCTGTCCCGGAGCCTTGCCGAGCGGCTCGCCGCCATCGTGTAATCCGTGATGCAGGTCTCACTACCCCCGAAAGGGGGGTGCGCCCGCAGGAAGCCGCGGTGGAGGGGCGAACAGGTGACAGCTGACCGGATGACGGCGGTCGACGGTGCGGCCGAGATCCGCGGTGCGCTCGCCAGGCTGCGGCGTACGACCGGCCTGCCGGTGGCCTTCGGCGGCCTGGTGGAGCCCGGACGGCAGCAGGTGCGCATCAGCGAGCTCAGCGGCACGGCCACGCCCGCGCTGAGCTCGCTCGCGGTGACCGCGGGCAACGGCCTGGGCGGCAAGGCGCTGGCGCTGGCCCGCCCGTGCGCGGTGACCGACTACTCGTCGTCCCGGCAGATCAGCCACGAGTACGACGGCCCCGTCTCCGCCGAGGGCCTGCGCGCGGTGGTGGCCGTCCCGGTGGTGGTGCGGCGGCGGGTGCGGGGCGTGCTCTACGGGGCGCTGCGCGCGGCGCAGCCGCTCGGCGACCGGGTGCTGGGGCTGGCCGTGCAGGCAGCGCGGGACGTGGAGCAGGCGCTGGTGGTGCGGGAGGAGGCCGGTGAGCTGCTGGCGGCGGCCCGCCCGCAGCCGGGGCCGGACTCGGCGTCCGGGGCCGCCTGGGAGCAGGTGCGGGAGGCGCACGCGGCGCTGCGGGCGCTCGCCCCGCGGATCGCGGACCCGGCGCTGCGGGCCGAGCTGCTGCAGGCCTGCTCCCTGCTGACGGCCGGGCCGGACCCCGCGGCGCCGGTGCGGCTGGCGCCGCGCGAGCTGGACGTGCTGGCCTGTGTGGCGGCCGGCGCGACCAATGCGGCGGCCGCACGGCAGTTGGGCGTGACGGCCGAAACCGTCAAGGCGTATCTGCGCTCCGCGATGCGGAAGCTGGGCGCCCGCACCCGCGGCCAGGCCGTCGTGGCGGCCCGCCGGGCCGGGTGGTTGCCGTAGGTTTGCGGCGATTTCCGTCCGCGATCGTTGCACGGTCGTGATTACCGCCGACGAGCGTTTTGGATTTACCGTTGCGGCGGCCGCTGTTATTTCCCTCACGAGACCGTCCGTCCGAAATAAACAGCCCGTTGCCTAATATTGGCCGGGACACGCCACACGGAGGGGAGCGGTGACCGTGCGACGGGACTTCCAGGAGCCTGCCAGGAGCCGCCCCGACCTGGTCATCGGGCGGGAGGAGCTGTTCTCCGACGCCCGCGAGCAGCTGGCCCGCGGCGGCAGCGTGCTGCTGCACGGCCCCGCCGGAATAGGAAAATCGACCGTGCTGCGGGCACTTGCGGCGGAAAACGCCGCCGCGCCGCGCACCGTGTTGCGCTGCTCGGCCACCGAGTCCGAATCGCATCTGCCGTTCCTGGCGCTGGCCGACCTGTTCGGTCTCGTCCTGGACCGGGTCGCCCCGCGGCTGCCCGCCGCCCAGCGCACCGCCCTGGAGTCGGCGCTCACCGGCCGCGAGTCCACACTGCAGCGGGACGGTCTCGCGCTGCGCCTCGCGGTGCTGTCCGCGCTGCGCGCGCTCGCCGCCGACGGTCCCGTGCTGGTGGTCGCCGACGATCTGCAGTGGCTGGACTCGGCCAGCGCCGAGCTGCTCGGCTTCGCCGCCCGGCGGCTCGGCGGCACACCGGTGCAGATGCTGTGCGCGGTGCGCACCGAGGACGAGGAGTACGACCGGCACCTGCGGTCCTGCCCGCCGGACACGCTGGCCGTGCGGCTGGGCCCGTTCACCCGCGCCCAGGTCTCGGCGCTGCTGGACCACCGCGGCTACACCGGCCTGTCCCGCTCCACGGCCCGCGACATCCACCGCACCAGCGGCGGCAACCCGCTGTTCGCGCTCGAGCTGGGCCGCGCCCTCGCGGAGAGCCCCACCAGGCCCCGGCCGGGCGAGCCGCTGCCGGTGCCGACCTCGCTGCGCGCCCTGGTCCTCAGCCGCCTGGAGCTGCTCTCGGCGGAGGCACGCCGCACGCTGCTGGTGGCCAGCGCGGGCGCCCGGCCCACGCTGGCGCTGCTGCACGCGGCGGGCCGGGAGAACGCCGAGGCGGAGACCGCGCAGGCCGCCGCGCTGGGTCTGCTCGCCACCGACCCGGAGGAGCCGGCGCTGCGGTTCGCGCACCCGCTGATCTCGGCGGCCCTGTACGCGGAGGCCCCGGCGCACGAGCGGCGGGCGGTGCACACCGCACTGTCCAGGGCCGCCTCCGACCCGATCGAGCGGGCCCGGCATCTGGCACTGGCGACCACCGGCACCGACCCGGAGGTGGCGGCCCGGCTCGCGGAGGCCGCCGCACTGGCCCGGGACCGCGGTGCGCCCTCGGTGGCCGCCTCGCTGGGGCTGCTGGCCGCCCGGCACACGCCCGCCGGCAGCTCACCGGGACCGGACGAGCGGCGGCTGCAGGCCGCGGAGGACGCGATCACCGCGGGCGAGGCCGACCTGGCGCGGGACATCGCCCGCGAGGTGCTCACCCGGGCCACCGTGCCGGCGGAGCGGGTGCGGGCCTGGATGGTGGTCATCGAGGCGGCCGGGCAGGCGCTCGGCGAGGTCGACGCGGTGTTCCCGCAGGTGCTGGCCGACGCGGGCGACGACCCGCGGCTGCTGGCGCTGGTCCACTACCAGCTGGCCTGGCGGGAACTGGTCGTCGACGGCGACTTCGACAAGGCGCGCCGGGAGGCCGCGCACGCGGCGGAGCTGGCGGCGCGGGGCGGGGACCGGCGCACCGAGCTGATGTCGCTGGCCTTCCAGGCGTCCACCGAGACGCTGATGGGCCACCCCGACGCCCCCGTCACCATCAAGCGGGCCCTGCGCGAGCCGCAGGACCCGTACGTCGCCTGCCACCACAACGGCGCCGGCATGGCCCGCTTCCGCTGGCTGCTGATGAGCGACCAGCTGCCCCAGGCCCGGATGTCCATCACCGCCCTGCTGCGCGAGGCGCGGCGGCGCGGCATGGTCGAGAGCGAGGTGCACTTCCTGCGCTTCCTGGCCGACACCGAGCTGCGCTCCGGGCACTGCGGCCGGGCCCTGGACCTGGCCAGGGAGAGCCTGCGCCTGGCCCGCGACTCCGGCATCGGCGAGGGCGCCTCCGCGATGCTGGCCTCGCTCGCCGAGGCGTCCGGCGGGGACGTGGACCGCGCGCTGGCACTGGCCCGCGAGGCGGCCGACCACGCCGAGGTCGACGGCGACCAGATGTACCTCTCGCGGGCGCTGGCCGCGCTCGGCTACGCCCAGCTGGTCTGCGGGGACGCGGCGGCGGCGGTGCGTTCGCTCAGGCGGGTGCGGGAGCTGGAGCAGGGCATGGGCATCAGCGACCCGGCCCGCGGCCGCTGGCACGGCGACCTCGCCGAGGCGCTGGTGCGGATCGGCGAGCCGGGCGAGGCCCAGGAGCTGATCAACCTCACCCGGGTGCACGCCCTGCGACTGGACCGGGCGGGCGTGCTCGCCGTGCTCGACCGCGCCGAGGCGCTGGTGCGCGCCGCACGCGGCGAACACGACGCCGCCGAGGCGCAGTTGGCCTCCGCCCGGGACCGGCTCGGCAAGCTGGGCTACGGCCTGGAGGAGGCGCGGGCGGCCTTCGCGCTGGCCCGGCTGCGCTCCCGCCGCCCGGGCCCGCGGGCCTACGACGAGGCGGCTCGCCTGTTCCGGCGCTGCCGCGCGCTGCCCTGGCTGCGCCAGGTGGAGGCGGCGGCCGCAGCGGGCCCGCCGGAGCCGGAGGCGGCACCGGCCGCTGCCCCGGCCGCGCTGGACGGTCTCGCCGCCATGGAACGCCAGGTGGCCGCGCTGGTGATGGAGGGAGCGACCAACCGGGAGATCGCCGCGCGCCTGTTCATCAGCGTCAAGACCGTGGAGGCGACCCTCACCCGGGTGTACCGCAAGCTGGGCATCCGCTCCCGGGTGGACATCGTCCGGCTGGCGGCGGGGCGCAACACGAAGTGAGGTCCGGGGCCGTTCCGGTGTCCGGCGCCGGGCCCGCCAACTCACGCGGCCGGAAGCTGACCTGACGTCTGCTCAGCGAAGAGACCCCGGTCATGGACGGATCGCCCGCGCCCGGGCACCCGTGCGTCCGTCGGCCCGGGAGTCCGGGCGTCCGTCACCCGTGGCCGGGACCCGAACACCGCGCGCCGCCCGGCGGGACATAGGGTTTTCCCTCCACAACTCCCTTAGGGGAGTCCCTCATTGGGGCGCCACGCTCCGGGTCGTAGCGTAAGTGCGTGCCGCTCGCCCGGGCACACGAGGGCCGGTGAACCAGGCCCTCGTGCTCCACCCCCCACCCCGTGCGACCCCCCACCGGCAACCCATGAGGAGACCCATGTCCCGCCTCACGCGTGCCAGACGCACCGCCGCCCTCGCCGCCGCGACCGCCGCGGCCGCCGCCACCGCGCTGTTCACCGCCCCGGCCGCCGGCGCCGCTCCCCAGCCGATCGTCGGCGGTACGACGACCACCACGTCGGCGTACCCGTTCATGATGCAGATCACCGACTCCTCGCAGCGCCAGTTCTGCGGCGGCACCCTGGTGGCTCCCACCAAGGTGGTCACGGCCGCGCACTGCATGGTCGGCGAGACCACCAGCAGCGTGCGGGTGGTCGGCGGGCGCACCTACCGCAACGGCACCGACGGCACGGTGGCGAGGGTCAGCAAGATCTGGATCCACCCCGACTACCGCAGCGTCACCCGCGGCGACGACGTGGCCGTGCTGACGCTGTCCACCTCGATGCCGTACGCCACGGCCCCGTACGTCTCCTCCTCGGACACCTCCGTGTACGCACCGGGCACCACCGCCCGCATCCTCGGCTGGGGCACCACCTCCTCCGGCGGCAGCTCCTCCAACCAGCTGCGCACCGCGACCGTGCCGACCGTCTCCGACTCCAGCTGCAGCGGCTCCTACGGCTCGCGCTACGTCAGCAGCGACATGGTGTGCGCCGGGTACGACTCCGGCGGCGTGGACGCCTGCCAGGGCGACAGCGGCGGCCCGCTGCTGATAGGCGGCCGGCTGGCCGGCATCACCTCCTGGGGCGACGGCTGCGCGGCGGCCGGCTCCCCCGGCGTCTACACCCGGCTGACCACCTTCTCCGCGCAGGTGACCGCCCAGGTCAACTCGTAGGTCCCACCGGTTTCCCGGGAGGCAGCTGCCTCCCGGGCCAGGACCAGGGGGCGTTGCGGGCTTCCACGAGCAGCCCGCAACGCCCCCTCTCCAATGCTCGTCCCGTGGGTGCCGCTGCGCCGCACGCGGCTGCGCACGACGATGTCGCCGCACGGCACTGACGAGCACACCCCCGCCCGTGCTTCAATCCCGTACATGGTGTCCCCGGAACGCCTCGCCGCCTTCGCGGCGATGTCCGTGCTGGTGATCGTGATACCCGGGCCGAGCGTGCTGTTCGTGATCGGCCGGGCGCTCGCCCATGGCCGGCGCACCGCGCTGGCGACCGTCCTCGGCAATGTCATCGGCTCCTATCTGCTGGTCGTGGCGGTCGCCCTGGGCGTCGGCTCGGTCGTGGAGCGCTCGGTGACGGTCTATCTGGCGGTGAAGTTCGCCGGGGCCGCGTATCTGGTGTACCTCGGTGTCCAGGCGCTGCGGCACCGCAGGAAGCTGGGGACCGAGCAGATCACGGCAGCCGGCGGCCGGCCGGCGCGCGGGGATCTGCGGACCGTGCTCGACGGGATCCTGGTCGGCGCGACCAACCCGAAGGGCGTGGTGTTCTTCGCCGCCGTGCTGCCGCAGTTCGTCGACCACTCGGCGGGGCATGTGCCCGCACAGATGCTGGTGCTGGGCCTGATGCCGATCCTCATCGGCCTGGTCACGGACACCCTGTGGGGGCTGACGGCCTCGGCCGCCCGCGCCTGGGTCGCCCGCTCGGACCGGCGCCTGTCCCTGATCGGCGGCGCGGGCGGCTGCACGATGATCGGCCTGGGAGTGTCGGTGGCGGTCACGGGGCGGG
>Ga0207873_1002640_pt1 | contig 14285 bp, 15 predicted proteins | sample BGWIniCompost_FD_187373 | JGI IMG/M metagenome (GOLD analysis project Ga0207873, IMG submission 187373) | Cellulose adapted compost microbial communities from Newby Island Compost Facility, Milpitas, CA, USA - BGW Initial Compost (SPAdes)... ...
CGGAGACCGGGGGCACGGAGACGGGCGACGGTGCCGAGCCGCGTTACTCGCCCGCCGTGCGGCGCCTGGCGCGCGAGCACGGGGTCGATCTCTCCCAGGTGAAGGGGACCGGCCAGGGGGGCCGGGTGACCCGGGAGGACGTCCTCGCCTACGTCGCTGCGATGCAGCGCCAGACGCAGGCCCCTCCGCCAGCACCGCTCCCCCTCGCGTCTGCCCCGCAGCGGACCCCCGCCGCGTCGCCGGAGCCGGGCCCCGCGCCCTCCGACGTCGTGCCGGCGAGCCCGGTGCGCCAGGTCATCGCTCGCCGCATGGTGGAGAGCTGGACGACCATCCCGCACGCCTGGACCATGGTGGAGGCCGACGTGACGGCCCTCGCGGCGCTTCGGGAGCAGGTGCGGGAGACGTTCATGCGGCGCGAGGGCTTCGAGCTGACGTACCTGCCCTTCGCCATCAAGGCCGTCGTCGAGACGCTGCAGGAGCACCCCGAGCTCAACGCCTCCTGGCAGGACGGCCGCATCGTCTACCACCGGTCCATCCACATCGGGGTCGCCGTGGGGCTGGAGGAGGCCCTGCTGGTACCGGTCATCCGGGAGGCCGAGCGGCTCAGCCTGGTGGGCCTGGCAAGAGCGCTGCACGACCTGGTGCGCAGGGCCCGAGAGGGGCGCCTGAGCCCCGACGAGACCACCGGCGGCACCTTCACCGTCAACAACACCGGCGCGCTGGGCTCCGTGCTCTCGGCGCCCATCATCAACCCGCCCCAGGCCGCGATCCTGACCACCGAGGCTGTCCAGCGGCGGTTGGTGGTGCTCAAGGACGACCAGCTGGCCATCCGGTCCATCATGGCGCTGTGCCTCTCTTTCGACCACCGGGTCGCGGACGGGGTGCAGGCGTTGCGATTCCTCAATGGCGTCAAACGCCGCCTGGAGGCGTACGGCCCGGGTATGCCGTTGGCATGAGGTGATATAATGGCCTCGCTACCCCCTGCCCCCGGGCCGGGTGCGGTTCCCGGGGTGCCGTACGTCCAAAGGGAGGAGGTGGGTGCCGTGATGCGCCCCTACGAGGCCGTGGTGGTGCTGACGCCCACCCTGGAGTCGGAGGAGGCTTATGAGAGCGTCATCGCCCGACTCCAGAAGGTCATCACCGACGGCGGCGGCGTCGTGCGAGCCGTCGAGCGGTGGGGTCGTCGACGCCTGGCCTATCCCATCGAGCGCCAGCACGACGGCTATTACGTGCTCCTGCAGTTCGACTCGGAGCCGGCCGTCACCAAGGAGCTGGATCGGGTGCTGCGCATCACCGACGCCGTCTTGCGGCATCTGGTCGTGAGGCGCCATGAGGACGCCGAGGACCAGGCCCCCGAGGCCGTGGCCGTCGGTGAAGAAGGGAGCCCCGAGCCATGATCAACCGCATCATCCTCGTAGGCCGGGCCGTCCGTGACGCCGAGCTGCGCTACACCGGGTCGGGAGCTGCCGTCACCCGCTTTCGCATCGCGGTGGACAGGCCGTTCACCAATCAGCAGGGCGAGCGGGAGACGGACTTCATCGACGTGGTCTGCTGGCGCAAGCTGGCCGAAACGGTCGGTGCCTACGTGCGCAAGGGCCGCCTGGTGGGGGTGGACGGGCGGCTGCAGATCCGCACGTACGAGGATGCCAACGGGGTGCGCCGGGTACAGCCAGAGGTGGTGGCCGACCGGGTCTCCTTCCTCGGGCCGCCCGCACGGGGCGCCGAGGAGGGCGGGGCGGAGCCTGACGACGTGGACTTCGCCGACGACCTGGGCGAGGTGGCTGCCGCCGACGAGCCGCCCTTCTGAGAGCATCGATAGAAGAGAGGGCCGATCGACCCCATGCCCAAGGACAAGAAGCGCCGACGCAAGGTATGTGCCTTCTGCGTCGACAAGGTCGAGTGGATCGACTACAAGGACCCCAATCGCCTGCGCAAGTACATGACGGAGCGGGCCAAGATCCTGCCGCGTCGGATCACGGGCAACTGCGCCCGCCACCAGCGGCAGCTGACCACGGCCATCAAGCGGGCCCGTCACCTGGCGTTGCTACCGTTTGTGGCCGACTGAGGCGGTAGCCGCGCCCGCAGGCGGCTGCCGACGGGGCGAGGGGCGAGCCAGGCGTGGCCGATGGCAACCAGGCCCTGCTCGCCCCTCGCTTTTCCGCGCCCGGCGGGGAGGACCTCGCCCGGCCGAGCCGGAACCATGCTGACCCGAGGCCGCACGGGTGGACGGAGGGTGCCAGCGCCTATGGAAGAGCCCGCAGCCGGCCGAACCGACGGAGAGTGGGCCAAGAACCTCCGCGCCATCGAGCACCTGAAGGCCGAGATGGCAGCGGCTCTGGCCAACCTGTACCGCGCCTTGCTGCGCGCCAGTGACGAGGCCGTGACGGAGGCGTTGGCGGCCATCATCATCGCGGGGTACCTGCTGGCCAGGAGGCTGGGCATCAGTCCGACCCGGCTCGACATGAAGATCGAGACGCGCCTTCGCACCACCATGACCCAAGGACACGAGTTGGAGCAGTGGTACGGCGACTTCACCGCCCTGTACCGCCACTTCCAGGGAGGGACGCGCCGATAACCGCCTCGTCGTCGCCCGAACGCGCCCGGGTCCGTCGCCTCACGGAGGGCGGCCTACTGGCGGCCGTCACCGTCGTCCTGGGCTGGCTGTCGCTGTACGTGCCCTACCTGATCGTCGTACTGCCCGCGCCGATGGCGCTGCTGGTCTACCGGCACGGGGTGCCGGCGGCCATCAGTGCCTGGGTGGTGGCCGCCGTCCTGTCGGGCGTGTTGCTCGGCGGCCTGGGGGCGGTGCTCATGCTGGTCCCCTCCGGGCTGACCGGCCTCTCCCTGGGCATGGCCTTGCACGCCGGCTGGTCCCCGGGGCGGGTGCTGGGCGCCACGGTGATCGGTGCGACGCTGGCCACGCTGTTGAGCCTGGGGCTCTCCTTCGTGCTGGTGGGGATCAACCCCATCGAGCGACTCTTCGCCGTCTACGAGGAGGGGATGCGGGGCGCGGTCTCCCTCTACGGTCGTCTGGGCCTGCCGGCGGAGCAGCTGGAGATGGCCCAGGCCCAGCTCCAATCGAGCCTGGAGCTGATGCGGGTGCTGCTGCCCGTGTTGCTGCTATCGAGCGCCCTCATCAGCGCGCTGGTCAACCACTGGGCCGCGCGTGCCGTGCTGGTGCGCCTGGGGGAGCGCATCGCCTGGTTCGAGCCCTTCGCCCGCTGGCGCTCGACGCCGCTCGCACCCGCGCTGGTGGTGGCGGGGCTCTTGGTGGGCATGGTGGGGGGCACGCATCCCTGGGTGGGGATGGTCTCGGCCAATCTGTCGTTTGCCGGCGCCGTCATCGCGCTGGTGCAGGGGCTCTCCGTGGTCTGGTACTGGTTGGACCGGGCGGGCGTAGCCAAGGGCTTTCGCCTGCTGCTCGTGTTGATGGTATTTTGGTTTCCCATCGCCTACTTCGCCCTGGTGGTGACCGGGCTCATCGATCCCTGGTTCAACTTCCGCCGCCTCTAGGTCGCCCATGAGGGCCTGCGGGGGCGGACGGGGAGTGGCCCGGCACGGGAGACGGAGAGGAGAAGACGGCCATGAAAGTGGTGCTGACCCATGACGTCAAGGGCGTCGGCCGCGCCGGTGAGCTGGTGGAGGTGGCCGACGGCTACGCTCGCAACTATCTGGTGCCCCGAGGGCTGGCCGTGATGGCCACCGGCGGCACCATCAAGGCAGTCGAGCACCAGCAGGCGGTCATCCGGCGCAAGCTGGAGAAGGAGCGGGCCGAGGCCGAAAGCCTGGCCGCCAGGCTCAAGGGTGCCCGCGTCGTGATCAAGGCCCGGGCCGGCGAGGCCGGCAGGCTCTTCGGCTCCGTCACTGCGGCCGACGTGGCCGAGGCGCTCGAGCGCGACCTCGGCGTCAAGGTGGACCGCCGGCGGATCGAGCTGGAGGGCCCCATCAAGAGCCTGGGCGAGCATCCCGTGACGCTGAGGCTGGCTCCCGGGATCTCGGCCGAGGTCACCGTCGCGGTGGAGCCCGCCGACGGCGAGGGGCCTGCTGCATGAGTCGAGCCCACCTGTCGCCGCAGACCGAGGACCGGGCCCTGGCGCGGGAGGTCCGCGCCTTGTGGGACCGGGCCCGAGAGATCTACGGGCCCGAGCGCCTGGTCCTGATGGCTGCCAAGGTGGGCGTGCTCACCATGATGCGCTCCTCGGACCTGCGCCAGCAGGTGACCGCCCTGTTGCGGGTGCTGGAGCAGCAACCGGCCACGCCCGGCGAGGGTGCCGAGGAGGACCTGGGCGCGCTGGTCGCCCGGGCCGAGGAGCGCATCGCCGACGAACTGGCGCGCAAGCGCGTCCGCGACGAGATCGAGCGCCAGGTGCACCAACGGATGCAGCGCCAGCAGGCTCGCTACCTGGAGGAGCTCCGCCACCAGATCGCCCGGGAGCAGGGTGGCCCCGACAACGCCCATACGCTGCGCAAGTATGCCGAACTGGAGCAGCTGGATCACCGGGGGCTTGGCACGTCGTTGTTGGCCGCACTGCGGCCCCAGCGCCTGGAAGATGTGGTCGGTCAGGAGCGGGCCATTCGGGCGCTGCTGGCCAAGCTCGCGTCCCCCATGCCCCAGCACGTCTTGCTCTACGGTCCGCCGGGAGTCGGCAAGACGACGGTGGCCCGCCTCGTGCTGGAGAGGGCCAAGCGTCTGCCCTTCACGCCCTTCTCGGAGGACGCCCCATTCGTGGAGGTAGACGGGACGACGCTGCGGTGGGATCCCCGGGAGGCCTCCAACCCCTTGCTGGGCAGCGTGCACGATCCCATCTACCAGGGGGCCCGCCGAGACCTGGCCGAGTCAGGGGTGCCGGAGCCCAAGGTGGGGCTCGTCACCGAGGCCCACGGGGGCGTCCTCTTCATCGACGAGATCGGAGAGCTGGACCCGGTGCTACAGGGCAAGCTCCTCAAGGTGCTGGAGGATCGCCGGGTCTTCTTCGAGTCGGCCTACTACGACCCCCACGACCCCCGGGTGCCGCGATACATCCGCAAGCTGTTCGAGGAGGGGGCGCCCGCGGACTTCATCCTGTTGGGCGCCACCACCCGTAGCCCCCACGACATCAACCCGGCTCTGCGCAGCCGGTGCGCCGAGGTCTTCTTCGACCCGCTGGCGCCGTCGCACATCCGCCAGATCGTCCAGCAGGCGGCCCGACGGGTCGGGCTGGATCTGGAGGAGCAGGCGGTGCAGTTGATCGCCGAGCACGCGCCCGACGGGCGCCGGGCCATCGTGCTGCTGGCGGACGCCTGCAGCCTGGCCCTGTCCGAGCGGCTCGGGGTCGACGAGCAGGCCCCCCTGCCGGCCCGGGATGGCTCTCGCTACCTGGACGGCCTGCGGGTCGGCGCGGAGCACGTGCAGGAGGCGCTTCGGGCCGCCCGGCTCGCCTCGCCCTGGCGGGTGCAAGCACGCAGCACGCCCAAGGTGGGGCGGGTGTTGGGCCTGGGGGCCTACGGATTCCGGGGCGTGGTGCTCGAGGTGGAGGCCGTGGCCCTGCCGGCCCGGGCGGCCGGCCAGGGGACGGTGCGCTTCAACGAGGCAGCGGGGAGCATGGCTCGCGACTCCGTCTTCGTCGCCACGTCCCTGGCTCGCAGCCTGCTGGACGTCGACGTCGCCCAGATGGACCTGCACGTCAACGTGGTGGGTGGCGGCCGCATCGACGGGCCCTCGGCGGGCCTCGCCATCGCCTGCGCGGTCATCAGCGCCCTGCTCGACGTGCCTGCCCGCCAGGACGTGGCCGTCACCGGCGAGCTCTCGCTGTGGGGCGACGTCAAGCCGGTGGGGGCCATCGTGGAGAAGGTCTGGGCCGCCCGGGAGAGCGGCATGCGCCAGGTGCTGGTGCCCGCGGACAACCTGCCCGAGGTGCCGCCCGAGCTGGCCGGGGAGACGGTGGTGGGCGTGCACCGCATCGAGGAGGCGCTGGACCTGGTCTTGGGGGGCCCCGCATGGCGAGCGAGGTCCGGACGCGCCTCGTCGGCCTGATCGGCTACCCCGTGGGGCACACGGCCTCGCCGGCCATGCACCAGGCCGGCTTCCGCGCGCTCGGGCTCGACTGGATCTACTTGCCGATGGAGGTCCCGCCGGCCCTGGTGGGCGACGCGGTCCGGGGCCTGCGGGCCCTGGGCTTCGCAGGGGCCAACGTCACCATCCCCCATAAGCAGACGGTGCTGGACCACGTCGAGCATCTGACGTCTCAGGCCCGACGCGTGGGCGCCGTCAACACCCTGTGGATCGACGGGGGCCGCATCGTCGGCCACAACACCGACGTCGCCGGCTTCCGCCAGGCCATCGTGCAGGCCGCGTCCGCCCTCGACGGGCGGGTGGCCCTGATCCTGGGCGCCGGTGGCGCGGCGCGGGCGGCGGTCGCCGCCTGCGTGGAGGCGCGGTGCGCGCGGGTGGTGGTGGCGGCGCGTCGACTCCAGGCGGCCCGGGAGCTCGCCGAGGCCTTCGAGGGGGTCGAGGCGGTCGCCCTGGAGGCGGGGAGCCTCCGGCCGCTCCTGGCCCATGTGGACCTGCTGGTCAACGCCACACCCCTGGGCATGGTCGGTGTGGGCCGGGGCGAGACGCTGGTGGAGCTTGCCCCCCCGGACCGGCTCGCTCCCGGGGCGGTGGTCATGGACATGGTCTATCGCCCGCTGTCCACTCCCCTGCTGCAGGCCGCCCGCAAGGCGGGACGAGCGGTCGTGACCGGAGCGGCCATGTTGCTGTATCAGGGGATCGCCGCCTTCGAACTGTGGACCGGACGGCCCGCTCCCGTGGACGCCATGGCCCGGGCCCTGGCGCACGAACTGGGGGTCCAGGAGCCGGAGCAGGCCGGCCTACCGACGCCGCAACACCCAGAGCAAGCTCGGTGAGGTCAACGCGGCCGCCACCCACAGGTCCAGGGGGTCGATGCGGCGCAACAGGAAGCCCATGACCGCCATGGCGGACAGGGCCCACAGCCGCCCCGCCCAAGCCGCTGACGCCGGGGTGCCGGCCGCCTCCGGCGTGCCGAGGACGTGCAACAGGGCCAGCGGCACCAACGAGAAGGGGAGGAAGTGCAGGACCCCGACGCCGCGCGCCAGCCAGTCGAGGCGTCCGACCCAGGTCCCCACGATGGCCACGGCGACGGCCACCATGCCGAGGCGGACCGACGACGGCCGCCAACCCAGGGCCCGGCCGGTGGCCGACGAGTCGCCCGTCAACCAGCGCGGCAGCAGGCCGTCGGCTCCCATGGCCCTGCCGAGCTCCAGCGACGCCAGCATGCTGCCGTTGGCGGACGAGAGGGTGGCCACCAGACCCCCGAGGGCCACGGCCGAGGCGCCCCCGCGTCCCGCCAGGCGGCGTGCCACCTCGGCCAGCGGGGTCGGGCTGGTGGCCAGGTCGACGTGGTGGACGACGCCGACGCTGACCGCCATCACCCCCGCGTACAGCGCCGTGACGGCCAGCACGCTGGCCACCATGGCCCGTGGCACGGTGCGGCTCGGGTCCCGTATGGCCCCGGCTGCCTGCGCCACCATCTCGAAGCCGAGGTACGAGGTGAAGACGAGAGGCACGGCGTCGAGCACGCCCGACCAGCCGTAGGGGAGCAGCGGCGCATAGAAGGCTGGGTCGACCCTGAGGACCCCCGTCAGCATGAAGCCTCCCAGGACGAAGAGCAGGAGGGCGACCGAAAGATTCTGGAGGGCCGCTGCCACCCGGGGGCCCATGGCGTTGACGGCGGCCACGGCCAGCACGCATGCCGGGGCCGTCAGGTATTCGGGCGCCTCCACGAAGTAGGTCAGGTACCGGGCGAAACCCAGGCAGTAGAAGGAGGTCGACAGCCCCATCCCGAGCCACAGTTGCCATCCCGCCACGAAGGCCGCCGTCGGGCCCAGCGTGTCCCGGATGTAGACGTACGGCCCGCCGGAGACGGGATGGATGGCGGCCAGATAGCCGAAGTTTACGGCTAGGACCAGCGCCCCGACCCCGGCCATCACATAGCTTAGGATGGCGCCGGGGCCGGCATGGCGAGCCGCGTCGGCCGACAGCGAGAAGATGCCGGCGCCGACCATGGTGCCCACCCCCAGGGCCCATGCGCTGACGAAGCCCATGGGACGCGAGGGGTGGGGCGGCTGGCCAATTCTGTCGATCAGATGCATGCCGGGAGGAGCCTACGTGCGGTCGTGGACGGGCATGTGGGGGACCGGCGAGGGAAAGGGAGCGAGTGGACCGTGGGAAAGGGTGATCGGCTCAGGCTGGCGCTCCTCTTCGGAGGACGCTCGGGGGAGCACGACGTCTCCATCCTCTCGGCCCGGTCGGTCCTGGCCGCGCTGGACCCGTCACGCTATGAGGTGACGGCCATCGCCATCGACCGGTCGGGCCGGTGGTACACGGGCGACGACCCATGGCAGGTGCTGGAGTCGCTGGCCGCGGGCACCGTCGAGCATCTGCGTCCGGTGACGGTGGTGCCCCAGCCCGGACACCCGGCCAACCCCCTCATCGACGTGGCCTTCCCCGTGCTGCACGGCCCCCTGGGAGAGGACGGGACCATCCAATCCATCTTCGAGCTGGCCGAGATCCCGTACGTCGGGGCCGGGGTGGCGGCCAGCGCGGTGGGCATGGACAAGGCGCTGATGAAGGCCGCCTTCCAGGCCGCCGGACTGCCGATCGTGCCGTATCGGGTCATCTCGCGCTCCCAGTGGCGCTCCGACCCCGAGGGGGTCATCCGGTCCGTCGCCGAGCAGCCGGGCTTTCCCGTCTTCGTCAAGCCGGCCAATCTCGGCTCCAGCGTCGGGGTGGGGCGGGCCGCCGACGCGGCGGAACTGCGGGCGGCCATCCAGGAGGCCCTCCGCTACGACCGCAAGGCGCTGGTAGAGGCGTCGGCGGCCCCGGCTCGGGAGATCGAGTGCAGCGTGCTGGGGCTCGACGAGCCCCGCGTGTCGGTGCCCGGCGAGGTGCAGCCCGGCCGCGAGTTTTACGACTACGAGGCCAAGTACAGCGATGCCGGCACCCGGCTGCTGGTGCCGGCGCCGCTGGAGCCCGAGGTGGAGCGCCGGGTGCGTGACCTGGCCGCCCGTGCCTTCACGGCCATCGGCTGCGAGGGGATGGCACGCGTCGACTTCTTCGTGCGCTCCGGCGGTGAGGTGCTGGTCAACGAGATCAACACCATCCCCGGCTTCACGGCCGTCAGCATGTACCCGCGGCTCTGGGAGGCCTCGGGGCTGCCGTATCCCCAACTCCTGGACCGGCTCGTCGAGATCGCCCTGGCGGTGCACGAGGTGCGGCTCGAGATCCGGGCTGCCAACGCGGAGTATCGGCGGGCCGCGCAGGGAGGGGGCGTGCCAGGGCCGAAGTCCTCCCGCTAGCCGGGGTGAGCGCAACGAGGATGGCGCGTCGGCGCGTTCGCATCGAGTCCACATCGGTCGGCCGTCGCTACCTGCCCGTCGCCGAGGAGCTCCTGGACCTGTATGCGCCTCGGGTCGGATGGCAGGGGGTGGCGGCCTGGCTCGTGCTGCGACTGGCCGCGGACCGGGGCGACGCGGTGGGCGACGAGGACCCCGCCTCCTTCGTGGCGCGGCGCCTGGGCATGACGCCGCTGGAGGCGGCCGAGGCCCTGCGGCGCCTTACCCTCTATCGGCTGGTGGAGGAGACGGCTGATCACGCCGTCCGCGTGCTGGAGCCCCTGAGCGCGGCCGAGTTCGCGAAGGCCTTCGGAGAGGGGCCTTCACCCGAGCCCGCGCAGGAGACGGCGGCGGGCGAGGCCGAGCCCGCGGCGACGTCCGAGACGGGTGGCGCGGAGCCGTCGGGTGCCATGCCGACCGACCTGCGGGGCGTCCTGGAGTGGTACCACCGACGCATCGGCCTCATCAGCGACAGCCAGGCCGAGCGGCTCCAGGAGTGGATCACCCAGCGCGGGATGACGACCGACGTGGTGGCCCTGGCCATCGAGCAGGCGGCCAGGTCCGCGGAGTATGCCAGCTTCAGCTACCTGGAGGGCATCTTGCGAAACTGGTACAACCAGGGCGTGCGGACATGGGCCGACGTGCTGCGGCGGCCGCATCTGGCCACGGTGCTGGGCGCGTCGCGGCCGGCCGAGCGCTCGGATGCCCCCATGACCGGCGTGCCCAACGCGGATGCCTACCGGCCCGTCGATCCCGAGCGGGTAAGACGTATCAAGGAGCTGTACGGCCATGGTGGATGAGCCTGCCCGGACCTCCACGCTTGTGACCCGCACGGCGACGACGACCTCCGGGCCCGGGGCCGTGCCCGGGGCGACCCACGGCACCTTCGTCCCTTACGACCCCGACGCCGAGCGGCGCGTGCTGGGGATCCTGCTCAAGTACCCCGACAAGGCCGACCTCGTGCTCGACAGGCTGCGGCCGGCCCATTTCTACGACCGCCTGCACCGGCTCGTCTACCGCATCATCGTGGAGCTCTACAACACGACGGGCCGCATCTCGTTCACGCAGGTCTTCAATCGCCTGCGCAAGGAGCCGCAGGTGACGGAGCCCGAGGCGGTGCTGCTGGAGCTGACGGAGTCGTTCGGCACGGCTGCCGAGCTGGAGCCGGCCGTCGACGTGCTGCTGGACAAGCATGCCCGCCGGCGGATCCTGGAGGCCGCCCAGCAGATCGAGCACATGATCCTCTACGAGACGCACCCGTCGCTGTCGGAGTGCCAGGCCGTCGCCCAGCAGTTGATGTTCGAGGCCACCTCCGAGGAGGGAGCGCTGGAGGACGACGTCAAGACCCTGCGAGACGTCCTCGCGCGCTGCTACTTCAACCTGGTGGAGCGGATGGAGGGGCGCCGCCCTCCGGGGCTGATGGTGCGCTTCCCCTCGGTGGACAGCATCACGACGGGCTTCAAGAAGAAGGACCTGATCATCCTGGCGGCCCGGCCCAGCATGGGCAAGACGGCCCTGGCCCTCAACTTCGCCGTGCACGTGGCGCGCTACGAGAAGGTGCCGGTGCTCATCTTCTCCCTCGAGATGGACGACGAGCAGATCGGGGACCGCATCGTCATCAGCGAGCTCTTCCGCTTCCAGCAGGACGGCAGGGGGCGGGAGCCCATCACATCGCTGGACTACACGACTCGCATGGACCCCGAGAAGTTCGCCCGGACCCAGTCGATCTTCAACGAGCTGCACGAGTTGCCGATCCTGGTGGTGGACAAGCGTGGCCTGTCGGCCACCGACATCCGCGCCAAGGCCCGCCGGGTCAAGGCCAGCTACAAGGATCTCGGGCTGATCGTCATCGACTACCTGCAGCTGATCCGGCCGCCCGGCGAGTCCACCAGCAAGAGCTGGGCCCAGGTCGTGGGTGACGTGGTGCGGGAGCTGCGCGACCTGGCAGGGGAGCTCAACGTGCCCATCCTGCTGCTCTCGCAGCTCAACCGAGGGGTGGAGGCCCGCGAAAACAAGCGCCCCGTCATGTCCGACCTGCGCGACAGCGGCAACATCGAGGAGTTCGCGGATGTGGTGATGTTCCTGTACCGAGAAGACTACTACTACCCTGAGAAGGCCCGGGAGAAGGGGCAGGAGGGCGTCGTCGAGGTCATCGTGGCCAAGCAGCGCCGGGGCCCGACCGGCGTGGCCAAGCTGAGGTTCGTGCGCGAGTACACCCGTTTCATCGACCTGGCCGAAGAAGAGAGTTAAGGGCTCCCCATGGACCTGCTCGACCACCTGGAGCGGGTACGACTGCGGCTGGCGGCCGCCTACCGCAGGCTCATGCAGGAGGGGGCCATCACCGAGGAGCAGCTGGAGGCGGTCATGGAGGTCATCGACCAGATCGAGCACCTACCCCTCGACGAGGTGCGCCGCCGCCTGGAGGCGCTGGGGCGTTGCGACTCCGCCCCTGGCTCGACGTCCCCGGCCGCCGCACCGGGAGGCGAGGACGCATGACCCGGCCGTTGGCGGCCAGGCCCTTATCGCCGGCCACCGCCCACCCCCGGGCGGCGATCAAGGGAGCGCTCCTGCTGGTGGCGCTGGCCCTGCTCAGCGTGATGGGGCACTCGTGGGCGGTCGTGCCGGTCCGGGTCGAGGTAGACGGTCATGTGCTCGAGGGCGACGTGCTGAGCGGTACGGTAGCGGGCGTCCTGAGCCAGCTCGGCGTCACGCTGCGAGAGGGCGACGAGACGGAGCCGCCGCTGGACCGTCGGGTGGCGCCCGGGCAGGTCATCTCGGTGCTGAGAGCCTTCCCCGTCCACCTGAAGGTGGACGGGACCGAGCGACGGGCGCTAGTGGTGGGGGGCAACGTGGCCGACCTGCTGGAGCGCGAAGGGATCACGCTCGGGCCGCTCGACTACGTCGTGCCCGAAGCGTCGACGGCGCTCTCGCCCGACATGACGGTGCGGGTCGTGCGGGTACGGGAGGAGATCGTGGTGCGCCAGGCCCCCATCCCGTACCGGACGCTGCGGTGGGCCGAGCCTCGCTGGGAGCGCGGCAAGACGGGCGTGCTGCGGGCCGGTAAGGAAGGCCTCGCCGAGTACACGGAGCGGCTGCGCTACGAGGATGGGCAGCTCGTCTCCACCGAGCGCCTCGCCAGTCGGGTGCTGGTGCAGCCCCAGGACGAGATCATCGGCGTAGGCACTCGGATCGTCTGGAGGACCCTGGAGACCCCGCTGGGGACCATCCGGTACCGGGAGGCTCGCCAGATGGTGGCCACCGCCTACTACCCCGGGCCGGAGAGCACGGGCCGATACGCCGACGGCCTGACGGCGACCGGGATGCGGGCGGGCCACGGGGTGGTTGCCGTCGACCCCAAGGTGATCCCGTTGGGGACGCGCCTCTACATCCCGGGATACGGCATGGCCGTGGCGGGCGACGTGGGGTCGGCCATCAAGGGCAACCGCATCGACCTGGGCTTCAACACCCTGAGGGAGGCCCTCCATTTCGGCCGGCGCACGGTGACGGTCTACGTCCTCGACTGAGCACACGCCGGCCGCACAGGGGCCGCCGCGCCCTTCGACCCCGGCAGGCCTGCAGGCGATCCTTACCCGTTACCGCCTGAGGCCCCGGAGGCGGCTGAGCCAAAACTTCCTCGTGGACCCCCGCCAGGCCGACCGGATCGCCGACGCCCTGGAGGCGGGCCCCGACGACGTGGTGCTCGAGATCGGCTCGGGCCTGGGGGCGCTCACGCTGCCGCTGGCGCGACGTGCCGGACGGGTGGTGGCCATCGAGCGGGACGCCTCCCTGGCATCGGCGCTGGCCGACATCCTGGCCAGCCACGGGGTTCGTCCCACGGTGGATCTGGTGGTGGCGGACGCGTTGCGTCTGCCCTTCACCCACCTGAAGGAGCTGGCGGCGCCGGGCCGACAGGCGGGGACCAGCTCCCGGGAGCCCCGGGGGCGGGTGCTGGTCGCGGGCAACCTGCCCTACGGCATCACGAGCCCGCTCCTGCTCTGGCTGGTGGATGCGCCGGGCTGGCATCGGGCCGTGGTCATGGTGCAGAAGGAGGTGGCCGACCGCCTGGTCGCGGCGCCCTCGACGCCCGAGTACGGGTCGCTGACCGTGGCCGTCGCCACCCGCTGCAGGGTGCGCCACCTGTTCGACGTCTCGCGCCGCTGCTTCTTCCCGTCCCCCGAGGTGGACTCGACGGTGCTGCAGCTCGAGCCCCTGCCCCAGCAGCTGGCTCCCGAGGAGCGGACACGGCTGGAGCAGGTGCTCCGGGCCGCCTTCGGGCAGCGCCGCAAGACGCTGCGCAACGCGTTGCGCTCCCTCACGCCGGACCCCGCCGAGGTCGCAGCCATCCTGGAAAGGGCCGGCGTCGACGGGGCGTTGCGGGGCGAGGCCCTGGACCCCGAGCGGTTCGTCGAGCTGGCCCGGGCCTGGGCTGCGATCGACCAACGCCGTCGAGGTCCTGACATGCTATAATCGCGTCGGTTCGGTGGAGCCGAGGAGGTGAGCTCCCGCAGCCCAACTGACGGAGTCCCGGAAGGCGGCCGAGATGCAGTTCATCAGCCCGACCAAGGGGCCTCTCGACTTCGACGCGATGTTCGAGGAGATCATCGCGTACGTCAGGGAGAAGCCGGAGGCCACCTATCGGGTCATCGTGGGCACCGACTCCCAGCTGCGAGAGCAGACGAGCTTCGTCACCGCCATCATCGTCCACCGCGTCGGCAAGGGTGCCCGGTACTTCTACTCACGCGAGCGAGAGGTCTTCGGCCGCAGCCTCCGGCAGCGCATCTTCCACGAGGCGGCGCGCAGCCTCGAGGTGGCGAGCATGCTGGCATCGCGCCTGGCCGCCAATGGGCACGCGGACTTCGACATCGAGATCCACCTCGACATCGGCCGCAACG
>Ga0207873_1002643_pt1 | contig 14261 bp, 9 predicted proteins | sample BGWIniCompost_FD_187373 | JGI IMG/M metagenome (GOLD analysis project Ga0207873, IMG submission 187373) | Cellulose adapted compost microbial communities from Newby Island Compost Facility, Milpitas, CA, USA - BGW Initial Compost (SPAdes)... ...
TGGGGGGGGCGTGCGTCGTGCGGGAAAGGGGCTCCGCAGGGTTGGCGTCGGGGCGTGCGTCGTGCGGGGACGTCGGTGCGGGGACGTCGGTGCGGAGGTGTTGGTGCTGGGGGATGCGGGGACGGAAAGGGCTCGGAGGAAGTGCGGGTTCGGGTGCTATAGTCGCGCCGCATGGCGAGGTTGGACGCAAGAAGTCTGGTGCAAGCGGCAGGCGGGTACCTCAAGAATCACCCCGAAGAGCTCGTGCGCATGGCGCGCAACGCGGTCGGTATGAAGGTGGGCGTGCCCCTCGCGGCGCTGCGCTATCTCGCCGCGCAGTTGCGGGGAGCGAAGGCGCCGCGGGACGTCACCATCGAGGCGCGATCGCCGGGGATTTTCGTGGCCGCGAGCTTCGATCTGATGAAGACGCCGGTGCGCGCGGCGGGGACCATCTACGTCGATCGGATCGATTTCGGCGCCGAGCAGCTCCTCGTGGATCTGCGGCTCGAGAACGTCAGCCTCAAGGTGCTCGACGACGCCGTGGAGACTCCGGTCGCGGCGCTGCTCCGCTCGGGGGCCCTCGATCTGAGTCGGCCGGGGGACCTCGCCGCTTACTTGCCGAAGCGCCCGGCGTTCCTGCTCGCGGCGAAGGGGAACCAGGTCACCCTGGACTTGATGCGTCACCCCCAGTTCACCAAGGAGCGCGCCCGGAAGCTGCTGGCGTTCCTGCTGCCCCTCGTGAGCGTGGAGGCGATCCGCGCCGAGAACGAACACCTCGAGGTCGCGCTCCGCGCCCTGCCGGAGGGGCCAGCGGAGGCGGTGGCACGCCTCCGACGCCTCATCGGGATCTGAGGGGCCCCTGGAGGGGCGAGGGGGGGCGCGCGTCGCTCCGACGCTTCGTCGGGGCACGGCCGCCGATCGGGGAGCGAGCGCGTTGCGCTCCCCGAGCTGCGTCATCGGGGGCGCTTCGCCGTGGGCGGAGTGGCTCGGTCCTGGTGGGGGCGTCCTCGGCGCGGGCGCCGTCCGTCAAGCTCGGCCGTTCTCGGCGAGAGGCAGCGGCGAGCCTTCGCGAGACCGGAACAAAGCCTGGCCCTCGCCGCTGGCGGGGGACCGCCGCAGACCCCCTCAGAGCGCAGCGCAAACCCGAGATCGGCGGGCGTCCTGGCCCATCGAGATACCGGCAACGCTGCGCGCGCACTCGACGCGCTCACTCGGCGGCGGGCAGGGCAGGCTCGGGAGCGGGGGAAGCGGCTTGGTCCGGTGAGCGTGAACCCCGCGCGGGCGCTTCCCGTGGTTCGGGCCGTCCCGCCCACCATGCCTTCAGGCGCTCCATGCTGAAGGGCCTGGCGTAGGTCCACAGCATGAGGAGGCTCATGAGGAAGAACAGGTACGACTGCACCGTGAAGTTGTCGTCCACGTAGTAGAAGCCGCCCCAGCCGGTGCGGGCGTAGCCGATGTCGCGTCCGAGCAGGATCACGCTGGCCGCAGCGGTCGCCAGATACACGGGGGCGAACGGCCGCCGCTGCAGCGCGAGCACCGCGGCGACGATGTACATCGAGTAGTAGTAGCAGGTGAGGTCGGTCAGACACATCACGAGCGGCAGGCTGATGGCGGGCCCCACCCAGAGCAGCTTGGTGCGTCGCAGACCCCAGGCGATCCAGAGCGCCAGCGCCGCCGTGATGCCGTACTGCAGGCCCTTGCGGCTTTCCTTGCGCTCGTTGCGCCCGTCCTTCCACTTCTGGAAGGCATCATCGAGGTTGTCGTCCCGGGTGAAGCGCATGCGCCCCTCCCAGGTGTGGGTGAGGATCGTGGGGAGCCCCATGTGGTTGGTGAGGGGCGTGTGCTTGTGCACGGAGATGTGCGCCGCGAACTCCTTGTAGGCGCTCACGCCCCCGGCGGTGAGGACGCTTGCGGGCACGAGCACCCCGAGGGCCACCACCGAACCCGCGATCAGGTGGCGGTGATGGGGGTGCAGATAGCTGAGCAGTCCCGTCTTGCCGTCCACCGCGGGGCGGCCGCGCAGGCGGCCCAGGGTGTAGTAGAGGACCATCACCCCCCAACCGAAGAAGAGCACGGCGGGGAACACGCGCAGCAACGCCGACCACATGAGGGCCGCTCCCGCCCAGAAGAACATCTGCTTGCGAGCGAAGCACACGGACGCGACCAGCAGGAACAGCCAGTCCTGGCGGAGGAACGCTCCGCCCGTCCAGTAGAAGTTCGCGGCGGCGTTGCAGCCCCAGAAGACGGCCCCGATGGCCATGGCGCGGTAGCCGAAGGCCCAGCCGATCAGGACGATCATGCCCAGCTGCAGGGTGACGTCGATGGACGCGAGCAGCTTGAAGAAGCCGTCGTCGGCGGGGCTGAAGCTCCCGAGGAACTTGCCGGCCATCGTCCAGACGGGGGGCGGGTTGTAGCCGTGGTCCTGCTGCATCCGCTCCCAGTAGGAGCCGGCGGCGGACTTCTGGAACCAGTCGACGTCCTTCTTGAACTCCTCCCAGCGCTCCGCGGTGAAGTGCCGCTTGCACTGATCGGGATCCGACAGCACGTAGGTGTCGCTGACGGGCTTGATCAGGTTGACCCGCAGGTCACGGAACTCGCGGCGGGCCACCTGCGAGCGTCGCCCGTTGTCCACCTCGGCGATGAGCGTGCAGTCGTACAGCCGCGTGTACCGCACCTCGTCGAAGTACTTCGAGCCGAGGTAGTAATGGTAGAACTCGTGGCGGTGGTAGTAGTTGCTGTAGCGGACCTTCGGGTTGCCGAAGTCGAAGTAGGTGAGGAACGCGACGGCCGTCATCGCGATCGCCACCCACTTGACGGTCCGCTCGCGGATCGGCACGCCGGCCCGCCGCGCCCGCACCTCCAGGATCACCAGGAGCGCGCCGACGAGGCAGAGCCCCACCCGCAGGCCGAACATGATGTCCACCCACCAGGGCTTCTGGAACATCTTGTTCTCCCAGAAGAATGGCTTGGGGGTGGAGGTGCCCGGGGCGAGGATGTTCGCCAGCTCGGTGCCGAAGGAAAGCCAGCTGTCGAAGGAAGCGGCGGCGGTGCTCAGGGCGTCGAAGAAGTGCATACCTCGGCCTTGTCGGGCCGCCAGGCTAGTCGGCGCTCCCGGCGCTGCAAATGGCTCAGGCCCGCGTCCCCCGAAAATCAGCCAAAAAAACGGGCCGGGTGGACGCTGTTGCCACCCGGCCCGCCGTAGAGGCCCCTCGACTTACGATACGGAGCCGTCGTGAGGTGGGGAGTCGCCCAGCCGTCGTCCTCCGATCAGAGGAGCGCGCGGCCTGGGGTGCTCACCGTAGCTAGAACTCTGCGCCCTGCGGGAACCAGTCCCGCTGTGCGCGGTTCACTACCCGAGATGCACCTCCGGACGAGAGTACTTCCGTTGGGGATGGGGGCTACAGCTACTTTGCATGCGATCATCACCTCCTCCGGCTCTGCCGGACACCCCGAAGTCAACCTCTCCGCGCAGGCGCGCAGGGCGCCATCCCAGAGCGCAGAGGGATCACGAAGGGGGCGTTTCGAAAAGGGAAAGGCCGATCAGGACCTTTGCGGACGAAGCGCTGCTCCGGCCCGACAGCAAGGGCCATCGAGGCGGCGGACCATTCCGGGAGGGGTAACTCCAGCAGCAGCACCAGGAAATGGCGTAGCACGCGGAAAGTCCCCGTTCCATGTAAGTTTTCATGCGCCCATGTGGGAACGGCCCCGGAGGCTGGTGCCTCGGGGCTCGAGAGGGCGTTCCCGGGAGGGCGCGGGGGGCGTTCAGCTCTCCGCGGGGGTCTCGGCGGTCGCTCGCTTGCGCTCGAGCGCCTCTTCGAGACCGATGCGGATGCGGGCGCGCTTCTTCAGGCGCTTCGCCTTGAGGGGCTTGGTGAGCGACTCGTGGCGCTTGCGAACGTTCCAGACTGCGTAGTTGGCCATGAATTTCCGACGCTGAGGTCTGACGCTGGGGTCCGACGCTGGGGCCGTCGCATCCGCTCTCGGTTGCTCGGGCCGTGAAGTAGGGCCGCGGTTTAGTGCAACGGCGTTCAGGGTGCAAGTCGGGGGGTCCCCGAACCTGGGTCTTGTGTTAGACGCCGCAACGGTGCTGCTCCAAATCGTCTCTTCTCGCCCGCTCGGTGGCCTGGGCCGTCTGCTGGCCGCGGTGCGCCACTCACGGGCGTCGTCGTGGCTCTTCCTCGGGGTGGTCTACGAGGTCCTCCTGGTGGCCGCCCTGGGGACGCTGGTCTTCTACTGGCGGCTCCTGGGGCTCGAGCAGGTGGAGATCGGGGGGGACGCCCTCAAGGTCTGGGAGTTCGCGCGGCAGCTCGCCCACGGAGCCGGCCTGCCCAGCGAGTTCAACCACCACATCGCCCGCTTCGGGATGGTGATCCCGGTGCTGGTGGCGCAGCTCGTCTTCGGCAGCGACGCCTGGGTCTACTACGTGGCGCCGCTCGCGGCGTCGGTGGTGCTGCATCTGTCGGTCTACGGCATCGCCCGAAAGATCAGCGGGCGCTTCGGCGGCATCCTGGCCGTGGTGCTCCTGCTCGGCTTCGGGGAGATGGTGCGCCCCAGCTCCCAGATCCTGCCCGAGCTCTTCGGACCCGCCTACGTCTGCGCGGCGTACCTGGCCGCGCTGTTCTACACCGACGCGACCGGTCGCCGCGCTCGGGTGTTCTGGCTCGCCCTCACGGCGCTGCTGCTGTTCGGAGCATATGGCTCGAAGATCTCGTACCTGTACTACGCTCCCGGCGCGGCGCTCCTCGTGTGGCGAGGACGACGCACGCCGCTCGCGGCGAGCTCGACGACGTCAGCGCTGGACGCAGGAGCGGCGGCGGGCGACGCCGATGGAGCGGACAAAGCCACCGAGAGCGCTGCGCTCGTCGACGGTTCGGCCAATCGGGCCACGGCGGCGGGCTCGGCCGAAGCGGAGCTGGACGAAGCCGGCGGCGGACGAACTACGGAGGCCGAGCCGTCGCGCCGAACCGCGCCGCGGGCTCCCCGGTGGCAGGCGCTCCTTCGCTTTCCGGGAGGGCTCTGGCGTTGGATCGAGGCGCGCGGCTTGAAGAACGCGGCCCTGCTCACGGGCATGGTCGTCGCGTGCATCGCCGCGGAGGTGCTCTTCTACGTCGTGTTCACCCGCCACACGAGCCAGCTCGACGTGATCAACGAGACCCACGGGCTGAGCCGTAGCGCCCGCGTGAAGGAGCTGGCGGGGTTCTTCGCGATCTACCAGAACGCGGGCGCCGAGTGGCACAAATGGCTCACCGTGGGCTTCCTCGCGATGCTCGGGCTGGCGGCGACCGCCCGGGACCGACGGGCGAGCCTGATCGTCATCTCGCTCGTCGTCTATCTCTTCCTGCAGACGTTCATCCTGCGGAAGTTCAACCCGCCGATCCCCTGGATCCGGCCGCATCCCCGCTATCTCCTCGCCGTGGCCGCCCCCCTGATGATCGTGATCGGGGCCTTCGTGCACGAAGCGAGCGCCCGCGTCGCCTCGAAGATCGGGGCTCTTCGACGCAGGCCCACGCTCCGCCATGCCCTGTCCGGTGTCTTCGGTCTCGTCGTGCTCCTCTCGACGGCATCGGAGCTCCGAGAGGGCTGGGACAAGCGTTGGACACAACGTCACGCCTTCTTCACGACCCAGCGCAACCAAGAGGTCCTCTCCGAGGCCTTCGCGCAGGGCATTCCCATCGTGACCAAGATGCCCGGCGCCAAGCCTCTGCGAGCGGCGGGATCCCTCTACATCCATCCCCGCCTCCTGATGATCGACGGGGAGCTGCGGCCCTACCGCGACTTCCAGGCGCGGGCGGCCAAGGGCCTGTTCTACCTCGCTCGGGAGGTCGCCGAACCCGGCGTGAAGCGCAAGCCCATCGACCGTGAAGTCGCGGAGCGAACCCGCAAGCGCAGGTGCGTGATCGAGCTCTCCCAGCGATATCGCTTTCTGACGGGGCGGATCCGGCTGCCGAGCGGATGTGCCCCCCTCGCAGCCCCGACACCCTAGGCGCGGGCGAGGGTCAGCCAGCGATGCGCTCGCGGTAGATCCGGCGGGTCTCCCGTCGCACCCGCTCGATGAAGCTCCGCGCTGTCCCCTCCATCTCCTGGCCGATGGTGAGATCGGGCTGGTAAACCTGGATGAGGCGAGAGCGTTCCGTCGTGACCTCCCTCGCGATGTACGAATAGACGGGCCGCCGCCGAAACCACCGAAACATCTTGAGCTCGTCTACTGGGTCGTGCACGTGGCCCTTGCAGCAACCTCTCCGCCACTTGTAAGGCACCGACACCACGACGACCTTCCCGACGCTGAGGAGTCGTTCCGCGAACGCGCCCGCATCGGGGACATGCTCGAGGACCTGAAGGCAGGTGACGAGGTCGTACTTTTCGTCCACCTGGTACTTCAGGAAGTCTTCCTGGATGGACTCGACGCCATCAGCGACATAGGGGCGGCGCAGGTCCAGTGACACCAGGCGTGTCGCGCTCGGCCGGTGCCACTCGAGCGTGGGCGTTCTGTTAGAGCCGACGTCGAGCACCGACCCGGGGCCCTGCGCGAAGCGAGCGCAGATGATCCGCGCGACGTGCAGATAAACCCAGTCCTTTCGCTTCTCCCAGTAGGATAGCTTCTCCAACTCGTTTCCCCCCTCCCAGCCGTCGCCGATAGCGCGGTCCCGCAACCGTAGCGCAGGCACCTTGCGCCGGGAAGGGGGCAGGAGGGGCAACGTGGGTCCCTGTGGGGAGCGCCCGCCAACCAGGCCCATGTGCGAGGCGCAGACCGGTAAAGGGATTCTGCGCCTGCCCGAACTACCTCGGGAAGTTCCCGTGTTGACCGAAGAGCTCGCGGAGGACCTCCGGGCCATCCTCGAGCGCATGCTTCTCGATGGATCGAACGATGTTTGCGGTCCGCTGCCCGGCCCGCTGTAGTCCAAACGAAAGGTTCTGGCTGTGGTTCACGACGTAGACCGCAGCGGCGAACGGAAACCTATCGAGAGGTCGCTCACACTCCTCGGCGACTACAGGCCAGTAGGCGTGGCTCTGGAATAGATTAAAGTAGAGTCGATCGCTGTTCTTCCCGTCGGACGGCAAGTCGTCCGGCTCGAAATACAAGACGGCAGAGCTTCCGCACACCCGGTCGAAGGTTTGACTCCACACTCCCGGCACCGGTGCCATCCTGCCGCCGAGGTAGTCCTCCGCGTATCCCTCGTGGATGCTGTACCCGCGACGGTTGTCATGCGAAAGGACGTGCTTCACGACACTCTTATGCACGAGATCATCTGCGTCGAGCGGGAAGAAGTAACCACCTCCCCAGCTCTTCAGGACGGACCCGATGAGCCGGCGCTTCCACATCTTGTCTCTCCGGAACTGAGCAGAACTGACCGGGGGATCGATGTCAGCCCTCAAGAACAGGACCCTCGGATCATCGAGCTCTTCCAGATCAGGACGCTCGTGTCCGCAAACGATCACTCGCCAACGCGGGTCATCTTGATTGAGCACGGAGCGCAGAGTTCGACGAAGCAACGTAGTGGTCGTCTCCCAATCCTTGCTCGCTCTCTTCGATGCCAACGAAATGCCGAACACGAACTTCGGAGGACACACTTCGCCATCAAGACCCGGATAGCACATGGAGAGAGAAGTCGTCCCCGCGGAAGTTGCGTCGCGGAGGAGCATCGTCTGCGGGGCCCAGAACTTTCGAGTGCTCGAAGAAGGGGCGATCGATACTTCGGCGTCCTTGGACCTGGAGTGCCACTCCAGCCAGCTGTACCGATACGCCGCCCGAGCAGGGGAGTAGTGTTCTGGATCGACCGCGCCCGCTCCGGACTGGGTTAAGGAGCTGTCATGCAACAAGCCGACGCCAAGACACAGAGGAACGATCCGAACGGCTGCCCGACTGTAGACCCTCTGAATTCTGGACCAGAACTCCGTGTCCGCTCCGAATCGCACGGTGTCGAAGACGCCGATCTTGTCGAAGACGGCTCGGCGAACGAACAGAGACGCGGGGTTGGGGTGTGCGACTCGCTTGAGCCAACGACGAAAATCGATCTTCCCGGTAGCGTCGACCCGGATCCACGAGGATTGGGTTGCGACGAGCTCGCCGTTGGACGCCATGGCTTCGAGGTGCTTCTCGATGCGTTGTGGATGTGCCCAATCGTCCGAGTCATGGAACGTGACGTAGTCCCCCCGCACGTGCGTCAGCGCGACGTTTCGCGACGTGTACGTTCCGACGTTCTTCTCGTTGAGAAGAACCTTGATCCGCGGATCCTGCGCTTGTAGTTCGGAGAGGACCCGCCGGGTGTCATCCTGCCCGCAGTCCTCGATGATGATGAGCTCGAGGTTCTCGTGGGTTTGGCTGAGGATAGAGCGAACAGCATACCGAATCGTGGATTCGGCGTTGTAAGCCGACATGATGACAGACACCAACGGCGTCGAGGCATCCGCGGGCCTTCGTGCGCTCTGAGGCGCCTCGGCAAGTAAGGCTTCGTAGGAGAAGGGCGCGTCCTCGATGTTCAACGGGACCGTCAACCCCTGGTCTGAGAAGTAGCGATTGACTAGCTGCCGGTAGTCTTGCCAGCGACCTTCCGAGTGCGCACGAATGGCGTCGACGAGGGCAAACTCTCCGTCGTCGAACTTGCAGGTTATCTGTTCTGGAGCCCGCTTGAGCACGTTGAGGCAGATGTGCTTGCGGAGGAGCTCCTCCTTTCGCTTCTCACCGACGCGCTCCGCATAGGCGGTCAGGTCTTCGACTGCCCGCTCCGGATCGTGTACCCACGCCACCTCTGCGCGCACGGACAAGAACCGGGTCGTTCCAAGAGCAATTTCGCGATCCAGAAGAGCTCTGGCGTCAGCATACCGACCGACTCGGGTGAAGCAGATCGAAGCGTCTGAAATGAATCGAGCGTAGGCGCGCTTGCCGAGTAGCTCGCGCAACGCGTCAGTCTTGAATCGCTGTAGAATTCCATCGGCGGCATCCGCCCCGAAAGCGAACGCGGAGGCCCATCGAGACAGAAGGAGGTCGATGTATCCGTGGATCAGGAACGCGTTCTTGTTGGCGAGCTCACTCTGTAGAGCCGTCTTGATTTGGTAGATTCTAGAGTATTTCCCTGCGCTGAGAAGCCCTTGGAGATACCACGCCGCTGCGGCTGGACCTCGCGCCAGGTAGAAGCGCTCTGCCCATACGAACGCGGGATGTGACAGAACCCACTCAGCGCCGCGCACGAAGCGCAACAACTTGGTTCGAGTGAGCGCCGAGCGCATGTGCCAGAAGACCTCGTCTTCGGTGACGTGAAGACGGGTGAGTATGCTCTTGGGGGAAACCTTCCTTCTGAGGGCCTTTGTCCCGAAACGCCGCTTCGGGCGATCGTTGGCAGGCTTCTCTGTCGACAGCTGAGTGATCGTCTCCTCCAGGCGAGCGTTTCTGGCAGCGAGCTCTCTGTACATCTTGCGAGTGTGAAAAAGGTCCTTGGTGAGCTTGTATGGGTTCTTATCGGCGAAGGGTTTGCTGATGAAGGCCAGGTTGGCTCGCTGTAGGACAGGGCTGTCCTGTGACCAGTCGTGCGTTTGTTCGTAGACGCGGAAGAGGCGGTATCCGTGCTCGCGCATCACGTCTTCGAGAACTCTATAGTAACAGTGCTGGCGTGACAGCGGATCGAGGCCGGCCTCCAGGTAGACGATGTCGATGCTACTGTTGCTGAGTAGCGTGCGGGCCCCCTCGAGCACTTGTGCTTCGTGTCCCTCCACATCCACCTTCAACAGGTGGATGTGCGGGATTCGCCACGACTTGGAGAGATCGTCGAGGGTCGTCGATCTGGTCACGAAGCAGGATACGTCCGCTGCCGGGTCGTCGGAGGGCACGATCTGCGTCATCGTGCGGTTTGCGTGTCCTTTCAAATCGCCCGCTGTAGAGCTCAGGGCGATGTTGTGGCACGTGGCGTTGTCCATGCCACTGACGTTCTTCTGGAGAGACAGGAACGACCGTGGGTTCGGCTCGATGAGGTGCGCGTCGCGTACGTTGACCTCCGATTCGCAAAGGCGCCGAAACACGTCGCCGTGGTAAGCTCCCACGTCGATGTAGGTAATGGGTCGACCGTAGAAGAAGCACTCACAGTCCGCGATGAACTGCGACAAGCCTTTGGTGCTGGGGAGCGCGCCCTGGGGTCCACGGGTCCTGTCGCTAGTCTCATGCATTTTCATCGGGATACTCCGACCTTGTGTCCGGGCGCTACGAGCAGCGCGTCGTCGTCCTGAGCGATGGATGGCTCTTCGGAAGCCTCTGGCTCCTCCGGATCTTCGCGCGCTATACGTGCGAAACTTTCGCTTGTTTGCAGAAGCTCAGTGTAGGTGCCCTGCGCAGCGATTTGTCCATCCTCGATGACATAAATGCAGTCGCAGGTCCGAATCGTGGTCAGGCGATGCGCCACGCAGATAATTGTCTTGTCGCGGCTCAGGCGCTGCAGCGCAGAGGTGATCTGGCGCTCAGTTTGATTGTCTAGGGCAGCTGTGCCCTCGTCGAAGACGATGACTTCGGGATCCCTGTATAGAGCGCGCGCTATGATGATGCGCTGCCGTTGACCTCCCGAGAGCAGCGAGCCGCCCTCGCTGAGGTTCGTGTCGAGCCCCGCGTCGAGGTTCCTCACGAACTCGGCGGCAGAGGCCAGTTCGAGGGAGCGCCAGACCCGGTCGTCGTCGATCTCGTCGCGCGCGAGCCCGAAAGCGACGTTCTCGCGTACCGAGCGGTTGGCGATGAACATCTGTTGTCCGACGTAACCAATGTTTGCATGCCACCCAGGCAGGTACTCGAAGACGTTCTTGCCGTCGACTTCGATGGTGCCAGCCTTTGGGGTGAGCAAGCCCATGAGGAGGAGGGTGAGAGTCGACTTGCCGCCTCCAGACGGGCCGCAGAAAGCGACGAAGGCCCCACGGGGAATGGTCAGTGAGGTCGGCTTGATGGCTGGGCGGGTAGACTTCGGATAGGCGAACTCGACGTCGTTGAGTACGATAGCGCTGCGGAAGTCGAGGACCTCGGCTCCGGGTACGGCTTGCGCCAGGTAGTTGTCTTTGGTGGCAGGCTTGCCGAAGAGTTCTGGAGCGACGTCGCGGACGGCTTGGTGGAGATACTTGAACTGGCCGTGCTTTTGACGAAGCTTCTGGAACGCGCGATTGATCCGCGACATCGCGCCGGTCATTTTGAGGCCAGCAAAGCCGAAGATTGCCAGCTTGGGCAAGACGCCGGTCAATGTTTCGTCGCGCAGAGTAGTGAATACTACCGCAGAGACGATTGTGGTTACGAGGAGAATCTCGTTGATGGTTCGCGGCAATAGAGACAGTAAGTTCTTGCGGGTGCCGGTTATGAAGATGCGACGAAGCGCTCGCACATAGCCCGATACGAAGAACGACTGCGTGTTCGAGAGTCGGCCGTCGATCAGGCCCCCAAAACCCTCGGTTAGGTACCGACGGCCCTCGTCGCGGGCCCGGTTCTCAGCGCGGCCGATTGCTGCCTGCAAGCGCTGGGTCGACCAGTAGAGGCCAGTGCCGACGCCGCCGAACAGGGCGACGCCAACCAACGTGAGCCAGGGGTCGACGAAGAGGAGGAGCAGGACGACCATCGTTATGGTTGCCCCGTCAGACAAAATTCTCGCCGCGGCCCCAAAGCATGTGTTGAAGAGTTCAAAGATCCGGCTGATGTTCGCGGCTGGCTTGCCGACGCCGCGGTGTTTGAACACCTCGTAGCGGGCGAGTAGGTAACCCGTGAACAGGCTACGAGAAACGCGCTCGTTCAATCGCATCAAGAAGCGGCTCAGGAGCGTGCTCACGAGGATGCTCAGGCCGTTCTTCGCGATCATGAAGGCGACGAGTATGCTGCCGCTGGCAAGCACGAAATGCAGAGGCTCGAGGCGGCCGAGGAGTAGCTCGACGCCGCGAGCGAGGTGACCGCCGCGGCTGCCATCGTCGTCGACTGAGAGACCTCGGATGAACCCATAGATCATCATCATCCCGAGCATTTCGAAAATGCCGGCGACGAAAAGCAGCGCAACGATCCCCACGAACACCCAACGGCGGCGGCGATCGAGCAAGATCCAGAGGGTCTTCAGGACGTTGGCGAGGAGCATAAGCGAAGGGGGCCTGCTGACGTGGCGACGCGAGGCTCGCCCGGCGCTGTCGTGGCATTCCCTGGAAGGGGGGGACCGGGCCGATGACGCCCGGAACGTCGGACCACGTTGGTGGATTGCCGTCTGAGAACTCTACCGCCCGTGGCGCTCCGGATCGGGACCATCGTGCACGGTGGTGCGAATACCAGGGGCCACCCACCCGGTCAAGGACCGGTGGAAGCGCTTCCATAATGCTTGGAGCGTGTGCGTCCGGGGAGGCGGCATGAGCCTGAGCGAGAGCCGCGTGCAGTCCTAGCACCGCGGCGTTCCAAAGGGGTCCGACGAGGACGAGAGGAGCAGGAGCGGTAGGGGGACAGGTTCGGTCGGGTGGAGCGCTGGAACGGATCGCGGCGTCGATCCGCTCAGAGGTGTGGTCGCTGCGAATGGCCCGACGGCATCGCAGGATCCGGAGGAGGAGGGGAGGTGGTCTCTGGACGGGCCACAGCCCCGAGAGGCTTTGGGGAGACGGTCGGGGGCTGGCGCGAAGGGCCGGTCGCGTTGGAGCACAGAGCGGGGGATGAGCCGGCGCCGATCCGGCTCCGCGAGGCCGAAGAGAGGTCTCGGGAGGTCGAGGTGTTTCAGGCACCCGAGTCGGGAAGGTGTCTCGCAATTTCGGCGCGGCGGGATCAGCCAGCGCTCTGCGAGGGCGCTTAGTATCCACCAGTGCTGCTAGGGGCGGTTTCTCAATCGCTGGGCCGTTGTGACCCGGGAGAGGTAGAGGTGCGGGGCTAGCCCGAGGTCATGTGGGTGCAACGCAGGAGACGTTGTGCGGCGGAGCGCGCCAAACGCGCCAACCCGAGCGGGCGGCGGGGGGGGGAGCGATGGACAGAGTCGGGGCGGCAGCATCGTGCGCCGCAGAACGAGAGAAGACGCATGGCGGGTTCACGAAGTCGCCAGGGGCTACCGCAACGTGCCGGACGAAGGGGGGCCGTGCTTTACACGCGGAAGTATTCCATGGAATCTCCCGGCATGCGGTTGCTCGTCGAGATCCTCCACCCGGCGCATGTCCATGTCTTTCGCAACGCCATCGGCGAGTGGCGTGAACGGGGAGATGAGGTGCTCGTGTTGAGCCGCGAGAAGGACGTCGCGAATGAACTGCTCGATGCGTACGGAATTCCATACGAGTCGATTAGTCGGCTCGGTCGAACGAAGCTTGATCTGGTGCGCGAGATGATCGTGCGGGACGTCCGTATGTGGAGGCGTGCTAGAGAGTTTCGGCCGGATGTGCTTGTTGGGGTAATGGGGGTTACGATCGCTCAGGTTGGCAGGCTCATTGGGAGGCCGACCGTCGTCTTCTATGACACGGAGAATGCGACGTTGACGAACTCGGTTGTGTATCCGCTGGCTCATTCGGTATGCACGCCGGAGTGTTATGCTGCAAAGGTGCGCGGGCGCCATGTTGCTTATCCTGGTTACCATGAGCTCGCGTACTTGCACCCTCGTCGCTTCACGCCGGACCCCGATGTCGTCAGGCAGGCCGGGTTGGAGCCGGGAACCCCGTATTTTATCGTTCGTTTCGTGTCGTGGCAGGCGTCGCACGATGTTTTCGATCAGGGCCTGAGCGCTTCGCTCAAGCGCGCCGTGGTAACGGAGTTATCATCCCACGGGCGTGTGCTGATCAGCTGCGAAGGAGCGCTACCACCTGACTTGGAAGGGTATAGGCTGCGGGCGCCAGCTGAAAACATTCATCATCTCATCGCCTTCAGTCGCATGCTCGTTGGTGAGAGCGCGACGATGGCGGCGGAGGCTGCCGTCTTGGGGGTGCCGGCATTCTACATCGCGGACACGAGTCGTGGGTATATCGATGATCTCGAACGACGCTACGGGCTCGTGCGAAAGTACGCGCGAGCTCAAGCGTCGAGCGCGTTGGTCGAGATCAAGCGTCTCCTGAGCAGAGGCTCACTTTCGGAGGAGATGGCCGCTGCACGTCGGCGCCTCTTGACGGAGCGCGTCGACACGACGTCGTGGATGATAGAGTACGTGGACCAGGTCGTGCGCTCTCGGGCGTCGTAGCGGAGCAGCCGGGGGCGCGTGGGGAGTACGGGAGTTTTGCTATCGTCCGACGAGCTTGCTTACGTGGGCATCCCGAGGACATCCCGGCTCACGGCAAAACTCTCCTCAGCGCCCGCCGGGCGACGTAGCGGGTCACCTCCAGCAGGCGGGCGG
>Ga0207873_1002644_pt1 | contig 14256 bp, 12 predicted proteins | sample BGWIniCompost_FD_187373 | JGI IMG/M metagenome (GOLD analysis project Ga0207873, IMG submission 187373) | Cellulose adapted compost microbial communities from Newby Island Compost Facility, Milpitas, CA, USA - BGW Initial Compost (SPAdes)... ...
TTGACCACGTACGACGCGCCCCAGTTCAGGTGCGTCGAGATGGTGGACATGTAGGCCGCGGCGAGCGAGGCGACGACGAGGCCGAGCAGGCCCGCGGGCAGGAAGGTGAGCATCGCTGGGTAGGCCAGGTCGTGGCCGAGGATGCTCTCGGGCAGATTCGGGAACGCCTCGCGCAGCGAGTCCACGGTCGGGAACACGATGAGTGAGGCGAGCGCGACGAGGATCCATGGCCACGGCCGCAGCGCGTAGTGGGCCACGTTGAAGAGCAGCGTCGCAGCCGTGGCCTCCTGCTCGTTCCGCGCGGAGAGCATCCGCTGCGCGACGTAGCCGCCGCCGCCTGGCTCGGCGCCCGGGTACCACACGCTCCACCACTGCACCGCGATCGGCACGACGAGCAGCGGGACGTAGGCCGCGGGGTCAGAGAAGTCCGGGAGCAAGTTGATGCCGGCGGCGACGTTCGGGTGCGCGAGCAGGTTCGCCAGCCCGCCGACGTCCGGGTGCCGCAGCGCGACGACGGCCGCGGCGATCGACCCGGCCATCGCCGTGACGAAGAGGAGGAAGTCCGTGAGCAGCACGCTGGTCAGCCCGCCCGCCATGCTGAACACGGTCGTCACGCCGCCCGCGATCAGGATCGTGGCCAGGGGCGAGAGGCCGAGCAGCACGCCGGCGATCTTGATCGCCGCGAGCGTGACCGTCGCCATGATCGCGACGTTGAAGAACACGCCGAGGTAGAGCGCGCGGAACCCGCGCAGGAACGCGGCCGGCTTGCCCGAGTAGCGCAGCTCGTAGAACTCGAGGTCGGTGAGCACGCCCGCGCGCCGCCACAGCTTCGCGTAGACGAAGACGGTCAGCATGCCGGTGAGCAGGAACGCCCACCACACCCAGTTCCCCGCCACGCCGTTCTGGCGGACGATGTCCGTGACCAGGTTGGGCGTGTCCGTGGAGAAGGTGGTGGCGACCATCGAGGTCCCCAGCAGCCACCACGGCATGCTGCGGCCGGAGAGGAAGTAGGAGGCCGTGCTGCTCCCGGCCCTGCGGCTGACCGCGAGGCCGACCGCCAGCGCGGCGATGAAGTAGGTGGCAATAATGGCCCAGTCGGCGAAGACGAGGTTCATGGCATGCCGTCCGCGGCGGGTCAGGGGTCGAGCTGGAACGCAGGCATTCTACGGCGTGGGGCGTAAAATGGGCAACGGCGGGGGCGGAGGGCGCGGAGTTCTTGCGAAGGAGAGTGCGCGGAGAAGGGCTCACACGGAGACGCGGAGGCGCGGAGAGAGGTGTTCGTCACCCCCCTGTCCCGCGGGCGGACGGAACCTTCACCCCTCCTCGCGGCGCCGGAGCTCATTGACCAGGCGGTGGCTCCGGCGTGTGGTTTCCGGCTCGCGGTACCCCGTGGACATGCGCAGCACGAGCGCGACGGCGGTCTCGAGGTCCATGCGGTGGCCGATGGAGACGTAGACGGGGCGTACGTTGTCGCGCGTCCTCACGGCCATGCCGATGACCTCATCGTCATCGATCAGCGGCGCGGTGGCGCCGCGCTTCTTGCCCAGCCGGCCGTGCCGGCCGACATGGATGGATTTGGCGCAGCCGATGGTGGGCAGGTCGAACAGCACGCCGCCGTGGCAGGCGAGGCCGAAGCGGCGGGGGTGCGCGTAGCCGTTGCCGTCGAAGATGAGCACGTCTGGCTTCTTGCGGAGGCGCTTCCACGCGGCAGCGATGGCGGGCAGCTCGCGGAAGCTGAGCAGGCCGGGGATGTAGGGGAAGGTGACGTCGACGGCGGCAGTCGCCTCCTCCACGGTCTCCATCGTCTCCGCATCGATCACGACGATGCCGGCGTACCCGCGGCGGGCGAAACGCTGGATGGAGAGGTCCGCGCCGGCGATGAGGCGCGGCGCGAACCCGCGCGGCGGGTGCATGATGAGCCGCTCGCGCAGCCGGAGCTGGATCTCGCGCGCCTCGGCGGGCGTGACGTTCCAGGTGTCCGGGGCCGGCTTGCTCATACAGATCGAGTGCGTGACGAGGGCTGCCGGGCCGCGCAGCTCCGGCGCCGTCCGACGGGGCGCTGCCGGTGAAGAGTGCGGCCTTCGCGCGGGGAGCACCAGCCCTGCGCGCGGGGCGCCGCCGGTCAGCCGCGCCGCGGAGTGAACGCAGCGCCCCCCCGGCGTCGTCCAAGGGTCGTGCAGATCGTGGGCCGCCGGAGGAAGGGGCACGCTGCGGGCATGGCCGGGGCTGCCGCGGAAGCGGTGCACACGGGTTCGAGCGGGAAAGGTCGGTTGATCACGCGGGAAGCGAAAGATCGGGCCGACGCCGAGCTGGTGGCGCGGGTGCAGGCGGGCGATGCGGACGCGTTCCGTGCGCTCGTGCGGCGCTGGTACGCGCAGATCCACCGCTGGGCGCTTGCCGTGACCGGCGAGCCGGATGACGCGGAGGACGTGGTGCAGGCCGTGCTGGTCAAGCTGCACCGCTCCCTGAACGAGTACCGCGGGGACGCGGCGTTCTCGACGTGGCTCTACCGCGTGACGCGCAACGCGGCGGCCGAGCACGCGCGGGCGCGGAGGAGACGCGCCGCGATGCGGGAGCGCGCGCGGCTGGAGCACGCTGCGCCGGGCGCCCCGTCATCGGGCGGCGACGACGTCGCGGAGCGGCTCGTTCGCGCGCGGCTGGCTCGCCTGGTCCTCGACGAACACCGGCGCCTGCCGCCTCGCCAGCGCGAGGTGTTCGCCCTTGCGGACGTGCACGGGCACAGCGCGGCGGAGATCGCGGAGCTGCTCGGCATCGACCCCGTGACCGTACGCACCAACCTGCTGCGCGCGCGGCGCGCCATTCGAAAGCGCATCCTGGACGCGCATCCGGAGCTGCTGGAGGAGTGACAGGCATGACCTGCCGGGAAACGATCGAGTGGTTGCTGGAAGCGGAGCCCGACGAGCTCGCGGGCCGAGGTGAAGGGGAGGCGGCGGAGCACGTCCGCTCGTGCGCGCGCTGTCGCGCGGTGGCGGAGCGGCTGCTGGACGCGCAGGCGCTGCTCGCGGCCGAGCTGACGGCGCCGCCGCGGGTCGGGGTGGAGGAGGCGATCGAGAAGGTGGTTCTTGGAAGCGCTCAGCCGCTTGGAAAGGCGGGCGTGGGTGGGGGCGGCCCTGCCCTTCCTCTCCGCCACCCGGGAGACCGCTCCGCTGTCACCCCGCCTCCCGGGCGGGGGAACGTCGGGGGAACTGCGGGCGGGGGCGTTCGAGGTGGGCGGCGGGCGCTGCGCGCGCTCGTCCCGCTCGCGGCCGCCGCGGCGGTGGTCGCGCTGCTGCTGGTGCGGCACGACGTGCCGCCGCCAGCGTTCGAGGACGTCGCGGGCCCGCGGTCCGTCGCGCCCGCGCCGCCTGTCGCGCTCCCCGTGGTCATTGCGCCGGCCGGCCGCAACGCGGCGCTGTTCCACACCAGCGACCCGCGCATCACGGTGGTCTGGATCTATTGAACGGAGAACGAACGATGAGGATTCGCACGATCCTGCCGATGCTGGCCGTGAGCGCGGCCCTGGGATGCGGCTGGACCTCGGGAGGGGACCTGGAAACGCGCACGTTTCGGCTGCAGCACGTGAGCCCGGAGGCGGCACTGCAACTGATCGGCCCCTACGTCCGCTCGGAGGGCGCGGAGCTGTCGACGGGCGGCCGAAACATCGCCGCGATCACGGTGCGCGAGACGCCGGACGCGCTGAACCGCATCGCCGCGATGCTGGCAGAGTTCGATCAGCCGCGGCCGTCCGTGAAGCTGCACTTCCAGGTGATCGAGGCGAACGGCTTCGAGACGAGCGACCCCGCGATCGCGGATGTCGAGGCCGCGCTGCGCGAGCTGTTCCGCTTCCGCGGGTACCGGCTCGCGGCGGAGGCCGTCGTGGTGGGCACGGCAGACACCGGTGTGCGACAGCAGCTCGGAGAAGGCGACCGCCTGTTCTCCATCGAGGCGTCACTGCTGTCCATCCCGCGGCAGGACAGCACCGGCGCCGTCCAGCTCTCGGTTCAGCTGAGGCAAGCGGGGATCGGCACCCTCCTCGAGACGACCGTCGGCGTGCCGCTCGGCCAGACGATGGTGATCGGCACGGCGCCGCAGCTCGAGGGCAGGGGCGATCGTGCGGCCGGCGCGCTGATCCTCACCGTGCGGCCGGAACTGGCGGGCAGCGCTGATCGGACCTGATTGTCCCTCGCCCGGAGGGTCTGCGCGTCAGAAAGAACGCGGAGGCTCGAGACGCACTCCGCGCCCTCGAACCTCCGCGTTCTCCGCGTCTCCGCGCGAGCGAGGAGGCGCCCCACCGCGCACCCAGCCACGCCCGGCTCCCCCGCCCTTGCCCTCGCCCTCGCCCTGGCCCACGAAACCGGGGCGAGGGGCCCTCCTAGACCGCCCTCACGTGCTCGGCTCCCCTCGCTCCAGGTCACGAATCCAGATGTTGCGGAACCGCACCGGCTGACCGTGGTCCTGCAGCACGAGCGGCAGACGATCCGGATGCGGCTCGTACGGCCGGCGTGCCATGTGCGCCGTGGGGCCGAACATCTCCGCGTGGTCGTGCACCAGCACGCCGTTGTGGAACACCGTGACGATGGCGGGGCTGATCAGCTTGCCGTCCGCGTCGAACCGGGGCCGGCGGAAGATGATGTCGTACGTCTGCCACTCGCCCGGCGGGCGGCTCGCGTTGACCAGCGGCGGGTGCTGCCCGTACAGCGACGCGGCCTGCCCGTCCGCGTACGTCTCGTTCATGTACGAGTCGAGGATCTGCACCTCGTAGCGCCCCATGAAGAAGACGCCGCTGTTGCCGCGGTCCTGGCCGGTGCCCTGCGGCGGCGACGGTGCAGCCCACTCGATGTGGAGCTGCACATCGCCGAACGAGTCGCGCGTGGCGAGGTTGCCGGTGCCGGGGACGACCTCGAACCAGCCGTCGCCGACCTTCCACTTCGCGTCCTCGCCGTTGCTCGTCCAGCGCGAGAGGTCGCCGCGGCCGAACAGCACGATTGCATCCGAGGGCACGCGGCCGGCAGGGTCCGCCCCGAGCGGCCGGCCGGGGTCCACGATGGGCGGGCGCGGGCGCGTAGGGTCGTTGGGCGCCCACTCGCGCGGCGCCCGCGCGTCCTGCTGCTGCGCGCACGCGGGCGCCGCCGTGAGCACCGAGGCCACGATGAGCGAGAGGACGCTCGCGGCGCTGCGAGGCAACGTCGTCGTCACCATGCGATCCCGTAATCCTCGCCGTGGTTGCTGGAGCCGCCCCAGAACGTGCCGTGCTGGTGGTCGAAGAAGATCGCGTTGATCGGCCCGGACGTGAGCGGCTGGAAGTCCATGCGGTAGCCCATGCGGCGCAGCTCGGCGCGCACCCACGGCGGCGTGGCCTCGTGCAGCGTGATGCGCCCGGGCTGCGAGGCGTGGTCGTCGAACGAGCTGCGCATCTGGTAGCTGTTGAAGTTCGCCGCCTCCGCCGCCTCCTGCACGTTCATCCCGAACTCGACGACGTTGAGGAAGAACTGGAGCAGGTTCTGGTCCTGCGTGTCCCCGCCCTGCACGGCGAAGGAGAGGAACGGCTTGCCATCCTTCAGCGCGATGGTGGGCGTGAGCGTGACGCGCGGGTACTTGCCCGGCTCGACGACGTTGAACGGGTTCTCCCGCTCGTCCAGGACGAAGGCCTGCATGCGCTGGCTCATGCCGATACCGGTCTTGCCCGCGATGACGGCGGGAATCCAGCCGCCGCTCGGCGTCACCGACACGACCCAGCCCTCGGCATCCGCGGCCTGGATCGAGGTGGTGCCGGCGGTGAAGCCTTCCTCGAACGTGCGGTCGTGGCGGGGCAGAGGGCTGCCACCCAGCGCTTGCGGTCCGCTCGCTTCGGTCGTCGTCTCCGGCGCCGGCGGCCAGTCGCGCAGCAGGTGCAGGAACGGGTTGGTTTCGCCCTGGAACGGGTACGGGTCGCCCGGCTTGATGTTCGGATCGTTGCGCTCCCAGTTGATCTGCTCGAAGCGAGAGCGCGCGTACTCCTTCGAGAGCAGGCCGCGGATCGGCTCCACCGGCGGACGGTACGGGTCGCCGTAGTAGAAGTCGCGGTCGGCGAACGCCATGCTCATCGCCTGGTAGAGCGTGTGGATGTAGCGCGCGCTGTTGTAGCCCATCGACTTCAGATCCACGTTCTCCAGGATGTTCAGTGCCTGGAGCATCGCGGGGCCCTGCGTCCAGTGCGTGAGCTTGTAGACCTCGATGCCCTTGTACGTGGTGGACACGGGCTCCTCGATGCGGACCTTCCAGTTGGCCAGGTCCTCGACGGTGATGAGCCCGCCCTGCTCCTGCATCGAGCGCGCGATCTCCTGCGCGATGTCGCCCTTGTAGAAGCGGTCGTACGCCGCGTAGATCGCCTCCTTGCGGCTCTTGCCCTGGCGCAGCGCGTTCTGCTCCGCCTCGACGAGCTTGCGCCAGGTCGCAGCCAGGTCCGGCTGCCGGAAGATCTCGCCGGGCCGCGGCGCCTCCCGCTCCTCCCCGAGGTGCGGCAGGAACACCGCCTTCGAGTACGGCCACTGCTTGATCCGCTCCTTTTCACGCTCGATCGCGTTCGCGGCCTGCGCCTCGATCGGGTAGCCCTCCGCCATCTGGATCGCCGGCTCGAGCACGTCCTTCAGGCTGAGCTTGCCGTACTCCGCGACCATCACCATCAGGCCGCCCGGCGTGCCGGGCGTCACCGCGGCGAGCGGGCCGTACGCGGGCGGATACCGCATGCCTTTGCTCTTGAAGAACTCGACGGTCGCCCCCGTCGGCGCGACGCCGTGCGCGTTGATGCCGATGACCTTGCCCGTGTGCGGGTTGTAGATCAACGCCTGCGTCTCGCCGCCGCAGCCGAGCGTGTCCCACATGGTGCAGGTCGCCGCGAGCATCGCGGCCGCGGCGTCGACCGCGTTGCCGCCCTTCTGGAAGATCATCGCGCCTGCGGTGGCGCCCAGCGGCTTGCCGGTGATCGCGATCCAGTGCCGGCCGTGCAGGACCGGCTTCATGGTGCGCTGCGCGGCGACGGGTGCGGCGGTGATCGGCATAACGAGCGCGAGGGCTAGGGTGGCGAGGGCGATCCTGGGGACGTTCCGGGCATCGGGGCGCATGACGTTCCTCCGCGGATGTTTCGGGAAGCATGCCCAGGATAGCGGCCGGGCCGGCGGTGGTGCAAGTTCGCGCCCCCGAGCGGCCGCGGCGGGCGCGCGCCGCGAGGCAGCCCGCCGTCAGTCCAGGGCCAGCCGCTCCGCCGCCTTCTTGCGCGCCTGCGAGAGGTAGCCCGGCTGGAGGTCCAGCAGGTTGGCGATCTTGCGCAGCAGGTAGCTCTCGTGGCGGGCGATCTCGCCGTCCGTCAGGATCAGGCCCCACATGATCTCGGCGAGCAGGGTCTTCTGTCCGAGGTCGTAGTGCTGGCGGATCAGCGACGTGAACTGGTAGAGGTCCACCGCCTGCCGGCGCTCCTGGTCCGCGAGCTCCATCAGCGACTTCGCCGTCTCCTCGTCCAGCGCGAAGTGCCGGCGGAGCACCGCCTCGATGTGCTCGCGCTCGGCATCGGTGAACTCGTCGTCCGCGTGCGCCAGCTCGAGCAGCAACGCGCACGCGGCCACGTGCAGCGGCTGCGGGCCTGGCTCACCCGCGGACTCCTCACGCGCGGGCGCCATCTTGCGGCTGAAGAACGACCGGATCGCGTCCAGCATGCGGCTTCCCCTGGCTCGCGCAGCGCGGCGTAGTTTCAGTGGAACGCCACAGGATGCGGTGCACGCGGCAGCGCCGCAAGCGAGCCGGAGCCGCAAGCGAAGCGCGAACCCGAAGCCCAACGAAGGTTGCTCTCGCACTCGCCCCGGCCCGATTTCTCGAGAGACCTCGCCGTTACCCGCTACTCCGGAAACGCGTACCGGTAGATCCCACCGTCCTCCGAGTCGACTGCGAAGACGACCGCCCCCGACGACGCCTTGTAGCCAATGGTGCCGCCCCCGTAATGGAACCGCTCGATCCGGCGCTCGAGGGGGTGCACGCGCCAATACTCCCGGCCAGCCTGGCGGAACACGGGGCCTGACGGCGTCACGGCGATGCCCAGCCAGCCGCCCGGCAGCGCGGAGATATCGAGGAAGTAGTGCTTCGATTCCATGACCAGGAGCTCGCCCTGCGCCTGCGGCCGCGTCATGTTCTGCCCATCCTCCTCGCGCCAGCCGCGCACCAGCTCGCTGTCCCGCTCGAAGTGCAGCACTGCGCGCTGCGCGCCCGTCGTGTCGAAGACGACGAGGCGCGTGCGGTCCATCTCTGCGACAACGATGAGGCTGTCGCCGAGCGTGACGACCTCGCAGTGGGGGCAGTGCGTGCGGCGGCTGCAGCCGGGGTCATCGCACAGCGAGCCGAGCGCCGCGGCATCGCCGCGGCTCGCGATGAGCGCGCCGTCGATCGAGTAGACGTCGAAGGCGTGGCCGGGCGCGCCGGGCACGAACACGACCCGGTCCTCGCCGAGCAGTGCGACGTCACGGTGATGCGCCTCGGTGCGAAACTCACTCGCGAAGCGCCCGTTGTCACGGTGGAAGAGGACCAGCTTCCCGTTCGTCGTCGCGAAGATCGCCACGCGTGACGGACTCCACCCAAAATCATGCGCGAACCGAAGCTCCCCGGGGCCCGCGCCCTGTTTCCCGCCGTAGCTGCGCACGAGCCTGCCCGCTTGCGTGACCTCGTGCACCGCGCGGCCCTGGGGGTCCAGCACCAGCAGGTGGTCCGCGGCAGGGTCGTACGCGATGGCGTCGACCCGGCCCAGCCACATCGTCGCCTCGGTGGTGTCCGGGACGACGAGCGGGCCCAGCAGCCGGAGCGGGCGCGGGTCCGGGGTCTCCAGCGGCGGGCCGGGCGACTCGACGGGTTGGGGCGGCGCGCCGGCGTGCGGCGCCTCGGCGGCTCCGGTCTCAGCCGCGGCCTGGGCGTCCGCCGCAGGCTGGCCGCTGCCGCACGCCACGGCGAGCAGCGCGAAACAAGACACCACGACGGCCGGGTAGCACACTTTGCGCATGGTGAACCTCCGTCCGAACGTGCTGGCCTGTATGGGAAGACTTCATCCGCCGCGATAACGTACAACATGTGGGCAAGCCTGGGGCCGTGTCCAGAGCCGCCGTTCAGCGCTTCCGCCGCCCAAGCTTGACCCTCCGCCGCCGCTCGCCCTACCTTGCTGACTCCCCGCTCAACCCCGAGGAACTCCGATGCTGCACATCCTGACGCGATCCCAGGAATACGACGTCTGCATCGTCGGCTCCGGCGCGGGCGGCGGCATGGCGGCGAAGGTGCTGACCGAGGCCGGCGCGCGCGTGGTGCTGCTCGAGGCCGGCGTGCCGTGGGACAACACCAGGGACTCCGCCATGTTCAAGTGGTCGTACGACTCGCCACGCCGCGGTGCCGCGACGCCGGAGCGCCACTTCGGCGAGTTCGATGCCGGGCTCGGCGGCTGGCAGCTCGAGGGCGAGCCGTACACCGTCGCGCCGGGCGAGAAGTTCGACTGGTTCCGCGTGCGCATGGTCGGCGGCCGTACCAACCACTGGGGCCGCATCTCGCTGCGCTTCGGGCCGTACGACTTCAAGCGCAAGAGCATCGATGGCCTGGGGGACGACTGGCCCATCTCCTACGATGACCTGAAGCCGTACTACGATCGCGTCGACCGGCTGATCGGCATCTACGGCTCGGTCGAGAACCTGCCGAACGAGCCGGACGGCATCTTCCTGCCGCCACCCAAGCCGCGCTGCTACGAGCTCCTCGTCATGCGGTCCGCGCAACGGTTGGGGATCACGTGCATCCCCTCCCGCATGTCCATCCTGACGCGCCCGCACAACGGCCGGCCCGCCTGCCACTACTGCGGGCAGTGCGGCCGCGGCTGCGCGGTGAACGCGAATTTCTCCTCGACCAACGTGCTGCTGCCGCCGGCGCTCGCGACTGGCCGGCTCACGCTGATCACGGAGGCGATGGCGCGCGAGGTCACCGTCAACGACCGCGGCCTCGCCACGGGCGTCATCTACATCGACAAGCGGACGGGCCAGGAGAAGCACGTGCGCGCGCGCATCGTCATACTGGCGGCGAGCGCGTGCGAGTCCGCGCGCATCCTGCTCAACTCGAAGTCGTCGCTGTTCCCGCACGGGCTCGCCAACTCGAGCGGCGTCGTCGGCAAGTACCTGACGGACACGGTGGGTACGGATGTGGCCGGCTACATCCCCGCAATGGAGGACATGCCGCCGCACAACGAGGACGGCGCGGGCGGGCACATCTACATGCCCTGGTGGCTGGACAACTCGAAGCTGGACTTCCCGCGCGGCTACCACATCGAGGTCTGGGGCGGGCGGCGCATGCCGAGCTTCGGCTTCATGGGCGGGATCCACAACTACCCGCCCGGCGGCGGCTACGGCAAGGAGCTCAAGGACCAGTACCGCCGCTACTACGGCGCGACGATCGGCTTCTCCGGCCGCGGCGAGATGATCCCGAACGAGAACTGCTACTGCGAGCTCGACCCCGAGGTCAAAGACCAGTGGGGCATTCCGGTGCTGCGGTTCCACTGGCAGTGGAGCGATTACGAGTACAACCAGGTGCGCCACATGCAGGAGACCTTCCGCGCGCTGATCGCAGACATGGGCGGACAGGTCTTCTCCCCGATGCCAGGGCGCGACCGCGGCTACGGCATCGCGACCGGCGGCCGGATCATCCACGAGCTGGGCGTCACGCGCATGGGCGACGACCCGAACACCAGCGTGCTCAACCGCTGGTGCCAGGCGCACGACGTGAAGAACCTGTTCGTCGCGGACGGCGGGCCGTTCGTCTCGCAGCCGGACAAGAACCCGACGTGGACGATCCTCGCGCTCGCGTGGCGCACGGCGGACCACATCGTGGAGCTGAGGAACGCCGGAGAGATCTGAGGAGCTTTGGGCCAGGGCGAGGGCAAGGGCGAGGGCAAGGGAACAGCTGCATTGCGGGCGGGCGTGTTCGCGGGTGCATCTCCGTACGCGTACGCCTACGCGTGCCCGTGCCCGGAACCTCGCACCCGAATCCGAATCCGCCGCCTCGGGCCCGGGAACGGGATCGGGGCCGGGGACGTGGACCAGCGGGCATCGAGGCTGGAGACTCCCCCGCCCTCGCCCTCGCCCTGGCCCTGGCCCATTTTCAGAGAGAGAGGAGCCCTGACATGTCCGACACAGGCATGACCCGACGCGAAGCGCTCGCCGCGCTGGCCGCCGCGCCGCTCGTGGCGCTCACGTGGACGAGCGTGGAGGCGGAGCAGGCGTCGCTGCGCGCGGCCGCGGCGAGGAAGGCGGCCGCGGCGGCGGGCGAGGCGTACCAGCCGCAGTTCTTCACCGCGCACGAGTGGGAAACCGTGCGCGTGCTGGTCGACATGATCATCCCCGCGGACGAGCGCTCCGGCAGCGCGACGGATGCCGGCGTGCCGGAGTTCATGGACTTCATCATGATCGACATGCCGGAGCGGCAGGAGGCAATGCGCAAGGGGCTGGCATGGCTCGACGCGCACTGCCGCTTGCGTCACGGCAAGGACTTCCTCTCGGCGTCCGACGCCGAGCGGCGCGCGGTGCTGGACGAGATCGCGTGGCCGCGGCGCGCCCGGCCCGAGGTCGCCGAAGGCGTCGCCTTCTTCAACAGCTTCCGCGACCTCACCGCGACGGGCTTCTTCACCAGCAAGATGGGGATGGAGGACCTCCGCTACATGGGCAACACGTACGTGGCGGAGTGGACGGGCTGCCCGCCCGAGGCGCTGGCGAAGCTGGGCGTGGGCGAGACCTGAGCGGGTCCATGGCCAGGAGCCCGAAGAAGCGCCATTTCCCGGTCAGTCAGGTCCGCCGCTACCTGGAACCCGGCCCGATCGTCCTGGTCTCGTCCAGGTGGAAGGGCCGGACGAACATCATGACGCTCGGCTGGCACACGGTGATGGAGTTCACGCCGTCGCTCGTGGGCTGCGTCATCTCCGAGGCCAACCACAGCTTCCGCATGATCCGAGAGAGCGGCGAGTGCGTCATCAACCTGCCGACCACGGCCCTCACGGATGTGGTCGTCGGGATTGGCAACACCTCGGGCGCCGAGATCGACAAGTTCGAGTACTTCGGGCTCACGCCCGACGAGGCGGAGGAGGTCGGCGCGCCGCTGATCCGCGAGTGCCACGCGAATTTCGAGTGCCGCCTGTACGACGACGCGCTCGTCGACCGCTACAACTTCTTCATCTTCGAGGTAGTGAAGGCGCACGTCGCCGCCTCGCCGAAGCACCCCGAGACGCTCCACTACACAGGCGACGGCGTGTTCATGGTCTCCGGCAAGATCATCAGCCGCCGGTCCCGGTTCCGGCCCGAGATGCTGTGAGGAAGCCGGCGCTCGGCGGCCATCGGCGCCCGCACCCTTGACAACGCGGCGGCCCTGGCCGAAGCGTACGCGCGTCTCGTGTTCCCCAACCCTGAACCCTGGATCATGTCCACCGTCAACGTCGCCCTGATCGGCTACGCGTTCATGGGCAAGGCCCACAGCAACGCGTGGCGCCAGGTCACGCCGTTCTTCGCGCCGCGGCTCACGCCGCGGCTCAAGGTGATCGTCGGCCGCACCCGCGAGAAGGTCGAGGCCGCCGCGCGCGCGTACGGCTGGGAAGAGGCCGCGACCGACTGGCGCGAGGTCGTCGAGCGGCCAGACATCGACATCGTCGACGTCTGCACGCCGGGCGACTCGCACGCCGAGATCGCGATCGCCGCGGCGCGCGCCGGCAAGACCGTGCTGTGCGAGAAGCCGCTCGCCAACGACGTGGAGAGCGCGGAGCGCATGCTCGCCGCCGCCGAAGAGGCCGGCGTGATCCATATGGTCTGCCACAACTACCGGCGCGCGCCCGCCGTGATGCTGGCGAAGCAGTTGATCGAGGACGGCCGGCTCGGCGAGATCCGCCACTTCCGCGGCACCTACCTCCAGGACTGGATCGTCGACCCGGAGTTCCCGCTGGTCTGGCGGCTGCGCCGCGAAGTCGCCGGCTCCGGCGCGCTCGGCGACCTCGCCTCCCACACCATCGACCTCGCCCGCTTCCTGGTCGGCGAGATCCGGGAGGTCAGCGGGCTGCTCCAGACGTTCATCCACGAGCGCCCGCTGCCGGACAAGCCGAACCAGAGGGGGGAGGTCACCGTTGACGACGCGGCGCTCGCGCTCGTCCGGTTCGAGAACGGCGCCGTCGGCTCGATCGAGGCGACACGCATGGCGCCCGGCCGCAAGAATTACAACCGGTTCGAGATCAACGGCAGCGAGGGCAGTCTCGCCTTCGACCTCGAGCGGATGAACGAGCTCGAGCTGTTCCTGCGCGGCGACCCACCCGAGACGCAGGGCTTCCGCACGATCCTCGCGACGGATCCGACGCACCCGTACGTGGACGCGTGGTGGCCGCCCGGCCACATCATCGGCTACGAGCACACGTTCACCCACACCATCTACGACCTGCTCGAGGCGATCGCCGACGGCCGCGTCCCGCAGCCCAGCTTCGTGGACGGCGTGCGCACGCAGCGGGTGCTCGCCGCCATCGAGCGCGCCGCGGCCAGCGGCACCTGGCAGCAGGTCTGAGTGACCGTCTGAGGCCGGCCTCGGCGTGCCGCGCCCGCCTCCCGCGGCGGTTGCCGCGGCCACGCCGGCCGGCCTACGTTTGCGGGCAGTTCCCTGCCCGCGCGGGCGGGCAATCCTCCACCGTACGCGAGACGACGAGGGCTCCATCATGAAGATCGGCGTGTTCACGGTCCTGTTCGGCGACCGGCCGCTCGAGGAGACGCTGGACTACCTGGTCGAGGCGGGCGTCGAGGCCGTCGAGATCGGCACCGGCGCGTACCCGGGCAACGCGCACTGCGACCCGGACGCGCTGCTCTCCGACGCGAAGAAGCTGGACGCGTTCCGTAAGGCGATCGACGAGCGCGGGCTGGTGCTGAGCGCGCTGTCCTGCCACGGGAACCCGCTGCACCCGGACGAGCGGATCGCCGCCGCGCACGACGCGGTGTTCGAGAAGACGCTTGAGCTCGCCAACCGGCTGGGGGTGGGCCGCGTCATCACGTTCAGCGGCTGCCCGGGCGGCGGGCCGGACGCGACGCAGCCGAACTGGATCGTCTCGCCCTGGCCGCCCGAGTTCGCGGAGATGCTCGAGTGGCAGTGGCGCGAGCGCGTGGTGCCGTACTGGACGGACGCGGCGGAGGCCGCCCGCCGGGCGGGCGTGAAGGTGGCCATCGAGATGCACCCGAACTTCGTGGTCTACAACCCGGA
>Ga0207873_1002645_pt1 | contig 14250 bp, 11 predicted proteins | sample BGWIniCompost_FD_187373 | JGI IMG/M metagenome (GOLD analysis project Ga0207873, IMG submission 187373) | Cellulose adapted compost microbial communities from Newby Island Compost Facility, Milpitas, CA, USA - BGW Initial Compost (SPAdes)... ...
AATGCCGCCCGGCCGCCTCTCCAGTCCTTCTTGGACGGACCGTCCACTGTCTTCTGGGTTGCCGTGGTGGCGTGTACCGTGGTCATCAGTCCTTCCACGATGCCGAAATTGTCATGCAGCACTTTGGCCAGCGGGGCAAGGCAGTTGGTGGTACAGGAAGCATTGGATACGAATTGCATGTCCGGCGTATAGGTCTTGTGATTAACACCCATAACGAACATGGGGGTATCGTCCTTGGACGGCGCAGACATGATCACTTTTTTGGCACCGGCCTTCAGGTGTCCTTCCGCGGTGTCTTTGGTAAGGAAAAGTCCGGTGGACTCGACGATGTAATCGGCGCCGATCTCGCCCCATTTCAGGTCGGCCGGATTTTTTTCAGCGCTTACGCGGATTTTCTTTCCGTTCACCACCAGGTGGCCGTCCTCTACCCGGACTTCCCCCTTGAATTTGCCATGAACTGAATCGTAGGTGAGCATGTAGGCGATGTAGTCTACATCCAGGAGATCATTGATACCCACGATCTCTACATCGGGTCTTTCTATGGCTGCGCGGAAGACCAGTCTTCCGATCCTTCCGAATCCATTAATACCTAATTTCATCATTTGTATGTTTTATTGTGTTAAATTGACAAAACAGTCGCTATTTCCGCAAGTTCCTCATCAAACGGGCTGTGCCTGCTGATAGCCAGTGACAGTTCCGTAAACTGGATCTTGTTTCTGACCATGCCGATCATCTTACCCCGCACATTATTCATCAGCGCTTTCACTGCGGCATATCCCATGCGGCTGGCCAGCACCCGGTCAAAACAGGTAGGGCTTCCGCCACGCTGCAGATGTCCCAGTACGGTCACCTTGGTATCGTAATGATCAAATCTTCGCTTTACTTCTTCGGCGATCTTCAGAGCGCCTCCGCTTTTCTCGCCTTCGGCAACCACCACGATGCTCGAGGATTTTTGGTTCTCCGCGCCGTGGGCAAGCTTTTCAATCAATGTATCGATTGCCGTTTCCTTTTCGGGAATCAAAATCGCCTCCGACCCGCCGGCTACCCCGGCCCACAGCGCGATTACCCCGGCGTCCCGGCCCATCACTTCTACAAAGAACAGGCGGTTGTGTGAGGCGGCCGTGTCCCGGATCTGATCAATGGCCTGGATCACCGAATTGTTCGCCGTGTCAAAGCCTATGGTGAAGTCGGTTCCGAACAGGTCGTTGTCGATGGTGCCCGGAATTCCCATCACCGGGATGTCGAATTCACGGGAAAACACTTCGGCACCGCTGAAGGTCCCGTCACCGCCGATGACAATCAGCGCGTCGATTCCCTGACGCTGCAGGTTGTCGAATGCTTTTTGTCGGCCTTCAGGAGTTCTGAACTCCTGGCACCTTGCGGTTTTCAGGATGGTACCCCCGCGCTGGATAATATTACTCACCGCATGGGAGGGGAGGGGGATGATCTCATTATCGATGAGTCCCTGATATCCCTTCATGATGCCGACTATTTCGATACCATGAAAGATCCCTGTGCGGACGACGGCCCGGATACAGGCGTTCATTCCCGGCGCATCGCCTCCGGATGTCAGAACACCTATTTTCTTTATATTTTTTCCCATTGATATTCTTACTGTTATAACCCGTCACCCGCCCTCTTGTTCAAAAAGATTTCCGCCAGCGTGTAAAATTATTTATTTTAACGATAATTTAAAACAGCTTATTGTAAAATTTACAATAAGGGGTCTTCTATTTTAACAAAAATTCAAAAATATTTGCGAAATCATGCAAGATCTCTATTCAGATTTTCACTCCATATTTTCCGTTGACTGCGTGATTTTCGGATTTGATAAAGGCGAACTTAAAATCCTCCTGATCGAACGGGGCGAGGAGCCCTACATGGACTACCTGGCGCTCCCGGGCAATATCGTGGGGGAGGATGAAGACCTGGACGCCGCCGCCGGAAGGGTCCTCAATGAGCTCACCGGATTGAATAATATCTACATGGAACAGCTTCACACCTTCGGGGAGGTGGGCCGGCATCCGCAGGGACGCATCATTACGGTGGCCTATTTCTCCCTCATCAAGGTCAAACGGCACGAGCTGTATCCCAAAATCCCTTTTGCAAAGAAGGCGGAATGGCGGACTTTTCACGATCTCCCCAAACTTGCCTTCGACCATTCGATCATACTCGAGAAGGCGTACCGTAAACTTCAGCGGAAGCTGCGGTACGAGCCGATCGGCTTTGAACTGCTCCCCGATAAATTCACACTGACCCAGCTGCAACAGCTTTACGAAGTCATCCTTGAAAAAGAAATTGACAAGCGTAATTTCCGGAAAAAGATCCTAAGCTATGGCCTGTTGACCGAGTCCGGCGAAAAACAGAAAAACGTGTCCCACCGGGCCGCCCGCCTTTACCGTTTTAACAAACGCCGCTACAACAGCCTCCGGAAAATAGGGTTCAACTTCGAAATTTAATCTGAAAAGGCTGCCTTAACTTGTATGTCAACTTGTATGTCCCGCCATTTTTAAGTGGTATTCCACCAGGTCGTCTATCGGCGAGCGGATGATCTTGCCTACCGACATGCCGTATTCGGTAGACACTTCACGCAAAATATCCCGGAAATTATAACCTACCGAACCAATGCAGTTGAAGCTGTATTGCTGATAATCGGGGTAGCGCGAAACCAGATTCTGGAAAAACAAAGTAAACGATTCCTTCACCACGTCGCGGGCATACTCGACGAAATTGTTATTGTCGTAAATGAACTTGCTGAAACTTGCCAGGAAGCGGTTGGGAAGCGGTTTGTTAAGCAGGTTGTCCAAAATGTCCTCGCTGTTGAGTTGGTAGGTATTGTAGAATATTTCGGAAAGATCGGGAGGCATGAAGCCGCGCATGTAGTCCCGCAACAGGCGTTTCCCAATGGAGGAGCCACTGCCTTCATCTCCCAGGAAATACCCCAGGGAATCGATATGTACCGTGATCTTTTCCCCATCGTAAATGCAGGTATTCGTTCCCGTTCCCAGAATCGCCGCAAAGCCGGGTTCGGTACCCAATAACGCCCTGGCGGCTGCCAGCAGGTCATGTCCTACGTGGAGATCGGCCTTGGTAAACACAGCCCGAAGGGCTTTTTCCACGACGGATGCTTTTTCCTCGTTGTGAATCCCTGCGCCGTAATAATCCACCTCGGTGATTTTATCCAATGCGAGGTTGGACGGAAGGGAGTTTCGAAGGGACTTAATAATACTGTCGGTATCTATAAAGTAAGGATTGTATCCTTCGGTATTGAAGTTGATCCGCTTTTGATTATCGTCAATCAGGCACCAATTCGTTTTCGTTGACCCTCCGTCTGCAATAATAATCATATCCTATTTTTTTGTTTTGCCGGCAATCGGGGTCCGGCGGTTTTGGCGGGTAATATTAAAAAATAAAGACGATATTCTGGTTGGAATGTTAACAAAATTCGTGGAAAAACTTTGTGAAGGCGGATGGAGCAGGATAATACAGGATGGCGTTTTGTCACCCGGCGGTTATATTTAACCTTTTGCAGGATATGAAATTTGAAAAATTCAAGTCAAACCTGGATTCGATCGCCGAGTACGAATCCGCTCCGGTTCCCCCTTCGAGGTTAAAAGGATGGAAAAGTTTTCTCGGCATGTACGCCGGAGAACATACGGCGGGGACGGAATTTGTCATCGGGCCGCTGTTTGTGGTGCACGGGGTCACGGCGTTCGACCTGGTAACCGGTTTACTCCTGGGCAATCTGATGGCCGTGCTGAGCTGGGCCTTCCTATGCGCACCCATCGCCACCGGGACCCGCCTGACCTTGTATAAAAAACTGGAAAAGATCTGCGGCCGGAACCTGGCCCGGATCTATAACCTGGTGAACGGTGTCATGTTCTGTTTTCTGGCCGGGTCCATGATTGCCGTTTCGGCCACCGCCGTGGGGATTCCCTTTGGCATTGAAATGCCCGGTCTGGGCGACTGGATGCCCACAAGCATCGGCTGGATACTGGCTGTTTTCGGCGTGGGGCTGGTGATCACCGTGGTGGCCGTGCTGGGATACGATCAAATCGCGCGCTTTTCCAACATTGCGGCGCCCTGGATGATCCTGGTATTTTTGGGAGCCGGTCTGGCCGTTTTACCCGAATTGGGAGTAAAGTCATTCGGGGATTTCTGGCAGGTGGCCAATGAGAAAATATGGGTGGGCGCCACGGCCGGCGATGTGAGCAAGTTCACTTTCTGGCATGTGATGTTCTTTGCCTGGTTTGCGAACATGGCCATGCACATCGGCATGTCCGATATGAGTATTTTGCGGTACGCCAAAAAATGGCAGCATGGTTTCGCCTCCGCCGCCGGGGTGTATCTGGGCCATTTCTTTGCCTGGATGGCCGCGGGAATTCTCTATGCCGTGGTATTGATCCAGATCGTCCCGCAGGGAATGACCCTGGCCGGATACCTGCCCACCATCGGAAGCGATCAGATGCCTTCGGTCGCGCCGGGCCCCCTGGCAACCTATGCGATCGGGATCAGCGGCGCCATATGCGTGATCGTGGCAGGATGGACTACCGCCAATCCAACCATCTACCGGGCAGGTCTGGCAATTCAGGCGATGATGCCTCGCGTAAAGCGCTGGAAAGTCACGCTGGCAGTGGGTTTGTTTACCACCGTTGCCGCCTGTTTCCCGGCGCTGGTAATGAAACTGCTTGATTTCGTTGCCCTGTACGGCCTCATCTTGATGCCCATGGGAGCGGTCATCTTTATGGATTACCATTTGTTCGGAAAGCTGGGTCTTGCGGCCGACTATGCGGAGAAACAACAAAGCAACTTTAATCCGGCCGCCGCCCTGACTTGGTTTATCACCCTGGTTGCAGCGGTTCTGCTGAATATATTCATGGGGGTAGAAATATTTTTCCTGGGCCTTCCCGGATGGTTTCTGGCCGCTATGCTGTATGTCGCCTTCAGTAAGGCGCTGCAGAAACGGGAAACCATGCAGACCGGATCAGCCACTGTTTAACTTAAGCCTTCCAAAATGAGAACATTCCTTAAGATTCTTTCCTTTCTCGGCCTGACACTGACGATCCTGCCTTCGATCCTGGTATTTGCCGGGCGCATGGAACTGCAGAATCAGCATCACTGGACTCTGGCGGGGACCGTCCTCTGGTTTGCAACGGCGCCCTTCTGGCTGGACGGAAAAAAGAAGTTGGAAAACTGATCGGCGCAGGTTAGTTTCGCCCGATTTTTGTAAATTGGTCTGAAATGGAAAACGAATACCGCATACCCCCCAGAACGCAGATTGGGCACATTCACCTGAAAGTTGCCGATTTGGCCCGGTCGCTAGCCTTTTATTGCGATTTATTAGGTTTTGAGATCACCACCTGGTATGGGACCGACGCGGTGTTCCTATCCGCCGGAGGTTATCACCACCACATCGGGTTAAATACCTGGTACAGTAAGGGCGGCCCGCCGGCGCCCGTGCATTCGGCGGGATTGTTTCACACGGCCATCGTTTATCCCGAACGGCGGGATCTGGCGGTCATTTTCAACCGGCTCCGGGAAGCGGATTATCCCCTTACCGGGGCTTCGGACCACGGGATCTCGGAAGCGCTGTATCTGAATGATCCCGATCAGAACGGGGTGGAACTCTATTGGGACCGGCCGCGGGAAGAGTGGCCCAGGCAGGCCGATGGCTCCGTGGAAATGTACACACGCGCGCTTGATCTGCAGGGTTTACTGAACGAACTCAGCTGAACTGAACAGTTTTCTATAGGCCTGCGGAGGCATCCCGGCATACCGGGTGAATTGCCGGTAGAAAAACGGCAAGCTATCGTAACCGCAGGAGAAGCCAATGCGGGCGACCTGCATGTCGGTCTCCATCAATAACTTACGCGCCATGGTGATCCGGTATTCGTTCAAAAAAGCGAAGAATGGCTTTCGCATGGTTTTACTGAAAAACCGGGAAAAGGCTTCGTCATTCATATGGACCAGCCCGGCTACTTCCCGCAGCGTAATCTTCTCCCGGTAGTTTTCCCTGACAAAATTATATACCGTATTGATGCGCTGGTTGTCTTCCAGGTTAAGGGGATAGGCCGTACCGTGCTCGCAAAGCAATCGGATTTCACTGTTGCGGGCGAGGAAATCCAGAATCTCCAATAATTGCAGCAGTTTTTGAAAGGGGCGCTCCTGCAACAGGCGAAACATCATTTCCCGCGCCCGGCGTGCCGTTTTCCGGTTAAACCGGATCCCATGTCCCGCCTGGGCCAATAAACGTCTGATGGGATTGAATTCAGGCTTTTCCATCCAACCCTCGCCCAGGAACTGGGCCTGCCATTGAATGACGATCGCTTGTGCCCGGACGGTACTTTCCGTGTTTTTCCAGCAATGCGGCAGATTGGCGCCAATCAGGACCAGGTCATCTTCCCCGAAGTTCTCCACACTGTTTCCTACGTACCGGATACCCTCACTGGCCAAAATCAGTGTGAGTTCAAATTCAGGATGATAATGCCAAGGGGCATCAAATTCGTTCACCTCGTGCAGAAACACCCGGAATGAATTTTCCGGAAGCGGCTGTACCTGTTCAAAATGGGCTTTCATTCATCTTTGTTATGCTATTACCTTATTCTGTGGCCAGAGAGCGCTATGAAAATGCAATATACTACAAAATAGGGTATTGTTTTATCAATATCGGCGAAGATTCCTCCGGCCTTTTAGACGAATTTTACCTTCAACAAGAAATATTGATATGAAAACACAGGTAAAGGACTTATCCGCATACCACGAACAGGTATCGGATCTTTTCAGGCAACCCGCTTCCAAGGGTGATTGGGACCAGTACCGCCTTAGCGAAGAGCAGGTTGAATTCTTTCACAGGCACGGGTACCTGGCGAACATCAAGCTGCTTGAGGATTGGCAGATCGAACGCCTCAACCAGGAATTGGCGGAGATCACCGATCCGAAGCATCCGGGAAACGAGCTGTTTTACGAGTTCCATTCAAATGAATCGTCCGATCCCAATTCCGTGCTTTTTCATGCGCTGGGAGCCTGGCGGGTTACCGGAGGTTTCCATGACGTACTCTGGAACCCGGCCTTTGTGGTGGCGGCCAGCCAACTGCTGGGCGATCAGGCGGTCCGTTTCTGGCATGATCAATTATTCTGCAAACCGGCGCTGCACGGCGGGGTGGTGGCCTGGCATCAGGATTATTCGTATTGGACCCGCACGGCTCCCATGCAGCATCTGACCTGCTGGGTTGGGCTGGACGACGCCAGCACGGAAAACGGTTGTCTGTATTATGTGCCCGGAAGCCATCGCTGGGGATTGCTCGACAAACCGGAACTGGCCGGCGACATGGAGGGTGTGATGGATTACCTGACCGAAGCGCAGAAAGCGGAATTCAAACCGGTGCCGATTGAAATGAAAAAGGGCTATGGGACCTTTCATCACCCCTTGCTGGTTCACGGCTCCTACGAAAACAAATCGCCCCGCTCGCGACGGGCGTTTGTGCTGAATGTATTTGCCGACGGAACCGAGTCGCGTTCGAACGACGAATTACTGTCCGGCGTGCCTCCGGTGCCATCGGGCAAAAAAATGGAAGGTCAGTTCTTTCCGCTATTGTACCGCCCCTGAGGCTGTACCGCTGCTGAGGTTGTACCGCCCCGGAAGCGGGCTTATTCCTTCTGCTCTGCCAGGTAGGTGATCAGGGAAGCAAATTCTTCATAAGACAGGGAATTAGCCAATCCCTCCGGCATCATGGAGGTTTCCAGCTCCTTGCGCTCCTCGATATCATCGGTACGTACCTGATGAGCCGTGCCGGTAATGTCGCGGAGGGTGAGTTGCCCGGCTGACTCGCCGGTGATAAAGCCGATGTAATTTTTGCCGTCCTTTGTCTTGATCTGCGTGGTGGAAAAGCCCTGCGAAATGGAGGCATTCGGCTTCAGAATGGATTCGGCAATTTGTTTCCGGTTCATGATGGAGCCGATCTGGCCCATGAAGGGGCCTTTCATGGCATCCCCCTTATCGACGCTGTGGCAGGCGATGCATCCTTGCTGTACAAATAATTTGGCGCCCAGGTCCGGATCCCCTTTGATCTCCGCCATGGCCAGCATGATGTCCTCGATAGAGGATTCACCGATCTGGCCTTTTTTGTTTCTGATTTTCTCCAGATCCACTCCGGGCTCTTCCAGCGCTACCTGGCCGGCTTCTACCCCGCCGAATTCCGCAATTCCGAGCCGGAATTTTTCATTTAGCCGGGTGAAACGTGCTTTTTCACCGGCCGGGGCGGAGGCCCACTGGGCTTTCAGGAATGCGCCGATTTTTTCGGAGGATTCCCAGGTAACCGGCCGGTAGTAAGGGCCGTGGGTGTCCGGGCGGGTACTCCACCACCAGGATCCGTCGTAAGGCGCTTCTTTCTGGTAGAGGCGTGCCAGGGTTGTCGTGATCTCTTCTCTCAAGGCCTCGTTGGCAGGATTTTCATAGGCGGCTAGCAGGCCGTCCACTGCCCGCGGGTCGTGCATATACCGAAGCGCCCACAATGCCAGTGTGGATTGTTCCGTACCCAGTGCTTCAATGCATGCATCCACGGCATTCAATCGCACCAGCGCCTGCACGGCCACGTGCGCCGGAATGATTTCCGGATTGGGGACGGCATGCGGTCCCTCTTCACCCGCGGGTGGGGCCAGGAACGAAGCGGGAACGGGCACGCGAAGCAGGGCTTGGGCGGCTTCGGGGCGTCCCAGGCGTCCCAGTCCGATAATTGCCGCGATCTTTACACGCGCCGAGGGGTCCTGCAAACCGTTTAGGAAGGGTTCCATCGGAACCTCATCCCGAAATGGTTTCCTGTCGGCGAGGGCACGCAATGCGAATTCGCGGACTTCGGACTGCAAGCTAAGCGCTGCCAGGTTTTCAATCGCCTCTTCCTTGGCTGCCTGCGCATAGGTAAAAATGCCGGCTACCCGTACCTCCAGCGGCAGGCCGGGGTCGGCCGCGATTTCCCAGGCGGCTTCGGCCGCCTTTGCCGGGGAACGGGTCAATAGTTCCTGCTGCGCGTAAAAGCGCCTGACGCTACTTTCGGATTTCAGGTAGGATTGCAGATCCGGAATGGATGCTTTCCGCAGATCGGGGAAAGGCTGGTATTCCCAGTCCGCGGGTACGGCCCGTACCACGAAACCTTTGGTGGAATCGCCGGAATACCCGGCGCCGTCCCAGGCGGAAAGGTACATCCGGCCGGAACCATCCACGTCCAGATCGGTAATCTGGGGTAATCTGATAAATTCCTCTTCGGCCTGGGTGAAGCTTCCCTGAACGGGGCTTACCCGGTGGATGTACAGCTGGCTTCTTCCCCAATCGGCCATCAGCGGTACCTTGTTGTATCTTTCAGGCCAGGATGGTTCGTCCAGGTACAATGCGCCGGTGCCCGATCCGCCTCCCAGATCCACCATGGCCGGAATGATTTCTTCGGTAAAATGCTTGAACAATACGGGGTAACCGTATTCTCCGGTTTGTATCTGGTGGCTGAACCGAATGTTCCAACCGCCCCCGTCGTTGGTATTACCCCGGGCGAAAATATTCATATACGGGTCGATTGCCAGGTCGTAAACGTTCCGCATCCCGTGATTGTAAATTTCCATTTCCGTTCCGTCCGGACGGACCCGGACGATGCCGCCGCCCAACATGGTCAGCTTGTTCCCTTCCCGGTCGGTTGCGTCGTGAAACCCGAAATCCCCGACTGCAATGTAGATCCACCCGTCAATGCCCATCCGGATTCCGTTGGTGGCATGGTCGGTACCGCGGCTTTGCAGAAATTGCGGATTGCTGATGTGCCGGATCAGGGGCTCGGCGGGTCCGTCCGCCACCCCGTCCCGGTCTTTGTCTTCCAAGACGACCAGATCCATCCCCGTGGCAAAGCCGTCTTCGAAAACGGTATGAAGCACAAACAGGCGATCTCCCAGGGGAAAGATGCCGCGCGGATTGTCCACGGCGGCGAATTCCGTATGGCTATCGAGGATCCCATCGTTATTGCAATCGACCAGGCGCACAATACTGCCCTTTCCCGGATCCTTTCCGAGCGAGCCGATCATGTCCACGCCCACAAAGACTTCGCCGGTCGGGGCCACCGCCAGGCAGGCCGGACTTGGTACCAGGTCTGGCCCGGCAAAACCGGTAATTGACAAGTCCTCCGGCCATCCGAGACTGCCGGCCAGGGAGTCGATGGATTTCAGCGATTCATTCCGCTCGGCAGGAACGCAGGGTTTCTGTGCTGTATTGCATCCGGCGACCAGCAAGCAGGTACAGGCAAGGCTGGCGTGGATCAGGTAGGAAAGCTTGGTCATTTCTTCTTATAAATGAAGTAAAGAAGGTAAATGTATGGGCTTTCTTTTAAAATGGCAACACAGCCTCGGAAAATTCCTTTCCATCGGTGTTTCCTGGCCAGGCATCGGTCCGGAAGGGAACCGCCGGCAAGCCTTCCTTATTGTAAAGATCGAGTGGTCCGGGGTTATTGGCCCAGGCATACCGGACGGCTACCGGCCTGGAAACCTGCTCGGAAAACACATGGATGGTGTTTCCCCGGATCCAGGCCTTGGCCCAATGGAATTTCCGGTCTTCTCCGGCGATGGCAAAGCCCCGGACATACCCGTATTTATCGCGGGTAACCAGGCCCTTGCCGGTATGTTTGTAATGGATCACGATCGTGTCATTCCGTACTTCCATGCGGTCGTAGGTGGGACCCGCGGCCAAAACCGGTTTGTTATAGGCCACTTGCAGGGCCGCCAAGCCCAGCCGCTTTCCCACATCCCATTTGTTCCTGGGATGGATGTCGTAGGCTTCCCCGATGTCAATGGCAACCGCCATTCCGGTATAGGGCAGCGCTAAAGCCAGGGCTTGCGCTTCGCGCAATTCTGCCCAGTCACTGGCTTCGGGTTGGGCTGATTCGGGAAGGTAATTGGCCAATTGTACAAACAGGAAGGGGAGATCCGGGTGGTTCCACTGCTTCCGCCAGGCCTGGATCAGCGCGGGAAACAGTTCCCGGTATTCCCCGGCCCGGGACGCGTTGCTTTCACCCTGATACCAAATGACTCCTTTGACTGCAAAGTTGGTCAAGGGGGCGATGTTCCCATGAAACAGGCCGGATGGTGAGGTGAAAGGACTCGCGTTGGCTACTTTGGGCGCGCGGAATTCCTTCGGATCGATCTTTAAACCCGGTTTGTAAAGCCAGGCGCCCTGCAGGTTGGCATCCCACCAGATAGACCCACTGCGGATGCCGCCGTCTCCACCCTGGTCAAATACCCGCAGCACAAGCACATTGTTTTTCGGTTTCAGGAGTTTGGCCGGAACAGCGTAGTTCCGCCAGTTCAGGTTCCCGTAGGTTTCGCCTATTTTTTGACCGTTCACCCAGGCGATGTCGTGATCGTCAATCTGCGCCAGTCTCAGCCAGTAGGTGTCTCCGTTGAAATCTTCCGGCAGATCGAACTCTTTTCTGAACCAGACTGCGCCGTCAAATTCCGGAAGGCCCTGGTCTTCCCATTTTGCGGGAAGGGTCATGGTTTTCCAAGCCGAAACATCGGTTTCGGGCCGGAACCATTCTTCCTCGAGCCCGGGTCCTTTCAGGTAGTGTTTCCGCGCCCAGCGGTCTTTCTGCTTTTCGAACGCCCGGGTGATCTCTTCCATTGACTTTCCCGGAGCCAGCCAGGCCGTGTGGTATGCGCCGAACTGCGGAAAGGCCGAAAGCGCTTCCGGGCTCATCCAGGCTTCTGCCGAACTGGCGCCGAGATTGACACTCACCAGCCCGATGGGTACCTGCAGTGTATCCACCAGGTAACGTCCGAAGAACCAGGCCACGGCGGAAAAATGCTTCATGGTTTCCACCGATGCCTCCTGCCAGCTTCCGCCCGCCAGATCGTCTTTGGGTACGAAGTCGATGTCAAATCCGGCCGTGAATAAGCGGAGCTGCGGGTTAGTGGCGGCGGCGGTGTCCTTCTCCCGGTAAGCGATCTGATCGATGGTGAACTGCATGTTGGATTGGCCGCTGCAGATCCAAACATCCCCAAACAGCACGTTCTTCAGGGAGAGGGTGTTTTCCCCTTGAAGAACAAGGGTCCAGGGGCCTCCGGCCGGTTGCGGCGGAAGTTTGATTTCCCATTTCCCGTCTTTCCCGGCCTCGGTTGAATACGTTTTGTGTTTGAATTCCAGGTGGATTTTTTCTGAAGCAGCGGCAATGCCCCAGATGCGGACTTCCTGATCACGCTGCAATACCATGTTATCCTGGAAGATGCGGGGCAGTCGGATTTCAGCCCTGCTGATCCCCGGCCATAGCAGCAGCACGAACAGGGAAAGCAGCAGACCGTTTCTCCGAAGGCCTGCAGCGGGTATACCTATAGACATCAATTTCATATCGCGTTTTCCGGAATTAGTTTTCTTCCTGATCCAGACCCCACTGCCGGTTTGGTTCCGGACCCAGTTCAATCTCAAGGGTACCTCCCTTTGCGAACGCTGCGTGTGGAAACCAGAACCGCTTCTGGGGCTGGCCGTTCAGGCTGGCCCGCTGAATATAATCGTTTTCCGGCGTGTTGTTCAGGGTTTTGATAATAAATTCCTTTCCGGTGTAGTAATTGGGGTCCAATTGGATCCGGATTTCGTCGAATACCGGGCTGGTAATTTCGTACACCGGGGTTGCGGACGTGTTTCCGGTGATGCTGAACAAGCCAATGGACATCAGCGCGCTTACTCCTCCCATTTGCCCCTGGTCTTCATCGTGGCCGCCATAACCTTTGTCCGGCGTGATTCCGCCATAGGCCTGCTCCTGCACCCTGCGGACCCAGTACTGGGTGAGCCAGGGCTTACCCGCGTGGCTGAAAACGTGGGCGTTGGAACAGCCGGGTTGATTGGCATAGCTAACGTACCCGTTGCTGTAGCCGTAAACGAAATCTTCTTCCTTTGACTGTTCAAAGGCATGGTTCAGTTTATCGGTCAGCACGTCGTTTCCGCCCATCCGGTCCGCCAATCCGGCAATGTCATGCGATACACCCCAGGTGGCCTGCCAGGCGTTTGCTTCGATCCAGCCCTGTCCGAGCAAGGGGTCGGTGTGAAGCCATTCCCCGTTCTCAAGACGGGGGAACAACAGCTTTTCTCCGGGGTGGTAGCAGTTTTTCCAACCCTCGGAACGCTTCTGAAAATACCGGTAGTCCCTTTTTTTTCCCAACTTCCCGGCCATCTGCGCCAGCGCCCAGTCCTGGAAGGACCACTCCAGGGTCAAACCGGCGTTTCCAGGAGCCCATCCTTTCCGGATGTAATGGTCCAGCGCGTCCTCTGCGCCAACACCCATCATTCCGCCCGGCAAATGATTCCGTTTCATGGTTTCAAAGGCATGCAGCGGATCCGCTTTCCGCAACAAACCCTTCATGTAGGCGCTCACGATGAGATTCGTAGCCGGACATCCGGTCATGATGTAGGAGTATCCACCTGCGCTGGGGCCCCGCGGAAGCAGGCCCCCGTTATCGGCATACTGAATAAGGGAGGCGGAAAATTCATCCAGCAATTCGGGCCAGGCCAGTCCCCACAGAATGTTCAGGTTCCATTGGGTTAGCCAAAAGGCATCGGAATTGTACATATTGAAACGCACCTTCCCATTGGCGTCTTTGGGCAAGGTCCGGATCTTTAATTGGGCGTCGGTGAAGGTGCCTTTGCGTTCTCCCTGGGTATAGTCGGGGTAATCGCCGCTGGCATCGTTTATTTTGTGCCGTCCCAGCAGCACGTGCCAGAGGTCGGTATAAAATTTGATCCGTTGCGCGGTGCTTCCGCCTTTTACGTCGATCCTGCCCAGCCATTGATTCCATTCGCGGGCTGCTTCCATCCGGACCCGGTCAAAATCCCAGTGCGTGCATTCGCTTTCCAGATTCTTCCGCGCATTTTCCAGCGTGGTATAAGAAACGGCAAGTTTCATCAGCAGCGTGTCTCCCGCTTTCACGCGGTAGCGCGCTGCCACACCCGCGCTATCGCCCCGGACCGAATTGATGTCGGTCAACAGGGTTTCCCCCTGCCAGCCGTCCAGTTGATCGAACGGGCGATTGAACCGGATTACAAAAAAGATCCGGGTGTCCTCCGGTCCTCCCCAGAAACGGCCGGTGGTATGGAAGGATCCTTCGATTTCCGTGGAGCTAACCTGCCTGACCTCGGCATTTTCCATGGTGACACTGCCGAGGTATCCGCCCAGATTGGTTAGAACCGAAGCCTGGGCATCTTCCGTGTACCGGAAACGGTAAAAACTGACCCGGTCG
>Ga0207873_1002646_pt1 | contig 14246 bp, 15 predicted proteins | sample BGWIniCompost_FD_187373 | JGI IMG/M metagenome (GOLD analysis project Ga0207873, IMG submission 187373) | Cellulose adapted compost microbial communities from Newby Island Compost Facility, Milpitas, CA, USA - BGW Initial Compost (SPAdes)... ...
TTTTTTTTGCCCCAGCGCTGTGCGGGGAGCCGAGCAGATTTTTGTTTTTGCTCCCGCATTGTGCAGGGAGCCGAGCAGGTTTTGTTTTTGCTCCCGCATTGTGCGGGAAGCCGTGCAGGTTTTGTTTTTGCTCCAGCATTGTGCAGGGAGCCGTGCAGGTTTTGTTTTTGCTCCCGCATTGTGCGGTAAGCCGTGCAGGTTTTGTTTTTGCTCCCGCATTGTGCAGGGAGCCGTGCAGGTTTTGTTTTTGCTCCCGCATTGTGCGGGAAGCCGTGCAGGTTTTGTTTTTGCCCCAGCGCTGTGCGGGGAGCCGTGCAGGTTTTGTTTTTGCTCCAGCGCCGGCGCCGGAAGGCGCGCAGCTTTTGCATCGCGATGCCGGCCCGAACTGGCAAATAAAAATCAACCAGCCGCCGCATCAACGCGCTTGCCGCCTCGTCCCTATCGCCATTTGATCTTCAGGGGTTTTTCGTTTTTTACAAATCTATCCGGCACAGCGGGCACAATGAGCGACTTCAAGGCATGCAAGAAAAACTGCTTGGGATAGCCCGCATAGGCGGCGAGGCTAATTTCCCTTACCGGCTCCTCCCCTTCTATGCGCTTGACATACGGCGAATCGATTTCATTCAATACCGCCATTTCCGGCACGAGCGTATAGCCGCTGTTGTTCCTGACCATATTTTTCAACGCCTCAATCGATCCGCTTTCATAGCTGAATCCCTTCTTCCGATCCATTTCTTCCTTGTAGTGGCAAATATTCAAGGTCTGATTCCGGAAGCAATGCCCCTCGCTGAGCAGCCATAGCCCATCGCTCGTCAGGTCCTCCTCCTTTACCCGGTCCGCTTCGTAAAGCGGATGCCCCGGCGATGCATATACCAGGAACGGCTCGTAATAAAGCGGGATCTCGCGGATATTCTTTTCATTCAGCGGCGTGGCCAGGATGCCCACATCGATTTCTTCTTTCTTTAAACATGCGATTATTTCTTCCGACTGGAGTTCCTCGATCACCAGCCGCGCTTCGGGATAGTTTTCCACAAACGGAGAAAGGATCAAAGGCAAAAGGTATGGCGCGACGGTGGGGATCACTCCTACCCTGAAGTCGCCCTTCATTTCCTCCTTCTCCGCCTTCACAAGCTCATACAGGCGTTCGGCTTCATTGAGGATGATGCGGGCCTGCTCGATGATCTTTTCCCCCGCGCGCGTGGGTTGCAGCGGGGTTTTATTGCGATTGAAAATAACCGTCCCCAACTCCTCCTCCAACTTCTTCACCTGCATGGTCAACGTGGGTTGGGTGACAAACGAATGCTCGGCGGCTTTCACAAAATTCCTGTGCGTATCGAGCGCGACAATGTATTGAAGTTGTTGCAAGGTCATGGTTCTACAGGCTTATTTTCGAAATCTGCGCGCAAAGGTATATAGATAATTTCTATCAACCTATAAAATATATCAATTTGACTTATATAACTGAATGGTTAAACTTTGCAACCGTCTATAGAAAGTAAAACCAAAAACAAAAACAAATTATTTTTATGAACAGATTGATTAATGTTGGATCGAAATTTCCCGAGTTTAAAAAGAAGGCTGTTGTATCGTTAGAGAAAGGAAAAGAGTTTGAAGAATTAACCTCAGACATGCTGGTTAACGACGAGAACCAGTGGACGGTATTTTTCTGGTGGCCAAAAGATTTCACTTTTGTTTGTCCCACCGAAATTGCAGAGTTTAACAAGAACTACAACGAGTTCAAAGACAGGGATACGCAATTGATCGGCGCTTCTACCGATTCAGAATACGTGCATCTTGCATGGAGGAAGAATCATGAAGACCTGAAAGACCTCAAGTTTCCCATGCTGGCCGACACTTCCAAATCGCTGGCCGAGTCTTTGGGCATCCTCGAAGAAAACGAGAAAGTCGCATACCGCGCCACATTTATTATCGACCCGCAGGGAATCGTACGCTGGGTAAGCGTAAACGACCTGAGCGTAGGACGCAATGTAAAAGAGGTGTTGCGCGTGCTCGACGCATTGCAAACCGATGAACTGTGCCCATGCAACTGGGAAAAAGGCCAGGAAACCATTGCGGCATAAATTAAACCCTATTATCTGCAACCGCGAAGGCTGCAAACTGTCGCAGTCGACATAACTAATTGTGCAATCCGGCAGCCTTCGCGGTTCGCTTAAATTCTCAAATGAACCTTTAAAACATATTTTAGAATTATGATCGCATTGAATGAATCGACAGCCGAGCTGTTTCAAAAGTTGAATTTGCCGGAAGACTATTCTACCCAGCCGCTGCAAGCGCTGGAAGCGGTAGAATCGAGATATACCAGGGACCTGAAAGTAAATCTGGCCAATGCGCTGGCGTCCGACCATCTGTCGGAGAAGGAAACCGCCCTGCTTGCGCTCGCCATCGCCGTCAATGAAAAGAATAAAACGCTGACCAGCTCATTCGAAAAATTGTCGAAAGAGAAAGAGGCCGGCGACGAGGAAATAGCCGAAGCGATAGCTTGCGCGAGTCTTTTGGCCAGCAACAATGTCCTGTATCGTTTCAGGCATTTTACAAAGAAAGACAGGTACAACCAGTTGCCTGCGAGGATAAAAATGAACATCATGATGAAGCCTGTTCTTGGGAAGGAGTTCTTCGAACTCATCAGCCTGGCCGTAAGCGCGGTGAATGGTTGCGAAATGTGCGTCGCGTCGCACGAGGCTTCGTTGATAGAACTGGGCGCCAGCGAGGAGCGGATATTCGACGCCGTTCGATTGGCTTCTGTGGTTACAAGTTTGGGAAAGATATTTTTTTAAACTGACTTTTTAAGAGGCATTTTTAAAGAGAGTTGTAATCGACCCGAATAATAAACCAAAAAAACCAGATTTTTTGAGGCAAAAACAAAGACAGGAGTCTGATGACTCCTGTTTTTGTTATTTCGGAATTTTCAAATTGTTGCTATACGGGCATTAAGAAAGATAAATGCGTCAAAACCTCATTTCTGTCCCTTCATCAGCCAGGACTTTCTTCTCAATGTTTTAATAAGGGCCAATGCAATTTCAATGCCTATTATGAAAAAAATCATCGTTTGCAAAAACGCTTCAGGCGAAAGATAAAAAAGTATGCCCGCGACGATCAGAACATTTAATAATCGTTCCATAAGCGCAACGAATATGAAAAAAGTTCAAATAAATATTTGGCAAATATAAAACGAACTGGGGAAATTTCCTAAACATTACTAAAAAAAGTTTCAATATTAATTTATCAAGCCTTTTAAACAAGCCCTTGCGCCCGCCATTCTCGTTTCCTGGCGCCCGATTCTGCCCGATGTAGGTTTTAAGGAAAGAATACTTTTTAAACCCTGCCGCTTCTTTTTAATATCGCATCGTCACATTGCATATGGCGGCGTCCGGATGAATGCTTTAAAATTTCTCATTACCATCTTTTTTTGGTTGGCGCTTGTCGCGGCAATCATTATTCTCATTCATTACCGCGATTATCACGAATTCTATGAGGCGCTGCTTGCAAACCCGGGACGTTACTGGGAAGCCGTCGAAGGGTTAAAATCATACTTCACATACATGGACGGCTGGAACAGGGTGTATAGCGCCATCATCGCTTCCATGCTGTTGGCCATGTTCCCCATCAACCACCAATGGGTAAGAGCCCGGTTTGAAAAGTTTTTCCTGCGTCTTCACAATTATTCATACCTTACGGCCGCCCTGGGATGGTTGATTATGAAGGCGGCGGCCCTGGCACTGGTGGCGATTGAGTTTGCGCTCATCTCCAATATTGTAATCGCCCTTTCCGCCGAGCCTCAATTGCGCAGGAAAACGGCCGAGATAGAACCCAAGGAATACGCCCTGCTGCTCGGAGCCAATAAAACGCTGCACAACAAGTCCGCCATCAATTTGTATTACCTCTACCGGATTGAGGCGGCCGCCGAACTGTACAAAAGCGGCAAGGTCAGGAAGATTATCCTTTCCGGCGACAACAACAACGCCAGCTACAACGAGCCCCTCGACATGAAACGCGATCTCATGAAAAGAGGGGTTCCCGAACAGGACCTGCTGCTGGATTATGCGGGTTTCCGGACGCTCGATTCGGTGGTCAGACTCAAGTATCACTTTGGCGTGGACGACGTGATCATCATTTCGCAAAAATTCCACCTTCAAAGGGCGCTATTCCTGGCATGGTTTTACGACATCAAGGCCGCGGGCTTTATTGCAAAAGGTTCGATGACGTCTTCGATGTGGCAAAGGGAGGCGCTGGCCAAACCCAAAACGGTTCTTGATATTTTTGTATTCAACATGCAGCCGAAATATGGAAAGGCCGCGCCGCGGCAACCTTTGCGCCTCATGACTCCTGAAAATAAAACCCTTGTGATATCCGTGATCCTTCTTTTAGCCATTACTTCCTGGTTTTTTATCCAGTCGCTCAAATTTGGGGGCGTGGAAAAGAAACGAAAAAGAAAGGGGCTGAAAACTCAAAGGACGTCGATTTGGTGATTGCCGCGGATAGCAGGTTTCCTGGAGCCATAATGTCCCCGATAGTTATTTCGCTCCTGTTTTTCCGATTTGAACCGCCGGGTTCCCAGGTCCTTTGCTCAAAATCAACAAACCGGGCTACTTGTTTCGAAAGATGAAATACGCCATCGCGGCGGCCGCCAACGCAGCTCCTCCGGCAATCGCCAGAGTCGATAACGCGCGCTTTGGGCTTTTATACCGTTCGGGAATGAAAAGGTAGCGGGCGTTGGAGGGATCGTTTGCCATTTCCGATGCATGAAACACCAGGAAATCAAAATGATCGCGGTTTTTTTCTTCGCTCTCCATAAACAGCCGGTAAAGATTCAGCTCGATCAGCGGTATGTCCAGCCTGACGGCCGTATTCAGTTTTTTATCGTTGACGGGGTAGTTGATGGTCGGCTCTATAAAACATTCAAATCCATTCTTGTCCACGAGTTTGATATCGGGCTGGTCTCCATCCAGGCCATTGAAGCCCACGGTCGATCTGGACCAGTCGATCTCTATTTTCTTTTTCCCGCGAATGCCTTCCGGCAATACATACCTGTTCATATTTCTGAATTCAGCGACGACCATCTTGTGAAACAGCGTTTTGGGATGGATGTCGTGATCATACCCGGGGCGGTGGCTGAAATACTGGTTTCCAAGGTTGGAGCGCTTTAATAGCAGGACGCGTTGCGGATCGAGGCAGCGGGGATCGGGACAGTAATAAGCAATGTCGTTATACTCGTTCTCTGTCGAAGCGGCTTTGACGATAAGAAGCGAATCGGGTTTGTTTAATTCTGCGACGGGATTTTTCATAACGGTATCACAACAACTTTCATCCTGAAAAGTTTGGAATGAGGCCTGATTCCCTGAGAAAATCTTCTCCAATCGCCTCTACGCGAAATATTTTCAATATGGCAGGCAACTGTTATTTCATCCTTTGCGTGCTGATAGTTGAAAAGCAAACTCAGTGAACGACCTGAACGACAAACGAGTGTTGGCCTTGGTGGAAGGATGCAAGAAGAACGACCGGGCAAGCCAGAAAATGTTATACGAACATTTCTACGCATTTGCCATGCGCATTTGCCAGCGCTACAGCTCGGGTCCCGACGAAGCGATAGAAATCATGAACGACGGCTTCATGAAGGTTTTCACCAAAATCTCGAAGTTCGACGCAAATCTTTCGCTGGTGGGGTGGATCAGGCGGATAATGGTAAACACCGCCATAGATTATTACCGGAAAAACAAGAAGTACCGTCTCAACTCAAATCTGGATGATGTGGATGAAACAAAACTACTCATTGAACCAGCCGGCGTTCCGGTTTTGTCAAGGATCGCTTATGAAGACCTGATCAAACTCGTCCAAAAACTTTCTCCCGCTTACCGCGCGGTGTTCAATATGTATGTGGTGGATGGGTATAACCATAAGGAGATTGCAGAAAAGCTGAAGATAACCGAAGGCGCTTCCAAATCAAACCTGTCGAAGGCTCGCGAAAGGATGAAACGCCTGTTGAAGATATTTTATCATGAAGAATATGCAAAATATACCGGATAAGGACCTTGATAATCTTTTCAAACAGGCGGCCGAGCTGGCGGAAGTGAAATACTACCCCGAGGCCTGGCAAAGGATGGAAAGAAAACTCGACGCCGCTCAAGGAGGAAGGATGCGGAAGGTCATTTACGGGTTGGGTGCTTTGGCGCTCATCGGCGCATTGTTCTTCCAGGTTCTGCGCGAACAATCCGTAACCACTTCCGCGACATTTGCCCAACTCCCGGCGAAAGATGAATTGGCTCAGGCTCCTTCGACGGCAGCGGCGGAAACGGAATTGTCCACATTGGAAGCTGAATTAACCAATAGAGAAGCGTCCTCCGCGCTATTGGATCGCGGACAGGCAAACCCGAATGTTGGGGAAAAGAATCGCGATGCGCAGGCGTCGCGAGACGCCGGCATAGTTGTTAAACAGGCGGATGAAGCGAGCGCGGATGGGACGGTCGAAACGGCCGGCGAACAGCTTGCCAGACCGGAACATCCATCCGGCTTGACCGCCCGGCCCGATAAAGCGGCGGCGCTGCCAGCGGGCCGGTTGCCGTTCCAGATGGAAAAGGGAAAGATTGCAAAGACCGTAGAGCCGGAACGAACCAGGAGATTCAAAAGCCATTTCAGCGCGGGCCTTAGCGTTTCGCCTGATTTTAGCGGCGTGGGCTTATCTTCCTTCTCAAAAACGGGGACCAACTTGGGGATATCGCTTCAATATCACATTTCCCGGCGTTTTAGCCTCGCTACGGGGGTTATCCGGTCGCGAAAAGCATATGAAGTGAAGGAAGGATTCAAACCATACGAAGGTTACTGGAAATATCATCCGAAGCCGGACCTGATCGACGGAGGTTGCACGGTGTTGGACATTCCGGTAAACGTCAGGTACAACTTCCTGGCAAAAGAAAGGAACAAAATGTTTTTATCCCTGGGCGTTTCGTCGTACCTGATGCTTCAAGAGGAATATGCTTTCATATATTCAGGAACCGGCAGCGTAGATTATGAGGTAAGGAATCAGAACCGGCATTATTTGGGAATTCTTAACGCGTCTGCGGGTTACGAGCGAATGTTGGGACGGCGCTGGGGATTGCAGGTCGAGCCCTTTGTGAAGCTCCCGGTGGAAGAGATTGGCGTGGGCAACCTGAAATTGCTAAGCGCCGGCGCCTTTATCACGCTGAATTATCATTTTTTTAAGTAATAAAAACAAACGTATGACCATTAAAAACCATCTTTTGAAGATAGCCGCTATTGCATTGGCCTTTTTTTCAAGTTGCGGCGGCGATGAACCCGAGGAAATGGACTGCGCGGCAAGCGATTTGGACCTTGTGATTGAAAGCGTGGAAAACGCCGGGTGCAACACGCAGGACGGAAGCATTTCCGTGAGCGGATCCGGCGGATCTGGCGAATACATGTTTTCCATCAACGGCTCCGCCCCTGTCGCGTCGGGCGAGTTTACCGGGCTTGGCGCGGGCGTATATACGGTATCCGTCGCCGACGGCGCGGGTTGCGAAGCGACGAAACAGGCGACGGTGAGCAACGAATCGGGGTTAGTCCTGACCATCGACTCCTCGCCTGCGGGCTGCGGAACGTCGAACGGCGCGATTGAAGCGACCGCCTCCGGCGGAACTGCCCCCTACATGTTCAGAATTGGCAACGGGAGTTTCCAGCAGGGAGGCGTATTCGAAAACCTTTCGACGGGGACTTTCAACGTGACCGTCCGCGACGGCAACGGCTGCGAGTCGGGCCAATCCGTAAGGGTGGCTTCCGGCCTTTCGCTCGCCGCCGACATTAAGCCCATTCTTCAAAACAACTGCGCCCTGGCGGGATGCCATGTTGGCGGCGCGCTTCCCGATTTCAGGAATTCGGAGACGATCGTGGCGAATGCGGCGAATATCAGGACGATGACTTCGACAAGGACGATGCCGCCGGCTGAGTCGGGCAAGACGCTTTCGCAGGAACAAATTGATCGCATCGCCTGCTGGGTAGCGGACGGCGCCCCCAACAATTGACCAAGGCATGCAATAAGAACAGGTCTTTCATGGGTGAAAGAGAAGTTTCCGGCGTTGCGGTTTCAGCGATGAAACCCGGCGCCCGGGAACTTCAGTTTTCTGTCCCTAAGGCTTAATCAAAGCGAATCGACCGAATGGGATTGATGCGGCTGATGATCACGGTGGGGATCATCATGGCGGCGCCGACGATCGTCAGCGTCAACAGGTTTAAACCTGCGATCGTAAACCAGTTCCAATCGATGGGCACAAAGCTCATATAATAATTTTCGGGATCGAGCGGGAAAATCTTGAAACGCTCCTGCAAGACGCCAAAGCCAATTCCTACAATATTTCCCCAGAACAACCCTTTCAAGACCAGGAAGAGGCCGTTGTTTATAAAGATGCGCCGGATCTGCCGGTTGTCCGCGCCAAGCGCTTTCAGCACGCCGATCATCTGGGTGCGTTCCATGATCAGGATCAACAAGGCGGACACCATGTTGAAGCAGGCGATAAACAAGATAATGGTAAGGAAGATATAGACATTCTGATTGATCAGGGAAAGCCAGTCGAAAACCTCCATGTAGGCGTCCGTTATTTTCTCTACATACAGGTTGTACCCCACCTCGTCGAAAAGAACCTCTTCCGCCTTATCCAGTTTGTTGAAATCCTTGACATACACCTCCAAACCGCCGACAAGCGTATCGGGCCATTGATTCATCCGCTGAATCAACGCCAGGTCGCCCAGGATAATCCTGTCGTCAAATTCCTCCATGCCCGTATCGTAAATGCCCGCCACCTGAAGCCTTCTATAGCGCGTCTGATCGGACTGGATAAACATGATGATCACATCCGATCCCACCGAAAGCTGCAGGGCGTTTGCAATTTTACGGCTGATCACCGTTTCGGAGCTATACCCTGAATCCGCAAACTGGATGAACCGTCCTTCCACCATGTTTTGCTTGAATCGATCCAGGTCAAAATCCTCGGCCACCCCCTTGAGCAGCACCCCGTACACTTCTTCAGGCGTTCTCAACAGCCCCGGCTTATAGGCGTACTTTTGCACATGATCGATGAAATCGTATTCTCCCACCTCTTTGGCAAAGACGTTGTTGATGGAAATGGGGTCGTGATCGACTGCGTTGGAAAGCGTGAATTGCGAAATCTGAAAATGCGCGCCAAAACTCACCAGTTTTTCCCTGATCTCCCGCTTGAACCCAAACAGGATGAGGAACGCCACAATCATGGTGGCAAGCCCTAAAGAGATGCTAACCACCGATATGGTATGGATGGTTGAAGAAAAAGATCCTTTTTCCGCCTTGCTTATTCTTTTCGATATAAAATAAGACAGGTTCAATTTTATGAGTATTTTTGGCTTTTCACTTGAAACGCGCACTCGCGCACCGCAAAATAACGATATCTGATGAAATACGGCATCTTAATCATATCTTTTTTTCTCATTGTCGTTTCCTGCCAGGGGCGAACCGGTCAAAATACGGGCGGCTCTTCGCCCGAAATAGCCACGGGCGCTTCCCAGGCGAATGAATACCTTCCCCTGATCAAAAATCTGAAGGTGGGCCTGCTGGTAAACCAGACGTCGCGGATAGGCGACCGGCACCTGATCGACACCCTGTTGGCGCTTGGCGTTGAAGTGAAAAAGATTTTCGCGCCAGAACACGGCTTCCGGGGCGACAAAGAGGCCGGCGCCGCCATTGCCCACGATGTGGACGCAAAAACAGGGCTGCCGGTGATTTCCCTTTACGGCCAGTCAAAGAAACCTTCTCCCGCGCAAATGGAGGGCATAGACGCGGTAATCTTCGATATCCAGGATGTCGGAGCCCGGTTTTACACCTACATCAGCGCCATGCATTATATGATGGAGGCTTGCGCCGAAAACAACAAGCGCTTCATTGTCCTCGACAGGCCGAATCCCAACGGGATGTACATTGACGGTCCCGTATTGGATCTCTCCCTGAAATCGTATGTGGGGATGCACCCGATACCCATCCTCCACGGAATGACGGTAGGCGAGCTGGCGCAAATGATCAACGGCGAAGGATGGCTCGAGGGGAACAGGCGATGCGAGCTTACCGTGATCCCCGTGAAAAACTACCGCCATTCCATGCCCTATTCCCTGCCTGTAAAGCCCTCGCCCAATCTTCCCAACGACCTGTCGATCAGGCTTTATCCTTCTTTGTGCCTGTTTGAAGGGACGCCCATCAGCGTGGCGCGGGGGACGACGTTTCCCTTTCAGGCGATCGGCTATCCCGATCCCCGTTTTGGCGAGTTTCAGTTCACCCCAAAAAGCATCGAAGGAATGGCGCTAAACCCGCCTCACGAAGGCAAGACCTGTTATGGCGTGGACTTCAGAAACCAGGAAGCGCCGGGCGGACTTACGCTCAGGCATCTGATCGAATTTTACAATCTGTCCGGTTTTAAGGATACATTCTTTAACAGTTTTTTTGACAAGCTGGCCGGAACGGCGACTTTGAAAGAGCGAATCAGGCAGGGATGGACAGAAGAAGCCATCCGCGAAGAATGGCAGGACGCCCTCGCCGGTTTTAAGAGAATGCGAGCCAGGTATTTGCTTTATGAAGATTAGCCGTTTCCATGCTTTTTTGATTTCTCTTTGTGAAATTTGGCCGGTCAACTTGTTTATTTGTCATGATCATTGTTTTAATTGAATCCGGGAACTAAACTTTTCCATTTATGAAAGATTTGAAGATCGTTTTTATGGGCACTCCCGATTTTGCGGTTCCCAGCCTTGATATACTGGTTCGGCATGGATACAATATCGTGGGGGTGGTCACCGCTCCCGATAAACCAAGAGGTAGGGGACAAGTATTGTCGCCGTCGCCCGTCAAGGAGTACGCCTTGTCGAAGAACCTCTTTGTGATGCAGCCCACGAATCTCAAATCGCCAGAATTTGCGAGCCAGCTAAAATCGCTGGGGGTCAACCTGCAGGTTGTCGTCGCCTTCCGGATGCTGCCTGAGTCCGTGTGGTCGTTGCCCAAATACGGGACCTTCAATCTTCACGCCTCCCTCCTGCCCCAATACCGCGGCGCGGCGCCGATTAACTGGGCGATCATCAACGGAGAAAAGGAAACGGGCGCCACTACTTTTTTCATCACGCACGAGATCGACACCGGCGCCATTATTCTCCAGGAAAAAGAAACGATCGAAGACGACGAAACGGCCGGATCGTTGCACGACAAGTTAATGATCAAGGGCGCGGCCCTGGTGTTGGAGACGGTAAAGCGGATTGAAAGCGGCGATGTCCGTCCGGCGCCGCAAGATATGAGCCAGGCCGTGAAGCCGGCGCCGAAGATCCACAAGGAAACCTGCAAGATCGATTGGAACAAACCCGCCAGGGAAGTGTATAATTTCATCCGGGGGTTGTCGCCCTATCCCGCGGCGTGGACGGTGATCAACGGATGCCTGTATAAAATCTTTCAATCAGAAATCCTGGACGAAGACCGGCCCGGCATGAAACCCGGCGAACTGGCCACGGACAACGAGAGTTATATGAAATTCAAGACTGCTGACAAGCTGCTTTCCATTAAGGAATTCCAGAAGGAAGGCAAAAAGAGAATGGATGTAAAAGCATTTTTCAGGGGCAATAAACTATGATCAAATCAATCATTGCGGCGGTATCCGACAACGGCGTCATTGGGAACGGCAACCGGATGATCTGGCATTTGCCGGCCGATTTCCGGTATTTCAGGAATACAACCAGGGGCCACTATGTGATTATGGGCCGGAAAACCTTTGAGTCGCTGGGCGGAAAACCGTTAAAAGAGCGCACCAACCTGATTGTGACGCGCAATCCGGATTACAAACCTGAGGGATGCATCGTGTTTCACAGCCTGGCCGCCGCATTGCAGCGATGCGAAGACGACGAGCAGGAGGAAATTTTCATCCTGGGCGGCGCAGATATTTACCGGCAGTCCATGGCGTTGGCGGATAAGCTGTACATTACGGAAGTGCATGGCCGGTTTAAGGGCGACGCGTCTTTTCCCCCGGTTGACCGGCTGATATGGCGGGAACCCCGCCGCGAAGACCATGAAGCGGACGAAAAGAATCCGTACGCTTATTCTTTTGTGGTCCTGGAGCGGAGAATGAGCGAATAAGAAGCATGGGCCGGAAACGCGAACCCGGAAGGATTTCAGCCTTCAATCCTCAATTCCGTGTAATCCTTCTCATCCGTGATTCTGACATTAATAACACAAGGAAACCCACCCCTGACCCCGACGAGTCGGGGAGTCTGTGACGATGCGGAAGATCATAACTCCCTCATTCCTCAATCCGCATTCCCGGCCTTCTCGTCTGGTACAATTTCTCAAAAACAAAAAGCAAAATGGCCACCACCGGCAATTGCAGGAACCATCTGTTGACGACGAAACTGGCGTCGCGGATATCGATCGTAATGTTGCCCATAAATAAAGAAAGAACCAGCCCGAACGCCAGCCCCAACGCAAAAAAGGAATACATCAGCCTCGCATACTTCTTTTCGACGGCCATTTGGGCCGACCGCCGGCGGATGCGCGCCATCAGCCGGTCTTCAAAATCGCCGTCCGGTTCAGGAGTTTCCTTCTGACTGAGAATATATTTCATGTTGTCCGCTTTCATCGCAACTCTTTCAATTCTGTTTTCAATAATTCATTCAGCTTGCTGTAAAAACTTTTCCTGCCGCGCGCCAGCGTCATTTTCACTTTCGACATCGACCAGCCCGTCAGCCCGGCGATTTCCTGAAGCGAATTTTCCTTTAAATAAAACAGGTCCAGCGCCAGCGACGCCTGGGGCGGCAACATTTCAAACACCGCCGTAATATACTTCTTCCTTTCCTCTTCATAGAGGCCCTCCAGCGAATCTTCCACGAAGGCAATCTGGTTTTCCGGCATCTCCTCTACCGGCTCCGGCTCTTTCTTTTCGGCCTGGCGCAGCGACAGGTTGATGACAATCCGCCCGAGCCAGGTCTTGAAAGAAGCGTCGCGCCTGAACGACTTCAGATTTTCAAACGCCTTGATAAACGCCAGTTGCGTACATTCTTCAGCAAGATATTTGTTTTTGAGAATGGAATAAGACAGTGAAAAAGCGAAATCCTTGTAGGCGCAAACAAAGTATTTGAAAGCGGCTGTATCCCCATTAAGCGTTTTCTTAATGTAGATATCATCCATGCCTTTGTTTTTTCTCAATCCGCGCGCCTATGATGATTCCCAGGGCGCCATTTAATAATGAAGTGGAAAAAATAATCAAAGCCATGATCCCTCCGTCAGAAATTTTTCCGACTATGCCAATCACAATACCAGAAAGCAATCCGACGCCGATGCCGAGAAGGGAAAATCCCAGAATAAACCATGGGAAATGGAATGTCTTCTCGGACTTTTTATAAAATTCCGCGATATCCGCATTCTTTTCAATCAAAAACATTCTCTCCTTGTTCCGGAACTTGAGATAGTAAAAGTATGCAAAAAAAACGGCGGCAAAAAATCCCAGCCATGTAATCGTCGATGTGATTTGTCCTGCTATATACATAATGCGTTAGAATTTTTTAATGTTTGATTTTCGAATTAGATACGCCCCAAAGGAAAAAAGTCACATGCGGTTGAAGGAAAATTGATTCCAATCCTCGCCCCCCCTGCCCGCTTCAACCTGCCTATCTCATTCCCCTCTTCAATCCCCAATCCTCAGCCCTCAACCCTGAAAAATCTGCCTTTACGGCTCAAAAACCAAAAACCGGGCGGGTTCAACTGAGAACCGGGCGGGTTCAACTGAGAACCGGGCGGGTTCAACTGAGAACCGGGCGAGTTCAACTGAGAACTGGGCGAGTTCAACTGAGAACCGGGCGAGTTCAACTGAGAACTGGGCGAGTTCAACTGAGAACCGTGCGGGCTCAACTAGAAAGCAGGAACCTTCAGCAAGTAACCGGGACGTTCAACGGGCGACCGAAAAGATTCGGTTTTAATGCAAATGACGCAATCCTGAAGCAAACCTGTTTAAAAATGCGACAAAAGCGTTCAAAAATAAACCCAATGGGTGAAATTTTAAGGATTTTATAAATATCTGCGTTGAAATTGTTTGCATTCTTCAAAAATTTTTACGTTATTAGCCAGAAACATTTTTCAGGTCCCTAAGTTCGATTATAGTTTAATGATTATGGAAAGAAATTACAATTTTACCGATAGCGAGTTGTTTGAGCACGCCGGTAAAGTGGAGGCTGGGTTGGAGGAAGACCTGGCC
>Ga0207873_1002648_pt1 | contig 14242 bp, 12 predicted proteins | sample BGWIniCompost_FD_187373 | JGI IMG/M metagenome (GOLD analysis project Ga0207873, IMG submission 187373) | Cellulose adapted compost microbial communities from Newby Island Compost Facility, Milpitas, CA, USA - BGW Initial Compost (SPAdes)... ...
GGACACCGTCGCAGCGAGCGTCTGACCACCGGGATGACGGCAGCGGAGCCGGGCCGACGGCCCGGCTCCGCACTGTGTGCCTTGCCCCGAAAACCTCGCATGCTCCACCGATCGCGACGCTCTCACGAAATGACCACGCGCAACACTTGACATTTCACCATCCTGTGATACGATCATAGTACCTTAGTACTAGCCATGTTGTGCCGTAGGATCACCCGACTCATCGGGTGGGTTCGGCGCGCCTGAATGGAAGGAGGTCGGGGAGCGAGACGCCTCGCGCCCCGGCGAGAGGCTGCTGCATGCCCGGCGCGAGGCACGGGGTACGGGGAGGAGTACCGGTCGCCGACCGGCAGGAAGGAAGCATGCCATTGCACACCAGACTGCTTCGCCTCGCGGTGGCACTGGGGCTGGCCACCGCGCTCTTGACGGCTGCCATCAGTCCCGCCGTCGCTGATTCCGCGGATGCGGTGGTGGACCGCATCTACTTCCCCTGGGTGCCGCACAACAACACGATTGCCGGGATCTCCGGTGTGACCGGTGCAATCATCGTGCAGAACGTCGAGCCCTTAGCGGTCGATGTGGTGGTCAAGAACACCGTCGGACAGAAGCTCGCCGCGCTCACGCTCAATCCGCGCGCATCGCAGGTCTGGACCGCCGCACAACTGAAGATACCGCGGGAGAATCCCGAGGAGGGCACCCCCGGCGGGGCCGGGATCGTCGTTGAGGCAAGCTGGAACGACCCAAAGGCGATCAACCAGATCAACAAAAGCGTCTGTGTCGAGCGCGATATTCCGTTTAGTAGGAACCCCTCAGGTAGCTTCGATGTCAAGAAGCTGTCCCTGACGTCCCCCGTTCTCATCGGCAAGATCGACCAGCAGGACTTCGTCTTCCCTGCCGATAGCTACGTCGCCCGGTGGGACGGAAACGGCACGCTTGCCGTCGACTGGAGCCCGCGCGGGCCGGAGCCGGCAGCAAACGTAACCTATCAGGTGAAGGTGTACGAAAAGTGCCCGCCCCCTCGGATCGCCGGAGCCGAGAAGCACACGGTCGGCACTCTGTTCGGCCCGCAGACGACGAGTACTACCGAGATGGTGGACGGTTACAGTGCCGTGCCGCACAGCGACCTGAAGCGTGCAGCACAGGGCGGGGAGACACTGGAGGAGCAGATCCGCTGGGTCGTTCCCATCGTGCAGACCAGCAGCGGCTGGAACACCGAGATCTTCATCACCAATGTTTCCCAGAACGACACCACGGTGAACGCCACGTTCTATCCGGCTCAAGGCCAGGGTGTGGCTGGCCGGGGAACCCTCATCCTCGGCAACTACTGGCTGCCCGCGGGGGAGAGCGTATCGGTCGACCTCATGGCCGACACCCCGCTGCCAGAGGGGCGCGTCGGGTCGCTCTGGGTGGACGCGACCGAGGACGTGGTCGTCGCGGCGTTCCGGATGAAGCCGGAAACGGGCATGATGCTAACAACCGTCGCTCAGCCGCGCTACGATGAGCCCACGAATGGGGACACCTGCGACCAGTGCGTTGCGTACGGCCCCCTGGTGTTCCGCGACTACAACGGCTGGAACACGGGGATCAACATCGCGAATCTGTCCAGCTTCTATAACCGGGTCACGGTGACCTATTACAACTACGACGGCAACGTGGCGGCAACCGATTTGCTCACCATCCCGCCACGGGCGATGGAGTACGTCTACACCCCGGCCACGGGCAATGTCGGTATCGGCGACAGCCAGATCACGGCGGTGCAGATCGTGGGCAACTACCCACTGGCAGCGGCGATCGACGAGGTGAAGTACCTCGCCGGGCACGGTCAGGGTCACGCCATGTCGTACCCAGCCTCGGGCGACCTATCGGGTTTCGAGCCGAATGGGGGTGTTCCCGTGCTCGACACCGGCCGCTGGTTCTACGAGCGATTGCTGGCACTGCCGCTGGTGCAGAGGGGGATCACCGACACCGGCACCGGCGACACCTCGGGCATCAACCTGTTCAACCCTGACCCGAACGACACCGTCGTGGCCTGGGTGCAGTTCGTCGACTCGGCCGGGGTGCCGGTCGCGCCGACCGTAACCGGGACCGACGCGGAAGCGCCGTTCAGCCTGCCGCTCGGCCCGCATGCCGGGGCCACCCTCTACACCCTCGGGTACAGCGAGATGCTCGACGGGTTCATCGGCTCCGCTGTGATCGGCGTAGTGGGAAATGGCGCGCTCGTCGGTGTGTCGAACAACGTCAATTACGCCGTGGCGGGCGACGGCTCGGCTGCCTTCAACCTCATCCGCACCGACACCATGTACACCAGCAGGCTCCCGTTTCGGTGAGCACGCTTGCCCCCGGTGCATGCCGGGGGCAGCCCGCTCGCCGCACTGAGACCTAGGAGTTGGTACGCAGCGGCCAGAAGCGCTCGGCCGGGCGGCCGGAGCCGACGGCGCGGACGTAGCGGCGGGTGGACTCGGCCGGATCGCCCTGGTGGCGGAAGATGACCGGGAGCTGGGTGCGGTAGCAGAGGATGGCGCGCACCCGCGCTTCCAACTGGACCGGGGTGAGGAACCGCGTCTCGGCCGGACCCGCGGCGACCTCCGCGGCACGCGCCTGGAGCGCGGGCGCACCGGCCGGGTCTCCGGCGTAGGGGAAGTCCTCGTACGCCAGCACGCGGCGGCCCATCCCGGCCAGCCGCTGCCCCGCGAGCGTGGCGATCTGGTGGTCCACATGGTTGCCCACGCCGAGCGGCACGTAGACCGTCGCGCCCGGTGCGGCCAGCGCGGCGACGGCCGCGGTGAGGTCGTCGACCAGCGGGCGGTCGTCCGGGTGGAGAGGGCCGAAGAGGTCGTCATCCGAGGTGTAGCGCGTGCCCCGGTAGATGGCATCGTGGAAGTCGAGCCAAAGCGCTTCGGCTCCCAGCGCGGCAGCGGCGCACGCCTCCTCCGCGCGACGGATGCGCACGGCGTCGTCCGGTCCGACCCCCCAGCGCTCGTGTTGGAACCGCGCAAAGTCGCTGAGCGGCCCGGTCGGCGCGCCGCCGAAGCAGGTGACGATCAGCGGGCGCGCGCCGCCTTCGGCGAAGGAGGCCACGGTCCCGCCGCAGGAGAGTGCCACGTCGTCGTAGTGCGGAGCGAGGAAGACCGGGCGTGGCTCAGGCGGAGTGGTAACGGACACGCTCGTCCCCCACACGCCGGGTCACGCGCTGGTGATCGAGGTACTCCAGCACGGCCTGGGCGTACTTGCGGCTGGACCCGAAGTGGTCGCGGAACTGGGCCAGTGTGATCCGGCCCTCCCGGTCGATGATCTCCAGGACCTGCCGCTGGATCTCCTCGAAGGTCTCGCGGGCGAAGATGATCCCCTCGTCGACCCGCACCACCTCGCCCGTCTCGGCCAGCGCGATGGCGACTTCCGGGTCGATCCCGAACTCGGCCGGGCCGGGCGGCGTGTAGGGCGCCGCCCGCAGTGCCGCGAGGTAGCGGTCGATCTTCTCCCGCTGCTCCGGGGTGAAGGTAATCTCGTGGCCGGGCAGGCGCAGTGTCTCGCCGTCGTCCACCAGCGCAGCCGCGGAAGCCGCGTGGGCGACGATCTCCTCGAAGACACGAGCAGGCAGACCGGTCCGGCTGCGGACCTCCTCCTTGGCCATGCCGCGGCGGAGCGGCTGGCGCCGGTGGTAGGACTCGAGCAGGGCCTGGATGTCGCCGGTGATGTGCTCCAGCGTGTCGGCACGGATCAGGTAGCCCGCCGGGCCGCCGCGACCGAGCGCGACCACCTGGCCATCCGCGACCAGCCGGTCGATCGCCGCCTGCACCTCGGACTCCGGCAGCACCACGCTCCGCACGAGCGCGCGGCGCTCCTGCGGCCCGGCGGCGAGTGCCTGGACCACGATCTCCTCCGGCGTGCCGGAGGCAAGCACCTCGAGCGCCTGGATGACCTCGGGCCGGAAACGACGGTGGCGACGTGGGTGCGCATCGACGACCACCCCGCCGCCAATCGTCAGGCTGGGCGAGGGGCGCCGCACGATGAAGCGGTCGCCTCTGACGGCCACCAGGGGCGTTGGGAAGCGGAACTGCACCCAGCCCTCTTGCCCCGGCTCGATCCGCTCGGCATCGAGCAAGGTCACCCGCGCCAGGGTCTCGGCCGAGCCGAGGAAGAAGTCCACCTCGTCGTTCTGCTCCAGGGCGACCGGGGAGTCAGGCACGAGCCGCAGCCGGGCGTCCAGCAGGCGCGTCGGCGTCAGCCAGCCAGGGACCGTCAGCACATCGCCCCGGGCGATCTCTTCGACCGAGATCCCCGCCAGGTTCACCGCGGTGCGAGAGCCCGGCTGTGCGCGTTCCACCTTCGACCGGTGGCTCTGCAGCCCGCGCACGCGCCCACGTCGTCCGGCCGGCAGGATCTCGACCTCTTGACCGATCTCCAGCGGCCCGCCGAGCAGCGTCCCCGTCACTACCGTGCCGAAGCCTGCTACGGTGAAGACTCGGTCGATCGGCAGCCGCGGCCGACCGGTTTCGTTGTGCGGCGGGACGGCATCCAGCAGTGCATCAATGGCGGCGCGCAGGTCGTCCAGCCCCTCCCCGGTCACCGCCGACACCGGCACCACGGGCGCTCCGTCCATCACGGTGCCGCGCACCGCCTCGCGAATCTCCTCGACCACCAGATCCCGCCACTCGCCATCGACCAGGTCGGTCTTGGTCAAGACAATCAGTCCCCGCTCGATCTGGAGGAGATCCAGGATCGCCAGGTGCTCGGCCGTCTGCGGCATCGGCCCCTCGTCGGCCGCGACCACCAGCAACGCCGCGTCGATTCCGCCCACACCTGCGAGCATGTTCTTGATGAAGCGCTCGTGGCCCGGCACGTCGATGATGCTGATCTGCCGCCCGCTGGGCAGCTTCATCCAGGCGAAGCCCAGGTCAATCGTCATCTCCCGTTCCTTCTCCTCGCGGAGCCGGTCCGGGTCGATGCCGGTCAGGGCTTTCACCAGCGTGGACTTACCGTGGTCGACGTGGCCGGCCGTGCCGACCACGTAGGTCAGGGACTGCATGCTCATGGGGACCTCATGGGTCATGTCCTGTTGCAGTGCCGACGCGCTCCGGTCACCAACGCAAACGCGATTATACCCCTCCGCGTGTCACGAACTCGGGTTCCAGAAACCCCGACTCTCTGTCGACTTCCGTACGTCACCCCCCTCTCCCAACGTTGGGAGAGCGGACGGGGTGAGGGCCGCTCCGTCGGGAGGATGCGCTCACCGGCGGCGCACCGCGCTCCGCCGGGCGCGGGACCGAGCACGGAGGTCGGCGGCAGTGAGGCGTCGCGGGACGTGGCCGTTGGCCCCGCCGCCCGTCGGGCTCGGCAGCAGGGCAGGGCGGTAGCGCCAGTTCCACACGAGCGACGCCAGGGTCAGGACCACCATCACGGCGAAGGTTCCGTAGATCCAGGGATAGGCCCAGGACTGCCACGGCTGCCGGACGACGACGAAGCCGGCCAACGCCACCGAGCCGCCCTCGCCCGCCAGGGCGCGAATCTCGGCCACATGCGGCCCGTCGTCGAGCCCGTCGGCCACGGTGACTCGGCCATCTGCGTCCGGTACAGCGATCGCCGCTCCGGTCTCGTCGGTCGACAGCCCCGGTGCCGGCTCGCCGTCGATGGTCACCATCAAGCCCTGACCGCTTCCTGCGAGCAGGAGGTCGAGCCGCGGTCCGCTGAAGGGGATGCGCAGGGTCGCCCCGGCTGCCGCCGGCACCAGGGTTTGGCTCGTCCCCTCCCCGACGAGGTTCCACCCGCCGTCGTGCTGGATCAGTCGGGTGCTGGCGGGATACGCGCCGGTGTAGGCGCGGTCGAGCCGCGCGCGGGACCCCGCGAGCGTGGTGTACGCCGGAGTCGGTGAGAAGTCGTAGTTGACGATCGCAAAGCCGCGGGTGGGGTTGCGGCCCGCATCGGGCGTGGCGGTGGGCGACGTCGGGAAGCGGAAGAGCCAGACGCACATCGCACCGAGCCAGGGCCACTCTCGTTGCGCCCGCAGATAACCTTGCAGCAGGTAGCGCGCCTGCGTCTCGGCACTCACCGGCCTGCCCCAGACCGAGGCATCGCCGGTCCAGTCGTCCGGCAGCGACACCCACCCGTACTCGGCCGCCCAGATCGGCTTGTCGGCGTCACCGTTGCGCACCATCACCTCCCGCATCTGAATCACGCGGGAGAAGTTGTTGCGCTCGAACTCGACCCGGCGGTCGTACGGGCTGTAGCCGTAGCCGTAGACCATCGCCGTGGCGATATCGAAGTAGTCCTTCGCCCCGGCGTCGTACATCCCCTGCAGGAAGAGGAATTCGTTCAGGTTCTCCGGTCCGCGCTGGTCGGTCGGGGCCAGGCCCGGAAGGAGAACGACCACCTCCGGGTTGGCCTCCTTGGCCGCGGTGTAGGCAGCCTTGAGCAGTTCGGTGAAGCGCGCCGGGTTGATCGGCTGCCCGCCCCACTCCCCGTACAGGTTCGGCTCATTCCAGATCTGGATGTAGCGCACCTTGCCCCGGTAGCGGCTCACGACGGTGCGGACGAAGTCGGCGTAGTCGGCGTCGTTGTTCGGCGGGCCGTCAGGCACCTGATCCACGCCCGGCTGCCCCTCCCGCGCCCAGCGCGGCGGTTTGTCGAGCCGGGCAATGATCTCCAGCCCGCGCTCGTGGGCCAGGTTCACGATGCGGTCGTACTTCTCCCAGGTATCCTGCCCGGTACGTGGGTCGACGTAGACCCCCTTGGCCGGCTCGATCTCGTACCACGCGAACATCTGCCGCACGAAGGTGAAGCCGCCCGCAGCGATCATGTCGAGCGTGCGCTCGACCTTCTCCGGGTCGGCTTCCTCATTCAGCAGCGTGTTGACGCCCAGGGGGTTGACATCGGTGTGCGGGATCGGCTGGAGATCCTCCCCCGCCTCAACACCCCGCGTGAAGTACGGCTGGCTCAGCGCGGCGACGCCCAGGCTCCCGAGCAGCCCGAGCAGGACGAGCACGTGGAACGCCACACGCACGTCCCAGCGACGGATCAGTCGATGAAACCGATGCCCAACGGCGCTCACCGCCTTCGTCCTACCTCCCGGCCCCATCGCCACATGGGCGCGCACAGGTGCACGTTCGTTGGCCACGCCCCAGAGATGGTACACCAGCCCATTTCAGCACGGGCGGGTACTACCGTCCGTTCAGGGGGCTACGGAACGCCCAGCACGCGCAGATGATCCCTCGGCTCCGTGTCATCCTTCGCCTCGGCGCTGTCCCGCTGAATGGGTCGAAGGGCAAATCGAGGACGCGGGCGTACCCGCACTTGTTATGAGCGCTGACCGGATCGAGCGTTACACAGTGCGGAGCCGGGCCGTCGGCCCGGCTCCGCTGCCGTCATCCCGGTGGTCAGACGCTCGCTGCGACGGTGTCCAGTTGCCGAAGAGCGTTGGCCATCTCGATCGCGGTGACGGCGGCGTCGAAGCCCTTGTTGCCCGCCTTGGTGCCGGCGCGCTCGATCGCCTGCTCGATGGTGTCGGTGGTGAGCACCCCGAAGATGACCGGGACGCCGGTGGCGAGCGAGACGTTCGCCACGCCCTTGGCGACCTCGGACGCGACGTAGTCGAAGTGCGGGGTTGCGCCCCGGATCACGGCGCCGAGGCAGACCACCGCGTCGTAGCGCCCGGAGTCGGCCATGCGCTTGGCCGCGAGCGGGATCTCGAACGAGCCCGGCACCCACAGCACGTCGATCGCGTCGGGATCGACCTCGTGCCGCACCAGCGCGTCCAGCGCGCCCTCCATGAGCTTCGAGGTGACGAACTCATTGAAGCGCGCGACTACCATACCGATGCGCAGCCCGCGCCCGGTCAACATACCCTCAATCGTCCGCATCGTGTCTCTCCTTAAGCCTGCTGCGTACCGGGGTGCCTTGGTGCCCCCGTGCGGTTGTGTGGGCGTTGCGCCGCCGCTAGCGCCCGTACGCCGTACCCTCGCGGGCGGCGGTCCCCGCGGGGCTGGGGTCCGCCGCGTCGGCCGGGTGGCGGTCTGCCTGTGCCCGGCGCACGGCGGCGAGGTCGGCGACGCTGATGATCGGGATGTCGTGGCGCGCGGCGAAGCGCTCCAGTTCGGGGAGGCGGGCCATGGTCCCGTCGTCCGCCATGATCTCGCAGATCGCCACCACCGGGTGCAGCCCGGCCAGGCGCGCCAGGTCGACCGCCGCCTCGGTCTGCCCCGGTCGCTCCAGCACCCCGCCGGGACGGGCGCGGAGCGGGAAGACGTGGCCGGGCATGGCGAAGTCGGCTGGGGTGGAGGCCGGATCGGCAAGGGTGCGGATCGTCCGGGCCCGGTCGTGCGCCGAGATGCCGGTCGTGACCCCCTCGCGCGCCTCCACCGACACGGTGAAGGCGGTGCCGAAGGGTGCCGAGTTGGACGCCGGGTCGACCATGAGCGGCAGGCGCAGCCGGTCGACCCACTCCGGCGCCATCGCTGCGCAGAGGAGCCCGCGCGCCTCGCGCACGATGAAGTTCACCGCTTCCGGTGTGATGAACTGCCCGGCGATGCAGAGATCGCCCTCGTTCTCCCGGTCCGGCCCGTCGATGATGATGACGAACCGGCCCGCGCGCAGCGCGGCGATGGCCTGCTCGATTGTCGCCAGCGGCACGGTGCCTCCTCCCTCTAGGCGAACTAGGCGAACCCCGCCCGTCGCAGCAGGTCGAGGTCGACCCCCGCGCCGGGCGACGGACCGCAGAGCCGCTCGACGTACTTCGCGATGATGTCCACCTCCAGGTTGACCCGCTCGCCGGGCCGCTTGTGCGCCAGCGTCGTGTGGTGTTGGGTGTGGGTCACCAGCGAGACGGTGAAGCCGTCCGGCAGAACCTCCACGATCGTCAGGCTGGCGCCGTCGACGGCGATGAAGCCGCGCGGCACCAGGTAGCGATGGATCTCCGGCGGTGTCGCGATGCGGACCACGACCGCTGCACCGTCCGGTGTCTGCGAGACGACCCGGCCGGTGCCGTCGATGTGCCCCTGGACGTAGTGACCGCCGATCCGCCCGCCGACCATGACCGAGCGCTCCAGGTTTACCGGGGAGCCGGGGCTGAGGTCGCCCAGATTCGTTAGCCGGAGCGTCACCGGTTGCAGGTTGGCGACGAAGTGGTCCGCGTCCAGGTCAGCAACGGTGAGACAAACCCCGTTGACGGCGATGCTGTCTCCGAGCCGTGTGCCCTCCAGCACCGTGCGGCCGCGGATGGTGAGCGCTACGTCGCCTCCGACCCGGCCGAGCGCGGCCACGGTGCCGACTTCCTCGACGATGCCGCTGAACATCACACCTCCTCCAGTCCGGGTATCGGCTGCACCCGGCCCTGCACCATGAGATCGCTCCCGACCTGGCACACCTCGACCTCGCGGAGGCGGCACGCCGCGTCCATCGTGGCCACGCCCTCGCCACCCAGTGGCCCCGGCGCGTCCCGCCCGCCGACCATGACCGGGGCGATGAACGCGACCGCGCGGTCGATCAATCCGGCGTCGAAGAGTGCGCCGAGCAGCGTCCCGCCTCCTTCGACCAGCACGCTGTTGACTCCCCGCGCCGCGAGGCAACGCAGCAGTGCGTGCAAGTCGACTCGTCCGCCGTGATCCGGGAGCGTCACCACGTCGGCCCCCACCGCGCGGAGCGCCGCGATGCGCTCGGGTGGGGCCGAACTGGTGGTCGCGATCAGCGTTCGACCCGGCATGTGCGGCTGCAGCATGGCGGCACCCGGCGGCGTCCGCGCCTGGCTGTCGACCACGACGCGGAGTGGGTGATGCGGGCCGCCGGCCCCGCAGTCCTCGGGCGGGAGGCGGGTGGTGAGCAGCGGGTCGTCGGCCAGGAGCGTGCCGATACCGACCATGATCGCGTCGTGCGTGTCGCGCAGCCGGTGGCCCTCGCGCCGCGCCTCGGCGCCCGTGATCCACCGCGCGTGGCCGGTGTGGGTGGCGATCTTGCCGTCGAGGCTGACCGCGAACTTGGCCGTCACCTCCGGCAGGCCGCAGTGCACCCGCTTGAGGAACCCGGCGTTGATCGCAGCGGCCGCACCGGCGGCTAGGCCCAGCTCGACCCGCACTCCGGCCTCGGCCAGGAGACGCAGTCCCCGCCCGTTGACCGCCGGGTAGGGGTCGCGCAGTGCCACGACGGCACGGGCGATCCCGGCTGCAATGAGTGCATCGACACAGGGTGGCGTTCGCCCGTAGTGGGCACAGGGTTCGAGAGTGACGTAGAGGGTGGCGCCGCGGGCGAGGGCGCCTGCCTGTCGGAGCGCGACGATCTCGGCGTGGGCGCCGGGTGGCGGTTCGGTGGCTCCCTCGCCGACCAGACATCCGTCGCGGACCAGGACGGCCCCGACGGCGGGGTTGGGCGCGACGCGCCCGCGGACGCTGGCGGCGAGGTCGAGTGCCCGCCGCATCCAGTGGAGGTCGGTTGCCGGCACGACCCGGCAGTCCGTGGTCACCATGGCTCGCCCCCGCTTCGTTGACACGAAAAACCCGAGGGCAAGCCCTCGGGTTGCGGTGGCAAGATAGGTTCGCACGGCCGGATCGGCCGTCGCATACCTTCTCCCATCCGGACTATACCGTCGGCCCCGGAGTTTCACCGGATCCTGCGGCTCTCGCCGCTCGCGGGCTATACCGCCGGTCGGGAATTGGCGCCAGGCGCCTCACCCTGCCCCGAAGGTCTTGCGCTCGCAGTATAGGCCCGCCGGAGCGAGCCGTCAACCGTGCGACGGAGGAGTGGGGGCGCAGTCTCCCGACGAAGCGGCACCCACTCCCAACGTTGGGAGCGGGGAGCTGTGCACGCAAGGCCGGCACGATGCCGGCGCTCTCGTGGCCCGATGACGCTCAGTCAGCCGCGTGGACGGCGTGGCGGGGGTGCGTGGCAGGGGTGAGGCGCAGGAGGATCCAGCCGAGGATGCCGGAGATAAGCGAGGCGGTGAAGATCCCCAGTTTGGCCATGGTGAGATGGGCCTCGTCGACGAAGGCCAGTTCCGCGATGAATAGGGCCATGGTGAAGCCGATCCCGCCCAGCGTGGCCGCGCCGTGCAGGTGACGCCAACTGACCCCCTCCGGCAGGCTGCTCAACCCGGTCCGCACCGCCAGCCACGTGGTCAGGGTGATGCCGATCTGCTTGCCGATGACGAGGCCGAGCAGCACACCGAGCGTGACGGTGCCGGAGAAGGCCGCGCGCAGGTCACCCCCGAGCGAGACGCCTGCATTCGCCAGCGCGAACAGCGGCACGATAAGGAAGGCGACCCACGGATGGAGCGCGTCTTCCAGCCGCTGCATCGGCGGCTGCACGTGTCCTACCGCGGCCCGCAAGGCGTGGAGCGCCTGCTGGTGCCGCTCGTTGGAGAGGACGCTTCGCCCAGGCTCGCAGGCGTCCCGGAATTCCTCCAGCGCGGCGCCTGCCCGGTCGAGGAACTCCGTCGGGTCGATCCGGTTCCGCGCCGGGATGGTCAGTGCCAGCAGCACCCCGGCAACCGTCGCGTGGACGCCCGACTGAAGGAACGCGAACCACAGGCCGATCCCGAGCACGGCGTAGACCATTGGCTGCGAGACACGTGCCAGATTCGCGGCGAGCAGCAGGAGCAAGATCCCGCCTCCGGCCGCCAGGGCTCCCCAGTTGAGGTCGCTGGTGTAGAAGACCGCGATTACCAGGACGGCCAGGAGGTCATCGACGATAGCGAGCGCCGTCAGGAATACCTTGAGCCCGATCGGCGCGCGCGACCCGACCAGCGCGAGGACGCCGAGCGCGAAGGCGATGTCCGTCGCCATCGGGACGCCCCAGCCGCGGACCATATCGGTCCCGGCATTGAGCGCGAGGTAGATCAGTGCCGGGGTGACAGCCCCACCGCAAGCCGCCGCCACCGGAAGCGCCGCCTGCCGCGGCGAGGCCAGCTCGCCGACCAGCAGCTCCCGCTTGATCTCCAGGCCGACGACGAGGAAGAAGATGGCCATCAGGCCGTCGTTGATCCACTGGTGGAGGGTCAGGGTCAGCCCGGTGCCGTTGAGCCCGATCCGCAGCGGGGTGTGCCACAGGTCGGTGTAGCTCTCGCTCCAGGGTGAGTTGGCCCAGATGAGCGCGACGGCGGCCGCGAGCAGCATGACGATCCCGCCCGAGACCTCTGAGTGGATGAACTCCTCGAGCGGAGTGATGACGCGCCGGACCGGGCGCATGGAATCGCCGTGCTCCTTACCTACGATGACCGCGGTCGTACCGTCGCGAGGCACGCACGAGGTGGGACGGGTGGTGCATGATCGGCTTTGGGCCACACGACGGCGTGGTCGCTAGCGGTCGTTAACTGTAGCAGAGACGCGCCCAGTGCGGGTGTCGCGTGGCCCGTCGCTGCCCATCGTGACGTGGTGCCGAGCGGTGTGCCCGGTCAGGACGCGGCGCTGCGGGACGCCGCTTCGACCGCCCCGACCATTGCCTCCTCCGGTCGCGCGCCCTCCAGCTCGATCGACTCGTTGATGACGGTCTTCGGCACGCCGTAGATCTGGTAGCGCTGGGCCATGAGGGGGTACTCGCTCACCTCGATCACGTCCGCCGTGACTTTGTCGCTCTCGATTGCCATCATGTGCGCCAGCCTGGCGGCACTCGGGCAGTAAGGTCAGGTAGGGGTGACAAAGACCTTGATGTGGACCGGGTTCTGTAGCGCGGCCAGCACCTCGCGGCTGTACGGCTGAAGCGACGTGGTACCGCGCGAGACGTCGATGAGATCCTCGATCAGCGTGGCGAACTCGTAGCCGGCCGGGACGCCGATGAAGCGCACGGTGCCCTTGTTCTGCCCCTCCAGCACGATCGCCGGGATCTCCTCGATCCCCTCCGCCTTCGCCTGCTCCTGCTCGGTGACGAAGTCGCGGACCTCCAGCGTGAGCTTGTCGGAGAGCGCCACCAGCTCGTTCAGCAGGGCGTGGGTGTCGGAGCAGGTGCCGCACTCTTGCCCCGGCACGCTCAGCACCGACTGGCGCTGGGTGTAGAAGCGGAGTGTGACCGGGTGCTCCAGCTTCTCGGCGAAGAGATCCTTCAGGTACTCCTGATCTTGCTGCGGGATGATGGCCATGGTGTGGCTCCCTTCGAGGCTCGTTCCGGCCGGCGGCCGACGTGCGAACCATCGCGCGGGGATCCGCCGGGGCGTGCCTGTTCCATCACTCAGGTCAGCGTGGGCGCGGACCCTGCGTCTGCTGTTGCACGGACGCTGCCAACGGGCTCGCGCCGTGCGATAATCGAGCGCCGGACCACCGCAGATCCCATCGTCCGGCTCCGGGCATGCCGCGCCGGGACCGACACCGGTTGGGAGGAGCGTACACATGGGCCAGCTACTCATCGGCACCTCGGCCTGGAGCGACCACGACCCCTTCTACCCGCCGGGGACTAAACCAGCCGAGCAACTCCCCTTCTACGCCCGCTACTTCCCGATCGTGGAGGTCAACACCACCTACTACCGCATCCCGAACCGGCGCATGGTCGAGGGCTGGGTGCAGCGCACGCCGCCCGGCTTCATCTTCGACGTCAAGCCCCCGCGTGAGCTGACCAGCACGCCCGAGACGCCCAGGGGCGAGGCTCCCGTGCCCGACGCCGCCGTGGCCGAGGCCTTCGCGGAGGCGATCGAGCCGCTTGCCCAGGCCGGGAAGCTGGGCGCGCTCACCTTCCAGTTCCCGCCCTCCTACCGCAACACCGAGGAGCACCGCGAGTACCTCCGCCTGCTGCCGGAGCTGCTGCCGGGCTTCACCATCGCGGTCGAGTTCCGCCGTCGCGACTGGCTTGACCCGGAGCATGCCGAGGACACGCTGCGCCTGCTCCAGGAGGCGGGCCTCGCCTACACCATGGCCGATGAGCCGCAGATGGGCACCGGGAGCGTCCCGCCGGTGTACGGCGTGACCAACCCGCGTCTGGCCATCATCCGCTTCCACGGCCGAAACTACGAGACCTGGTACAAGTTCACCGGCTCCAGCCGCGACCGCTTCAACTGGGAATACAGCACCGAGGAACTGGAGGAGTGGCGCGACAAGCTGGAGGCGGCGGTCCGCGCCGCCGAGGCGGTCCACGTCTTCTTCAACACCAACTACGCCAACCAGGGGCCCCGCAACGCGGTCCGGCTGATGGACATGCTGGGCATCCCCCACCCGCCGCTGCCTGACGGCGGCCCCCAGCAACGCACCCTGTTCGACGAGTAGGCGAGCGCAGCTCGCAGCACTCTGCCCCCGCGTCTCCGGTGGGGAGTGGGTAGGGCGGGCTGCCCTGTGCCGTGCCA
>Ga0207873_1002651_pt1 | contig 14237 bp, 12 predicted proteins | sample BGWIniCompost_FD_187373 | JGI IMG/M metagenome (GOLD analysis project Ga0207873, IMG submission 187373) | Cellulose adapted compost microbial communities from Newby Island Compost Facility, Milpitas, CA, USA - BGW Initial Compost (SPAdes)... ...
GGCGCTCACGGCCGAGGGCCAGGCGCGCAGCGTGACGGTGCGGGCACGGAAGGAGGACGGCAGCACGACCGAGTTCCGCGCGCTGGTGCGCGTGGACACGCCGCAGGAGGCCGAGTACTATCGCCACGGCGGCATCCTCCAGTACGTGCTGCGGCAGTTGCGTGCCGGGCGCGAACGCCCGGCCGTCATCTCTGCCGGCCTCGCCGGGACGCCGCAGCCGGCGCCCTCGCACGAGCCGCCGCCGGGAGTCGTAGAAGAAGGCTCGATCGAATCGTTCCCGGCGAGCGACCCGCCAGGGTACTGACGCGCCACGCGGCCGCGGCATCAACGCCGCGGCCGCGAGTCGTTGGCGCATGGGTACGCTCCGGCAGCCGCCTTCGAGTCAGTCCCTGAACAAGCGGCTCAGTGCCTGAACACGCGGCGGCCGGTGAAGACCATTGCCATGCCGTGCTCGTCCGCCGCGGCGATCACTTCGGCGTCGCGCACGGAGCCGCCCGGCTGGATGATCGCGCGTGCGCCGGCCTCCGCCGCCGCATCCACGCCGTCGCGGAACGGGAAGAACGCGTCCGACGCGAGGACCGCGCCCGCGACGTCGAAGCCCTGGTCGCCCGCCTTCATGACGGCGATGCGCGACGAGTCGACGCGGCTCATCTGCCCCGCGCCGATGCCGATCGTCTGTTCGTCTCGCGCGAGAACGATCGCGTTCGACTTCACCGCCGCCGCGACGCGCCACGCGAACCGCAGGTCCCGCCACTCGTTCTCGTCCGGCTGTCGCTGCGTGACGACCCGCCATCCATCTTCCGGGAACTCCATGCGCAGCCGCCGCTGCACGAGGAAGCCGCCGCGCACGCGCTTGTAGTCCAGCTCATCCGGCGTGCCCACCTCGATCGGCAGCTCGATCAGCCGCAGGTTCTTCTTCGCGCGCAGCACATCCAGCGCGTGCGCGTCGAATCCCGGCGCCACGATCACCTCGAGGAACGTGCTGGCCATCGCCTCCGCGACCGCGCCGTTCACTGGCCGGTTGAACGCGACGATGCCTCCGAACGCGGATACGGGGTCGCTCGCGAGCGCACGACGGTACGCATCCTCCGGGTCCGATCCGAGCGCCACGCCGCATGGCGTCGTGTGCTTGATGATCACGCACGCCGCGCGTTCGTCGGCCGCCCAAGCGGACACGGCGAAGACCGCCGCGTCGATGTCCAGCAGGTTGTTGAACGAGAGCTCTTTCCCGTGGAGCTGCCGCATCTGCGGCAGCGAGCCGGCCGGCGGGTTCGCCTCGGCGTAGAACGCGGCGGGCTGGTCCGGGTTCTCCCCGTACCGAAGATCCTGCACCTTGGTCAACCGCAGCTCGCACGTCGCGCCGAACATCGCGCTAGCGGCTTCCGCGGTCGCGGCCTCCGACTCGCCGCCGACGCGCGCGAGGTACGCGGCGATCGCGGCGTCGTACTCCGCGGTCCTCGCGAACGCCTTCTGCGCGAGGCGCCGCCGCAAGGCGATGTCCACGCTCCCGGCGCGCAGCGCGTCCAGCACGACGGAGTAATCTGCCGGGTCCGTGACCACGAGGACGGACTCGTGGTTCTTGGCCGCGGAGCGGAGCATGCTGGGTCCGCCGATGTCGATCTGCTCGATCGCCTCGGCGAGCGTCGCACCGGCGGCGACGGTCTGCTCGAACGGGTACAGGTTGACGGCCACCAGGTCGACCGTGCCGTACCCCATTTCTTCCAGCGCACGCATGTCCGCCGCGACGTTCCGGCGTGCGAGGATGCCCGCGTGCACTGCCGGGTGCAGCGTCTTCACCCGTCCGTCCATCATCTCCGGGTGCGACGTCACGTCGCTCACGTCCCGCACCTCGATGCCCGCCTCGCGCAGCGCGCGCGCGGTTCCGCCGGTCGAGACGATCTCCCAGCCCAACTCCGCGAGCCCGCGCGCGAACTCGGCGAGGCCTCGCTTGTCCGATACGCTCAGAATCGCTCTCGGCATGGTCATCCGGTCAGTCGAGTCCCAGTGCGCGCCGGATCTCCTCCGGCGCGGGCGGCTCCTCCTTGCATCCGCAGAACGCGGTGGCCATGGCTCCGGCGTCCGGCTCCACTCCGAGGATCAGCGCCTCGAGCGCGGCCGGGTACAGCAAGTGCTCGATGCGGAGCACACGCGCGGCCAGCGTCTCGGGCGTGTCGCCGGGCAGCACGGGCACGGGCCATTGCGCGATGATCGGGCCGGTGTCGTACTCCTCGTCCACGAGGTGCACGGTCGGGCCGCTGACCTTGCAGCCCGCCTCGAGAACGGCGCGGTGCACGCGGATCCCGTACATCCCCTTGCCGCCGAACGCGGGCAGCAGCGCCGGGTGGATGTTGGTCATGCATCCGTGGTACGCACGCACGACCTCCGCGGGGATGCGCCGCAGATAGCCCGCGAGCGCGACGAAGCGGATGCCCGCGTCTTCGAGCGTGGCGAGCGTCTCGCGGACGACTTCCTCCTCCGGCCTCCCAGCGACTTCAATGACGCGCGACGGGATCCCGGCTCGCGCCGCCCGCTCGAGCGCGCCCGCCCCGGGCCGGTCGCTGATGACGAGCGCAACGCGCGCGGGCGCGGCCGCACCAGGGCGGTTGAAGTGGTCCACCAGCGCCTGGAGGTTGGATCCGCCGCCGGACGCGAACACGGCGACGCGGGCGCTCATGCGAGGCCGCCGCCGAACTGCGGCGTCAGGAAGGGGTTCGCCACACGCTCGTGGCCGACCGTGGTGGCAGGCCCGTGACCGGGATAGAGCACGGTCTCATCCGGCAGGCTCAGGACCTGCTCGCGAATGGAGCGCATGAGCTGCTGGAAGTCACCGCCCGGCAGATCCGTGCGGCCGATGGAGCCGGCGAAGATGACGTCGCCAACGAACGTCACGCCGGCATCCGCCACGTGCAGCAACACGTGACCCGGCGAGTGGCCGGGGGCGTGCCGCACCTCGAAGCGCAGCCCGGCCATCTCGAGGACCTGGCCGTGCATCAGCTCGTGATCGGGAGCGGGCGGCTGCTCAATGTACATGCCGAACAACGCGGCCTGATTCGCCGCGTGGTCGTACAGCGGCCGGTCCGCGGCGTGCAGGTAGACGGGCGCGCCGGTCCGATCCGCCAGTGTCGCGACCCCCTCGACGTGGTCGAAGTGGGCATGCGTGAGCAGGATCGCTTCCAGCCGCAGGCCGCTCGCTACCAGGTCCGCGGCCATGGCGTCAGCAGCGCCGCCCGGATCGATCGCCACGGCGGTCTCGCTCGTCCGCCCGCGGACGAGGTAGGCGTTCTCGCCGATCGCCTGAGAGACGAAAAGGCGCACGTCAATGGAATCGGAAGCCATGGCCAGAAGCTATCACGCGTCGCGCGGCCTGCGCTACCCCGCGCGCCCGCCAGACGCGCCGCCTGGCTCCAGGCCACCCAAGCGGCCGAGCATCGGAGCGAAAAACGGAACCGGGCCCGCGGGATGATCCCGCGGGCCCGGCCGCGAACATGCCGCTCTCGGGCGCTCGAGGCGGTCCGTCAAACGGTGAACGAGCTGCCGCAGCCGCAGCCGCCCGTGGCGTTCGGGTTCTTGAACGTGAAGCCCGAGCCCATCATGGTGGTGACGTAGTCGATCTCCACGCCATCCAGGTACTGGCTGCTGAACGGATCCACGAAGACCCGGAGGCCGTTGGTCTCGATGATGTCGTCGTCCTCCTGGGCCTCGTCCTCGATGTTCAGCCCGTACTGGAAGCCCGAGCATCCACCGGGCAGCACGGCCACACGCAGCCCGGCCGTCTCAGCCGCGCCCTGCTCCTGCATGAACTTCCTCACCTCGGCAACCGCCGTCGGTGTGACCGTGAGGTTCATCTCACTCCTCCGAAGGAAACTCCGCCTCAGCCCGCGTTTCGGACACGAGAATCAGTACACGTCACGAATCCGCAGGTTTCACTTATGAACGATAGATGCACGCGCCGGGCCGTGTCAACCCTGCATCGCCGCCCCTCCCCGGACGGCGGAAATGCCCGAAAATCAACTCGTTCCGCTTGTCAACCCCTTGCGAGCACCGCCCGCGCGGCGGCCGGGAGGTCGGCCTCGACCCGCACCCATTCCGGCGCATCCGGCGCCTGCTCCTCGCCGTAGCCGGTGCGGACCAGGATCGCGGCCGCGCAACCCAGCTCCCGCGCCGGCAGCACGTCCTTCAGCCGGTCGCCGATGCAGACAGAGCGGGAGAGGTCGAGGCCCAGGTCGCGTGCGGCCCGCCGGTACAATCCGGCCGCGGGTTTGCGACACTCACATGGCCCCGTGTAGTCCGGGTGGTGCGGGCAGTGATAGACCCCATCCAGGCGGACGCCTTCCCGCTCCAGCGCCTCCTCGATCCGGCGCTGCACCGCGCGGAAGTCTTGCTCCCCGTACAACCCACGCGCGATGCCGGATTGATTCGTCACGACCACGAGCGCGTATCCCGCCTCGGCCAGAGAGCGCAGCGCCGCCCCCGCTCCGGGCACCAGCTCGACGCCCGCCGGATCGGCGAGGTAATACCGCTCGACGACGATCGTGCCATCACGGTCCAAGAACACGGCCGGGCGCCCCGCCGATGCGGTGTTGCCGCGCAACGCGCCCGCGCCGTCGTCGACACCGCGCTCAACCACAGGCATTGCACACCGCCTGCACCAGCGGCTCTTCCTCCTCCGGCGCGACGGTGCGCAGATCCAGCACCACGCGCCCGTCCTGGATCCGCGCGACGACCGGCGGCGTGGCGCCGCGCAGCCTTCGCGCCACCTCGTCGGCCGGGGTCTCGACCTCGAGCGCGACCAGCGTGGTGGGCAGCGTTGCGTCCGGATAGGCGCCGCCGCCCACGGCCGACTCGCCCGCGAGCGTCGTAGCGCGGACGCCGGCCTGGCGCAGGCGCTCCGCGAGCGCTTGCGCCCGCGCGGCAAGCGTCTGGGGCTCCAGCGCAAGCATGCGCAGTGTCGGGATCTCACGGCGCGCCTGCTCGGGGTCGCGGTACAGCGCCAGCGTCGCCTCGAGCGCGGCGAGGGTGAGCTTGTCCACGCGCAACGCCCGGCACAGCGGGTTGCGCCGTAGCCGCGCGATCAGGTCGCGCCGGCCGAGGATGATGCCCGCCTGCGGGCCGCCCAGCAGCTTGTCGCCGCTCATGGTCACCAGGTCCGCGCCGTCACGGAGCGCATCGGACGGCGTGGGCTCGGCCGGCAGACCGAAGCTCCGGCCGTCCACGAGCAGGCCGGAGCCCAGGTCATTGAGCACCGGGACGCCGTGCGCGTGGCCGAGCTGCGCGAGCTCGCGCAGCGGGACGTCGCTCGTGAACCCGCTGATGCGGAAGTTGGACCTGTGCACCTTGAGAAATACGCCGGTCTCGGCGGAGAGCGCTGCCTCGTAGTCGCGCCGGTGCGTGCGGTTCGTGGCGCCCACCTCGACAAGCCGCGCGCCGCTCCGCTCCATGATCTCCGAGATCCGGAACGAGTCGCCGATTTCGACCAGCTCGCCGCGACTCACCACCGCGTCGCGCCCGAGGGCGAGCGTATTGAGCGCGAGCACGAGCGCGGCGGCGTTGTTGTTGACGACGAGCGCCGCCTCCGCTCCGGTCAGCTCGCAGAGCAGCGCGGCGCAGTGATCGTAGCGGGAGCCGCGCTCGCCCGAGTCCAGCGAGTACTCCAGGTTCGAGTACGCACTGGCCACGCGTTCCAATGCGGCCCGTGCGGCCTCGGCGAGCAACGCGCGGCCGAGGTTCGTGTGCAGCACCACGCCCGTCGCGTTGATCACGGGACGAAGCGAGGGCGTGGTGCTCCGCGCAATGCGCGCCTCGACCCGCGCGGCGTACCACGCCGCGTCCAACGTGTCCTTCGGCGCCGGGCCGCCCGCCGCGAGCGCCTCCCGTACCGCGGCCAGCTCGTCCCGAAGGGCGCGCACGACGAGCGCCCGCGGAGTCGCTTCGAGCAGCGGCCGGAACGGCTCGCTGGCGAGCAGCCGCTCGACGGCCGGGATCGCGCGACGCGCGTCCGCCAAGGTCACCTCCGTGGCGGTCGCGCCGTGTCCGGCGGGATCGTATCTGGCGGTGCGCCAGTCCGCGCCGTATCCGGCGGGATCGTGTCCGGCTGCGCGCCCGCGCGCGCCGTGTCCGGCGCGGGCGGGCGCGGCGCGGTGAACTCCGCAGAGCCGCCACCGCCCGGGAGCCCGTTGATGTTGACGATCCCGCCCAGCTCGACGAGGAACCGGGCGAGCGCGCGCAACGGGCGGGCGGGGATGATCACGAGCTCGCGCGTGGGCGGAGGCGCCGTGGCCGAATCCGGAGGGGCCTGCCGGGGCGTCGTCTCAGCCCGCGGCGTTGCCGCACGCTCAGCAACGTCCCGCGCAGCCGCTGAATCCGCAGCCGGCCGGTCCGCCTGGGCCCGGGCGAGGCTGTCCGCGCGCGCGCTATCTGCCGCCGCACGCAGCCGGCGCTGATGCTCGTCGTATTCGTGCGGCAGCATGACGCGCTCGATCGGCCACGGCGTGCTGTCCGGCAACAGCCGGAGCACCGCGGTGATGCCGCCGACGCCCGTGGCCGGGTCGATGTGGTCGTCCAGGCGGACTCTCACCTGCAGCGAATCGGGCGCCTCCGCACGCACCACGTTCGCCGGCGTGGTGTCCGGCGCGAGCAGCGCAAACGAGACCAGTGCGGTGTCTCCCTCGGCGAGTCGGATCACCACGCTGTCCTGCGCCTCGCGGAAGCCCGCTTCCCGGTCGCGGTTCTGATCCATGAAGGCCCGCAAGCGGTACGCGCCGGGCGGAAGGTGGCGGAGCGCGAACAGCCCCTCCTCGTCAGAGAGGGTGCCGTATGTGACCGAGTCCGGCTCCCGCACGGCCGCGACCCACGCGCCCGCCGCGGGCTTGCCCGTCAGGCGGTCCGTCACCAGCCCGGCCATTGCGGTCTGCGGGATGGCCGGCCCGGTCGAGAAGACCACCTCGAGCGGATCCGTGATCGTGTTGCCGAAGAGATCCTGCACCACCGGCTGGACGACGACGTGGTAGATCTGGTCCGCCTCCCACCCGCCGCGCAGCGAGATGCGCAGCTCGGAGCGGCCGCGATCCACGCGCAGCTCGCTGGTCAGCGGCGAAACCAGGACCGCGTCCTCGATACCGCGCTCGCTGATGCGCTCATCGAAGCGGATGACGACGCGCGCGTCGGGCGCGATGCCCACGCTCATCGGCTCCGGCGTGATGGACACCACACGCGGTGGGAGCCGGTCTGCTTCGCCGCCCGGCGGCGGGTACGGCCGTGCGCACGCGAACAGCACGGCGGCAGCCGCCGCGCACAGCGCCGCGACTTCCCTGAAGCTCACGTCAGCGCTGCGAGCTTCGCCGAGAGGCGGTCGCGCTGATCGCGCAACATCTCCGCCTTCTCGCGCTCCCGCGCGACCACCTCTTCGGGCGCGCGCGTGACGAACTGCTCGTTGCCCAACTTCTTCTCCACCGCTTCGAGGAGCTTGCCGATGCGCTCGAGCTCCGCGCCGAGGCGCTGCCGCTCGCGGTCCAGGTCGATCACGTCCGCAAGCGGGATGAACACTTCGGCACCGCTGCGCAGCACCGCATGCGCGCCCGGCTGCCTCCCTTCCCTGTTCCTGGCGCCCGCGCCATCCGCGTGCACCGCGCGCACGCGCGCCAGCCGGCGCACCGCACGCTCTTCGACGTCCAGCGCACTGCGCAGCACGTCAGGCACACTGGTCAGGTGCACCTCGAGCTCCTCGGCGGCAGGCAGCTCGTACTCCTTGCGCAGCCCGCGCACCGAGCCGATCAGCTCGATCAGCGCTTCCATCCGCGCCTCGGCGTCCGGCGCATCCCACGCGGGCACCGGCTCCGGCCAGCGGGCCACGACCAGCGACTCTTCCCGCTCCCGCCCCTGCGGCACGGGTAGCCGCAGCCACAGCGCCTCGGTCACGAAGGGCATGACCGGGTGCATCAGGCGGAACGCTCGGTCCAGCACTTCGACCAGCGTGGCCCGCGCCGCCTCCCGGCTCGCCTCGCCCGCCTCGCCTGCGAGACGCGGCTTCACCAGCTCGACGTACCAGTCCGCCAGCTCGCCCCAGAAGAAGTGGTACAGCGTGTCCGCCGCCTCGTGCAGCCGGAACGCTTCCAGGTGCCGCGTCACCTCCCGGGTGGCGTTGGACAGCCGTGAGAGGATCCAGCGGTCCGCCAGCTCGAGGGAGCCCTCGACCTCTTCGACCGGCCGCACCGGCTCGTCCCCCACGCGGAGCAACGCGAACCGGCCGACGTTCCACACCTTGTTCGCGAAGTTGCGGCCCGGCGCGAACGTGGACTCGATGTCCTCATAGTTCATGTAGAGGTCGGTGCCGAGCCCCGCGCCCGAGACGATCGTGTAGCGCAGCGCGTCCGCGCCGTACAGCTCGACCACCGCCATCGGGTCGATCCCGTTCCCCAGCGACTTGGACATCTTGCGCCCGAGGTGGTCCCGCACCGTGCCGTGCAGGTACACCTCGTGGAACGGCTCCTTCCCCATGAACTCGAGCCCGGCCATGATCATGCGCGCGACCCAGAAGAACAGGATCTCCGGCGCCGTGACCAGCGTGCTCGTCGGGTAGAACGCCTTCAGGTCCTCCGTCTCGTCCGGCCAGCCCAGCGTCGAGAACGGCCACAGCCACGACGAGAACCAGGTGTCCAGCACGTCCGGATCCTGCTCGATCTCGGCGGAGCCGCAACGCGTGCAGTGCGTCGGATCTTCACGCGCGACGATCGTCTCGCCGCAGCCCTCCGCACGGCAGTACCACACCGGGATGCGGTGCCCCCACCAGAGCTGGCGGGAGATGCACCAGTCGCGGATGTTCTCGAGCCAATCCTCGTAGACCTTCGTCCAGCGCTCGGGCGTGAAGCGGACCCTGCCCTCCCGCGACGCAGCCAGCGCGGGCTCGGCGAGCGGCCGCATCCGCACGAACCACTGCAGGGACAGCCTCGGCTCGACGATCGTGTCACACCGGTAGCAGTGCGGCACCGAGTGCGTGTGCTCCTCGATCCGCTCCACGAGCTGCCGCTCCGAGAGCGCCTGAACGACCCGCTCCCGCGCCTCGAAGCGGTCGAGGCCGCGGAACGCCTCGGGCGCGTTGTCGTTCATCGTCGCCTCAGGCGTCATCACCTCGAGCGCCGGCAGATCGTGGCGCCGGCTCAACTCGAAGTCGTTCGCGTCGTGCGCCGGCGTGATCTTCACCGCGCCGCTGCCGAACTCGCGGTCGACGTACTCGTCGGCAACGATCGGAATGCGCCGTCCGGTGAGGGGCAGCTCGACCTCACGCCCCACCAGCGCCCGGTACCGCTCGTCCTCCGGGTGAACGGCGACCGCCGTGTCGCCGAGCATCGTCTCGGGTCGCGTCGTCGCGACGGTCAGATAGGCGCGGCCGTCCGGCAGCCTGGGCAGCGCGAGGCCCGCCGGCGGCTCATCCACGAGCGGGTAGCGCAGGTGGTACAGCTTGCCGACCGTCTCCTCGCCTTCGGCCTCCTCGTTCGAGAGCGCCGTGAGACACCGCGGACACCAGTTGATGATGTAGTTGCCGCGATAGATCAGACCCTTCTCGTACAGGCGGACGAAGACCTCGCGGACCGCGCGCGAGAGCCCGGGATCCAGCGTGAAGCGCGTGCGCGACCAGTCGCACGAGGCGCCGATCGCCTCGAGCTGCCGCAGGATCGTCGACCCGGTCTCGCGCACCCACTCCCAGACGCGCTCGACGAACGCCTCACGGCCGAGGTCGTAGCGCGTCTTGCCTTCGGCCGCGAGCTGGCGTTCGACCACGTTCTGCGTCGCGATCCCGGCGTGGTCCGTGCCCGGCACCCACAGCGTTTCCCGGCCCTGCATCCTGCGCCAGCGGATCAACACGTCCTGTACCGTGTTGTTCAGCCCATGGCCCATGTGCAGGACCGCCGTAACGTTGGGCGGCGGGATGACGATCACATAACGTTCGCGCTCACCCCTCAGCACGGCGCCGGCGTCGGCGCGGAAATAGCCGCGCTCCTTCCAGCCGCGGTAGAGGGGTGCCTCGAACGCCTTTGGTTCGTACTGTGGCGCGAGTGGCTGCGTCATGACACGAACGTTGGTTGGTCTGGGCGCAAGGGTAGTGGCACGGCGCGCATCCCGTCAACTGCCGGCGCCCGGCGGCCGATGGCCCGGGACAGCGTGCGCTCGCTCGCGAAAACGGGTCATACCCCGCGAACGGCCGCGATGTGTCGGGATTGGGAAGGAGGCGCCGCCGACCTTCGGCCTCGCACCGGCGGCGCGCCCCGGAGCGCGCGTCAGCTCTGCCCGTCCCGCCGCTCTCCAGCCTCCCCCTCGAGGCCGGATTCCTCCAGCGTCAGCTCCGTCCCCTTCTTCACGTTGTCGTGGATCCCGGACTCGGGGTGCAGGTCCTGGAGCGGCTCGTCCGGCACGTTGCCGAGGCGACGGTGGGGCGCGAGCTCGGCCAGGCCACGGTCGGTCGGCGCGGCGGGGACCGTCGTGTGCCCCTCGACGCCAGGCGCGAGCTTGCTGGTCCCCTCGCTCGTCTGTTCCGTGGCGCGGTTCACGCCGAGCGCGCGCGAGACGAGGCCGACCCTGTCATCGGGGCGGTCGGGGTCGGTCTCGGCGCCCTGCCGGCGCCGCCCCGTGCCGACCCGGATCCCGTACCAGTGGGTCTCGGTCAGCTCGGGGGCGGCCGCCTCGAAGCGGCGCCGCGTCTCCGCCAGGTGCGCGCGGAGGAGATCGATGTCCAGGCGGTTCAGGACGGTGGTCACCCCCGGCACGCGTTGGGCCGCGTGCACCGCCCGGTCCGCCTCGTGCTCCGTGCGGACGGTGCCTGTCAGTTCGACGATGCCGTCGGCAAGGGCGGCGATCTCGATGGGGCGATGGCTCAGCACCGGGTCTTCGAGGAACGCATCCACGACGCGCTCCTCGAGCTCGGCGAGGTCCACGGGCAGGCCGGGCGCACGGCGGCGCCGCCACGTGAGCCACCACCCCGCGGCCACGCTGGCGAGCGCGCCGGCTGCTATCATCCAACGGTGATCCGCGAGTCTGGGTGGCCGCTCCCGCAACATCCCGTCCCCACCCCTGTTATGGACACCCCTGCTCGGAGGCGTGCAAGTCGCAGACCAGCAGTGATGCGGAAAACCGCGCTGGCGGCACAGGCGGGCGGAGCACCGTCACCCGGACGGCGGCTTCTTCTCCTGGGACTGATTCTCGCCCTGCTTGCGCTCCTGGCGCTCGCGGTCCTTCCGCTCGCGCAGCTCCTTCGCCCGCTGGTCGAACCGGTCCCGGATTCGCGCCCGGTCCGCCTGGTCCTGGATCTCCTCCCAGTCGCGTTCCCGCTGGGACTTGGGGCCCAACGACGGCGCGGGCAACGTGATGCCACCCAGGTGGATCCCCTCGGGGGAGATGCCCCACCGCTTGCCGTCCTTCCCCTTGAACGTCCAGTCCATGGCCCGGCGCGCCGCGTCCGCCTCCGCCGCCAGCGAATCGTTCAATTCCCCGATCCGCCGCGCGAGGTGCTCGGTCGCCACCTCAGCCGGGCTCGCTGGCTCTTCCACCACCCACGGCAGCGGCGCCCACAGGCGGTGATCGCCGATGTCGCGGGGCCGGAGCCGCTCCGCCGGGCTCAGCATGCGGTCCGCCGGTCCGGCTTCCGCCGCCTCCCCCGGCGCCGCCTCCGTTTCGGGGGTCGTCGGCGAGACGCGCGACGGCGCCTCCTGCCGCTCCTGCGCGATCTGCTCTTCCACCGGCGGCGTCGGCTCGGCGACGGTCCGAATGTCGTAGACCCGCAGGCCGGGCGGCGCCGTGGGGCGCGTGGCCGTCGGGGGCGCGGCATCCCGGTACGGCACCGCAACCGTGAAGAGGTGGCGGGAGAGCAGGACAGCCAGAGCGTGGAGGACGAGCGAAGCCATGAGCCCCGCGGCGAGCACCTTCCGCTGCGATCGGCGTCGCCGCGGCGTTGGCCACGGAACCGGGGTGGGTGGCGCGCTGGGCGCCGGCGTGCGCTTCAGGGCGGGCGAGCTCATCCCCCGGATTGTAAACCCCTTCCAGGAACCCGGTTCCTGCTCACAGGAGCCGTCCCAACCGCGAGGCGGCCTCGCGCAGCCGCTCCGGCCCCTGGGTGAGCGCCAGGCGCAGGAAGCCTTCACCCCCCGCGCCGAGCGCAGCCCCGGGCATGATCACGACGCCCTGCTCGAGCAGTGCACGCCGCGCGAATTCCTCCGAGCTGCGCCCGCCAGGCACTGGAACCCAGAGATACATCGTTGCACGTGGCCGCGTCGCCTGGAACCCGTTCGTGCACAATGCCTCGACCAGCGCGTCCCGCCGCTCCCTGAACGCGGCGACGTTGCCGGGCACCCAGTCGGCGTGCGAAGCCAGCGCCGCCGCCGCCGCCGCCTGCACGGCGAGGAATGCGCCGGTGTCGACGAACGATTTCACGCGCGCCAGCGCGGCGATCGCCTCCGCGCCGCCCACCGCCCAGCCGATCCGCCACCCCGTCATGTTGTAGGTCTTCGAGAGCGAGTGGAACTCGATCGCCACCTCGCGCGCGCCCTCGATCTCCAGGATGCTGGGCGGCCGGTAGCCGTCGAACGCGATCTCGCTGTAGGCGTTGTCGTAGGCCAGGAGCGCGCCATGCTTGCGGCAGAACTCCACCGCCTCGGCGAGGTACTCCCGCGGCGCGATCGCGGCCGTCGGGTTGTTCGGGTAGTTCAGATACACGATCCGCACCCGCCGCACGATCTCCGCGGGGAGCTCGCCGAACGGGATGAGAAAGTCGTTCTCGGGCCGCAGCGGGACCAGGTGCGGCTTACCCCCGGCGAGCAGCGTTCCGCCCACGTACGGCTGGTACCCCGGGTCGGGCACGACCGTCACATCGCCCGGGTTCACGTACGCGAGCGCAAGGTGCGCGATGCCCTCCTTGGACCCGATCAGCGGCAACACCTCGCGGTACGGGTCCACTTCCACGCCGAACCGGTCGGCCATCCAGCGGGCGACCGCCTCGCGAAACGCGGGCAGCCCGAGCTGGAAGCCGTAGCGGCCCATCGCCGGCTTGGCAGCCGCCTCCACCAGCGCGCGCACGGCGGCGGGCGGCGGCGCAAGGTCGGCGTCGCCCGCGCCGAGGTCGATCACGTCCACCCCTTCTGCCGCCAGCCGCCGCTTGAGCTCCGGCACATCCGCCAGCGGGTACGGCGGGAAGTCTCTCATTCGATCCGCCAAGCCAGGCATAACTCTCGGGTCTGCTCCTTTGCACCGGTTCGATTCGTTCGGCAAGACGTGCACCGGCCCGCCGGCCGGCGCACTGCGGGCCATCACGGCCCCCCACGCGCAGTCGCCCGCCGCGGCCCGTGCGTCGACGGAGACGACGCCGGGCCCGGCGGGCGGATACACCCTTCCGGCAGGAATGCGCCGCGCCCTCGCTAGCTCGGGCCGCGCCTTGTCCAGATCAGGATGACTCCGCAGCGGGCGTCCGGGGTCATGTACTCGGGTGGCGGCTTGCTCAGTCCCTGGTACACCTCGATGCCTTCGATCGCCGAAGGCTTCAGGATGTCGTCGAGTCCAACGTCGCCTCCGCGCCGGCCCCGCCCGCCGCCACGGTTGAGAAGGAACCCGTCGACGTAGATCTGCGCCGGGCAGTCCGCTCGGATGTACGGCATACGGCCGCTCCTCCCGGACCGCTGGAGCCAGACGCCAGGCGCCATGGCCAGGATGTCCGTCACGGCGGCCACCCCGCGTCGCTGGATCTCCTCTCTCGTGATGTACCAACCGATCCCGCTCTGACGCCGCCGGTCGAACGCCGCCAGCGTCGGCCCGCGGTCGCGAGCCACCACTTCCAGCGGCGCCAGCACGATGCCGTGGGCGTCCATCCGGATCTCGACGCGATAGCTCGAGTACCCGGCCAGCTCGAGCGCCGGCGTCACCACGGTCTCATAGCCGATGTGCTCGACCTTCAGCCGGACCGGTCCGCGGTGTTCGACCGCGAAGGAGAACATGCCGCCCTCATCGGTGATCCGCTGCCCGAGGGCGCGCCCCGTCGGGTCCTGGAGCGTCACCATCGCGGCTGCAATCGCCTGCTCCGAGCTGTTCTCGATCACGCGCCCCAGGAGCTGCACCTGGGAATGACCGGGCGTGGGAGAAGCGACGAGGAGGACCGCGACGAACCACCGGCCGACCGCTCGCATGGGATCTACCCGTGGAGTCAGGCAAACCGTCCGAAGGTATCCGGCTTCGCCACGAGATGCAATCGCCCGGAACGGCCA
>Ga0207873_1002653_pt1 | contig 14225 bp, 10 predicted proteins | sample BGWIniCompost_FD_187373 | JGI IMG/M metagenome (GOLD analysis project Ga0207873, IMG submission 187373) | Cellulose adapted compost microbial communities from Newby Island Compost Facility, Milpitas, CA, USA - BGW Initial Compost (SPAdes)... ...
GGTCGTGGCCGACTCCGCACCCCAGCCGCCCGGGCCGCCTGCGCCGCCGCCCGAAGGGCCGCCTCCGCGCCGCCCGCCCGAGCCGAACGGGTCGCTGCGCCCGGCGTGGCCCAGCGCGCTCACCTACGTGCTGCTGGTGGCCGCGCTGATCTGGTTCTGGCAGCGCGGGCTGGAAGACGTGGCGGCCCGCACGATTTCCTATCGCGAGTTCAAGCAACGTCTCGCGGCGGGCGAGCTCGACGACCTGCGGATCGGCGAGCACGAGATCGAGGGCGTGCTGCTGGTCCGCTTCCAGACCACGAGCGGCGCCTCCAGCAGCGCGCCCGAGGCGGCCACCGGCCCGCCGCGCTCGGGCGCGAGCTCGAGCGCGCCGCAGGCGCCCGAGCGCGTGCCGTTCCGCACCGTGCGCGTCGAGGACCCGGAGCTGCTCGCCGCGCTGGAAGCGGCCGGCGTCGACTACACCGGCGAGCGTCCGAGCGTCCTGCCGCAGCTCCTCCTCGCGCTGCTCCCGCTCGGCCTCCTGCTGCTGCTCTGGCTGGGCCTGTTCCGCCGGCTCGGCGCGGGGGCGAGCCAGGCGGTGATGTCGTTCGGGAAGTCGCGCGCGCGCCTCGTGGCCGACCGCGACGTCGGCGTCACCTTCGACGACGTCGCGGGCGCCGACGAGGCGAAGGCCGAGCTGGCCGAGATCGTGGAGTTCCTGCGCCACCCCAAGCGCTTCACGGCCCTCGGCGCCCGCATCCCCAAGGGCGTCCTGCTCACCGGCCCGCCCGGGACCGGCAAGACGCTGCTCGCGCGCGCGGTGGCCGGCGAGGCGAAGGTGCCCTTCTTCTCGCTCTCGGGCTCCGACTTCGTCGAGATGTTCGTGGGCGTCGGCGCGGCGCGCGTGCGCGACCTGTTCGAGCAGGCCAAGCGCCACGCGCCCTGCATCGTGTTCATCGACGAGCTCGACGCGATCGGGCGCGCGCGCGGCGTCCACCTCTCCAACATCAACGACGAGCGCGAGCACACGCTGAACCAGCTGCTCGTCGAGATGGACGGCTTCGAGCCGAACTCGGGCGTCGTGATCCTCGCCGCCACCAACCGGCCCGACGTGCTCGACCCGGCCCTCCTCCGCCCTGGCCGCTTCGACCGCCAGGTCGTGCTCGACGCGCCCGACGTGCGCGGCCGCGAGGCGATCCTGCGCGTGCACGCCCGCAACAAGCGGCTCGCACCGGACGTCGACCTCGCGGCGATCGCGCGCGGCACGCCCGGCTTCTCGGGCGCCGACCTCGCCAACGCGCTCAACGAGGCCGCGCTGCTCGCGGCGCGGCGCGGGCTCGACCGCATCGGCCAGCGCGAGCTCGAGGAGGCGGTCGAGAAGGTGGTGGCGGGGCCCGAGCGCAAGAGCCGGCGCCTCGAGGAGGGGGAGAAGCGGCGCGTGGCCGTGCACGAGGCCGGCCACGCGCTGGTCGCGCTCCACAGCGCGCACGCCGACCCGGTGCACAAGATCAGCATCGTGCCGCGCGGCAAGGCCGCGCTCGGCTACACGCTCCAGCTGCCGACGGGCGACCGCTACCTGCTCACCGAGGCGGCCCTGCGCGACAAGCTGCGGAGCCTGCTGGGCGGGCGCGCCGCCGAGGAGATCGTGTTCGGCGACGTCTCGACCGGCGCCGAGAACGACCTCGAGGGCGCCACCGCGCTGGCGCGCCGGATCGTGTGCCAGTTCGGCATGGGCAAGGCGGTCGGCCTCATGCACGTGGTGCGCGAGTCGCCCTGGCCGGCGGCCGCGGGCGGCGGCGGCCTCCAGCGCGACTGCAGCGAGGCCACCGCCCACGCGGTGGACGAGGAGGTGCGCTCGCTGCTCGACGAGGCGTACGCGGAGGCCCGCGGCGTGCTCGTGGAGCATCGCGCGCAGCTCGACGCGATCGTCGCGGCGCTGCTCGAGCGCGAGACGCTCGACGCCGCCACGCTGCACGCGCTGGCGGGCAAGCCCGCGGCCTGAGCGCGCCCACGCCGCGCGCCGCCACCGCGCGTGCGCGGCCGCGACCCGGCGCGGCTAGAGCATCGCGCGGATCGCGCGCAGCTCCTCGCGGATGCGCCGCAGGCTCTCGATCGGGTCGACCTCGAGGCCCAGATCGAGCTGCGGCTTGTCGAGCGCGCGGTGGATGCCCATCTCGCGCAGCTTCTTGCGCGCGCCTGCGATCGTGAAGCGCTCCTCGTGGAGCAGGCGCTTGAGGAGCAGCACCACCTCGATGTCGCGCTGGCGGTACATGCGCTGCTTCGAGCGCGACTTGGCGGGCGCCATCCAGCGGAACTCGGACTCCCAGTAGCGCAGGACGTGGGGCTTCACGCCCGTGATCCGCGCCACCTCGCCGATCCGGTAGTAGCGCTTCTCGGGCAGCGGCTCGGTGGCTCCGGCGCCACCGCCTGGCGTCACGCGGGCGGGTCCTTCCACGCGGCCTCCCCCTTCGCGACGGATCCGGCCGGGCGTGCCGGCGGCCGGCCGGGATCCGGCGCGGGCCGTCGGCTATGCGTCGTCGTCCTCGTCGTCGGAGGCCCCGGCCAGCTCCGGGTTGTCCTCGTTGAGGAGATTCTTTAGCACGAGAGAGGGCTTGAAGGTGAGCACTCTTCGCGCCTCGAGCAGGATCTCCTCGCCGGTCTGGGGGTTGCGGCCCTTGCGGGCGTTCTTCTCGCGCACCACGAAGTTCCCGAAGCCCGAGATCTTGACCTTCTCGCCGCGCTCGAGCGTCTCCTTGATGATCTCGAAGACCTTCTCCACGAGGTCGGCCGACTCCTTCTTCGAGAAGCCGACCCGCTCGTAGATCTGCTCCACGATCTCGGCCTTCGTCATGGTCCGCCCTCCCATCGATCCGTCCCCCGACTTCATTCGCTCCCCTGTCGCAGCTCGCCCTGGAAGCGCTCGGCCAGCATGCGGACGATCCGCTCGACCGCCTTGCTCACCTCGGCATCGGTGAGGGTGCGGTCGGCCCGTTGGAACACGAGCCGGAAGGCCAGGCTGACCCGCCCCTCGGGCACGCCGCGGCCCTCGTACCGATCGAAGACGCTCGCCTCGACCAGCTGGCGGCCGGCCGTGGCGCGGATCGCCTCGAGCACGCGCGCCGCCGGGGTCTCGCGCGGCAGCAGCACGGCGAGGTCGCGCCGCACGGAGGGCTGGCGCGACGGCTCCTGGAAGCGCCGCGCCGCCCGGGGCGCGGCCGCCAGCGTCGCGAGGTCGAGCTCGAGCAGCGCGCACGGCACGTCGATCTCGAGGCGCGCCGCCACCTCCGGATGCAGCTCGCCGATCCCGCCCAGCGTGCGCCCGTCCGCCTCGATGCGGGCGCTCGCCGCCGGATGCCACCAGGGCGCGTCGGCGCCCGGCACGAAGCGCGCCGCCACGCCGAGCTCGTCGAAGAGCCGCTCGGCGGCGCCCTTGAGCTCGTAGTAGAGCGGGACGTCCGCGCGGCGCTCCCAGAGGCCCTCGGCGCGGCCTGCGAGCGCGGCCACGAGCTGCGGGCGCTCCTCCGGGAGCGCGCCCTCCTCGCGCCGGTGGAACGTCGCCCCCAGCTCGAACACGCGCACCTGCTCGACCTGGCGGCTGCGGTTGCTGCGCACGACCTCGAGCAGCGAGGGCACGAGCGTGGTGCGCAGCGCGCCCTCCTCCTCGGTGAGCGGGTTCAGCACGCGCACGAGGCGCCGCCGCGGGTCGTCCGGGGCGAGGCCGAGCGCGTCGAGCCGCGCGGCGCTCAGGAACGGGAGCGTCATGCACTCGAGGAGCCCCGCGGCGGCCATCGCGTCGCGCGCTGCCGCGGCCACCGCGCGGCCGGGAATCTCGGCGACGGGCGCGAGCCGCGCCTCCGGGAGCGTGGTCGGGATGCGGTCGTAGCCGTGGATGCGCGCGATCTCCTCGACGAGGTCCACGGGCCGCGCGAGGTCGTTGCGCCAGCTCGGCACCCGGCAGCGCAGCGGCGTCGCCTCGGGATCGTCGATGGCGACGTCGACCCGCGCCAGCAGCGCGACGATCTCCTCGCGCGAGAGCTCGCTGCCGAGCACGCGGTTCACGCGCGCCGGGTCGAGCTCGATCACCGGCAGCGGCGGCAGCGGCGCCCCCACCGCCTCCACGACGCCCTCGGCCACCTCGCCGCCCGCGAGCTCCGCGAGCAGGCGCGCGGCGCGATCGCAGGCGCGGCGCACGCCCTCGCGGTCCACCTGGCGCTCGAAGCGGTAGGAGGCCTCGCTGTGCAGGCCCAGGCGGCGCGCCGTGCGCCGGATCCGGGTCGGGTCGAACTGCGCGCTCTCGAGGAACACGTCGCGGGTGCGCTCGGTCACCTGGGTCTCGGCGCCGCCCATCACGCCGGCCAGCGCGACCGCCCGCTCGCCGTCGGCGATCACGAGGTCGTCGGGCGCGAGCGCGCGCGCCTCGCCGTCGAGCGTGGTGAGCTTCTCGCCCGGCTCCGCCCGCCGCACGCGCACCACGCCGCCGCGCAGCAGCGCGGCGTCGAAGCCGTGCAGCGGCTGGCCGAGCTCGAGCAGCACGTAGTTGGTGACGTCCACCACGACGTTGATGGCGCGCATGCCGGCCGCCTCGAGCCGGCGCTGCATCCACTCCGGGCTCGGCCCCACGCGCACGCCGCGCACGAGCCGCCCCACGTAGCGCGCGCAGCCCTCGCGGTCCGCGATCTCGACGCGGAAGGCCTGCGCGACCGGCGCCCCGCGCTCGGGCGGCTCGCAGGGCGGGATGCGCACCGTCCCGCCGAAGTGCGCGCGCACCTCGCGCGCCACGCCGAGCAGCGACGCGCAGTCGCCGCGGTTCGGGGTGAGCGCGATCTCCATCACGCGCTCGCCCACCGGCAGCACCGTGTCGAGGGGCGCGCCCACCGGCGCGTCCGGGTCGAGCACCAGGATCCCGCCCCCGTCCTCGCCGATTCCGAGCTCGCGCGCCGAGCAGATCATCCCGTGCGAGACGACGCCGCGGATCTTCGCCTTCTCGAGCTTGCGCCCGTCGGGCAGCGTGCCGCCCGGCGAGATCACCGCGACCTTCTGGCCGGCCGCCACGTTGGGCGCGCCGCACACGATCTCGACCGGCGCGCCGTCGCCGAGGTCCACGGTGCACAGCGAGAGCCGGTCGGCGTTCGGGTGCTGGACCCGCTCGAGCACGTGACCCACCCGCACCGCCGAGAGGTCGGGGCCGAACGCCTCGACGCCCTCCACCTCGAGCCCGCCCGCGGTGAGCCGGGCACGCAGCGCGGCCTCGTCGGGCAGCTCCACCCAGTCGGCGAGCCAGCGCAGCGGCACGCGCATCAGACCTGCTCCAGCACGCGCACGTCGCCCTCGAACATCAGGTGGATGGTCGGGATCCCCCAGCGCAGCATGGCGGCGCGATCGAGCGTCATGCCGAACGCGAAGCCCTGCCAGCGCTCGGGATCGATCCCGCAGTTCTCGAGCACGACGGGGTGGATCATCCCGCAGCCGCCCGCCTCGATCCAGCCGGACTGCGAGCAGGTGGCGCAGCCGGCCCCTGCGCAGATGAGGCAGCGATAGTCCATCTCGGCCGACGGCTCGGTGAAGGGGAAGTAGGAGGAGCGAAAGCGCAGCTCGACGTCCGCGCCCATCATGTGACGCTGGAACGCGTAGAGGATGCCCTTCAGGTCGGCGAACGAGGCGCGCTCGTCGACCAGGAAGCCCTCCACCTGGTGGAACATCGGCGAGTGGCGCGGGCTGCGGTCGCAGCGGTACACGCGCCCGGGCGCGATGAAGCGGAAGGGCGGCGTGCGGCCCGTCATGGCGCGGATCTGGACCGGCGAGGTGTGGGTGCGCAGCACGTGGCCGCCCTCGACGAAGAAGGTGGCCTGCATGTCCCGCGCCGGGTGGTCGGCGGGCATGTTGAGCGCCTCGAAGTTGTTCCACTGGCTCTCGACCTCGGGCCCCTCCTCGACGGAGAAGCCGAGCCCGTGGAAGAAGCGCACCACCTCGCGCTCGATGCGCGCCACCGGGTGCAGCCGCCCGCGTGGCGGCCGGGCGCCCGGGAGCGTCACGTCGAGCCGGGTCTCGGCGAGCGCGCGCTCGCGCGCGCCGCGCTCGAGCTCCGCGCGCCGCTCCTCGACCAGCGCCTCGATGCGCGCCTTGAGCGCGTTGGCGCGCGCCCCGGCCGGCCCGCGCTCTTCGGGCGGGAGCTGGCCGATGCTGCGCAGCGCGGCGGCGAGCGCGCTCTTGCGGCCGAGCAGGCGCGCGCGCACCTCGGCCAGCGCCGGCAGGCTCGCGGCTCCGGCGAGCGCTTCGCGCGCCTGCTCCTCGAGGCCTTCGAGGCTCGCGTGCTCGGCCGCCACGCCGCGCCCCGAGCCGCTCAGGCCGTCTTTGCCCGCGCCTGCTGGACCAGCGCGGCGAACGCCTGCGGATCCGCGACCGCCAGCTCCGCCAGGTTCTTGCGGTCGATCTCGATCCCGGCCTTGTGCAGGCCGTCGATGAGCTGGCTGTACGACAGGCCGTGCTCGCGCGCAGCCGCGTTGATGCGCGCGATCCACAGGCTGCGGAAGGTGCGCTTGCGCTGCTTGCGGTCCCGGTAGGCATAGGCCCACGCGCGCTCGACGGCCTCGCGCGCGACGCGGAACAGCCGGTGGCGCGAGCCGAAGTAGCCCTTCGCCTCCTTCAGGATCCGCTTGTGCCGGCGCCGCTTGGTGACGCCCCGCTTGACTCTCGGCATGTTCGTCTTCCTCGCGCTCGATCAGCCCGGCAGGAGCCGCTCGAGCCGCTTCTGGTCCACGCGGGACACCACCACGCGATCGCGCAGCTGGCGCTTCCGCTTGGAATCCTTCTTGGTCAGGATGTGGTTCTTGTTCACCTGGGAGCGGACGAACTTCCCGGTGCCGGTGCGCTTCACGCGCTTCGCCGCCCCCCGGTGCGACTTCATCTTGGGCATCACGATCCTCCCGCGGCGGGCGCGTGGCCCTCCGGCTTCTTCTTGCCCGGCGCCGGCTCGGCGGGCGCCGGGCCGGCCTCGCCCTGGGCCTCCGCCGCCTGCTTCTGCTCCCGCTGGAGCTTCGCGATCGCGTCGCGGTTGGGCACCAGGATCATCGACATGAAGCGGCCCTCGAGGCGCGGCGTGCTCTCCACGTTGGCGATGTCCGCGAGCATGTTCTTCACCTTCTCGAGCTGCTCGAAGCCGAGGCTCGTGTGCACGATCTCGCGCCCGCGGAACATCAGGGTGACCTTGACCTTGTCCCCCTCGATGAGGAAGCGCCGCGCGCTCCGCACCTTGAACTCGAGGTCGTGGTCGTCGGTGCGGGGCCGCAGCTTCACCTCCTTCAGGGTCGCCGCGTGCGCCTTCGCCTTGCTGGCCGCCTGCTTCTTCTTCTGCTCGTACTTGTACTTCCCGTAGTCCATGATGCGGCACACCGGGGGCGTCGCCCCGGGCGCCACCTCGACCAGATCGAGCCCGCGCTCCTGCGCCTTCTGCAGCGCGTCCCACGGGCTCATCACGCCGAGCTGCGTGCCGTCCTCGTCGACGACGCGCACCTCGCGCGCGCGAATCCGTTCGTTGACACGGGCCTCGCCGTCGGACCGTAGATCGCGTTCAGTTCGCTTGGGAAACCGGATGCGCGTTCCTCCGCGGGACCGGGTCGTTCAGGCCCGCGCCCGGCGCTCGGCCACCGCGGCCGCGAGCTCCGTGACGAAGGCATCGAGGGGCACCGGCGCCGCCGGTCCCTTCTCGCCGTGGCGGCGGCGCGGAGTGACGGTCCCGCTCGCCACCTCCTGGTCGCCCACCACGGCCATCACCGGGATCTTGTGCGTCTCCGCCTCCCGGATCTTGAAGTTGAGCTTCTCGTTGCGGTCGTCGAGCTGGACGCGCAGGCCGCGGGCGGCGAGCGCGTCGCGCACGCGCGCCCCCCAGGCCTCGTGCCGCTCGGCGATCGGGAGCACCACCACCTGGACGGGCGCCAGCCAGAACGGGAAGTCGCCGCCGGTGTGCTCCAGGTAGATGCCGATGAAGCGCTCGAGCGAGCCCAGGATCGCGCGGTGCAGCATCGCCGCGCGGTGCTCCTGGTTGTCCGGACCCACGTAGCGCAGGTCGAAGCGGTCGGGCGCCGACATGTCGATCTGGATCGTGCCGAGCGTCCACACGCGCCCCATCACGTCGCGGAAGTCGCACTCGACCTTGGGGGCGTAGAAGACCGCCTCGCCGGGCTTGATCCCGCACCGCCAGCCGGCCCGCTCCACCGCCTCCTGGAGCTGGCGCTCGGCGCGGTCCCAGGCCTCGGGCGTCCCGATGAAGCGCTCGGGCCGGGTCGACACCGACACCTGCACGTCCTCGAGCCCGAGCGCGCCGTAGATCTCGCGCAGCATGCGGAAGAAGGCGTCCAGCTCGGACTCCACCTGCTCGGGCATGCAGAACACGTGCGCGTCGTCCTGCGCGAACGAGCGCACCCGCGAGAGCCCGTGCAGGGTGCCCGAGCGCTCGTTGCGGTGCAGGCGCGTGAACTCCGCGTAGCGGATCGGCAGCTCGCGGTAGGAGTGCCGGGTCGTCTTGTAGAGCGCGCAGTGGCCGGGGCAGTTCATCGGCTTGACGAACAGCTCCTCGCCCTCGTCGCCTTCGCACGAGAACATGTCCTCGGCGAAGTTGTCGTAGTGGCCGGAGGTCTTGAACAGCTCGGCGCGGAAGAGCTGCGGCGTGATGACCTCCTGGAAGCCGTACTTCGGGTAGAGGCTGCGCACGTAGGCGACCAGCTCGTTGTAGAGCACCACGCCCTTGGGATGGAAGAACGGCGAGCCGGGCGACAGCGGGTCGATGTGGAAGAGGTCGAGCTCCTGCCCGAGCCGGCGGTGGTCGCGGCGCTTCGCCTCCTCGATCCGCGCCAGGTGCTCGTCCAGCTCCTTCTGGGTGGCGAAGGCGGTCCCGTAGATGCGCTGGAGCATCGGGTTGCGCTCGTCGCCCTTCCAGTAGGCGCCCGCCACCTCGAGCAGCTTCACCGCGCCGATCTGGTCGGTGCGCTGGACGTGCGGCCCGCGGCAGAGGTCCTGGAACCCGCCGTGGTGGAAGATCGTGATCGGCTCGCCTTCCGGGATGTCGTCGATGCGGGCGACCTTGAGGTGCTCGCCGGCGGCGGCGAAGCGCGCCTTGGCCTCCTCGCGGCTCACCACCTCGCGGGTGAAGGTGGCCTTCTCGGCCAGGATCCGGCGCATCTCCGCCTCGATGCGCTCCAGGTCCTCGGGCGTGAAGGGCCGCTCGACCAGGAAGTCGTACTGGAACTTCTCGCTGTGGTCGCTGCGCCCGACGTCGATCTGGGCGTTCGGGAACAGACGCTTCACGGCGTCGGCCATCACGTGCTCGGCCGAGTGCCGGATCACCTCGCCGCCCTGGGGATCGCGGGCGGTCACGATCTCGAGCGTGCAGTCGCGCTCGAGCGGCGCGCGCAGGTCGACCAGGCGGCCGTCGACGCGGCCGGCGAGCGCGGCGCGCGCCAGCCCCGGGCCGATGCGCTCCGCCACGGCGAGGATCGTCGAGCCCTGCGGAACGGCGAGGGTCTTGCCGTCCGGCAGGCGTACCGAGATCTCGCTCATGAGCGCGGCAGGGGCATGGGATGGTGGCTCGTCCGGTCCGTGTCGAGAGCAGTCTGCGCGAGCGCGCCGGCGTCGTGGGGCACCTTGGCTCGGTCGGGCCTCCCTGCGCGCTCACGGGTGGTTGGCACGGGCGGGATTGAACCGCCGACCCCCACCGTGTCAAGGTGGTGCTCTCCCACTGAGCTACGTGCCAGGAAGACGCCTAACGTGGCGCATTCGATACCCTTTTCGGCGCGCCTCGTCAAATCCGAAAGGCCGCCGGCACGGGTCAGGGCGCGGAGGCGGCCGCGGAAGGGACGGCCGGCCGGACCGCGGGCGGGGCCGAGGGCGAGGTGGGCGGCGGCGCCCCGGGGACGTCGAGGGCGGGGGCGGCGTTCGTGACCACCCGCAGGCGCAGGCTCCCGGGCTCCGATCCCGTCACCGAGACGCCGAGCGAGTCGCCCACCGCGCGGCGCAGCCGCTCGACGAGGGCCTGGTTGCTCTCGTCGGTCTGGAGCTCGGCCACCACCACCCCCCGGGCGAACTCGATCGGCCGCACCGTGCCGCCGCGGGCCGCGAGCGCCCGGCGCAGCCGCTCCCAGGTCGGCCACGCGTCGACGCCTTCGATCGTGAGCCAGAGCGAGTGGACGCTGCCGGGCGCCGGGGCGCCGAGCAGCCCGGCCCGGCGCAGCGCCTCGCGCACGCGCTCGCGCTCGACCTGCGCCGCCACCACGACCACGTACTCGCGCTCCACCCCCGGATCGAGGACGAGCTGGGCGGGCCGCTCGCCGCGGTCCTCGGCGAGCCGGTACTGCACGGCGTAGCGGGTCGGCTCGTCGCCGAGCGCCTCCTCGAGCGCGGCGCGCTCGGTGGTCGAGGCCCCGCCCTCGCGCGCCAGCTCGGCCGCCACCAGAACGACCGCCTCGCGCAGGCCCGATGCGAGCGCCAGCCGGCGCGCCTCGGGGCCCGCCGGCGCCACCCCGACCGCCTCGACCTCGGTGAGCTCGGCCCCCGCGCGGGGCGCGGCCGCGAGCGCGGCCAGCGCGAGCACGGCCGCGAAGAGGCGCGCCCGCTTCACACCACCACCTCGGCCACCCGGCGCCCGAAGAGCTGGTCGAGCTCGCGCAGGAGCGCGTCGCCGGGCTCCACCGACCACGTGTCGGGCAGCGCGATCAGGGTCTCGCTCTCGCCGGGGATGCGCACCGCGAGCAGCACCGGGCAGTCGCCCGGGTGCTGGCCGAGCGCCTGGCGCAGCGCGAGCAGCCGGTCGGTGCTGGCCTCGCTCGCCAGCACCTCGATGCGCAGGCGGTTCGCGAAGCGCGCCTCGGCCTCCTCGATCGTGACCGCGTCGCGCACCAGGATCTTGGGCGGGTCGCCGGCCTCGAGCTTGCCGCTCACGAGCAGCGGCATGGGCGGCGCGCCCGGCTCCGGCTCGAGCGCGCGCCGCAGCAGCGGGCGCAGGCGCGTGTAGGGCTCGGCGAAGATCACGAGGTCGAAGCTGCCCTCGAGGTCCTCGAGCGTGCCGAACGCCATCGTGTCGCCGCGCCGCGTGCGCGTCTCGCGCAGGGCGGTGACGAGCCCGCCCGCGCGCACCTCGCGCCCGTCGCGCTCGGCGGCGTTGCCGGCGCGCACGTCGGTGAAGCGGGCGAGCTCGGGCGCCACCGCGGCGAGCGGGTGGCCGGTCACGTAGAAGCCGAGCAGCTCCTTCTCGTAGCCGAGCCGCTCGCGGTCGGTCCAGGGCGCGGCATCGACGAGCCTGGGGGCGGCGGCCGCCGCCGGGCCGGCGGCCTCGCCGAACAGGCTCGCCTGCCCGATCTCGCGGTCGCGCTGGGCGGCCGCGCCGTACTCGAGCGCGACGTCGAGCGAGGCCCACACGGACGCGCGGTTCGGGTGCAGCGAGTCGAAGGCGCCGCACTTGACGAGGCTCTCCACCACGCGCCGGTTGACGCGCCGGCCGTCCACCCGGCGCGTGAAGTCGAACAGGTCGCGGAAGCGCCCGCCGCCTTCCGCCTCCTGCCCTTCCCCGTCCGCCGCGCCGCGCGCCTCGAGGATCGCCTCGATCGCGCCCTCGCCCACGTTCTTCACGCCGGCCAGCCCGAAGCGCAGCCCGCCCTCGGTCACCGTGAAGTCGCGCGCCGACTCGTTCACGTCGGGCGGCAGCACCTCGATGCCCTGCGCGCGCGCATGCGCGATGTAGCGCGCCAGCTTGTCGTGGTTGCCGGACTCGACGGTGAGCAGGGCCGCCAGGTACTCGCGCGGGTGGTTCGCCTTGAGCCAGGCGGTCTGGTAGGTGATCAGCGCGTAGGCGGTCGAGTGCGACTTCGCGAAGCCGTACTCGGCGAACTCCGCGATCAGGTCGAAGACCTCCGCCGCCTTGGCCGCGTCGATGCCGTTCTTCACGCAGCCCGAGACGAAGCGCTCGCGCTGCTTGGCCATCTCCTCGGGCTTCTTCTTGCCCATCGCCCGGCGCAGCAGGTCCGCCTCGCCGAGCGAGTAGCCGGCCAGCTTGTTGGCGATCTGCAGCACCTGGTCCTGGTAGACGATCACGCCCAGCGTCTCGGCCGTGATCTCCTCCAGCTCGGGCAGCAGGTACTCGACCTTCGTGATCCCGTGCTTGCGGTTCACGTAGTCGTCCACCATGCCCGAGTTGAGCGGGCCCGGGCGGTAGAGGGCGACCAGCGGGATCAGCTCCTTGAAGGTGCGCGGACGCAGCTTCACGACGAGGTCGGTCATGCCCGACGACTCGACCTGGAACACGCCCTCGGTGTCGCCGCGGCACAGCAGGTCGTAGGTGGCGGCGTCGTCGAGCGGCACCTGCTCGATCGAGAAGTCCGGCTCCTTCTTGCGGATCAGCCGCTCGGCGTCCGCGATCACGGTGAGCGTCTTGAGGCCCAGGAAGTCGAACTTGATCAGCCCGATCTTCTCGACGCAGCGCATGTCGTACTGCGTCATCACGTCGCCGGTGCGCGGATCGCGGTAGAGCGGCACCGAACGGATCAGCGGCTCGGTGCCGATCACGACGCCGGCGGCGTGCTTGCTGGCGTGGCGCGTGAGGCCCTCGAGCTTGCGCGCGGTCTCGAACAGGCGCGCCACCTGGCCGTCGGCCTCGATCCGCGCGCGCAGCTCCGGCGACTGGGCGATCGCCTCGTCGAGCTTGATCCCGAGCGTCTCGGGGACCAGCTTGGCGAGCCGGTCGACGTCGCCGAACGGCATGCCGAGCGCGCGCCCCACGTCGCGGATCGCCGCGCGCGCCTGCAGCGTCCCGAAGGTCGCGATCTGCGCGACCCGCATCTCGTCGGGCGAGGGGTTCTTCGTGCCGTCGTACTTCTCGGCGACGTAGCGGATCACCTGGTCGCGCCCGCGCATGCAGAAGTCGACGTCGATGTCGGGCATCGAGACCCGCTCGGGGTTGAGAAACCGCTCGAAGATGATGTCGTACTCGATGGGATCGACGCCGGTGATGCCGAGGCTGTAGGCCACCAGGCTGCCCGCCGAGGAGCCCCGCCCCGGGCCCACCGGGATGCCGTTGCGGCGCGCGTAGTCGATGAAGTCGGCCACGATCAGGAAGTAGCCGGCGAAGCCCATCGACTGGATCACGCCGAGCTCGCTCTTCATGCGCTCTTCGTAGACGCGCAGCCGCGAGGGGACCGGCTCGTCGGGCGCGAGGCCGAGGCGCCGGCGCAGCCCCGCCCAGGCCTGCTCCTCCAGCACCTGCTCGCGGGTGCGCCCGGGCGGCACCTGGTACTCGGGCAGGTGGTAGCGGCCCATCTCGATCTCGAGCGAGCAGCGCTCGGCGATCTCGAGCGTGTTCTCCACCGCCGAGGGGTGGTCGCGGAACAGCTCGCGCATCTCGTCGCCGTCGCGCACGTAGAAGCCGTGCCCGTCGAAGCGGAAGCGCTTGGGGTCGTCGAGGTTCGAGGCGGTGCCGATGCACAGCAGCACGTCGTGGTGGACGTGGTCGCCCTGCTCGAGGTAGTGGGCGTCGTTGGTGGCCACGAGCGGCAGGCGCAGGTCGCTGGCCATCTTCACCAGCTCGGCGTTGACCTTGTCCTGGGCCGGGATCCCGTGGCGCTGCAGCTCGAGGTAGAAGCGGCCCGGGAACATCGCCGCGAACTCCTCGACCACCTGCCAGGCGCGCTCGGCGTCGCCGTCGAGGATCGCGCGGCACACCATCGAGGACAGGCAGCCCGAGGTCGCGATCAGCCCCTCGGAGTGCTGGCGCAGCAGGTCGAGGTCGATGCGCGGCTTGTAGTAGAAGCCCTCGAGGTAGCCCTTCGAGACCAGCGTCACGAGGTTGCGATAGCCGGTCTCGTCCATCGCGAGCAGCAGCAGGTGGTTGATGGCGTCGAAGCCGTTCTCGTCGCGCTCGCGCCCCACCTTCTCGAAGCGCGAGCCGGCCGCGATGTAGGTCTCGCAGCCCAGGATCGGCTTCACGCCCGCCGCGCGCGCCTTCTCGTAGAACTCGATCGCGCCGAACAGGTTGCCGTGGTCGGTCATCGCCACCGCCGGCATGCCGAGCGCGGCCGCGCGCTCCATGAGCGGCCCGAGCTTGATGGCGCCGTCGAGGAGCGAGTACTGCGTGTGGAGGTGGAGGTGAGTGAACGGACGCGGCGGCATCGCCCCCCTACTCCCATTCGATTATCAATGGGAACTTCAATCGCATATAGATCAATGCGTTATCGCGGCAACAAGCATCTAATGCAATGAAGAACACC